>Ga0315909_10000162_pt1 | contig 88549 bp, 88 predicted proteins | sample LakEriMetagenome_11_FD_203527 | JGI IMG/M metagenome (GOLD analysis project Ga0315909, IMG submission 203527) | Freshwater fungal communities from buoy surface, Lake Erie, Ohio, United States - Buoy 2 MA125 | ecosystem: Environmental > Aquatic > Freshwater > Lake | place: USA: Lake Erie, Ohio...
CACACAGACCCAGAACTGCCAAAGATAAAGATCAAAGAGATTGAAGGACATGGCTCTGCTTACACGCTTATGAAGCGTGAACACTATCCATACTTTAGCAAGCACTTTAAAGGTTTTGCTGGCGAAGAGCTATACATACACCAAAAGGTAAGAAATAACGGAGGCAAGTGCTACGTTCATTTGGATTTAGGTTGGGTTCATAGGTTTTACAGATCAAAACCAATCACCTACGCCTTAACCCTTAACGATAAGTTTCATAACTATCTCATAGCCTCCTACGAGATGGGTTGGAGCGTCAAGCAAGTATGCGATTACTTTAAACGCAAGTTGGCATCTGACCAGTACGAAGTAGTCTTGAACGGAGTAAAAGCCATATTTCCAAGTATTGATTTTGAAGACGATTCTGGTAAAAGACATAAGGAACACGACTGACCTGTGAATAGCTTTTTTAACTTAAAAGCACTGAAAACAAAGCCAAATGTTTGATTTACTGAATAGCTTTTTGAGGTTCATGCTGTACTCAGAATTTTTCATGTATTTCTTTCTCGTATCATTTGTGCTTGTAGGCGTTACATTACTTATAGGTTTTCTTATCGACAAGACTGAAGGGAAGTGACTTGTGAAGCGTTCTGGTCCTCGTAAAGTTTTCCACGTGATCGCGTTTCCTCACAATGACACAACTCTAGAGCATGTGGCCTGCGCGTACACGGAGAAGTACCGCAAGTTCTGCAACATGATGACCTCTCTGGGTCATGTTGTTTACTTGTACGGAGCAGAGAAGACTCAAGCCAACTGCTCTGAGTTTATTCCTTGTTTCTCAGCAGAAGACAAAAAGAAATACCTCAAGCCTGACACCATCTGGATCGGGCAGCACGAAGCGTTCAAGGTAATGAACGAACGAGTCGTATCCGAGATACGTAACAGGCAACACGACAAGAAAGACTTCATCTGCACCATGGCTGGTACTCTGCACAAACCTATCGCTGAAGCGTTGCCTCATCTGACCACAGTTGAAATAGGTATTGGCTACAGCGGTGTTTTCGCCAGGTTCAAGATTTTTGAGTCGTACGCTTGGATGCACACAATCTACGGCGCAGCTTCTGGTGGTGATTCAGCTAAGACTGACGGCAACTACTTTGATTGCGTTATCCCCAACTTCTATGAAGTAGACGACTTTCCGTTCTCAGCAAAGAAAGAAGACTACTACCTCTACATGGGCAGACTGACGTCGCGTAAAGGTATTCAGATTCCAGCTGATGTCTGCAAGCACCTGGGCAAGCGGCTGATCATTGCTGGTGGCGAAGGCACACCCATGACCTACGGCGAGTACGTGGGCATGGTTGACGCCAAGCAGCGTGGCGATCTGATGAGCAAAGCCAAAGCTATCTTCACGCCCACGCAGTACATCGGGCCGTTTGAAGGTACACACGCAGAAGCCATGCTCTGCGGAACTCCTGTCATCTCGTCAGACTGGGGTGTGTTCTCTGAAACCAACGTTCACGGCGTGACTGGTTATAGATGCCGTACTTTTGGTGAGTACATCCAGGCAGCGCAGAATGTGTACACGCTAGACCCGTACGAAATACACGACTACGCTGTTGAGAACTTCTCAACTGAAAACGTTAAGTGGAAGTATGAAGCGTACTTCGATCAGTTGCTGGACCTATGGGATGACGGCTTCTACTCAAAGCGTCAGCACTCCTACAACCGCTATGGTCAGACCTACAGCAAGATTGAACCAGCTCACAGCGAGGCTTTCGTCAGGCATGACCTGCCGTTTGTAAGCTGCTACTGCCCAACATACGGCAGGGCGCATTGTCTGGAAGAAGCTATTGAGTGCTTCCTACGCCAAGACTACCAAGGGCCTAAAGAGCTGGTCATTCTCAATGACTACGAAGGCCAAGAGCTTGTGTTTGACCATCCAGAAGTCAGGATTATCAACGTCAAGGAACGCATCAAGCCTCTAGGCAAGAAGTTCAACGAGACCATCAAGCACTGTAAGGGTGACGTATTGTTCTGCTGGGACGATGACGATATCTTCCTTCCCAACCGCATCTCGCACAGCCTGAAGAAGATGTATCGAGGTGTGTTCTACACTCGCGCAGGCTTCTCGGAAGACGCTGAGCAGCAGTACAGCTTGTTCCACCCAACAGCTGTGGCGCACTCAACACACGCTTTCAGGCGTGAGGTGTTTGACGCTGTAGGCGGATACCCAGAGACTGACCACGTTGCCGTGGATCAGTTCTTCATCCAGAAAGTGCGTGAGCATTTGGGTGGGGACTATTTCCAGAAGACCAACAACGAAGACATCTTCTACGTCTATCGTTGGGGCAGCATCGGAGCGTACCACACCTCTGACTGCGCTTCTGACACCCACAACGTCAGCGACCAGGTTGAGAACAAGCTGGCTCGTCAGGTAGCGGAAGGCACAATCCCTACAGGCCGTATCGAGCTGAAACCGCACTGGAAATACAACTACGACCATGTGGCCAAGGCGTTCTTCAAGCCCAAGATGAACCACATCTGGATGAACTCCAACTTTGGAGAACCGTGGTTCAGCTACCCGAACCTTTACACCCAGTTCGTCAATGAAACGCCTACGGGCGGAACAATCATTGAAGTCGGGTCCTGGAAAGGTAAGTCCACAGCTTATCTAGGAGTAGAGGTTCTCAACTCTGGCAAGGACATCAAGGTTATTGCTGTGGACACTTGGCTAGGCTCTCCCAACGAGGATGTCCATCAGAACGATCCAGCCGTCAAGCAGGGTCAGCTTTATGACCTGTTTGTTAACAATATGGCACCGATCAACAGGAACAAACAGGTTGTCGTGCCGCTGCGATCTGATTCTGTTGAAGCGGCTAAAGACTTTGAAAACGGTTCAATAGACTGCATTTTCATAGACGCGTCACACGACTACGAAAATGTAAAAAAAGACATTACTGCCTGGCTTCCCAAAGTAAAGTCTGGCGGTATACTGGCTGGACACGATTGGAGCTGGCACGGTGTTAGGAAGGCTGTGCAAGAACTGCTGCCTAACGCTGTGCCTACCAATGAAGACTGCTGGGTTTACAGGGTTGGCTAAAGCTGAAAGGGGACAGCCATGTGTGTAGCGTCTAATCATCACCTAGCTAAGGACAGTCCTTATTACGGCAGAAAACAGGTTTGGGATGAGGACACTAAGTCATGGCGAAATGAGACTAAAGAAGACATAGCCGCAAAGAAATGGGTAGAGAAGAAAGTCCTTGAGTTGGGGCTTTTTGACTACCCTGGAAACAAAGCAAAAATAGTCGAGAGCAAAAATAAATGCGCGGACATAGACTGGTACGTTTACGGAGAAAACACGTCAACATTTCACTCTGTTGTTGAAGTCAAATCAAGGTGGTGTTTTTCTACAAAGCACAAAGAAGGACCGTACCTTAATTTACGAAAATACTCTGCTCTTATGAAAGCTTACGAAGAGCACAAAGCTCTTCCGTTCTACATCATAAACTTTTTTGACGCTGTTTACATGGTATACGTACCTTACGTAGACCCTACAAACATAAAGAAAAACGCTGGTTGCTCTCGGTACGTAAAAAGCCAATACGACGTAGAGGACTGTATCATTCTACCACCTAAAACCTTGTCTCTAGTTTGCAAATTTGGTCAATAGCTTTGAAAGGCGTGCATGTCTAATAAAAAAATTGCTTTGGCAATGATTGTCAAAGACGAAGAGCCAATCATTGTCAGATGCCTGGAGTCGATCAAGCCGCTGGTTGACTATGTTTACATTGCCGACACAGGTTCCACTGATAACACGGTTGCCGTAATTAGCAACTGGTTGTCTGCAAACAATATTCCTGGACAGGTAGTCTACCACAGTTGGAAGGACTTCGCGTCAAACAGGACTCGCGTGCTGGACGAGCTGCGCGACATGCCTGATATAGACTATGTCCTGACAATAGACGCCGATGAGATTCTGACCTACGAGATCAGCCAGGATCAGATAAACGAGTTCAAGAAAGGCATGCACCACGACCTGTATCGCATCTGTTGCAGGTACGGCAGCGTCGAGTACATGCGCGATAACCTGCTAAAAAACTCAATGCCTTATTACTACAAGGGCATTATTCACGAGTTTCTCGAATGCAAGATGTCAGCCAAAAATCAAGCTATTTTGCACGGCGTCTACAACGTGCCCATCCAGGACTCAGCTCGAAACGCTGATCCAGAAAAGATACGCAGGGATGCCGAGCGCCTTGAGGAAATCATCAAGACCGAAACCGACCAGTACATGCTGGCCAGGTACACGTTCTACCTCGGCCAGTCCTACAGGGATTGCAAGGAGCCTCAAAAAGCCATTGAGGCGTACGCCAAGCGAATGTACCTCAAGGGCTGGGACCAGGAGCGTTACGTCTCGTTAATTCAATCTGCGATGCTCAAGGAAGAACTGAGTTACCCTGGCGCTGAGATACTCAACCAGTATCTGCTGGCCAGAGAGATATGCCCACACAGGGCTGAAGACCTCTACAGAGCCGCCAAGTACTGCTACTCCAACGGGCGACCCAACCTGGCGCTGTCTATGATACAGCAGGCGCTGACGATACCCCACCCAGTCGAAGGCCTGTTCTTGGAAGACTGGATTTGGCAGTATGGCATGAAGGACGCGCTGGTAGTTTGTTATTACTATTTGAAACGCTACGAAGAAGCGCTTGAGCTGTCTAAAGAGCTGCTAAACAAACTAGCTCCAGCCACCGAGCACTTGAGAATACAGAACAACATAGTCTCGCTTGAAAGGTGCCTGGTTGACAAGAAGGGGTAGTCATGGAAGTTCTTTTTATTAACGACTTCAGAAAGCCAGACTACTTGAACGACATGATTTACCACGGGCTCAAGGGTCTGTGGAATCTATCTATCAGCGAGACCACCTACCCCAGCTACATGATTAGGGACTACCCAAGCAAGTCGAAGCTGTACGGCAGGGGGTTTACCCTGTACGCCTGCATGAAAAACGACGTTAATATCGAAATAGAAGAAACGATATTACAGAAGATAGCTGACAAGTTTTATGACCTCATCGTCTACGGCAGCATAAGCCGTTGCAGCTTTCTGGTCAGCTTTGTCACCAGTGTTTACGACAAGAAGAAAGTGGTGTTTATCGACGGAGAGGACGAATGGTTTATTAGCCGTCCTGACCTGGTTGGAAAGGGGCACTACTTCAAGCGCGAGCTGCTGGAGCCTCATGAAGGCGTGCAGCCCATAAGTTTCAGCATTCCCAGCAAGTGGGTAACTTCTGTTATTCCAGAAAAAACAAAAGTACTGGCTGATATCAACAACAGAGCCTACAGAAACTACGAGTATGACTCTGAGCAAGAGTACCATAACGAGTACGGGCGTTCGTATTTTGGTCTTACCGTTAAGAAAGCTGGCTGGGACTGCTTAAGACACTATGAAATTTTGGCAAACGGCTGCGTGCCTCTTTTTGAAGACTTGGGTTACTGCCCAGAGACTGTTCTTACCAGTCTGCCGAAGGAGCTGTTGCTTAAAGCAAAACTAAGGTTTAGAAAAGACGAGCTGCCAGACCAGAAAGAGTATTCTGACACCGTTTACGCTTTGCTCGATCATGTCAGTAAAAAATGTACCACTGTTGCAGAAGCCTCCAGGCTTATTGAAAGGATTGTATGATGTCTAAAGAAATAGCCATATCCGTGGTTAGGCCAAAAGATTACCCGCACTCAGATTGCTTCAATCCCGTCATAACTTGCCTAGCAAACGCTTTGAAGTTGGCTGGCTATAAAGTTGATGTTTTGTTCAACGTATACGTCTCATTCAAGCCAAGCATCATTATAGGGGCTCACCTGCTCGACAAACCCACAGAACTAGCGGACTTGAAGAAAGCTACTATCTACAACTTTGAGCAGATTTCGCCAGAGTCGCATTGGATAACCAAAGATTATTTCAAAGCGCTTCTGTCTAAACCTTATCTTGATTACAGTATTACTAATATAAATAACGCTTTTGCTATAGACAAAACCATAAAAGCCAAGCACTTGCCGTTTGCTTACGAATCTCCAATGGATTACACGTACGTAGCCAGGGATGTATTCAGGGTTGTGCCCAAAGACATAGACATCCTGTTCTACGGCAGCATGAACGACAGAAGATTGAAGGTCATTCAGGAGCTTGCGGACAAGCACGGAATAAACGCCAAGTACGTTTTCGGCATCTACGGTGACGAACTCAGCAAGATGATACACAGGTCAAAGATCGTCCTGAACGTGCATTACTACGAGTCGTCCATCTTTGAGGCTGTTAGAGTCCTACCTCTGCTGGCCTCAAGAGTTCCTGTTGTGTCTGAGACATCAGTTGACGACGAGCAGTACGCCTATCTAGAAAACGGCTTGGTCAGGGTTCCTTACAAGGAACTGGCTGACGCGTGCAAAGCGCTGTTGGCCGACGCGGAAAAGCGCCAGCAAGTGGCTGACGCTGGCTGCTGCAACGTCAAGCGCAAAACTATGTCGCAAGTGATTGATCGAGTGGATAGCCTGGTATAAGAATGGACTGGCACAGCACGTTTGTTTATCACGAAGGAGAGCTGATCTGGCGCAGCAAGCGTTGCGGCAGGACGGATACATCCAAGTTCGTCGGCGCTCTCGACAGCAACGGGTATTACAGCGTGTCTTTCAAGATCAGAGGCAAGTCTAAGAACTACAAGCTGCACACCATAATCTGGGAGATGTTTAACGGTAAAAGGGTCAAAGGCAAGTGCATAATGCATATCAATAAGGTAAAGACAGACAACCGAGTAGAGAACTTGCGAGAAGTAACCAGGTCAGAGATTGGCCTAACAAACAGAAAGCACAAGAACAACAAGTCTGGCTTTAAAGGCGTTCACTATAGAAAGGATAAGAAAAAGTACGTTGCGCAAACTAAAGTAAATGGTAAAACAAAATATCTTGGACAGTTCAACACAGCTGATGCTGCGCACAAGGCGTATCTGAGGGCTGTCTGCGGCAGCTAAGGCCTGAACATGACACCAAACCTGGTCAGCTGCTACTGCCCCACATACGGCAGAGTCCATTGCCTGGAAGAGGCCGTAGAGTGCTTTCTGCGTCAGGACTACAAAGGCCCCAAAGAGTTGGTCATACTCAACGACTACTCCGAACAGCAGCTATTTTTTGATCATCCAGAAGTTAAGGTTTACAACCTGCCCTACCGCATAAAGCCTTTAGGGGCCAAGTTCAACGCCACGGTAGCGCTTTGCTCTGGCGATGTGCTTATGTGCTGGGAAGACGACGACATTTATCTTCCCAACAGAATCTCGTACAGTCTGTCGCAGATGCAGGACGAGGTCTTTCACACCGGCATAGGCTTTTTCGAGGCAGAGCATAAAGTCATCACGCCTTCTTCCAACTTGTTCCACGCCACGCACGCCCTGACCAAGCGACTATTTGACGAGATAGGCGGGTATCCAGAAAAAGACCAATGCAGCATCGACGTGGAGTTTGTCCAGAAGATCAGAGACAAGTTGAAACGGCAGTACTCCATAAAAATACCTATTGAAGACGCGTTCTACATCTACCGATGGGGCAGCATTGACTCCTACCACGGTTCTGGCTGGGGACCTGAAAAGACCGACGTCAGTGACACTGTCGAGAAGTTGCTAGAAGGCAAAGCCAGGCAAGGCTCAATACCGACGGGCTCTGTGCAGCTGAAACCAAGCTGGCGCTATGAGTACGGTGATTTTGCAGTGAGGAGCTGATAATGGCACTCGTTGACGACATGTACGAGCAGGCACTTACAGCTGAATACAGCATAGATATAAGAGAGCACCTACCAGCCCTCAGAGAGTATGCCGCCAGATGCGACGTGGTGACGGAGCTTGGAGTTCGCTGGGTTGTTAGCACGTGGGCCTTTCTTGTGGCTAGGCCCAAGGTCCTCAACAGTTTTGACATCGTTCACATAAGCAATTACGGCAAGTCCGAGGATGAGATACGCAGAGCCGCATCTGAAATAAACGTGCTTTTCAGCTTCTACAACGAGAACGTGTTAACGACAGATAACATAACTGACACTGATATGTTATTTATTGACACTTTACACAGCTACAAGCAACTAAAGCTTGAGCTGCATCTTCACGGCAACAAAGCAAGAAAATACATCGCTTTTCACGACGTGGTGACGTTTGGTGAATCAGACGAGATGCACCTGTCTGAAGACCCAAGCTGGCCTGACAGCCTCAAGGAGCAGTACCGAAACCTGCCTGAGGGCTTTGGCATCAACAAGGCAATCGTGGAGTTCATGGTCGATAACAAGCACTGGCGGGCAGAGAAGTTGTTTTCAAACAACAACGGCCTGCTGATTCTAACGAGGCTTAACGATGCCTAAGGTAGACGGAAGAACAGTAACTAAGCTGGCCCTGCTGATGGCGCTGGTACTGCTGCTGGCTTATGACTTGTTCGCTGTTTATTATTTTGGTTTTGAAGGAACAATCAGCGTAGTGGTGTTTACGCTGGCCAAGAGTGCTCCTATCATTCCATTTTTGGCTGGTGTTGTGGTAGGTCATTTATTCTGGCCGATAGAGGGTAACTATGCTGACGAGAAAAAAGATAGAAGTGTCGATAGAAAAGAATGAAGAAGTATCGACCTTTTACTACAGGCTGAAAGTCGCTGACGACTTGATCTGCGCTTACGACTTCGACGGCATATTCTGCGAAGAATGCCCAAGTGAATACAAAGGAAGCGACGAGGCTTACTACAAGTTCCTCTGCACGGCCATGCCTCTGTACTACCCAGACAAGGGCTACGTCCCTCTCATCATTACTGGAAGGCACGAGAAGTACAGGGAGATCACAGACAGATGGCTGAAAACAAACAACATTCTTTACGGCCACATGCTCATGCGCAACTTTGAAGTGAATCCGCATGATTGCGTTGAAGAAATAGCCACCTACAAGGCCCACGCTTACAAAGAACACGACTACGACTTGTTCATAGAGAGCAGGCTTAAGCAGGCTAGAATCATCAACAACAAGACAGACAAACCTGTCTACTGTCCTCCAGCCAAGGTTCTTATCACCAGCTATGTTGATGACGTGATATGAACGTGGTATAGTACAGATGAACCCAAGGAGCACCACTATGAATTCGTTTCAGGTGTGGTGTTGCACAGAACGGGCTCTGAAGCTGAAACTGGGTTCTCTGCGCAACATCGAAATACTGGCGCTCTTCCACGGCCCTTGGTGGTGGATATGCCGATACGGAGCAGAGGTCCGTTATAAACTTGGTAAGCTTAAATTCGCTTATGGTCCTGTGGCAGATGTAGTAAGAGCAGTAACGGAGGAATACCCCATGTTGATTCTCACCGACAGCCAGAAGGTCACCTTGTCCATTAAGCCTGTGACCAAGGCTGGCAATCCCGCTCCCGTGGACGGCAAGCCCACCTGGAGCTTGGGATGCGAAGACCATCTTAAGCTGGAGGTTTCTGAAGACGGCCTGAGCGCCGTGATCAGCTCCCTCGGCAAACTTGGCGTATGCCAGGTGAATGTGAAGGCCGACGCCGACCTGGGCGAAGGCGTTGAAGAGATCGCTGGCGCTATCGACATTGAGGTGAAGGCTGGCAAGGCCGTCAACCTCGGCATCGACGCCGGTGCTCCCGAAGAAGTATAGCTGAACCTCGCTGCCCCAGAATGATAGGCGGGCTTGGGGTAGCAAGGAGCCAGACGGGGAAACCCGTCTGGCTTTTTTCATGCCCAAAACCCAGCAGGTACTTATCAGGTACCTTATCAGGTACATACGGCTGCGTCGCAAAAAGGCAAAAATTTGACGCTGTCACGCTGTCACGCGGTGAGGTATAAGCTTAACTTGGGCCTAGTTAAGTTGAATAACCATGAATTTTTGACGAGTTTTGGCTAAGTTGGCGTAAATGTTTTAAGTTTTAGTATAAAATTTATTTATAACTCCGAAGATTTACGTAACTAACGTTAAAAAATCGCCAAATTTTGACGAGTTTATGGCATGGGTTGTTTTGCGTTTAATAGACTAACCACTAAGTTTTAGAGGTCCGTTTAGAGATGGTAGAGAACTTACTCGCTGAGCTTATAAACGTCGTGGACGGTAACACCAGCAAGCGTATAGCTTTTGGTATGGCTTGGTTAGCTCAGCACTACAACGATTTGCTGTCTATCGTCAGGTGGACCGTGCCTTGCGTAATAACATCTTGTGTGCTATTCTGTCTGTTGGTGCCGACCGTGGAGCTAAGGGAGTAGATCGATGCTTTCTCTGATTCTGGCGTTAGTCCTCAATCAAGCGCCTGTACCGAAAGTCGAAGTTGACGCGGTAATCACAGGCGAGCCTAATAACTTCATCACAGTTCTGCCCAAGACTAACGGTAAGACTGTCAAGTACGCCTACATCGACAAGGGCCTGAACATCTTCCCGTCGGCCCTGCTGTCAAATCCACTGGCCACAGTGGTCACGGCTCCCAAGGGAAAGTATCGCCTTTTGGCTTACACAGCCTTGGGCGATGTTCCTTCTGAGCCTACGATCATCACCATCAATATCGGTAACGTTCCCGAGAATGCTCCGTTTGGTCCGTACAACCCAACACCTCTACCGCCAGTACCGCCCCCAACTCCTCCCACGCCACCTACTCCACCAATGCCTCCTGTGCCTCCTCAGCCTGAGGACGCTCTGGAGTCTGCCCTCAAGAGTATCTACGGCGGCTTGAAGGACCAGGAAGAAGGCGCGTCTCTGAAAGTGGCCAAGCTGGCCGCTATCTACAGGGAAGGCGCACGTGCAGCTCTGACTACTGACACTGACCCCAATACAGGAAAGCCCTACTACGCTACTGTTGCGGATGTTTACACCAAGGTCAACACCCTGGGCAAAGGCGTTCTGACAAACAACGACATCTACGACATTCGTGACCGTATTCGCGTGGAGCTGAACACCACGTTACCTAAGAACGGCACGATTGTCCTCGACGCCAACGTGCGCAAGAACCTAGCTGACCAGTTCTCGCGAGTAGCCGCTATTTTGGAGCAACTGAAATGAGCGAGCTGAACGAATGCTGCAAGACCCTTCTTCTTGATCTAGTCAAGAAGATTAACGAAGTTTCTGAAAAGGACATGGAGCCAGCTGAAGACGCTGACATGTCAAACGGCCCGCCTGCTCTAACTGAAACACAGTTTGGCATGATGCAGGCTTACATGAAAGTCGCTCAGCTAATCGAAGAAATTGGCGGTGATGACGAAAGGTTTACAGGGCTGTCACTAAAGAGGAACAAGCGCAATGGCTGATCTAGACGCTCCAGAGTTTGCACAAGGCTGGGTCAACGATCCACAGGAAGTGGAAGTGATCGTCGCGCAACAGCCCTACAAGACTTTCTCGGATACCGAGGCAGGTAAGTTTATGCCTGCTGCCGACTTGCCAAAGAATGTGTACCTGTGGGATGCCGCCAGGAAAGTTCTTGGCAAGCTGCTGCCTCCTCGCAGCCAGGGAAAAGTGGGCAGTTGCGTGGCTTTTGGCTGCTGCCGAGCCGTCGAGTATACAATGCTATCGGAGATAGCGGCTGGTGAAGCAGAAGAGTTCAGAGACCTCTGCACCGAAGTAAATTACGCTGGCGGTAGGATCGAGGTGGGCCGAGGTCGCCTTGGAAGGGGCGACGGTTCCATCGGGGCCTGGAGTGCCGAGTTCGTCAAGCGCTGGGGCTCCATCGACCGAGCTGTTTACGGCAAGTACGACCTCAGGAAATACAGCGAAGAACGCTGTCGGGCCTGGGGCTCTTCAGGCGTCCCAGACGATTTGGAGCCTGAGGTCAAGAAATACCCCATTAGCACCATCACTCTGGTGACGACTGTTGAGGAAGCTAAAAAAGCTCTTGCGGCTGGCTATGGTATTTCTGTGGCTAGCGGTCAAGGCTTTAGTTACACACGTGATAGCAATGGTGTGTGCGCAGCTAGAGGGTCATGGGCGCACCAGATGTGCATCTGCGGCTACACCGAGATCAACGGAAAGCTGCACTTCCGCATCGACAACAGCTGGGGTGCGAGCACGCACACAGGACCTGTCGGTCCTGGCAATCCTGGTCCTGAGGGCTTTTACGCCGAAGGTTCCGTGGTTGCTAAGATGCTTGCGCAGAAAGACTCCTTTGCCTACGCTGGCATGAAAGGTTTCGTTCCACGTAACATTATCGACTGGTTCGTATGATGTACCCCTACCCAAAGCAGTATCCGACAGAAGCAGTCAAGGTACTCATCGACTATGTAAGTCATGGCGATGAGTTCCTTGAAAAGAAAGACGCCATTCACGCTGGCTGGGTTATCTCTGGGTACGCTTTGGGTAGAATCTTTGGAGGCGGTCCTGAGATTATCGGCAAGAAATTCAAAGCGACCAAGCTGCCTGCCAGCAAGCCTAAGCGCAAAGAGTTTCTTGAGAAGCTGTCACAGTCCATGGCATATGGAAGCATTGACAGGTTTGAAACTGATAACCGAAGCTGCTGGTTGCATCTCAACCAATTAGCGAAAGAAATGCTCAATGTCTATAAAGAGTCAGCTGGGTAATCAACTGATTGTAGACGGTGTAGACACACCTATAGACCACACTTTTGCCCTCAGGTGGCACATGTCGCCTGAGGGCAAGTCTGTTCCCACGCTTTACAAAAACGGTAAACGCGTGACAAAAGCTTGGACATTGGTTTACTCGTGTGTATCTCAGGAAGACGTTAACGGCAGCAACGCCAATACAAATTAGGCGTATTGCTGCAAGTATGCCAATGACTTATAATTCAAGCATGCTGTGCTGTTGCACGCCCAATATCTAAGCGTCGGTGGTGTCTGTTCGTCTTACTTGGTCGAAGGTGCCGATTGGTTAGGTTTGGCTCATGCAGCCTTACAGGTGGACTGCTTGGACCGCAAGCCAGTAGTCAACGGTGGAACGACACGGAGCACCTCAAGCCTGTCGTTTTTCAGCTATAGCTGACACGGACTTCAGCAAGGGGATCTGAAGGGGTAACTCAGAACAGACACCACTCAAAAGGAACGAGCTATGGCTAACAACCATGAAGACGAGCTGGCTGAACTCACAGACAAGGTTGTCGAAGGCATTCTCGACAACGATGACCTAGATGCTCTACGCGAAAAGATAGCTGACAGCGAGGAACTGGAAAACGGTGAGCTTAAGGACTTGTTCGAGGACCTAGTCAACCTGCGATACAACTACACTCTGGAGATGGTGTCAAAGAACATCGGCAGTTATCTTCTTCGTCCCAAGAAGTCCGCCGAGCAGGCTCTACGCGACTACAAAAAGTGTTTAGTCCTTGTGAAGTTCTTACTTGTTGAAACGAGGAAAGCACTCGATGAGCAAGAAGAAGGCGACGAGTTCAAAGAGTAGCAGGGAAGAGCAGCTGGAGAAAGAGAACGCCAGATTGCGCAAGGCCCTTTCTCAGTTGATCAGCGCCTGGCGCGACTACGATCACGCTTATGGCGAGACCTGCTTTGAAGCCTGTCAGAGGGCCAAGGCCATTCTGGAAGACGAGAACAACAAGCTGAAAAATCGCTGAGGTTGCGATGTTCAATCCGATTCTTAGCGATAAGACCAACATCAAGCTGGCCCAGGCGTACGACCAGATGGCGTACGACCTGGGAGAAGCCGTTGTCTTGTTGAAAGAAGCGGCCTCCAAAACTCATTCCCTGTCTGGCGAACTGTACGGCTCATCGAAGGGCGCTCTGCTGCTCAGCGTTCCCAACGCTTTGGTGCGTGGAGCCTTCTCAGCTCTAGACGAGAACGGCCTGGTTTTGCCCAACCAAGGCAAGTTCAACGCGCACATAGTCGTCATGACTCCCGAAGAGGTCTCCAAGATCGGCGGCCTGGCCAAGATCACCGAGCGTGGAAAGCACTTCCATTACAACCTGGGACCGCTGCACGAAGGCCCCATCACCAACTCATTCGACTTCAGCAAGGTATGGTTCTTGTCTGTCACCAGTCCTGAGCTGGCCCAGTTGCGCAAAACTTACGGTCTAGACAGCGGTCCTGGCAAGCACGGTTTCAACATCATTGTCGCTATGCGCAAACTCGGCGTCCTGGGTCGCAATGAGATCAGCAAGCTAGCAGGTGAGAACATGGATTTGATCAGCCTACTCAAGCAAGCCAAGGACCTTCTGCATGGAGGAGAAGCTGACAACGCCCCTGACTCCCAGTTTGACAAGAAGAAGCTGCAACACGCCCAGAAGCACGAGATGGAGCATACGAACAATCCAGCCATAGCCAAGGAAGTAGCCAAGGATCACATGCTGGAAGACGAGGACTACTACAAGAAGGTCGAGGAGATGGAGAAGAAAGAAGCCAAGCACAAGCTTCTTTCCTTCTTCGGCAAGAAGTCCACCGTACGCACGCGCATGGGGCACGAAGTTGATGCAGACGTTATCACGCCTGCTGCCGAGGATATTGCTTTCCTTGGCAGTAAGCCTGCAACACCCAAGCCACAGCCCACGGACCCCAGCAAAAACAAGGCCAAGCTTCGCAGTGCGCTTATTGAGGCGACGAAAGATACTCTTGGAGTGGACCCGTCTTTGAAGACGGCTTCCTGGAATGCCGTTGTCCAGAAGCTGAAGGAGTTGGGCCGAAGCTGAACGTATTCAAAGAGGTAGTCGCCATGATAACCCTGTCAGACGTGCGACAACAATCACAGTATGACTGCGGCATCGTTGCCGTGAAAGTGCTTCTGCGAGCTCTTGGCAAACGGTTGACGCCAGAGAACACCAAGGCGCTATCCACATCTCCCATCGACGGTACTGACCCTAGGTCCATTGAGTCCCTGCTGCGCAAGCTAGGCTTGCATGTGCTGTCTGGCGAGATGACTTGGAACGACCTTGTTTATTTCACGCAGACCAGACCTGTTATCTGCCTTATAACATCAGCTGGCGTTGGGCATTGGGTTGTAGCTTCTGGTATAAAAGACGGAAGGATGCATTACCAGGACCCAAGCACGGGTCCAGAGTCCCTGGGGAAGAAAAAATGGCATGACGTGTGGCAAGACATAGATCGATTGGGTGCCTTGTACAGGCAGTGGGGAATAACAGCTTGGCGCAACTAAATGGAGGTGCCAGCGATGTCCAGAAAGAAAAGCAACAAAGTAGAACTGAGTCCACCAACAAGCCCGCAGGTAGATAAGACAGTAAACAGGTTTAACTTCTCATTCTTCAACGATTACCAAAAACAGGCCTGGGAAGCCATTGAGAAGAACGACATCACCTTTCTGATAGGACCGGCAGGCTGCGGAAAGACTCAAATCGCATCAGCTTATGCGGCCAACAGCATTCTCAAAAAGCAGCAGCGCAAGATCATTCTGACGAGGCCCTGCGTCGCGACAGAGAGCTTGGGCTTCCTGCCTGGCACTGCTGACGAGAAGATAGCTCCTTACCTAGCTCCTATTCTCGACTGCATCGAGATGTGTACGGGCAAGGACGGAGTGGACCGCAAGCGCATCACCGAGGCTATCGAGTTCTCGCCTATAGCCTATCTGCGCGGTCGCACCTTCTCGCACTCTGTCACCATCTGCGACGAGTTTCAGAACTGCACCTGGGAGCAGATCAAGCTGGTGCTGACGCGCATCGGGCGCAGGACGAAGATGATCGTCACAGGTGACCCGTACCAGTCTGACATCGGCAACGCCTCGGGTCTGATGCCGATGGTCGAGAGGCTTCAGGGTATTGAGGGTCTGGCGATAGTCAACCTGCCTCCCGCCAGCATCGTCAGACATCCCATCATCAGCCGCATGCTGGAGCGCATCGAGCAGCCTTAATCGGCTGTACTAACGCGTCATAATCTATTGATCCGCAGATACCCATCTGCGGTCCTGACCGCCAGCAAGCGGATACCTCCCAAAAGGAGATATCCGCTTGCTGGCTTTTTATTTCTTTTACCTATCAGGAAGTAAACATGTGGCTAACAGCTTTTGTGATATTGCTTCACTGCGTCTTCGGAATGTGGCTGTACTACAGCCAGCAAGAGACCGAAAGCCAAAAGGAAAAGAAGTGGCGAGAGCGCCACGATTGGCGGTAATAGCTGCAATTCTCTTTTTGACGGGGTGTCGCACCTGCGCGCCCTGTCATTGTTTCAAGCCCTCACCCCTCAAGGTGGAGGTGGAAGCCTCGTACAAGTACGAGGACGGCACAGTGACACTTAGGCTGGGAAAGGAGTTTACACGTGCGCGATAACTGGCTGATCCAGTTCTGCTGGGTTTGGGCCATATTTCTATGGTCCATTCCTTTCAACCCGATGCTCTGGACCATCGGGTTATGGTTTTACAGGGAAGAGCTGTGGTGGCTCTTCCAAGGAGACGGCAAGGGGTGCAAGTCAAATACCCCTAATCACAACTGTTGGAACTGAGGATATTGCTTAATCCACGGCAAAAACCAGTCATACTCAAGTGAATCCAATGTAACTATTGAAACTGTTTCAATAGTTACATGGGCTGTGCATCGAAGGAGATTACTAATGAAGACTGTTAATTTTTCTTGGATGTTGCACCCCACCACCTCCACAAACCCAGCCGTGGTCGCGTTGAGCGACCGCCTGGCTTGGGCGGAGGCCCAGCCGGTGGATGCCCCCCTTTGGGCAAACGGACCAACCGCCTCTAAATATGTAGCGGGGTTTGTCCGTAGGCCTGGGATGGGGTCCTATGTGACCCAGGGAGATCAAGAGTTTAAAGAGCTCCGCCAGGTGGCGGGTCTCTTCGAAGCTCTTGACTGGTCGGAGGTAAAGCCCTCCGACCCCAAGCCTGGTAACACCTACTATCGGGCTGTGCTCAAAGAGCACAGCGCCTATTGCGCTTTTCAGGAGGTCGCCCTTTTGGGCGACCTTCCTGAAGAGAAGCTTGATTCCGTCAAGGTCCGAAAAGGACCGCACGGGATTGAGCTGGTCTGTCCTGGCGAGGACGGGCTAAAGACCAAAACCAACGTCGTCAACGTGATCGTTGACGATAATGGCTTGGTCACTTGGTTTCCAGGGGAGGTGACTCCTCCCCTGGAAGTGGCGAAAGCCACGGTCAAACTAATTTAGTTTGACTCCCGACCTGAGCAGGTCGTTAAACTGCTCATTTTTTTAGCTATCAGACAACAACTTAATTCAGAGCAAAAACACGTCATACTCATATGAATGAGTATAGCCCTCACACAACTGAGATGTGATGGCGTACTTTCTGGAGTTACGGCCATGAAGACTAAGTCTGCTTGGAATCCCAACCCCGCCAGCCCCCTCCCCGCCGTCCAGCAGGACGGTGACTTCCCCGCCCGTCGGGCGGCATGGCGGGCATGGTGGGACAGCCCCTCGGGGACCGCCGAGGCCTCGATCCTTCTGGGAAAAGCCGAAAGGCTTCAGAAGAAGCTTGAGCAGCTTGTTGCAAAATGAAAACCCCAAATGGGGAGTGTAGCTTAAAGGCTACACTCCCCACCCCTGGGTTTTCTTTTAGCTATCAGACAATCATGTCTCGCAAGCTCCACCCACACAAGCAAATGTCTGGGAGCCGACTGTCATGTCGTCAGTCTCGTAGCGCACTAGCTTCGACCAATCAATCTCAGGGAGCGCAGCCAGTCGCTTGTTGTACTCTTCCTCGGTGATCTCCTCATAGGGAGTACCAGTGTAAGTACCGTTATCGCGAGGCAAAAAGCTGACGCCACTAACCTCATCGAAATGCTTGTGGACCCAGAGACCAGCCTCAAACCATTCGTTCTCTTCCACATAAATAGTGGCCGAGACAGAATGCTCTGCGAAGTGCTTCTTCCACGCCAGCCAGTTGTCCAGCTGGTCGATTGCCGTCTGATCATGTCGAGTCAGCGCTCCTTCTGGTGACTTCCTGGGAAACTCAAAGCAGACCAGCGACGGGTCCTCGGGAGCAACCATCCAAGGCACTCCCTGGTCCATGAGCATCTGCGCCACGGGACTGTCGCGACGCTCTCGCACACGGCGCACGAAGAACTTGCCAAACCAGGCGTGAATGCCAGAGCCGCAGTTGAAGAACTGCGAGCTGTCACCTGAGGGCTTGACGCAGGTGTCGGCAGCAGCTCGGTTGATGCCGATCTTCTTCGCCCACTCCTCGTTGGTCTTAGCGACCACGCCCTTCAACTCCTCCAGCAGCTGCTCGCGCCCTTCGGCTCCTGGCCGCAGAAGAGGGCAGTCCATCTGTCCGGTGATGTCCACACCGAGCAGCGCTTCCTCTTCGCAGTTGTCGTGCCAGGCCTGCCGAATGTACTTGAAGTTCGTGCAGCTGGCCTGGAAAGTTCCGAAGATGGTCGCGATGCGAATCTTCTCCTTCAGCGTCTCTGGCGTGTCATCGGGCCGAGCGATGACAATCGTCAGGTTGCAGAACTCGTGCGGACGCAGGATGATCTCGGCGCAGTTGCCAGCCACCACGCCGTTGGCGATGACGTTGTGAGTCTCTGGCTGGTTTAGGCAGTAGACGTCCGAGATGCCGTCCTCGGTAATGCTCTTCACCGTGGTGACGTAATCGTCGTCGGTTGACTCCGTAGGCGAGCTGGTCAGTAGGCTATCCAGCATGTTGCCAGACATGCCAGTCATGCCGACGCTGTCCATAAAGATGGCGCACTGTGACTGGCTGATAGACAGAGCGAAACGCTCGTGGTCTGAGAAGTTCTTCTTCTCGTCAATGACCGGCACGGCGGAGTCGGGTTTTCGCACCACTTTGCGCACTCTGGAGGCTACTCCCATGTTGGCCAGAAGCATCTGAGTGTCGAGCAGCAGGCGGTGGCTGGTGCTCTCAAGAACCAGGTTCACCTCCGAGCCGCTGCCAGAGGCGCGAACAACCCTGCCAGCTGACGTGAACAGTCCAGACAGATAACCCACCACCATGCCGCGACAGCCTTGCATGACAGCCTCAGGCACCAGGTACTTCAGGTCCACGACGCTTTCCATGCCAGCAAAGCTTTTGAGCTTGCTGTTGTAGAGCGCACCTGAGGCCCTGGCCGTTTTGACGCTATGAAAGCGATTCTTGGCCTTCACGCCACCGCTGGTGGTGCGGCTGGCCAGAGCTCTCTTGCAGTCCAGAGCCGTCTGGGCGTTCTGATAGCCCTCCATGAAGGCCTCGCAGTTTAGAAACACGCGATTGCCTTCACGCTCGACAATGCCAGAGCCTGCGGCAATGCCTAGGTTTAGACCCTCACCAAAGCTGCCGTACTGGCCGAAGAAACCCTCTTCGGACTGGAGCATCAGCTTCATGCCTGGCTTCAAGTCCTTGAGCTGCTTGCGCCCCTTGTCGGTGGGGAACTCGTGGTTCTCGGTGCAGACTATCTCCTGCCCGTGCGCCGTGATCAGTTTGTAGACCTTGGCGTTCTTTTGCGTCAGCTCGACCTGAGACGCGGTTCGCAGGCTGACTCCAAAGTTGGCAGACTTCAGATCGTTGCGACCGTCCACGGTGACCTTGTTGAGAGGCCTGCCGTTGGCGTACATGTCGCCGATGCGCATCAGACCCTCGTCGGTGTGAATGCGCGTGTCGGGATGAAAGCAGGGGTTGGTGCCGAACTTGGCCTTCTTGCGGCGCTTGGGCAGCATCTTCATGACACCCTCGCGGTTGAAGATGCCGCGCTCGCCAGAGCCTGACTTGGCCAAGCTGAGCCACTCCTCCATGAACACAGTGTCGCTCGGCTTGCTGTCGAAGACGGCCGAGTTGTTGGCCATGCTGCGGTAGACATGGTTCTGCCACCACGCCCCAGATTTGGCTTCACGCATCTCGCTGCTGTTGAGGTCGGACAGCGAGATCAGCGCTGCTCGGCGCACGCCACCTACCTGGACGATCTTGCCGACCATGCATGCCAGGTCGTGGCAATCCAGCTCGGTCAGGTACTTGCCCTGACGCTTGAGAATCAGATCACGAGCGAATTTGAGCAGGTCCTTCAAAGGCTCTGGACCGCAGCTGCGGCCACCCTTGGTCTTGAGCTTGGAACCAGCTGGGCGAATCTTATCGAAGCTGTACTCGACGTCGCCACCCTCAAACCAGGTTTCCAGCCCTAGCTTCAGAGCGTCGCACCAGCCCTCGGTGGAGTCTTCGATGTTGTGCTTGACCTTGTCTCCGCCCTTCTGGCGCTTGATGCGGGGCAGATGCTCGATGTTGTGGGACTCAACCGAGAAGCCAGCGCCTGTGCCCTGCATGAGGATGTAAAGCAGTTCTACGAATGAGAACAAGTCGGAGATGGGCAGGTAGGAGCAGTTGAACACGCCGACGTTACAGCGGTCGAGTGGCGGTCCAGCCATCTGGATGACGCGCATGGCGGGAGAAGCCTTCAGGTTGTACAGGTACGAGTACAGCTCGTCCCACTGTTCCTTGGGCACCTTTTTCAGGCGAGGCTGCTTCTTGAACCAGCCCATGACACGCTCGCATACCTCCTGCCAGGTCTCACGGCGCTTGGATTCCTCGTTCCAACGAGCGAACTTGGTGATCAGCTGGAAGTACTGGATAGGTTCGCCGAAGTGTTTAGCATCAGCTGATATCATGTCCTTGACGTTCTGGTCAATCGGCTCCAGCTCACGAGCCTTGCGTCGCTCTTCCTTGTAGAGCGTGTAGTGTGTGGCAACGCGATCCATGTTGTCGATCCAGAACTGCTGGATGACATACTTCTGCACATCTTCCACAGGGACTGGGTTTACGTTTGTCTTGACGATAAGACTGCATACGGCTTTGGCGACTTTGTCCACATACTTCTCTGTCTCGTCATCCTGCGGCCAATCTCCGCCGTTGATTAGGGCACGTCGAATCGCGCTCTGTATCTTGCTGACCTTGAAGTCCTCAGTCCTGCCTCCACGCTTTAAAACCTTGAACTTGGACTCAAGTTTACCGATAATGTCCTTAGCGCGAGTATTACCACTCATCGAAGCTAGTCTCCAGCCTATAAGATGAAAAAGTCGCACAGACAGTGCGACTTAAGCGATTGTAGAGAGCTAGCTTAAACAGGGCAAACTGAATTACATAAATTTTTGGTGACACAATGGATAAGCTTATGAAGCTGGGTAGTGTCATCGAGAAAGAAGCTGAAAAGCACCCAGATTTGCAGACGCTTCTGCTAGCCAAGGAACTGTCAGACAAGCGCCAATACCTGCGCAAGAACGAGATACTCAGGCATCTGCTGCACAAGGCTCCACAGGACTTCTCAGTGTCTGAGCCAGATCAAGGTGGGATAGTGGGAATTTCCCACTTGCCCACCAACTTCAAGATTCACACGCTGACACGCAATCTGCCAGAAGCACTCAAGCAGGCCTGCGACGAGCTGACCGAGAGGCATCTGCTGAAGGAAGCAGCTGTCGCACGCATCACATACTTGATGGAAGCAAATACATGGAACTGACTTACGCCAACCTGGCCCAACGCGTCAAGGAGGCTGCTGTCAGCCTTCTGCCCACATACCTGTCGATACGCAAGCATGTAAACAACTCGGATACCCCTGTTTGGTTTAGCGCTGACAGCACTAAGCTTGCCTGCTACACAGAATCACATGCCACAGCTGACAAGCTACAGGAGCTTGGTTTACCTGTCGGACAGAGAGACACAAGACTGCCAGAGGGCAACTGGATATTCGTCAAGAAAGCTGACGTGCTGGCGTCTGATGTGTTTGGCAAGATACCCAAGATGATGAACCTGGCTCCTAACTCGTTCAACCAGCATCTGGGCCAGTTTGGAACCAGTCCGTTGTTTAGCATGCTGACGAGTGGTTTGCTGGGTGGTGGTTTAGGGTACATGGGTGGTGCTCTGGCTGAGCAGCTGCTGCCTGAGCGTTATCTCGAGCGTGGCAAGCTGCGCAAGACTCTTGGTACGTTGGGAGCGTTGGCTGGAGCAGCAGGCCCAGCTTACCTGGGCACAGTAGGCCACAGGAACTGGGACGACCCCAATCGCAGCGCTTGGAACTCGTGGATCGAGCCGAATGTGCTGTTTGGCCAGCAGAAGAAAGCTATTGATAAAGGTTTAGAGCACATTCAGAACATCGCCAAAAACAGCGAAGGAATTCTGAAGGAAGCTTTTGGAGACGCTCCCATCACGGGAGAAGGCATGATCTCCATCATGCCTCATATTCCTGTCGATGCGTTCAATCGCTCGATCATGGCTGATCCCTTCGCTTCTTTGCCCATACAGACAGCTGCTGTGGGTTTAGTGGAAGCAGCAAATCAAGCAAAAGGAAATTCTGGACTCATTTCGCCTTTCGATATTGCTCGCATCGGTGTAGGAATGGGAGCTGGGTTGTCGCAGGCCTATATTGGTGGCAAGGTTCTGGGAGCTTTGGCAGGTTTAACGCCACAGGCTCAGCAGACGTTGCAGCAGGCAGGCATGTACGCTGGCGCACTCAAGGCTGTTGTGCCAGGTTTATTTGGAAGGTAGGCAAACGTGGAAACGCACGACTTCTTCTGGCACCGAGATGACAACAACGCGCAGCAGGGTCCTCAACAGGACCCTGTTCAGATAAATAGCGCCATATCGGACATCACAGCCAGGGACGGCATGCTGATTGTCAACAGTGAGGCTGCTCCAGCCCCAGCCAGGCCTGCTGAGGCTGGCAGTAATGTTTACGGGCTGCCTAGTGAGGTTGTAGAGCTACTTCAGCGCAACGCCAGCATCACGGACTGGCCGACCGTATCAAACTTGCTTCAGCGCGAGTTTAACTTTAGCCCAGTCACAGTCACGAACTATCTGCAAGCTCCAGAGCCTGGACTCTCTGACGATACGGGCCTGACAGAGATGGAAGAGGCCGAATGGAACTCTCGATACAGAAACAGGTCTTTTACCGTTAGTAAAGCTTATTATACATTTTTAGTAGTATCAGATAACATCATAGATAATCTTAAACAAGAGACAAAACACACTTTCAACCAACTGATTTTCAACTCCAGAAGAAGAACAGAGTCCAGACTAGAGAGCCTTTACGCCTCCAACGACCCAGAGGATTTAGCTCGCATAGAAATGCTTCGCATATTTGAGCTAATGCTTAGGGACGCAAGGTTTTACTTCAATTCTCTGACTTACATTGAACAAGAGTATATTCCCCCTCTTTCCTCAGACGGTTTCACCTCTGGGCTTAGGGGAGTTCTGCTCATCGATTTCATCACACGACTGCTTAACGAGATAGACTACGAGAAATCAGACTATATCTCCTCAGAGCTAAGAGCACAAATGCGTTTACTGCTCGCTGCTCTAGTAGATACAAAACTAGAAATGCTTGCCAAACTCAACGTGTTGGAGATTGAAGGAAGAGGCTTCAACCTAGAGTCGATCAGGCGCTCGTACGACAGAGACATGAGCCTAGACGCTGTAGTCCCAGATGGCTTTCTGGAGTATGTAAGCACGCTCTCAGAAGAATCTACATGGATCGAACACATCGCGGAAAGACTGCATGACTTTGACATGAGTGTGAACGCCAGATACTACGATGAGTTTGAATTGTTTAGACGACAATTGGCTACTGAAAATGAACCAGCACCAATAGCCTCTACTGTTTACCCTCCCTCAGGAAGCAGAGAGGTCACACCCATTATTGGTGCCATACCAGCAACACCTCTTCCTTCAGCAAATCAAACGCGTTGGGAGCTAATAACACGAGATGGCAGTGGTTTTGTGGGTTTACGTGTAAACGGTGTGACTGTTGAAACTCTATCGAGTGTTCGTGCTTATTCAGAGAGTGGAGGGCTTACGAAGCTGTCACTAGAGGTTTACATCGTTCCTGGTAGAAGTACGCTTACATTTTCAAGTCAGTTATCTGATACTATAAGGAATACGGAGGGCAACGCTCCACCAGTTGCTGGTGGCAGTGTGAACGATAGGTTTATGGACTTGTAAGAAAGGGAGCGCATGAGCCAGGACATAGTCAAGAATGATGGGTTGTTTACTTTCCGCGATCTCAGGTACTGGGCTCAGGACGGAATGGTTTACATCGTCGATGAAAGGGACGGAGAGATCAAAACCGAAGCCCCTATGACTATGAGATATAGAGCGCTTTCCTTTGCTCGTGAGGCTGATAGCATGAGACATAGCGGTGGGCACTACGACAGTGACCGCAAAGAACTGCTAACAGCCGCTAAAAACTTGATGCAGGTTGTCTTAAACGCAGAAGCTCAGGGCTGCCCCTTGAACCCAGACGTTCTCAGGCAGCAGGTTGAGGAGCGCAAGCGAGTTTACGTTTCCCTGTCAGGCCTGAATATACCCACGAGGTAATCATGGATAAGCTCACAGCATTCAAGGTCGCCTTTCTCAGCCGCTGCGCCGAAGAGGGCTTGGACCTGGATCAGATTCACCAACGCGTCAAGGAAGCCGTGGCCCGTGCCGAAGCTGGCCAGGAGAAGCAGGCTCTGGCAGGCGCTTTTTTGGGAGGCCTGGGTGTCGGTAGCGGCCTGACTGCTCCCTGGAGTAAAATCGTGGGCGGGCTTACTGGAGCGCTGCACGGTTTCGCCAACAGCCCCAGCAACACTGTAGGTTCTGACTTAGCGTCTACTGCGGCAGGAGGCACGCTTGGCTGGAACGCCAACAAAATCTGGCCTCTGATGCTGGGTGGCGGCGCTCTGCTGGCTGGTGGCGGTCTGGCTGCTGGCAAGCTGCTGGCCGACAGCACCGACGATCCCATGGCTGCTGACGAGGTCAAGCAGCAGGAGTTGGTCAATGAGTACAAGCGCCTGACTGACAAGGCCAAGAGGCAAGCGAAGTTTCGTCAACTGAAAGGGAATTGATGAACATCCTGAATCAGTTCGGAGTCGGGGCCAAGTATCGCCAAGAGTCAGGAACCACGATGCACGGCTTCCCCATTCATGGGAAGATCGCGCCCAACCTGACTCAGGAAGAGTACGAGAACCTGCCTCTGGGTCTGAACGTGCAGGTCAAGGTATTCGATCTAAGTAAACTTGAAGACCTTCGCGAATATGCTGCTGTAAGAGATCAGATAGCTAATCGCAAATGTGTTCAGTTAGACAGAACGAAACTTGTATCTGAAGATGGACGCAACATACATATTCATTTAGAATGGGCAGATGTGGAAGGCTACGTGCCCAAGAGCATGCAACGGAGATTCTGACATATGAACGAAGCTCAAGGCAACGCACTCAAGTACACACTCACAGCTGGATTGCTGAGCGCTTTGGGCGGAGGCGGACTGGCTTATCTAGCCAATCGAATGCAGAAAACCGATCCAGAGGAGCTGGAAGCGCTGAACACGGCTTCTCCAGAGATCGTTGAGATTCCCTATCCAATAGTTAAAAAGAAGAAGCCTGTGGGGTTGCTGCCTGCTTCCAAGCAGGCTGGCCTCAAGAACTTCCTGGCTGGCGACAACGCCAATAACTGGTACGAGGTGCCTTGGGCTCCTCTGCTGACGACTGGAGCCGTCGCCGCAGGAGGCCTCGGCGCGTACGGCCTTATTGACAAGCTGATGAAGAGCAAGCGCAAGAAGGACATGAAAGAAGAGCTGGCAGATGCCGAAGAAGAATACCGCAAGACGCTGCTAAACAGCTACGACCCCAGCCGACTGAAGCTGATCAAGTCATCGAAGGTCCAGGAAATTCACGAGGGGCTTGAGAAGCTGGCCTCGCTGCTGAAGGTCGCTGACTTCAAAGGACGCAACGTGCTGGAAGAGGGCCTCTCAGGCAAGGCTCCTCCTCCGACAGCCTTTGAGAAGGCTTATGGTTCTTTCAGCGGCGGAGCCAAGAATCTGCTGCGCAATCTGGGATTCATTACACCAGACAGCGCACCTGGCGCTTTGGGCGTTCCCACAGGCCTTGGCATGCTGGCCCTCGGCACCATTCCCTTGGCCTCTGGCTACGCCGCGTACAAGTATTTCAAGAAGCGCAACAAGTCCAACCTGGTCAACGAGGCTGCTCAGCAGCGAGCTCTGGAGCGTCTCGGCGAGAACGTGCCTGCGCCGTACGTGGCCATCGAGGACTGAATCGGGGTTTAGCAGATGCCCTCCGTACTGGACAACGACCTTCCTGAGCAGCCGATCCTCCCCAAGGGACCGGCTGCAACGCCATTGGCGGGTATGCCTCCGATGCCGATGCTGCCCAAGCCGCAGCCAGAGCCGATGCGCGGCTTCGCCGACATCGACAAGACGCGCCAGGCTATCTACGACGGCGTTCTGGACGCCGCCAGAAACCTGCCTGAGTTCTCCAACAACAAGTACAAGCTGCGCCTGGCCGACGTCAACTACGTCGATAGCGACAAGCCGACCATCGCCGAGCGCAAGAAGGCTATTCTGCGCTCCGAGACTCTGGACAGGAGGCTGCAAGGCACCTGGCAGCTGACCGACCACGACGGCAACCTGGTCGATGAGCGCAAGGTGACGATGGCTCGCATTCCCAAGCTGACTAACGGCGGCACCTTTGTACTCAACGGCGTCGAGTACACGCTCGCCAACCAGGCTCGCCTGCGCCCAGGCGTCTTCACACGCGAGAAGCAGAACGGCGAGATCGAGAGCCACGTCAACGTCATGCCTGGCCGAGGCGTGTCGCACCGCTACACGCTCGACCCTGAGAAGGGCGCGTTCAAGCTGACGCTGGGACAGGCCAACCTGCCCCTCTTTCCCATTCTCAAGGCTTTGGGTGCTACAGACTCGCAGATTCGCGGCGTCTGGGGCAACGAGCTGTATGAACAGAACGCCAAGCTGAACGACCCCCAAGCCGTAGATAAGCTGGCGCAGCGACTGCTGAAGAAGTCCGACCTGACGCTGGAGTCTGAAGGCAGGCTGAACCGTCTGCGAGAGGTCTTCAACAAGATGGAGCTAGACGACACCGTCACCTCCAGGACTCTCGGCAAGCCTTACAAGAACTTGTCCGTAGACGCTATCCTTGACTCCACGCGCAAGATTCTCGCCGTGCAAAGGCGAGAGGCCGACGCGGACGACCGCGACGCCATGGCCTATCAGATGGTCTACGGCCCCGAGGACTTTTTCGCCGAGAAGATGCGCTCGGCCTACAAGGTCATGAATCCGCTGCTGTGGAAGTCCACCTTCAAGAACAACCTCAGCCCCCTAAACTCCAACTTCCTGGGCAAGCACTTGAACTCGGCGATTCTCAACTCTGGCCTGGGTCAGCCCTCTGAGGAAGTAAACAACGCCGAAATCCTTGGTCAGCTGACACGCATGAGCCGACTGGGCGAGGGCGGCATTCCCTCGCTGGACGCTGTTCCTGACGAGGCTCGCTCCGTACAGCCCAGCCATTTCGGCTATGTCGATCCGCTGCTGACACCCGAGTCCCTGAAGGTGGGCGTGGACAGCCGACTGGCAATGGCGAGTCAGAAGGGCAAGGACGGCAAGATATACACCAAGTTTCTTAACGTTAAGACAGGCGAGCCCGAGTGGCGCACTCCTCAAGATGTGGCCGACTCCGTCATCGCTTTCCCTAAAGAGATGGACAATCCCAACTCCAAAACGGTGGCCGCTCTGGTGTCAGGCAAGATCAAGTATGTGCCCAGGGAGTCCGTGGAGCTGACGCTGCCCCACATGGAGGATTCGTTCAATCCGCTCGTCAACATGATTCCGCTGAAGTCCACGATCAAGGGCCAACGCGTGATGATGGGCGCGAGAATGCTGACGCAGGCCCTGCCCCTGAAGGACGCGGAGGCTCCCCTCGTGCAGTCGGGTGTGCCAGGCGACGTCGATGAGTCGTTTGAGGAGCGCTACGGCAAGTACATGGGCGCGATTCGCTCCGATGTTGAGGGGCAGGTCGTCAAGGTGACTCCTGACGAGATTCACGTCAAGGGACCTGACGGCAAGGTCCAGACGCACGAGCTGCACAACAACCTGCCGTACAATCGCAAGACTTACCTGCACAACACGCCCACCGTTAGAGTGGGCGACATGGTCAACAAGGACAGCCTGCTGGCCAAGTCCAACTTCACCAACGACAGGGGGGCGACGGCGCTGGGTCTAAACCTGCGTACTGCCTACATTCCGTACAAGGGCTACAACTTCGAGGACGCGACGGTCATCTCCGAGTCAGCCGCCAAGAGGCTGTCCTCCGAGCACATGTACCAGCACGACGTCGAGTTCGACGACAAGACCAAGGTCAACAAGAAGCACTTCATCTCCATGTATCCGTCCACCTTCGACAGGCAGACGCTGGACAGCATGGACGATGACGGCGTCATTAAGCCTGGCACCGTGGTCAGCTCGGGCACGCCTCTCATTCTTCAGGTGCAGGAGAAGGAGCGAGCCCACAACCAGATCACGCGAGGCCGCACGTCACTGCACTCAGATTCGTCGGTGATGTGGGAACACCACGACCCAGGCGTCGTCACTGACGTCGAGAAGACCAAGAAGGGCGTTGTCGTTACAGTCAAGAGCTACGCCCAGATGCAGGTGGGTGACAAGCTCTCAGGGCGCTACGGCGACAAGGGCGTCATCGCTGAGATCGTGCCAGACGACAAGATGCCCAAGGACAAGGAAGGCAGGCCTTTTGAGGTGCTGGTGAATCCTCTGGGCATTATCACCAGAACTAATCCAGGGCAGATGGTCGAGGCGGTGCTGGGCAAGATTGCCGAGCGGACTGGCAAGCGCTACGCCGTCAAGGACTTCGACAAGATTCAGGACATGACCGAGTTCGCCAAGGAGGAGCTGCGCAAGCACAACCTCAGCGACACCGAGGACATCGAGGACCCTGAGCTGGGTCAGAAGATCAAGAACGTCTTCACAGGCAATCGCTTCTTCATGAAGCTGCATCACATGGCCGAGAGCAAGGGCTCTGGTCGCGGCCTGGGTTCTTACACAGCTGAGGAATCGCCAGCCCGAGGCGGTCCCATGGGCAGCAAGCGAGTCTCGCTCGCCGACAACAACGCGCTGCTCAGCCACGGTGCCCTGGAGGTGCTGACGGACGCTGGAGCCATTCGCGGTCAGAAGAACCAGGACTACTGGGCCGCGTTCATGTCTGGGCGCACGCCTCCAGCCCCGCGCATTCCGCTGGTCTACAACAAGTTTTTCGAGCAGCTGAAGTCGGCTGGCATCAACCCAATTCGCCAGGGTCCTCGCGTGCAGATCATGGCGCTGACGGGCAAGGACATCGACAACCTGGCCGAGGGCAGGGAAATCCAGTCGGCCGAGACCGTGGACTGGAAGGAAGGCCTGAAGCCGATCAAGGGCGGACTCTTCGACGAGACGCTGACGGGAGGGCACAACGGCAATCGCTGGAGCTACATCAAGCTGCACGAGCCGATGCCCAGCCCGATCATGGAGGAGCCGATTCGGCGCGTGCTCGGCCTGACGCAGCAGAAGTTCATGGACGTGCTGGCAGGCAAGGAGAAGATCGGCGAGGAGACAGGACCTCAGGCCATAGGCAACGCCCTGAATAAAATTCATCTGCCAGAGGCAGTCAAGCGGGCAGAGACCGAGTGGCGCAACAGCAAGCGCTCCACCAAGGACGCCGCCCTGAAGCGCTGGGCGCTGCTGAAGCACACCGAGAAGCTGGGCCTGCATCCCAGCGAGTGGATGCTGGACAAGATTCCCGTGCTGCCTCCAGCCTTTCGCCCCGTGTCCGTCATGGGCGCAAGCGGCAAGCCGTTGGTCGCTGATCCCAACTATCTCTACAAGGAGGCCTTTGACGCCAACCAGGCGCTGAAGGAGACGGCTGGCTTCTCACGCGAGCTGGCTGACGAGCGCACGTCTCTCTACAAGGCGTTCAAGGGCGTCACGGGTCTGGGTGATCCAATCACACCGAAGAACCAGGAGCGAAACGTCAAGGGAGTGCTGAAGTATATCTTCGGCGACAATCCCAAGTTCTCCGTCATGCAGCGCAAGCTGCTCAGCACCACGGTGGACGTCGTCGGTCGAGGCGTCATCAGCCCCAATCCCAACCTCGACATGGACCAGGTGGGTCTGCCTGAGACGAAGGCCTGGGAAATCTACCGACCGTTCATCATTCGCAGGCTGTCACGCAGGGGCATACCAGCCTTGAGGGCAGCCGAGCTGGTCGAGAAGAAAGAGAAAGTGGCCATGGACGCGCTGCAACAGGAGATGGACGAGCGTCCCGTCATCATCACGCGCGCCCCTGTGCTGCACAGGTACGGCGTCATGGCGTTTCGCCCCCAGCTGACCAAGGCCGAGACGCTTCAGATTCCGCCAGCCATCGTCAAGGGCTTCGGCGCTGATTTCGACGGCGACACTATGAACTACCATGTGCCCGTCTCCGACGGTGCTGTCAAGGATGCCCTGGAGAAGATGCTGCCCAGCAAGAACCTGCTGAGTACCAAGACATTCAAGGCGCACCAGCTGCCCCAAAACGAGTACCAAGGCGGTCTGTACCACGCCACGGCTTTTGTCTCCAACAAGCCAGAGAAGTACTTCGCCACCAAGGCTGATGCGATCAAGGCTTACAAGAAGGGCGAGATCGACCCAGACCAGAAGGTCGTGATACTGAATCAATAGGTTTGAATGCGTGTTTAGGGGTTTACTACTCAAAGTGTTTTCTAATTCAGGAGTTTACGATGGCTATCGACACTAGGCTTCTCGGACAGGTCAAGCAGGCTCTGGCAAAAAAGCTGGTGAAGCAGGCAGCTCCACCCACGTTCCCTGCCGAGGGACCAAACCCAGCTGCTGCTCCCGCCAAGCCAGCACCCGCTCCTACGACTGTCGATAAGGCCATATCCACGGCCAGGGCTTCCGCTCCCACAGGGCCTACGTCTGCCGACCTGGCTATTCAAGCCACCAGAAGGCAGAACGCTCTGGGCAACGGTCAGCTTGTGACAGGCACGACTCCAGGTGCCAGCATGGCTGCTCCCGACTACGCCTCAGCGCGTCAGCTCGACGATCTGGCTCGCTCCGAAGCCGTGCGAGCCAATATGCAAAACGCTGGCAAGTATGTGGCTGACGCAGCCAGCAGCGCAGTAGGCTACGGCAGGTCTGCGCTGGACAACGCTGCTGCCATCAGAAAGCACGTGGATCACGCCACTTCCAGCCCTGTGGGCTATCTGGCTGCTTTGGGCCAACGCAGCGGCTCTCCCATGCTCGACAGAATGGGAACGGCTTTGGTAGAAGCGCAGGCTGCTCAGGCTCCTCTAGCCACCACTGTTCCCACAGCCACGGCGGCTAACTCAACCCCAGCAGCAACCACAGCCTACTACAGTTACCCCCCAGTACCAGCCTCTGGAAACTACAACGACCCAGCTTCGCGGTTTGACGTTGATAACTTCCAGCCTACCTACCAACAGCAAGACGTTTCGCGAAGACGTGGCGGGGCTATGAACTTCCCAGGTCAGATTTTGAAGGGCAGGAATATGACGGGGTTTGATCCCACTACGCCTATAAGGCCTTATATGCCAACGATCACAGGCATGCAGCCCAGCGCTAAGTCTCTGTAATTTTCTTGGGTATACAAAACTGAGCAGGTGCCGACATGCCAGACAACCAGATTAAACAAGCCAACAGGGCTGCGTTGCTCAAGAACCTCCTGTCAGGAGGAGCAGCCGCAGCCACGCGCGCTGTCTCCCGTCCTGCCGCAGCGCCCCTGTCGCGCATGTCAGACTTGGCCAAGGGGCTGTCAGACCGCTCAGGCGTTTCCCAGTTCGCTCGTCAGGAGGTGGTGCGGCCTTTCAAGCTGGCTCCTGGACAGGCCGCTGCTGGCGAGCGCTACCTTCAGGGTTTAGGCGCTGCTCCCAGCGTTCCCCAGCAGGCCGCAGCCCGACTGCTGAACCTGACTGATAGGACGGCGAGACTGGGCGGAGACGCAGCCGCCACGGCTGGCAACTTGATAGGCAAGAGCCTGCCCACAGTCAACCAAGGCGTTGGGCAGTTCGTGAAAACGCTGCCCAATCTGCTGAACAACCCAATTAACCGCTTGCCTCTTTTCAACCAGATCACAGCCGCCATGCAGGGCCTCAAGGGCTACCTGCCCAAGTCTCTTAGACTGGCTGTGCCTGGTACCGCGACAGGGGCTATGTCGGCAGGCGTGCTGGCGCATTCGCTGGCCAACACAGGCAAGCAAGTCGGGGAAATCTACAACGACAGCGTCCAGCCGCTACTGGACAAGGTCAACACCCTGACAGCGGCTCCAGACGTCAGCGATAAGATGCAGAGCGTTTATGACGCCACAGGCAGGGCTACAAAAGCCGTCACTAGCGCCTTAACCTCTCCAATCGTCACAAATCTGGCAGCGGCTATAGGCAACACGCCTGCCGTGGCAGCAGCTCGCGACAAGGCTCAAAGCGCGGCAAGCAACATAGGTACCAATGCTCTTCGCGGGCTAGCTAGCGACCTGTCTTACAACGTCGGCACTGGGATGTTTAGAAACACGCCGATCAAGCTGATAGCCAACGCGTCTCCAGCTATGGCGGCTGCACACGCTGCCTTCAACGCGTATAATCCAGGCTTGCCTCGACTCAGCACAGAAGAGCTGAAAAAGCGTATTGCACAACGCACACTTGGCACAATAGGTGAAGAGTTTACTGGTATGCTTCCTTGGTCTCGCAAGTGATAGACTGATAGTAACTACATAAGGAGTTGTCCTATGCCTCTGAATCCTGTCCTCGTTCAGCAAGTCAAGCAGGCTTTAGCCGCAAAGCGCGCTTTTGTGCCTCCTGGCGGCGGCGATCCAGCAGCCATGGGAGCGGCTGGAGGCGCTCCTCCCATGGACCCTTCGATGATGGGCGGCGCTCCTCCTGCTGGGGCACCTCCTATGGACCCAGCCATGATGGCTGCGATGGGCGGCGGCGGTGCTCCTCCTATGGACCCGAGCATGATGGGGGGTGCGCCTCCCATGGACCCTGCGATGATGGGTGGGGCACCTCCTATGGACCCAGCCATGATGGGGGGTGCGCCTCCCATGGACCCTGCGGCCATGGCTGGAGCAGCCCCTGCGGCTCCTCCTGCTCCTAGCGGCGCTTCTCCCGACGAGATCAAGGCCATGATTCAGGCCGAAATCCAGAAGGCTATCGGCGGCTCAGCTGGCGCTGGCAAGCCCAAGGGCAAGGGAGCTGGCAAGGTGGACCCAGGCCAGATGATCGAGTACATGGAGCGCCAGCAGAAGCTGCTGATCAACCTGTACGAGAGTCTGGGCCTGAATCTGCCCTACGACATTCTCGACAAGCCGAAGATGGACGGCGGCGACGAGCCGAAGCAGGAGGAAGCTCCCGCCAAGGAGCAGCAGAGCGACACCAACGTCTCTGGCATTCCTCCCATCAAGCCCATCGATCCCATCGGTGGCAAGCAGGCCAGCGTTCTGGAAAGGGCACAGGCTGCCCGATACCTGCTTGAGGCCCTGAACAAGAAAGGCTGATCGTGAAACTAGATTTTGGCAACGGCATACGCAGCCATATCTCCGTCGAGGCGACTCGGCTGGTTGTAAGGGATAACTTTAACCAGCCGATCATGCTCGTTCTGGAGCACGATCCACAAACCATCATGGTCTACAGGGCCAAACCTGGAGACGACTCCTTCAAGGAGATGCTGGCAAGGTTGGGAGTGTCTCACAACCACGATGTTCGAGAGATAACGATCTAAGCCATGCCAACTCGCACCACGATAGGACAGCTGCTGGTCAACGAGGCTCTTCCTGAAGAGCTGCGTGACTATGATCGCGTTCTGGACGGCAAGGCTGTTCAGAAGATCATGCAGACCATCGCTGAAAAGAATCCCGACCAGTATCGAGACACGCTGAAGAAGCTGTTCGACGCTGGTCGGGATGTCGCCTATCGCACGGGCGGTTTCTCGTTCGGGCTGGACTCCCTGCGCACAGCCGTAGCCTCAAAGAAGATTCGCTACGAGCTGGAGAAGAAGATCAACCAGATTCAGGCCATGCCGAGTCTTGACGATAAGACTCGCAACGAAATGATCGTCAACACAGTGCTTCAGTACCAGAAGCCACTGGAAGACGACATCATGGCGGAATCCAGGGCCGAGCATAACCCTTTGGCGCTTCAGGTCTTGTCAGGCTCCAGAGGCAAACCCAGCAATCTGAAGTCTTTGCGTGGCGGCGACCTGCTCTACACCGACCATCGCGACAGGGCCATCCCTATTCCCGTGCTGAACTCGTTCAGCTCTGGGCTGACTCCAGCCGAGTATTTCGCTGGCACATTCGGCGCTCGCAAAGGCGTCGTCGATACCAAGTTTTCAGTGCAGCACTCTGGATTCTTCTCCAAGCAACTGAACCAGCTCGGCCATCGCCTTATCGTCACAGCCAAGGACTCCGATGACGAGGAGTTCGTGCGCGACAGGGGCATGCCTGTTGAAGTGGACGACCAAGACAACGAGGGTTCGCTGCTGGCCATCTCGTCTGCTGGGTATCCACGCAACACGGTGCTGACACCCAAGGTTCTGAAAGACTTGCAAGCAAAAGGCATCAAGAAGATAGCAGTGCGTAGCCCAGTGGCGTCTGGCTCTCCAGACGGAGGCCTCTATGCAAGAGATATTGGAATTCGTGAGCGTGGGGGTTTACCTGCTGTTGGGGACTTTGTGGGCATTGCAGCGGTGCAGGCACTCAGCGAACCAATCTCACAGGGAACCCTAAGCTCCAAGCACTCAGGCGGTGTCGCAGGCGGCAAGTCGATCTCAGGCTTCAAAGTGCTGAACCAGCTGATTCAGTCTCCGAAGCAGTCACCCTACTGGGCGTCGCACTCCCAGCTTGAAGGAAAGATCACGGCTATCAAGCCAGCACCCACGGGCGGCAGCTTTGTTTACATTCGCGACATGCCACACTACGTCAACCCAGACGCCGTTCTCAAGTACAAGGTGGGCGACGAAGTCGAGGCTGGGGACATTCTGTCCGATGGCGTGCCAAATCCAGCCGAGTTCGTCAAGCACAAGGGTTTGGGTGAGGGTAGAAGGCAGTTCGTCAACGCGTTTAGAACTTCGATGCAAGATGCAGGCTTAGGAGCGCATAGGCGCAACATCGAGATGCTGTCGCGTGGCGTTATCAACCACGTAAGGCTCAACGACGCCGTTGGCGACTACATGCCTGACGATATCATCCCATATGACATGTTTGAGAGAAACTGGCAGCCTAGGACTGGGCATAAACAGCTGGCTATCAATTCAGCTAAGGGCAAGTATCTGGAAAAGCCTATTCTGCACTATACGGTTGGCACACGCTTAACGCCTAGCGTTATGAAAGAGCTTAACGACTTCAGTATCAAAGACGTTACAGTGCATGACGAGCCTCCACCTTTTGAGCCTCACTTCTTGCGTGGACTAGATAATTTACAGTATGATCCAGATTGGATGACTCGTATGTTAGGTTCCAATCTACAGAAATCTACTCTTAAAGCTGTATGGTCTGGTGCTACATCTGACGATTCTGGTACTTCATTCGTCCCATCACTGGCCAAATCGGTTGGCTTCGGGCAGGGCGGGAAGATCAAGAGCTACGATCCCAAGGACGTAGCCAAACCCGTCGGCGACGGAGGCGTGTTATGAACTTCTTCGAGAAACTCGGTCAAGTTGCAGCCAACAACCTTGTGAAGCGAGCCGAGGGCGACGAGTCGTTCTCCGCTGAGGACGTCCTGGCCAGCAAGGGGCCTGGCGCTTTCCTGGCCGATTACCTCGGTGGAAGCACCGCCATGAGCAGGGCTGGACGCGGCAGGGCCGTTGCCAAGGCTCTGGGCGTCAAGACACCGTTCACTGTTGAGCGCCCTGTCGTCAGCGGTGCGCTGCATGGCGCAGTCGGCTCGGGTTTAGGCGCTGGCGCAGGCACGCTGCTGGCAGCGCTTCTGTCAGGCAGTCCTGATTTAGCCAAGAGAAACATGCCAGCCGCAGGCGCTCTGGGCGCAGTGGGCGGCGGTCTTCTAGGCATGCTGTACAACAGGCATAAGCGCCACAAGGAACTTGCCAACCTGAGCGAGAACCTACAGGACCATCTGGATGTCGGTGCGCCTCTTGATACCAGCAAAAAACCCACCACAGGCCTGGCCAACTTCCTGCCGATCATCGGTCCTGGACGCTATGGCGAGACGCATGCCCACTTGCAGCTGAAGAACAAGGACAAGGCTCCTGTTCTCGGCGGCATTCCCAGGTATAGCAAAGAGCAGTTTGGTGGAGCGTTAGACGCGCTTACAGCTGCGGCGATGACACACCCAGCAGGTGCTTTGACTCTGCCTCTGACGCTTGCTGGCCAGAGCGCCCAGGGTTGGGACGCCAAACACCTGCTAGACACCGAGGCCAAGGACGAGCAGCGAGCCAAGCGCAAGAAGGAACTTGCGGAAAAGCACAAGAAAGGCTAATCGCGAGGTGCGCCGTGGGAATTATTACCAAGCTTGCCGAGGAAGCCGCCGACCAAGTCGTTGCGGCAACTTCGGCCAAGAAGAAAAAGAAGCGCGGCTCTCCAGCATGGTTGTTGGCTCCAGCTGGCCTCGGTGCCGCGACAGGTCTCGGCTTGGCCTACGGCATGGGCAGCGACCAGCACGCCAAGGATATCGAGCAGGCCATAGGCAGGCACGGTACTCCTCTGGAGCCTAACGAGACATACCTGTCTCGCTACGCTGGCATGCTGTCGCCTGGTGCCAATACCAAGCTGTTTGGAAAGCCCATCGGAGACCTGCTGGCCCTCGGCAGGTCTTCTCCCACTGTTCTGAAGGCGTTTGGCGCTGATCCCACCTACGCCGCCTCCAATCCAGGCTCCTGGCACGATGCCAGGGCGCACTACTCCATGTTCGCGCAGGGTCCCATAGCGGCCTACGCGCACATGATGCATCCCAACAAGATGATGAACAGGGCCGAGTACAATGTCGATCTCGGCGACGGCAAGAAGGCCCCGTACACCGAAGTGATGAACAAGAAGTTCCAGGAGCACTGGAACAAGTTCCGTGACCCCACATCCGGTTACGCTGCACTGCGCGGCAATGCCAGCTGGCTGGAGCCTCACGACGTCAACACCGACATGATCCCCCACGCGGACCAGGTCAAGTTTCTCAAAGACTTCCACGCCAGCCTGCCTCCCGAGCTGCGCAAGATCAAAGAGCAGGTCGAGAACGATCCGACAGAGAAAAAGATGCCTGACGGAACGGTCTGGCAAGGCACCAAGCCTGCGCTAGAGAAGAATCTCAGCAACTATGTGCCGATCACGCGTGGCGCTCTGAAAGCCCGCAACATTCTCAAGAACGTCGGCATCACGTCGGCTGGCGCTGGCGTGGGTGGTTTGCTGGGGCACTACCTGCACGGTGCCCTGGCCGACGAGGAAAACCCCAGCACGCTGGGCTATCTGGCTTCTACTTTGGGTGGTGCTGGTTTAGGTGGGGCTGCCAGTTACTTTGGCGGCACCGAGCAAGGGAGAAAGACCATGTCTGACGCTGCGGCCAAGTTGATGAGTCTGATGCAGAAGAAGTCGGCAGACGCCAAGATGTGCTCCTGCTGCAAGAAGGCCCCCTGCCAGTGTCCTCCCGACTGCGGCTGCGGCTGCAAGTCGAAGATGGCTGCTGCCAAGCCTGGGCTGTGGGCCAACATCCACGCCAAGAAGCAGCGCGGTGAAGCCCCTGCCAAGCCTGGCGACAAGGACTATCCTGACTCCAAGAACTGGAAGAAGGTGACCGAGGAGTCCGAGAAGAAAGCTGCCCCAGCTTGGCAGACCTCCGAGGGCAAGAGCGAGTCTGGCGGTCTGAATGACAAGGGCCGCGCCAGCCTGAAGGCTCAAGGCCACGACATCAAGCGTCCTCAGCCCGAAGGCGGTCCTCGCAAGGACAGCTTCTGCGCCAGGATGAAGGGGATGAAGTCCAAGCTGACCTCCGAGGAGACAGCCAACGATCCCGATAGCCGCATCAACAAGGCGCTGCGCAAATGGAAATGCGGCAGCGCCCAGGAGAAGTGGGCGGCTCTGGCCACGCTGGCGCTGTCCTCCAACGCCCCGACTCTGGGCTCAGCCATCGCTGGACCCAAGGGCGAGAAGGGCCACGGCATCAAGTTCCAGTTCGGCACGGCCAGCAATCCGTCCTTCCTGCGCTAGGAGCCGAGCATGAGCCCCAGTATTCGACTCATTCAAGCCGTCGTCGCAGCCGCCAACGAGAAGGCGGCTGAGGCTTTGCTGGCATCCGTCAAGAAGGCCAAGTGCTGGGACGGCTACGAGCGCGTGCCTGGCACCAAGCCTATGACGCCTGGATCGTGCAGGCCTGTGGGCGGCAAGAAGGAAGAGAAGAAGAAAGAAGACAAGAAGGGCAGCTGACCATGCCTCACCCAGACATAGCCGCCGCCCTGCGCTGTCTGGAGGAGAAGCGAGCCGCCATAAGCCCAGACGTGACGCCGCAGGAGCATCAGCAGCGCGTCGCGGATAGGCTATCTGGACCTAGCCCACGTCTGCTTGTCTACCACGGCCTGGGCACTGGCAAGTCCCTGGCCTCAATTCTTGCGGCTGAGCAGGCTGGCGGCGACTACGGCATAGTCGCCCCAGCCGCTTTGCGCCAGAACTTCAACAAGGAAATCGAGAAGTTCACGGAAGGCAGCGACCCAGAGGTCATGTCTTACACAGGCCTCGGTATGGGCAAGCAGTTTGCCAAACAGCCCGAGACGCTGATCGTGGACGAGGCGCACCGACTGCGCAACCCTATGGGTAAAGCCACCAAGGCCATTGCTGACCAAGCAGCCAAGGCCAAGCGACTGATGCTGCTGACAGGCTCGCCCATCGTCAATTCTCCAACTGACCTGGCCTCGCCTATTAGTCTGCTTAACAACATCAGCCTGTCGCCAGAGAAGTTCGAAGAAGACTTCATTGACTACAAACGCGTCAGCCCAGGCCTGTTTGCCAGGCTGCGTGGCGTTTCGTCTGGCGAGAAGCCTGACATCAAGAACGAGAGCAAGCTGCGCCAGCTGCTGAAGGGCAAGGTGGACTACCAGCCCAGCAAAACGCCAGAGGGCGTCTCCGTCAACGAGGAGATCGTCGATGCGCCGATGAGTTCTGAGCAAGAGCGCATTCAGAACGCCATTCGCAAAAAGATTCCTCTGAAGTTCCTGTGGAAGCTCGACAAGGAGTTTCCACTATCTCGCAACGAGATCAACAAGCTCAACTCGTTCCTGACGGGACTGCGTCAGGTGTCGCTGTCCACTCAGACCTTTAGGGCTGATAAGAGTCCGCTCAAGTCATTCGAGCAATCTGGCAAGCTGAACGAGGCGATGAAGCGACTGAAGGAGCTGGTCGCTTCCGATCCGCGCAAGAAGGCGATCATCTACTCCAACTTCATACAGTCAGGCTTGGACCCTTACGCAGCTGCCCTGGAGCGCGAGAAGATACCGTATGGCTATTTCCATGGCGGTGTTAGCGAAGCGGATAGGAAGAAAGCAGTAGACGAGTATAATGCAGGTAAGTTGAAGGCTCTGCTAATAGGTCCAGCTGGAGCAGAAGGTTTAAGCACCAAAGGCACAAGCCTTATACAGCTGCTTGATCCATACTGGAATGAGACTAGGTCCAATCAAGCTCAGGGTAGGGGTTTACGCTTTGACTCGCATGTAGGTTTACCTGAAGAGCTGAAAGACGTTAAAGTGCAAAGGTTTATCAGCAAAGGTCAGCAGCCTTCAACGCTTATGCGCTTGCTAGGGTCTAAACCTGTAAGAACAGGCGATGAGATGCTACAAGCCATGGCTTCATCGAAAGAAGAGCTGAACAACAAGTTCAAACGCATACTGCAAGAAGAGGGTTCGTCGAATGGCTGATATCCAGAGACTGGCCAAGCTGGCAGCGGCCAAAGCGTACCCTCTGCTGAAACAGGCTGATTACGGGTTTCAGGACATGCTGTTCGAGTTCGGCAAGAGCCAAACGGCTCCTGGCAAGTTTCAGAAGCAGCTGGAAGAGCTGAACCTGCCTCGCAACCAGACTTTCATGTCAATGATGGGCCAGGTGGGCGCTCCGCTGTTGGAGACGGTCGGGCAAGTCGGCGGTCTGCCAGCCATGATGGGCATGCTGGATATGCTGCGTGGTGGCGGCAACATAGGTATGCTGCTGCGCGGCAAGGACAACTCCAGTCCTCTGGCCATGCTGCGCTCCTCGACAGCTGCCGATCCCAACGCGGTCTTTCAGTCCAACCCAGGCGACCTGCGTCGCGCCATGACTCCTACCGTCAGCGTTGACCCACCGCCCCAGCAATCAGCTCCTGGCGTGGTGCCGCCTCCGCCTCCTCCCCAGCAAACTCCTCAACCTGCTCCTCAGCCCCAGCCCCAGCCTCAGCCTAACGTGCCAGCGCCTGGACCCATTACGGACATGAGCCAGAGTCCTCCGTCTGGTTACGTTCACCACGGACGTGGTAGGTACACGGCACCTAACGGCACAACAGGCTGGGTCAATCCCAAGCCAGGCGGTCCTGGTCCCAGTCCGATGGGCAAACAGATACTGGCTCAGCCAGCCGTGCCAAAGCCTCCGACTCCCCAATCGGCTATGCCTAAGCTCTAGTCGTTGGAATATGGACAGGGTTCTCGTTTACTGATAGAGTTTTAAATAGAGCTCATATAAACCTAGGTGTTTACTATGGCAGAAAAACGTGCTTTTCTTGAGACATTCAACTCGCTATCGCCCCAGATGAAGGGAGCGCTCATCGGTGGCCTTGTAGGCGCTGGTGGTGCTGCTTTGTTTGGCAAGCGCAAAAACATGCTACAGAACATGCTGATGTTCGGTGGTTTGGGTGCTGCTGGCGGCTACGGCCTCGGAGGCTACATGAAAGACCGCATCGGCAGCAGCTACGGCAAAGGCTTCCAAGCCGCCAGGATGCTTGGTGGGCTTAACTCTGTGGCCAAAGACCCTAATGCTCGACAAGCTGTGACCTCCACAGTGGCTGCGCCGATATCTGTCATGGGCGCAGCTACGGGCAATCCAGTTTTGTCTGCTGCTGGGCAACTCACCTCTCTGGCAGGCAACCGCAATACTCCTGCTTTCTTTAGAAACGCCTACAACAATGTCAAAACCAACCTGACGCCGATGATGGCAGGTATGGCCATAGCTCCCAAAGTAAAGCAGTACGCTCAGCAGGGAGTAAACGCAATCAATAAAGGAATCAATGCGTTTAATGCGAATTACCCAGGTAAGCCTGTGCAAACATTTGCCACAAACAGCCAACTCGACGATCTGTCTCAACCCATACAGACGCCAGCCAATGCGAGGGTCGGTCAATGATGTCCAAGAAGACACAGCAATACCTGAATGAGTGCCGCAAGCTGATCAACAGTCCTTCCTCCTTCGAGAAGGCTGCTGCTCTAGGCGGCGACGGCAACGACAGTCAGTTCGAGCAGTCGTTCTCCAACCTCGCCCACGCCTTCATCAAGGACAAGGCCCCCTCGCTGCTGGACTACGAGGTCGGCTTTCAGCTTATGGACCGCAACGACGACAACACCAAGGCCGTCGGCATCTTCGGCTTCAAGGTGGGCGGTCAGTGGCTGTACGCCCCTGTATTCTTCCTGAACGGCGACATGAAGGGCACCGAGCTGCTCTACATGAAGGACCAGGACCAGTTTGTGCCGTTGAAGGAAAACTGGCTGAACTACATTCTCCAGCGCAAACCCAACGTCATGGGCGAGGAGGTCAATCGCAACCTCCAGCAGCTGGGCGTGTTGTCTCCCGACCTGCAAGCCTTCTCCCGTCCTCCTGCCAAGTTCGCCTCGGCGAACGGCATGACTTTCGGCGAGTCCGCTTTCGCCCACTTCGCCACCAGCAATCCGCTAAGCGAGGAGAAGTACAAGGACATTCGCACGCTGCCCGAGTTCTTGAAGGAGGCTGGCCTGGAGACCGTCAAGTCTCTGATCCAGGGCATGGAGGCTTACCCAGCCGTCGCCGAGGCCGTCGAGAAGGTTTACGGCAAGCAGGCTATCAAGCAGGCCATCGCCGAGGCTGCCGAGAAGGAAGCCGCCAAGAAGAACATTCGCTGGGTCAAACAGAAGGAGTATGGCCGTCAGGAGGAAGAGGACGAGTCGCCCAAGAAGCCCAAGGGCGTGCTCGAAGCCTACAACGGCAGCGTCGAAAACAAGATTATGCGCGAGAAGGCCTCGGCCATCGCCATTCTTACCGTTAAGACCGTCGTCCAGCGCGGCGTCGGCTTTGAGCCGACCGACAAAGAGCTGGAGAACATCTCCACCGAGGGCATCGCCATTCGCGACGAGCGCCCCGACGCTGCCGTGGCCTACGAGGTGCAGACTCCCCTCAATTTGACCAACCCCCCAGAGACGGGTGTTTACGACGTGCTCTGCAAACCCAGCAAGTTCTGCAAGGGCCTGGTCATCGTCGGTCCCCAAGGTCCCAACGGCACGGTCGGCTTCTCCACCGTCATCGACCTCGACGACAAGAAGTGGACCAACCTGCACCAGGCGCACATATGGACTCGTGAGCGCGGCGTGCAGGCTGACGAGCTGCGCGACACCGTCGAGAGCCTTCCCGAGCTGACGCCGACCTCACTGAAGGAAGACGGCCTGTACGTCATAGTCGGCGGCAACCGCGAGGGCACTCTGCCGTTCAGGGTCGTCGAGAAGTGCGAGGGCGACGACGCCTGCACCAGCTTCAAGGTGGATTTCATGGATTACGCTGGCGCACCGCGCCCAGCTAACCTGCCGCCGCTGAAATCCAGGGAAACCTACTGGGGCTACGGCTCCGACGCTCAGCCATACGGCTGTGGCTGCTCAGCGATTCTGCACCTGACTAACAAGACAGGCGGCAGAATGCGCAACATGCACAACGAGCTGTACGTGCCCCAGGGCTACAAGGTCATCAAGATCGACTCCAATGCCGACGAGTACGGCCACATGGACCGTGGCGAGAAGCCAGCCGTAGAGTACGGCAACCTGCTCGACGTGCAGAAGGCCATCTACGAGAAGACGGCCTCTCTGGACGTGCGACACACTGGCTCCGTCGTCAGCGTTAACGGGCGCGACTTCGACAAGGTGGCCGCTGTCGTGCATCTGGTCCAGGACTGGATGCTGCGCGAGGGCCAGGCCAGGGCCATCGTCAAGGCTGCGTCCGAGAAGAAGGCCGTCAAGTACCGCGTCGCCTTCCCCGAGGGCTACGAGTCGATCATCAAGGTCGCCGCCCCTGGCGACATGATGGACCCGCGCATGGCAGCGACCACGGGCGCTCCTCCGTTCCCGTCTCCGCCCAGCGGCCTCGAGCAGACGATGCTGGGTAGCGTGCAGTCGATCTATCCTCAGCAGGAAGCCCTGCCCGTCATGCCGTCCTCGGTCAACCTGGTCGGTAACGAGCAGGTTTACGATCCCCGCCTGCCCGACCCCAAGACGATGGCGCTTGGCTATCAAGCCGCCCAGTCAGGCCAGAAGGAAGTCTTCGACACCAGCATGGTCGGCTCGCTGCTCAAGAACGTGCGCTCCGACTCGATGGTGGACAAGTACCTCGGCGATCTGATGAAGGGCATGGACCGCATCGGACGCATCCTGTTCTCCTTCTACTGGCACGGCGAGGAGATGCAGGACCGCTACGGCAAGAAGGACATGCCCGAGCTGGAAGAGTCGCTGCGCAACGCCTTCGAGGCGGTGGGCGACGTGGTGCTGTTCCTGAAGCAGAAGACCGTGGAGCCGTTCCCTGAGGAAGGCTTCAACTCAGACCTGTCCGACACCGCTGGCTGATAGGAGTTTACGATGCGTATCTACGAACGACGTCTGTGCAGCCTGTCCGCCCCGCTGGGCGAGACGACCTGCTGGCAGGTGGGCTTTCCGCCCGAGGCCATGATCAAGCGCGTGATCGTCAAGCAGACGGGCGGCACCGCAGCCAACTTCAAGATCACCGTCTTCAACGCGCTGCACGCCTGCTCACCCAGCGCCAGCTCGGACGGCGATCCTGACGGACCTTCAGGTCCGCTGAAGTGCGTCTCCGATCCCGACCTGTACGTGGTCTTTCCCGAGACAAACGGCACATCGGGCGAACTGTTGCAGATTTCCGACAGCGTGGGACGCTCGTTCCGTAACCAGGACGGGACCTACACGCTGCCTGTGCGCAAAATCTACGTTCAGATCATTCCAGAAGGTAGCGGCGACGCTACCTGGGACCTTCTGATCGGTGGGGATACGGACGTAGGCTGATGCTTGTAAACCTGGCGAGGGACAACCCTCAGCGTCCTCCAGACTGGCGCTGGCTAAAGGCCTCGAAGTATGTCGAGGCCAGCCGCGTCATGCCGCGAAGCCATCGGGACAGGTTGATTTGGGAGGCTGTCGAGTTTCAGCAGCGCCTGAGACAGCTGCCCAGCGACGAGGAAGAAGCCGAGTTCGAGATTGTCGGGCTGCACTCCGACTTTCCAACAGTGGCTGCTGCCTACGACACCTACCAGCATTCAGGCAGCGTGGGTTTTCGCTGGGAGATTGAGGCGCGCATTCTGGCCCAGGAGCCGTTCGAGTCCATCGCGCTCAAGTGCGCCACGCCCGTGGAAGTCATCGCCACCTACGAGCAGCTGTTCTTTAATGTGCTCGACAGGATACAGGCCAGGACATGGATTCTGAACTATGCGATAGGTCGGTCGATACATGTAGGAATGACTGAGCGCGATTATGACTTAATGTGGAAACTCTATGGCTATATGGCTGGGCCTCTTTTTATAGACATAGTTACGAACAAAACAGGTATATACGAAGAAGTGAAGCCTAAGAGTATCGCAGAGGCACTAAGCATAATGCGAGACGCTGTTGAAACAAGTTCTGGCGTCGTAGGCTCCAAGTCGTTCACACTTACACCTATCAATAGTTTCACCATTCCTGGTTTAATCGCTATAGAGCAAGGGTATAGGCAAATAACAAAAGAGTCGGCTGGCGTGGCTGCTGCTCAGATGTGGTTGCAACAAGCTGGTGCAATTATGTCTAGTTTGCCACACTGTTCTGGAAATGATAAGATAAACCAACCTGTGTTGAACGCACTAAGAGACAAGTACGACATTACGCCTGCTGAGTTGAGAGCGCACGAAGCTATCTTAGTGGCTAATGGAGAAACGCTAGTAGGTATTGAAAACGAAAGGCTACCAGAGCCAGAGGCTAAAGATGGCAATGAGTAGGTTGAGCAAGCAAGCCGAGCAACGCCTGACCGAGGCCCTTGAGAAAGTGGCCGTGCTGGTGTCTGAGGGGGAACACCCCAACGACGCCATCGTCAAGGTGGCTAGCGAAGGCGGCATTCCAGCCGGTCACGTCAATCTGATGGTGACGGCCTTCAACACGGGCCGCACCGAGACGCAGCGCAAAATCGGCCAGGACATCTTCGAGAAGTCCGCCGAGTTTGATCTCGCTGACGCCGAGGATATTCTCAACCGCATGTACCCCAAAGAAGTGAAGTCGGCAGCCGAGGTTCGGCTGTCTTCTGTCGTTTCCGAGGAGTACTCTTCTCCTCCGACCTGGCACCGCGCCGCCGTCAAGAAGGCGGCGCACAACCAGGAGCTGCCGCCCCTGACCACGCGCGCAGGCACCGTGGTCAGTTCAGTCGAGCCTCTGGCCGTCGATCCAACGCTGGCTATGAAGAAGGCGCACTGCCAGGCCATGGACACTAAGCGCGAGCTGGAAAACCGCCGCGCCGAGGTATCCAACCTCCAGGACTCGCTGATCGACTCCATCACCAAGCTGGGCGGGTATTTCCGCCAGCCTGGCTGCGAGCCGTACCTGGGCGTGAAGGGCAACCTGGTGCGCCTGTTCGACAAGCAGGCCTCCGCGTTGTTCAAGATGCTGGAGAGCCGCAATCCACGCCTCGTCAAGCAGGCTGGCGACGGCACCGAGTTCTATTCTCTGGCGGACTTCCAGAAGGAGCCCTACGCCCTGTTCAGGAAGTGCCTCGGTCAGGCCGAGAACCTGGTCGAGAAGCAGGCCGCCTTCAACGCCTTCGAGAAGCAGGCTTCCACTTCCGTGGAGGAAAGCCTGCTCCCTTTTGCCGAAAGCCAGGACCAGTCGGTTCCAGCTGGGGTCCTGGCGTCTGTTGAGAAGAAAGCCGCCAACCTGTTCGGCCTGACGTCGCCTTTCAGCACTTCTGGCGTCATGACCGGTTTTGACAGCGCGTCGGACAAGCTCAACAAGGCTATCGGAGCTGAAATGGCTGAGTCCCAGCTGGGCACTAAGCAAAAGGCTCTCAGCAAGGTTATGGGCGAGCTGAACGACCCCAAGCACATCGGCAAGCTGCGTAACCTGCAAGCCTCGTCGCTTCTTACCAACCTCATGGCCAACGATGACGTCATCAGCGGTTACGACCCCGAAGAAGTGATGGGCCACTACAACGAACTGAGCGAAATCGCTCCCAGGTCTGCTCTGCACGAGGGCATCATGCGTGCCATGCTGCGCCGTCGATTGGCTGGCGGCAACAGCGCCATCGACCCATACGAGATCGGCGAGATTCTCAAGTTCGAGAACCAGCTCAAAGAGCGCGACACCGATCCTTACAAGAAGAAATCTCCAGGCGTTATCTGAGGACAGGAGCAGTCATGGAACTCGAAAAGATCGCCACCGAGCTGGCCCAGAAGGCCGTAGCCGTTCGCCATTCCGACAACCGACTGAAGCCTGGCGAATATCCCGAGTGGGCTGCCGAGTTCCGCAAGTTGGCTCAAGAGCACTACGCCGATCTGGCTATGATCAAGCAGGCCGAGGGCGAGGCTCCAGCCGCCCCAGCACCAGAAGCGCCCCCGCCGCCTGCCGCTACGGGCAGCTACAACCCTTACAACATGTACGACAATGCCGTAACTCCAGGCGGCTTTATGGCCAATCCGATTGTGCGCAACGCGCTAGTCACAGGCGGCTTGGGTGCCGGTGTCGGCGCTTTGGGTTCACTCGCCTCCAACCTGTTTAGCCGTAAGCGCAAGAAGCGCTATCTGTCCGATGCCCTGTCGGCTGGCTTGCTGGGCGGTCTGGCTGGCGGCGTTGGCGGAGCCGGTTATACGGCGCTTACCGACGACAAAGCCAATGTTGACTTCACGAACAAGGCTATGGCCGCTCTCGGTATGAACGTCACACCGCCGCCTCCTCCAGCTCAGCCCTCTGTCAAGGGACATATGGACGAGGTCTTGCGCGAGGGTTACAAGCTAACTCCAGGCAGCAAGAATTTGCAGTCAGGTATGTTCTACGGTGGTGCCGCCGGTCTAGCCTCCAAACCAATAATTGGCTTGGGTAGAGACTTAGCTGGAGGAAGGCTGACATCTTCGGCTGACACAGCCAAGATGCTCAGCAACATGAACGCCAGAATAAATGATTTTCGTCAGAACATAACAGACCCAGGCTCCAGAAAGCTTTTTGATAGGTGGCTAGATTCCAACAAGCTGCTCAACTCGGGCAATAGCGTGGAAATCGCTCATCCTAGGCAGTTGTCCAAAGCTTTGCAGGGACTGAGCGAACTGGAGAGCGGTAAGGTCGGCGGCAAACTCTATCTGCCTATAGACCCGAATACAGGCCAGCCGATGGTGGGTCGAGTCGATACCAACAGTTTCCTAAATAAGCTTCTCGGAACTGGAGGCGCAGCTAAGGCACCAGGTGTCATTCAGTCGTTTAGCAACCAGGATTTGGCGACACGCCGCCTTGAGGGTATCGCCAAAGGACGTAACTTGACGGGCGGTGATGTGTCCAAGTTCTTGGACAAGGCCTACAACCCTCAGGCGACAAATGCTCGCACGCCAGCTGGCAGTCAACCCAGCCCAACCAGCAGAACGTTCTACGACAGGCGTGCGCTGCTGCGCATGCCTGGTAAGTATTCGGGTGGCCTAGGTGCGCTAGGCATAGCGGCTAGCTACGGCCTGCCTCTGACTCAGAACAACACTGATGCTCGCGGCGCGGCCATGGCCGACTATCTTGCAACGCTGCGCGAAAACGTTTCAAACAGCGCAGCCAGCCAAGCCGAAAAGGCAAAACAACTCCAGGCTATCTCAGAGATTCAAAACAGGTACATGGGTCCGCTGGAAGCGGCACAGGTCGGTCAGGCCTTTGGGGACATCGGCCGAGCGAACATATTCCCAGGAGCAGGCAAATGATCAAGATCATTTCTCCCGATTCGCAGACCTTCGATGTGCCGACCATGGAAATGGTCAAGCTGTCGAACAGGGGTCTGCGTGGCGACGATCTGCGTTCCTTCGTCAAAAGGGCAGGCCATGAATTCGCTGATAAGCTTCGCGATGTCCACGTCGCGCCAGGTGAGCAGCTCGTTCATCTTATTGCTATTGGGTCTACGGAGGCCTATGGTCCAAACCGTAACGGAGACGGCTTCAAGTCTGCGACTTGTCGCAAGTACCATCCTACGTTCGTCAAGCACGCGCGCTGGTACCGCAACCACCAGAATAAGGATGAAGCGAAAAGTTATGGCATTATCAAGATGTCGGCGTTCAACGAGGCGATGAAGCGCATCGAGCTGCTTGTAGCCCTGAACGGCACCAAAGAGGCAGCCGACCGAAACGGAGGCCTCGTCGCCGACAAGGAGATGCAGAAGATCGCCTCTGGCTCTGGGGACTGGGGTGTCTCCATGGCCTGTCGCGTTCCCTTCGACGTCTGCTCTGGCTGCGGCAACAAGGCCCCAAGCCGAGCCCAGTACTGCAAGGAAGCGAACTGCAAGTACGGTGGCTGCTACAACAACCTGACCAAGGTAGCTGAAGATGGCCACGTGCTGCACGTGGACAATCCCGAGCCGACCTGGTTCGACATTTCCGATGTTTATCGACCTGCCGACCGCATCGCCTATGTCTTCGGGCACATGAAGGCTGCCGCTCACGGCGGAGTTGGCGGAGCGCTTCTGGCTGAGGAGCTGGGCGTGACGGCTCCGTACCGCCTCAACCTCGACTCCTTCGACGACCGCTCGATGCAGCTGATCAAGTTGGCCTATGAGCTGGCCGAGCTGGAAGCCGACATGCAGTCTGGGCGCATGGGCGCTTCGCTGAAGGATGGCGTCATTCTTAGCGATAAGACTGCCAGCCTTAAGGACATTCCGACAGGGCGACTGACCACGGTACAGCTGTGGCGAGCACTGAGCCGAGAGAAGGTGGCCCTCAGCGTCAAAGACTGGCTGGAAGTCATCAAGCAGGACACCGACAACCTGGCCATCAAGACAGCCTCTGCTGACGAAATCAGCAGGGCTCTGCCAGGCGTGTTTAGCAGGCTGGTTGCGGATAACCCCAGCCTTGAACACTGCATCAGCGAGCGCACCTGCGATCCTTCCTTGGCGTTTCCTGGCGAAAAAGTCCAGGAGTGGGCCACGAAGCTTGCCAGTGCGAAATCAATTAGCCCCAATCACTTCGAGAGAAGGGTGATGAGGCAGGTTGTAACTGGTACAGAGAAACGTGCTAGCTTCATTAGCCATAGCTCTGCTGTTAGCAGCGAGGCTGAGCAGTTAGCTAGACGTTATGGTACGTATCAGTTATATTTCCTAAACGAGCTTAGGAATGATCAGAATTTCGGCTGGTATAAGGAGCACTCTATACGTTCCAACTACTTAGCTTGAAATCCGCAAAAATTAGTATTGCGGACTTGGTGTGCTATAGTGACAATCTAAGTTAGGTGTCAGATATCGACACAAGGAGTTTAAACATGGCGCTATTCGATGAACTGCGTAGCTTTCTGGCTGAAGTTGAGACTCAGCAGGTTAAAGCTGCTTCCGCAAAGAAGGCTGAGGCTAACACCGAAGCTGGCAGCTACGAAGGAGGCACCAGCCATCCTGTTAAGGCTGTTGATGACCAGACTTCGGACGCTTCCGAAGGCGAGCGTTCCTCCGAGAACAGCGCCGACGTGAAAGGTCAAGTGCCCGCAGGCGGCGTGGACTCCCACAACGCCAAGCCTCCCGAGCAGGAAGGCCAGCAGTTCGACGTGGGCCTGAAGTCCACCTCGACGGGCGAAGACCCCTCTCACGAAGACGACTACAAAGGCACCAAGGATGATCCTGGTACCTCCCACCCCGCCAAAACCGAAGACGGCGAGAAGTACAGCTCCATGAACTTCTCCCAGCTTAAGAAGCTGACCGAGAAGAAGGCCAACGCCATTCTCGCCACCGTGGCTGTCGAGCTGAAGAAGCAGGCTGAGCTTACCGGCCAGCAGCACAAGCTGGACGTGGACGGCGACAAGAAGATCGAAGGGTCTGACCTCGCCAAGCTGCGCAAGGGCCAGACCGCTCACAAGACTCCCGCCGCCCCCAAGATGGACGAGAAAAAGGCTGCCGCCGTTGGTTACGACCAGGCTGTGCAGGCTGGCACTCCTTCCCAGGAGGACGTCGCCTCTTTTTTTAAGTCCGCCTCCGAGAATCTGATTCGCGGTGCTCTCTCGGCGGCTTCGGCGACCGGCCAATACCTCACCGCTTTCAATCAGCAGCTTTTGACCAAGGCCGCTGAGGAAGGCGAAGAGCACGAAGACAAGGAACCCGCTGGGCACGAGGAGAGCGAGTCTCCCGCCCAGGAGTCCGCTGAGAACTCTGGCGACATCGGCGTGGACGAAGGCGATCTGGCCGCTATGGCTGGTGAGGCTCCCGCTGGCGGCGCTATGGGCGGAGAGGAAGGAAGCGTCGATGAGCTTCTGGCCGCTCTGGCTGAGATGGGCGTTAGCCCCGACGAGGTCATGGCTGCTCTGAGCGCCCAAGGTGGCGGCATGGGTGGCGCTCCTGCCCCTGAGGCGATGGGCGCTGTTCCCGCCGAAGCCCTGGCTGCTGAGGCTCCCAAGATGGCCTCTGCCGGTGCCAACCAGCAAATTGCGGGTCTGATGAAGGCCGCAAAAGCCCGTGCGCGTAGCGGCAAATTCCAGATTTCCGCCGCGAAGACCGCTGGACAGCGCAAGCTTCGCGATGAAATCAAGAAGTGTATCGCTGAGATTGTTGGTTAATCCTACGGAGGCTTGCAATGAGCAACCTGAACGCTGTTGTTGATTATGTCGAGTGCAGCGCCGCTGCTCTCGACGCTGCTGAGAAGATCATCAAGCAGGCGGAAGATTCCCAGAAGAAGGCTTCTGAGAAAATCGCCGCTGTGGTTGACGCCCTCATCGCTCATGAGCGCATCGACCCCAAGGACCGCGAGAAGTGCGCGGCCATGCTGAAGGACCCAGTCAAGGCGCTGGAAATCCTTGAAAAGACTGCTGACACGAATCGCACGATTCGTCCTCGTCAGCTTGGTCACGCCGTTCAGGAGAAGAAAGCTTCGGCCTCTTCTCCCTACGTTGGCTTGCGTTCTTCCCAGGCGCGCGCCAGTGATCTGCGGTTTGACGAGGTTCTGGGTATCAACGGTTGATTCTAGAGTGCCCAAAAAGCACAGGAGGTTCTTTCCATGGCTCAGATGTTTGATCACACCCTGGACGCTGTCAAGGGTTGGTTCCACATGGCTGCGCTTGACTTCACAGCCAAGCTCAGCGACACCGAAACCGTCACCGCGTACGCTGGCCGCGTCGTTCACCTGAACGCCGATGGCGAGTTTGAACTGGGTTGCACCGGCTCTCAGATGCCGATCTTCCTGCTCCAGAACGAAGGTGACAGCGACGTCAGCAACAACGGTGGTACCACCTGGTATCCCATCGGGCCTGACGGCAACCTGACCGGCCTGGTAGGCAAAGGCGCTTACGAACTCGAAACCACCGAGTTCGACTCCACCAGCGGCACTGACTACGCCCCCAACCAGCTGTTGAAGCCGATCAACACCGACGGCGACGCTGAGAAGGGCATTCTGACCAACGCTGGTATCAGCACCTTGGAGAACGGTGGTTCCAACCCCACCGCCATCGTAGGCGTTGTGAGCCGCGCTCCCCGTAAGCGACAGAGCGACCGCAACACCGTGTTGTCGTTCTGGCCTGTTTACAAGCCAGGCAAGACTAACTACTAAGTTAACCCAACGCCACTAAGGAGGTAATTTACCATGGCATCGGTTAATGATGATGTCAGGCTGCGCAACGAGACCTTTATCTCTTACCTGGAAACCCCAGGTATGGAGAAGCGCGCCCTGGACGCCGTGAATGACTTCACACGCTATCGTATGCGTGAAGAGGGTTTCTATCGTCGCATTCTGCCACCCGTGCAGATCAGCAACGATGACCTCGACCGACAAGTCGATACCGACAAGCCCGTGAAGATTGTTGATCGCGAGCCGGATTCTCCTGCCGCTATCAGCATTCCCTTCGCGACCTTGCCGCTCAGCTTGTACATTCGTGGCCAGCGCTACCGCGTCAGCTTCGACCGCATCGTCACTCCTCGCTTCACGAAGGATGTTGACGAACTGCGCACCTACTACATCGACATCCGTCAGGTGCTGTCGGACAACTCAATCAAGGACATGCTGGCCGAAGAGGACCGCAAGTTCTTGGCCGCTGTTGACGCTGGCTTGGGTGGCTCGGCTGACGCCGTCAACCCGACCTCCGGTGTCGTCCAGTGGGAGACCCTGTACGGCGGTATCACCCGTGATACCCTCCAGGACGCCTTCAAGATTCTGCCCCGCACCATCAGCCGCCTCGAAACCGGCACCGTTCTTCTGAACAACCTCACGATCCGCGAGATCATGAAGTTTGGTCGTGAAGAAATGGGTGGTGACTTCAGCCAGGACGTTTTCAAGAACGGCTGGTCTGAGCAGAACTTCATGAACGCCAACTGGATCATCACCATCAAGCAGGACCTCGTGCCTAACGACTCGATGTACCTGTTCGCTGATCCCAAGTTCATGGGCAAGTCCTACGTCCTCGAAGACACCACGATGTACATCGAGCGTAAGGCTTACATGCTTGAGTTCTTTGCCTACGAGACCCTGGGTGGAGCCATCGGCAACACCAACTCGCTGGCAAGGGTTGACTTTGCTTGATAATGGTCGGTGGAAGCGGCCTCGGCAACGGGGCCGCTTTCGCCACCACCTTATAAGGAGCTTTCGATGTCTGAGCAAATCACACCAGAAGCGGCCCACGGATTCCTTATGCAGGAAGTCTATGTGCCTGTCTTCTTGGAAAAGCTGGCCAACGACTTCGGCATCGTTCCCCAGAACGAGCAAGAAGTTGAGAACCTGCTCAAGATTGCCAGCCAGCTGACCGCCCTGCAAGAGCAAGAGCAAGTCAAGCAGGCTTCATCTCGAAGCACTCTGATCAGCGCCGCTACCGACAGCCTGGAAAATGTGATGGGTCAGCTCGGCTACGCCAGCCCCGCCGCAGAAAAGCAGGCCGCTCAGGAAGAAAGCTTGATCAAAGCCGCCTCCGAGAATTTGGCAAACAATCCTTCCATCCAAACCGCCTTCGCCGTCTACCACGACGCGTTGGCTCAACACTTGGCCAATTCCTAATCGGAGGTAATCATGGCTGATACTAATTGCCTTCAGACGAAGGTGCGCAACATGAGCGGAAAGGAGGCCTTCTTCGGCTTCCTGCCTCCTCATGGCAAGCGTCTCGCTTCGGGTGAAGAGTACACCTTCTTCGGTTCCCCCGAGGCCTTGTTGGCTTCGATCACCAAGAAGCGCCAGCGCACTGCGTTGCAGAACGCGCTGACCACAGGCAAGGTCGTGCTCGTCTCGACTCCCGCCGTCCACGCTTACGACGCCACCCTCGATGTCACCAAGACCATTGGTGTCACCAACGGCAGCGTCACAGCTTCCGAACCCTGCTGGGGAGCTTACTCTAGCTCCATCGGCAGCTAAGTCGATAGCTAATAAAAAGCACTCAGAACCCACCCCCTCAAAGGGTGGGTTCTTTGCTTAATTGGCGCAATATACGCGGCATAATCAAATGACCAATATGTAGCTGTGGCAGGAGCTACGGACGTATTGGGTATTTGGTTAGGTGAGTCATGAAGACAACCACTTTGAGCTGCGGGGCAAACCTCGTCATCGGTGCGGTCATCGAGGACCGCGAGGTGGCGATGCGTCGCAGCCGACGCCTCCGCCAGGAGGCGGCTCTCTGGGCTTTCGCCCAGAAGGGTATCTCCATCGATGACCTTATCGAGGTCATCGAGGCTGGCCGAAGGGCCGGTCCATTTGATGGCGCAGTCCTGCGCCAAGAAGCCATCGACCGCTTCAGTGCGGTCGCATGACCTTCAGCCCCTTAAAGCGGGGGCTTTATAAATACGCTTTTTTTAGCTATCAGCCAGCTTAATCCACAGCAAAAACCCGTCATATTCAAGTGACATAGACATACCTATTCTGGTGTGTCGGGGCTCCCGTCGCCTATTCAAGACGGTAGGGGTTATGTGCCATGAACAAGCTTATTGTTATGTACGTGGTTGCGGCTGCTGTCTTCTGTGCAGGCCTGGCCCTGCATGTGACGGCCCCCAAAGCCGCGAAAGAGACTCAAGTCCAGAAATGGACCTTGGTCCGCGACAAGACCACGTATAAGGGCGAGAGTCTAACTGACCTCGACCTTATGTGGGTAATCTCCCCGAAAGGGGAGTGGCTTGTTGTTCCTGAAGCGCAGAAAGAGCGCTTCAAGAGCAGCAAGCAGGGGGAGCACGTGCAGCTCCCCGAGTCTGTCAAACTGTGGGATAGAGTCATCATGGCCCCTGGCCAGACTGACTCTGCCAAGCTGCAAACGGGCCTGCCTGTGAGCAGGCCCAACAGCCTCAACCCTGACATTAAGTCAGTGCTTATCCCCTCCTACTTTTACAGTAGGTCTTAACCCACCGTCCTGGCGAGGACGTAAAACATACGCTTTTTTTAGCTATTGGCTAAAGCTTAATGCGCAGCAAAAACCAGGCATAATCAAATGATATGGCATAGCCTTTACACAAATGAGTTGTAGAGAGTGCCTTGTTGGAGAGCGTTATGGACAGCTTTATTCAAGAGGCCCAGCATAGCCTTGATAACGTAAGGAGCCTTAACGAGCTGCAAGACCACGAGTCTGTGGCCATGGCTCTGCAAGTCATGGCGGCTGCGTTTTTGTTGGAAGCGCAGAGGCAGCATGAAAAACACTTAAAGCTACAGGCTTATCTAAGGCTGTAGCTTTACGCCCTGGCGAGGGCGTAAAACAAACGCTTTTTTTTAGCTATCAGACAAATCGTTTAACGTGGTATCATGCATAAAAGTGTATAGCTACTTACGTTAGAGGGACAGTTCATGGCTGATCCATCCAGCGTCGATTGTGCAGATCAACTCATCATTCGACCCAGAATAACACGAGTCGAAGGCCAGCCCATTCTGGCCAAAGTGCCTTCCCTGCTGACCAGCCAGGGCGTCACACCGTTTATCGAGATGGTGCTGCGCGACAGCGAAGGCCGACCCATCAACCTGACCACCTGCGGCTTCAACTCCTCCAACAGCTCTTCTATTGGCACAGGCGTCAGCGTCGTCGGCAAGCTGCGCGAGGCTATGGGTTTATCCGCCAACCTGCCAGCCATCACGCTTGACGCAGCCGTGTGGGATGCCGACTCTGGAACCATTCGCGCCAGGGTCCCTGCCGAGGCGACCGAGCTGAACCAGATTCTGCGAGGACAGTGGGCCGTCGTGGACAGCGACAACTCGGTGCTGTTTACCACTCCGTTCTTCCTGTTCGTGGACCGTGGCGAGTTCGGCAGCACCTTCAACCCAAAAGGCGTGCCCAGCCCAAACGACATTCGCGTCTTCCTGCGCGACAGCGCCCCAGAAGACAACTATCTGCTAAACGAGCTGGAGTTCGACCTGACAGAGATCGTCGAGTCGGCGATTCGCTGCATCGATCACTTCAACAACGCCCAGCCGCCGATTCCTCAGAAGTTTACCACCATAACCTTTCCCAACACGGCCATCCTGCTGACTGGCATCATGGGCTATCTGTACCAGATCGCAGCCAAGCACTATCGGCGAAACCATCTGCCCTACAGCGCTGGCGGCGTGCAGGTCGATGACAAGAATAAGGCCAGCGAGTACGAGCAGCTGGGCATGCAGATGGTTGCTGAATACCAGCAGTGGACGAAGAACAAGAAAGCCCAGTTCAACGCCCAGAACTTCAACGGCACCTTTGGCTCTGGGTACGAGTATAGCGGCAGGTGGAGGTAACCCATGACTGACCGCTCGCAGATAGCCAGCCCGTTCGAGCGCGTGCGTATCCGCTACTCAGTTGACGGCGACACGCGCCTGGAGTGGGACCTGTCCAGGCTGTTTACCGATCCGCAGCCCCACACCTTCACGCTGCAAGGGGCTTACTCGTCAACGGACAACACCACGTTCGCGAACATAGGTTTACCTGTGCAGAACGTGTCGTTTGCCATTGATGACGAGAAGAGAGTCTTTGCCCAGACGCAGGACTTCTACTATCGCATCAAGCTGGTGACGCCTCTGCGGACGTACTACTCCGAGATCGTCTCGGCGTTCAAGAACCTGAACTTCAGGGACTGGCGTCTGGCCCGTGACGTTATTCGCAAGGAGAAACTGAGGCACAGCAAGTACACTTCGTTGCAGGGATTTCTCCTAAAACGTAAACGTTACGAGTCGCGATGTACTAGCTGCACTGATCCGCTAACAGAAGAGGTCACCGACAGCAATTGCCCAGTCTGCAAGGGAACAGGACTCATAGGCGGCTATTTCGCTGCTGTTCCTGCTTTTTTGGAGCTGCCTCCCAACATGCAGAGGGAGGAGATGGACAACGCGCAGGCTGTCGGCACCAAGAAGGATGTTATCTTTCAAAACTGCCGAATGCTTGGTGATCCGATACCCGACAGCTATGATGTGTTTGTCGATAGCGGCAGCGATAGAAGGTTTATAATCCACGAGATAACCTCATCGGCTATCATGCGAGGATATCCAGTGGCCTTTAATGTCAATGTGCGACAGGCCAACTTCTCAGATGTTGTTTACTCCATTCCGATGGCAGGGGCATGATGGAGAAGCCAGACAAGCAGACTGAAAAGCGCGTTAGCCTGCTTCCCAAGGTCAAGATCATGGACTGGAAGCCAGACGAAAGTCTTAGCGCCAAGATTTCTGAGTCTTGGGGTCTGGAGGGGAAAAATGAGCGATCCTCAGCCGATAGACCCAAATAAGCCCAGTAATTGGTGCAGCATTGCGCCAAGACCTCATTTAATGACTGGGTTTTTTAGGGAATGGTTTATCAATCACTTTGCAAACGCTGACAACATAGAAGCCAAAGAATTGCGTGGAAAACTGTGGAAAGCAGTACCTTCCACAGATATAGTCGTTGAGTCTATTACACAATGGCGGCCTGACTTGACGCAAAAAAGACCTGCAATCATAATTAAACGTAATGACTGGCAAGTTAATCGTGTTACTATACGTGATGAGCGGCATGGAAGTATAAACTGGGATGGATCAAAAGACTACGCTGTTATGATATCGGGTAGTCACACTCTTTTTTGCATAGCCGGAAAAGGTGCTGAGGCTGAAATACTAGCTGGTGAAGTTTATAGAGACTTAATGCAGTTTGCACCAGTGATTAGAGACGAACTAGCGCTAATCAAGTTTGTAGTTGTTTCAGTGGGCAGTCTTTTTGAGCTTGAAGAAGCAAAAGAGACTTACGGAGTGCCTGTCACAGTGTCATACGTAGCAGGTGAATCCTGGAAGCTTATACCACAAGCACCGGTTTTAAAAAGTATTGTGTTATCTAAGTTCATTCCTTAAACTAAGAGTTAGATATCGTGTCTAATTAGACACAACGGAGGAGATCATGGCTTACGTTCTTCCACAGGTTACGGTATTCCAAGAGTTCAACATTGTTCCCGTTAATTCAGCTGCTCCACGGGCAGCGCACATTACCGGTGGACACGCAAAGCTTTTCCGTTACAGCAACGCTGACGAAAAAGCCATTGTCAACCTTGGCGAGTACGACAGCGTAGCCGACCAGGCTTACCTGTGGCCAGAGCGTCCCGCTGGCGGTGTGGTAGACCACACCTTCACCAAGCTGTACGTTGAAGACGCCCTTCTAGAGTACTACGTCAACAACGCCAGCTCGGGCAACGCCGTCGCCCCCGTATCCGGTTACAAGAACCGCGTGCGCGACTCAGGCACTAGCTTCAAGACCAACACCGCCAGCTATCCCCGCTCAGCTACCCTCTACGACCGCGACGTGAAGGTAGGTGACTCTGTATACATCCGTGGCGTGTCTGGCGGCGAGGAGTACACCCTCAACACCACCGTGCGCGGGTTTGTGGGCGACGCCGTAGCCGCCACTATCGGCACAGCATCGTCAGCTTCCAGCAACAAGGCTACTCAGACCCTGTCCACCAACATCGACATTCTCGGTCTGAAGAACTCGATCACTCTAACCGCCGACGCCTCGGGCTATAACGGCCTGGAAGACGGCGACATCGACGAGTCCTACACCGTTGAAGTCGCTCAGAGCTCCATCGGCGGCGACCTGACCACAGCCCGCCTGCGCGTGACCTCCTCCAGCGGCAACGACAATCAGTCCTCTGTCACTCCCGCAGGCGCTGGCGGCTTCACTGAGATCGGCACCCGTGGTCTTCTGGTCGAGTTCGACGTAAACTCCACTGCGTCGGCCAGCTCCGCAGCCGACGACGAAGACATCAGCCCCAACGACTTGGTCGTCGGTCAGAAGTGGCGCGTGCGCGTGAAGCAGGCCTTCACCGCCCCCACAGCCACCAAGGGCGGGACTTACACCGGCCTTAAGGACACGACCTACATCGTCGAAGTGACCAAGGGCGGCACCTACGCCTCCAGCCCAGAGATCACTGTCTCCACGACCACCGGCTACGATGTCGGCACTCCAGTAGTCGTATCGGCAGCTTCCACGGCTGTCACCGTCGGTAACTACGGTGTCACCGTCAGCTTCAACCAGACCGCTCTCTGCACTGGCGACAAGTACTACATGGTCGCTACCGCAGCCACTCAGGGCGCTATGAAGACGCTGATCCTGGCTGACGACCTGCCCGAAGAGCTGGAATCCGCTGTCGATCTCGACCTTAAGCTTTTCATCAAGAAGAGCATCCTGGTCGAGAAGAACCTCGAAGCCGACGCTCCTAACGTGGCCTATGAGGTCAGCGACACCGAGATCACCGTCCAGTCCGGCATCCTTCTGCACGACAGCAGCTGGACCGACAACGGCGTTGCCTTGCCACTGGCTCTTAAGGGCGGCACAGTGTTCGTCGAGTACAGGGCCTGGCTGCCCGACTACGTCGGCACCGTCGAGAGCATTGCCGACGCGGCCGAAATTCCCAGCCTTCTGGGCCAGATCAGCCCCGACAACCCGCTCTGCTGGGGCGTTTACCTCGCCCTCCAGAACGCCAACGGCCAGCCCGTCTTCTTCACTTCCGTCACCGACCCGTCCAACGTGGACGACTGGGCCGTGGCGCTGGAAGGCCTGGACGGACAGGACCAAATCTACAACCTGGTGCCGCTGACCAACAACGAGACCGTGCAGGGCCTGTGGAAGGCCCATGTCGAGTCCCAATCCGGCCCCGAAGTCGGCAACTGGCGTGCGACAATCTTTGGCATCGAGGTTACTGGCGTCAAGCGTATCCTCAGCGAGGCCAACAGCGTCGGCGGTAGCACCATCCTGGCCAGACTGGCCGACGACAACACCACCTCTGGCACGCAGTACACTCTGCTGTCGGTTCCCGCCAACAACGCCAAGTTCATCACAAAGGGCGTCAAGGCTGGCGACACCGTCCGCTACCTGTACAGCACAGACGCTTTTGGCGACGAAACCTACAGCGAGTTCGTCATCGACGAGGTCCTGTCGGAATCCAGCCTGCGCCTCGTAACCGGTCACGGCAGCGCCATCACCGTCGGCCAGAAGGCTGAAATTTGGCGCACCCTCGACCGCTCCGGTCGCGCCGCTGAGGCTGTCGAGCAGGTCGGTGCCCACAGCAGCCGCCGCGTCGTGGTTATAGCCAACCCGACCGTGGGCTTGGACGGTGCTGTGTTCCCTGGTTATTTTGCCGCTGCGGCCATCGCAGGACTTCGCTCGGGCGTCCTGCCCCAGCAGGGTCTGACCCGCGTCAGTCTTTCAGGCATCGACGATGTCGGAGAGCTGGTCACTGAGCTCAACGGCAGCCAGCTCAACCTCATCGCAGGTGCGGGCGGCTGGATTATCGCCAAGGACGCTACTGGCTCGATCTTCAACCGCCACGCTGTCACCAGCGACACGACTGACACCAACAGCCGTGAAGAAGTGATTCGCGTCAACGTTGACTCGATCTCTTACCAGTACAAAGCCGCCTTTGAGCCATACATCGGCCGCGTCAACATCACCCCTGGCACGCTCGATCTGCTGCGCCAAAAGTTTGGCATGACGACCGACGAGCTGCGGGTCAACGGCACACCCAACACCGGTGGTCAGCTAATAGCAGCCAGCATCGCTGACATTCGTCAGCACGCTGTGTTCAAGGACAAGGTCGTGATTCAGGCTAACCTGGTCATCCCCTACCCGATGAACAACATCGAACTCAAACTGGTTGTTTGATTCACCTTAAGGAGGTAACTTCCCATGCCAGACGTATTTGGACGAGACGACGGCGGTACAGCCGGTACGTTCCTCAGCGAAGGCGGCACCACACAGGTTAATGGAGAAGGCGCTGACTTGCTTCTCCAGAACGTACAGGTGACCTACCAGCGCCCTATCAACTTTATCTTCGGACTTGGTGATACCAAGCGCTACATGGTGGTTGGTCGTGCTCAGGGTAGCTTCAGCATCGGTCGCATCGTCGGCCCTGCCGCAGCCAACGCCAACTTCCTGTCAGGCATGGCCGATCCTTGCAAAAGTCCGAACGGTGCCGCTTTTGATATTAGAATGGGCGGTGGCTGTCCGATAAACCCCCCTCTAGCCGCTGCGCAGTCTAAAAGCGTAACCTTGAGCCTAAAGGGAGCCTTCCTCACCAGCGTGGGCTACTCCATCCAGGCCCAGGACGTTATGATTAACGAAAATCTGCAAGGTGTCTGCGCTTCCGTAAGCGTGGCATAATGCGGTCTTATCGTTAAGAAAGACGGTTGCCATGGCCTCGACTATAAAACTGGCTGAAGTCTTGCAGTTTTTGGTAGGCGAGACTAAAAGGCTGGCGGCAAGAATTGACGGTGTAGATTACACCAACAATAATCTGCCAAAGAGAGACCCAAGCAACCAATACACCGCGAGCCGGATACCAAGTAGCTTAGGCTACAGACTGGTATCCGGCTCTGTCGTTGACGCCATAGGCACAACTGGCTGGTACAGCGTTCAGACAGACGACAACATGTATGTCGCTTGTAACGCTCTAAGCGAAGTATCTCCAACACTGATAGGCACAAAAAAAATAGGAGCCATACAGGCTGGCTGTAGAGTATTCGTAGTTATTAACGAGCTTCTGCAAAACGGAACTATATTAGGCGTAATACCTGTCGCTCCAGTACCAGAAGCCGTACGCATTCACGATTACATTTCGCAAGTGTCAACCAACAATATGTTGTTCGACACTTTCCTGGCCCATCACGACTTCAGAATTCCAGCAGCCATACAGTACGAAACTCACGCTCCCCTTGACGAAACAACCAGCGGAGAGTGGGGGCGTATCACCGAGTCTGGCGGCGCTGTATTCCTAGACTCGTTCATGGCGTTCCTGCGCGCAGACGAGAACTGTGGTTTCTGGGCGTTCTGGCACGACCAGCTGGCTCGCATGCAGGGCCATAACCTGCAACTGCGATCTCCAGCCCTTGATCTGTACGCCTTCGATGACGAGGACGAGCTTTCGGTCATTCGAGGAGTGGCTACATACCTGTGGGAAGCGCTGGGTCTGTTCACGCCAGGTAAGGCGGCAAAGCTGCGCTCTGTGGAGGAGATTAACCAGGTCACAAACGCCGAGTACGCTCTGGCGGACCTGCGCGACAACGCCCAGACTCCATTTCATCGCCTGCGCACCTTTGAGGGGTACCTTGGACAGGGCTTCAGAAAGCAGCTGCGCTTGCCGCCGCAGAATTCCTCAGCCAACACTATTAACACCTTGACGGAGCCAAAGACAGGGCCGTCAGTTTGGGAAGAACACCTGTCTCTCGATGGCAACTACCACGTTGTTTCCTCTCAAGGCATATTCATCGCGCACGCTCCTGTCTTCCAGACGCCTGTGCAGAAAAAGCAACCAGAAGACCCGACAGGCGATAGCAGAAAGTCAGGCTACGACCGCAATAAGACCAAGATCAAAACTGGTCCAGACAATAACACAAAGCTGGAGGGCATCGGTTCGGCGCTGACCGCCAACGACGAGCTGGCCTACGGCATGCAGTGGCGCTCGGCACACCCGTTCCACTATCGGGAAAAAGACTGGAAGATCGAAGAGGATACGGATCAGCATGCTCCGACTGTGCCAGATTTCGGCTCACTCAGAGGCATTCAGTATCTCGGTAAGTCTGACACCGATAAGCTCGATGTTGACGACCGCGAGAAGCAGGCGGAGTTTTACAAGACCCTGAGCTTTCTGTCCATTCTTCGAGACGGCACAGTAGTCATAGCAGGACCTGGCGGCGAAGAAATTCGCATGGGAGGCGGCAACGTCGAGATCAGCTGTCCTGGTGACATACAGCTTCGTCCTGGTAGAAGCTGTGTCACTTTGGCTGGCAGGGACGCCATCGTCAGAGCCAACAAGAGCGTCGAGCTGTCTGCCAACACGGAAGACGTACGCATCAAGTCAGACAGAAACATGCAGCTGCTGGCTGGCAACTCTGGCGTCGGAGGCCTGTTGCTGGAAAGCAAGAGCATCGGAGAGCTGCAAGACTACAGCAAGGTCGGCAGCGAGGTAGTAGCCAACGGTATCACGTTCAAATCCAAGTCTTTTGTGTCGTGTCTGGGCAAGGATGTTTACCTGCGCAGCTACGACGCTGGCTCTGGTTTCGGCCAAATCATAATCGATGCTGCTGCTGGCGAGGGTAGCATCGTCACCACGTCCAGGGACACAGCTAACTACAACGTAGCAGGGCTGTATCAATACTTCGGCCCTCCTGACGCGCCCACTGGCGTCAACCAATACACCGATCAGATTTCCAGGCTGTCTGGCGGACTGACATGCAGCTATGGCGTAGCAACCTACATAAATGGCGCTTTGGTGACAAAAGGCCAGGTTGCGATCATAGACGGCCATGTCGCATCGACCGCTGACCAGCCTTTCGTCGGCACCATCAAGGGCGAAGCGCTCGACCAGGCCAGGGCCGCGTTTGAGGAGCTGTCGCAGCAAGAGCAGTCAGCCAAGGATCAAGCCTCAGACTTCTACGAGACGTCGCTTACCGAGAGGATTCACGGCGAGAATCGCGTTGGTAACGAGCAGGTCCTGAAGCAGATGGGTTTCTCGTTCAGAACCTCCGACCAGTACAAGGCTGGTAATTTCACACTGTTCGAGAGCAGATGGGCGCAGGTGGCTAGGGCAACGGAGCAGCCTTCTGTTTACTGGCAGGAAAAGATAGTTAAAGCTAACGAGCAGAGCACCATGCCGTACCCAGGCTTTGAGGCTTGGACAGGCAAGACTGGTTATTGCAAAGTAGACAACAAACTGTACACTAAGTCAGGTCCTTTGCCCACAGGCCAAATATACGAAGAAGCTCCAAGTTCAGAGTCACAGAAAACTGCTGCGGAAAACAGTTACCCAGTCATAGCTTGAAAGGAAAGTTATGGACAAGCAGGTCAAGAAGCTGACGTCGTTCAAGAAGCTACCTCCAGTGTCTCCTCCGTCTAAGCCAGAAACAACGGCAGCCTCACAAACCGTTGCTCCTGCTGAAAAGATGTCTAGCAAAGTCTCTCTGACGGAGTTCGAGAAGCAGGCTTTGAGCAAGCTGGGTGTAGAGGGCGACGTAACGGTATTGCCAGCCAACATTGCCGAAAAGATTGAGTCTGTCGGCGTGGGTTTAGGAAACACCATCAACTTCGACGACTTGCCCGAGGACAAGAAGAAAGAGATTGCCGAGTTTATCAAGCAGGCTCCAGACAACTCTACTAAGAAAGACCCAAAACAGTTTGAAACTGTGGCGGGTGGTGTAAACATACCCAAGACAGTCATCATCGATGACTTGGCAGAGATGGCACAGGCGGAGAGCGTGCAAAAGAGCCCAGAGACAACAAAGGGTAGCGAGTCGAAACAGTGCCCTCACTGCGGCTGGGACACAAGCAAGAAAGAAGTGGTCGAGATCACGGATGACGACAAGTTCGACTTCGTGCAGTCCGTCTTGGGCGGTCAGCGCTTCAAGAAGGTTTACCATCTTTTTGGCGGAAAGCTGCGGATCGTGTTCAGGACTCTGACAACGGTAGAGTCGGACATGGCTTACAAGCAGATCATCATTGACGCGCAGAAAGACATCAACACACGCGTTATAGGTGACACCTCTTTCTACTGGAAGACCCTGATGGCCTACAGGGCCGTCATGGCAGTCGAGAAGGTGGAAAGCGACCTGAACATGCTTGAAGTTCCGCCTATTGCAGAAATAGACGCGGACCCTGTTGAGCCGCCAAACACCAAAGTTTACGGTTTGTTTGAAAACCTCGTTGAGCAGATTATGCCCAACGAGGCCATGAGAAATGCCATCGCTCACACGTACAGTGAGTTTAACGATCTGTGTGAAAAGCTGCAATCGATGGCTGAATCAAAGGATTTTTGGAACGCGATCAAGTAGCATCCCTTCTGACGGGGATGGCAGTCGATGGCGTTTTGGACTTCTCAAAAGCCAACCTTTTTGATCGCAACTGGCATATACGACTGCTGCTGTTATCGACAGTTTACAAAAACAACAAAATGGCTAAGTACGTAGACATGTGCTACGACAGAGCCATTGCTGGCATTTCGTCTGGCAATTATGAGTTTGCAAAAAAGTGCATAGAGCAGTCTGAGAAACTTATAGGCAAGTTTAACGCTATAAACATGCCTTGGCTTGATAGAGACACGAAACCCAAAACCAAATACAATGAATACTTAAGTATTATAGAGGAGTACAAGCGCCAATTTGGTGACCCCTCCAAGAGTGCCGACTCCTCACAGGAGGCTAGATAATCTTGGACCCTATGCAACAAATGTTTGCTGCGATGTTTGGCGGTCCTGGTACAGCCTTCACGGGAACGCCATACAACCCAGCTTCCACATTCAACGTCGGCGAGGCCTTTGGCCTGGAAGGCCCCACTGCCGCCATGGCCAACATGGCGGTGCAGTCAATCATTCCCAATTTTTTTGGCAAAAAAGGCGACATATTTCCGCAGTTCTCGAAGCAGCTGGGTTTCGGTGAGCAACTCAGGCGGCAGAACGCCTACGCCATGGAGCAGGACGTTGTCCGAAGCTCAGCCAAGCTAGACAGAGGTGTTTACCAGAAGATAGCCGAGCGAATGGCCAATCTGGCTGGCACTCCATTCGGAGATATCGAGAAAAGAGGCGCAGCCACCATGTCAGACGACATGGCCGAACTGATGTCCTACGTAGCCCAGATCAACCCAGAGCTTGCCGACCAGGTTCACGGCCTGCGCGGATCGACAGCCGTCATGGGCCAGCGCATAGCCAAAGCTTCCAGATATATGCAAGACCCGTCCAGCGGTGCGATAGGTCTCAGCAAAGACAGCACCATGAATCTGGTCAGCGCCTTGTCCAACAAACTTTACGGTGAAAACGCCGACCTGACGCAGATGCGAGGCATCAGCGCTGGCAAGGCTGGCGAGATGTTCGACCAGATGACGCGACGCGGCATGCTCGGCACAGGCACTGCTCCCGACCTTAAGGAAGTGGCCAAGGAGCAGGGCAAGACTCTGGAAGAGCTCGCCAACCTTCCAGACTTCAGCGCCAAGGTGCAGGAGTTTCAGGCCAACCGCACAGCCGACCGCCTCAAGGCCATGACCGGAGCGGTCTCGGCCATGCGCGACATATTCGGAGAGAACGGCCAAGCCAACGCGCCGATGTCGCAGATATTCAACGCCCTGCAAAAGATCACGCAGAACAACCTGGCGAACATGAACCCAGCGGACATCGAGAAGACTGTCCGCAACCTTAACAACGCCTCGAAGATGAGCGGCCTGGACATGCAGGGCATGATGGGTCTCACGGCCACGGCCGGTCAAGCCACAGACAAGGTGGGCCTGAACAGGGCTTTCGCCATGCCCGTCTCCACGGAAGCGGCGGTTTTCGCCGCTGCCTATGCCGACCAGTTTGGCAATTCCAGGGCTTTCGGCGCTTTCGACAAGGAGCGCATGTTGCAAATCGGCGCTAACTTGTCAGCGGCCGCGTCGGCCAGCGCTGAAGTTAACGAAGCCGCCGCCTTGACTAGGATGCGTGACACGGAACAGCTGCCAAACCTGGCCGCTGTTCCAGAGCTGGAACAGTACCTGAAAGACCTGGACAGCGACAAACCGGTAGAGCCGATGCCAGCGCAGAAGCTAAGGGAGCTGGTGTCTCAGGCAGGCGGCGACGTGGCTAAGTTCGTTAGCATGTCGGCTCAGAGGACGGCTAATCAACCAATATCTTTCGAAAAAAATTATGGCTCTCGCGTCGGCATGACCGCCTTCAGGCGAACAGCCAGGTCAGTTGTTGGCAGCAGCTTGTCGGCTGGATTAGTCCAAGAGCCAGGAATGGAGATGGACCAGAAGCAGAGCGATGAGTTCTTGAAAGGCGTCTCAGACGACCTGCTTAAAATGGACCCAGAGGTCAAGGAAGCTGTAGACAACAAAAAGTTTTCATCCGCCGCCGCCCAACCCATTATCGACAAGATACAGGAGAGGTACCAGAAAGCTACAGGCAAGGTTCTGCCTCGATCCAAAGCGCTGTCGTTCATAGATTTCGGCATGAGTAACCTGGACGAGTCAGCTGAAAGACTTGGCTACGGCACTGCCGGTAACCTGCTGGCCGCTGGCAACGAAAGGGTTGCTGACTCTGCTACGATGCGCATGGAGCAGGTCAAGCAGACCTCCGCCATGGACATAGCGGTCAGCAACTTCGGCGTAGGCACACCCACGCAGCGGTTTGTTGAGGCCGTCCTCAAGGGCAAGCCCAACGAAACACTGACAGACTTCATACGCAGCGCCTTTGACGCCAAGTCTCCAGACCAGATCGATGCCGCGCTCAAGAGCACGCTCGGCCAGGATGCCAGCGAGTTGAGAGCCATCGAAAACAGGGATGTGCTGAAAGACGTCAACAATCTGATGACCACGGCGGGTGCTGGCAAGCTGCAAAACCTGCCGAAAGATCAGGCCGAAAAGATCGAAGAGATCAAGAGGATTTACCAGCTGACTGACGCCGACCTTCAGGGCATGTCTGGAAAGACGCAGCAAGAAATACAGAAAACGCTCAACAAGCAGGGCGTCATCACCAAGACAAACACGCTCAAAAGGCTTTACAAGAATGTCGTGGACACCGGCTTGTCCAAGCTGGAAGCGCCTGAGCCCACTCCAGACCCCAACCAAAAGCAGGACCCGCAAAAGGGTCAGCAGTCTTTCTCCCTGAACAACATGCTTGGAGACGCCATGAAGGCGTTGAACACTTTCTTGCCGAATCCAATGCAGATTGGCCAGCAATCTCAGCAACAGACTGCTCCAAACCCTGTGGGAGACGCTCTAAAAGCCATCAGCGCCTTCTTACCTGCTCCGCCGACCCAAAGCGCTCAAAAGTCCCAGGCGAGCGGGCTAACAGGAGTAGTGACGGACGCGATGAAGTCCCTTGGCTCGTTGATAGTGCCAGAGTTGGGAAAGACGGACGCGGACAAGGAGACTAAAACCAAAACAGCCATGAAAGCGTTGAGCGGCCTCGTGGCCACGTCGCGCGTGGTGGGCGGACCCTTGGAGGGTGTTCTCAAGGCCACAGGGCTGGAAAAGATCGTCACCGAGGACATCACCAAGTTTGGCGGCTCTGGCAAGGGCCTCCTCGCGGCCTTCGACAGCTCCGAGAAGAAAAAGCAGGAAGAGGCAGAGAAGAAGGCAGCAAAGGTCCAGACGGTGCGCCTTGAGGGCGGCACAGAGCTGTCAGGCCGACTCAACATCGTCTCTGAGGAAGTGCTGCTTAAGATACCTCAGACCCAGAAAATTTGAGGTTTAACATGGCCAATTTCGATCCAGAAGTGTTTCTTAGCTCAGAAGGTTGCGTGGCCGTTGTGCCAGGCAACGCTCAGAACGCTGGCTTCAGCATTGGGTTGGGGGCGTTAAGCGCCGACTCATCGTACGACAATCTCAAGGCTATTGTCACTTCCGTAACCATGAATGAAATGGTCAACGTGCAGTTTACGCCAACGCTAGAAAAATCTATATTTATGTATGTATTTGGTGACCAGATATCTTCTCTGGATGTTTCTGGCGTCTGCTTTCTTGCCCCGCAAAAAGGTGGAGTCTCTGGCGTGACTGCGCTCAGGACCTTTTATCAGGAGAACAAGGTGTCCATCAAGGCAGACCCGATTTCCATCACTCTGGGAGCAGCTGGAGCCCAGGGACTGGCGTTCAGCGGCTTTCTGGTGGGCGGCACGTTTTCTGCAAATGACCCACAAAACATGCTGGGCAGCTTCTCACTCAAGCTGAGCTACATGCCATGATCAACCACATAAGAACCCTGCTTCTCGACGAGGATGGCAGCAACAAGCCTGCCAGCAACTATCCTCTGGAGGAGTTTGTGCCGACAACTTTCAAGACTCAGCGCATGCCGTCTGAGCTGCGCAAGGTCTGGCACGCGATTTTCGGCAACAAGCCAGACAGGGCCTACAAAAACTGGAGACTGTTCCAGCTAAGCGAGCTGGCCCAGGCTTCCGACCTGCTGGAGCACTGGTATCGGTTCGACAGCCGTGTGACGCACTTCAGCAAGCCCTCCCAGGACTTCTCCACCGAATACGGCAGAGTCTTAGCGTCAAGAATTGTTTCAGAAGGAGTCACCAGCATAGCGCTGGCTGACGGGCCTGACGGTCTGTATCCAGTCGCCAACGCAGAGGCGATCAACTCGACCACCAACCAAGAAGCGCTAGGCTTGAACTTTTTAGGCGCGCTCACTGCGGACGAGGCTCTGGGGCGCTGCTATTCGATTTGGAGCCTGCAACTAAATCCTGCCGACGATCTGGTCGTGCAGAGCCTGTCGGATATGGGTTTACGCGACGAGTATTCGCTGACCTTTGAGCAGGGTTTGTCCCAGGCGGTGACGCTCAGGGGGTCGGGACTGGGTCTGAAGTTTAGAGACGCTGGTGCGGCGTCGTGGAACATAGAGCTGGCGGCTAGGCCGTCAAAGGACCTCGGCACCGTCCTGGCCAACCTGGACAATATCCCCAGCTACGAGCTTGAGGGGCTGTTCTCTGGAAAGTCCAGGGAGCTAGCCACGTTCAAGAATTACTGGACCAAGAACGACAACCTGGCTGAGAGAGTCACGGCCCTGGTTCTGGCCCTGGCTTTCAAGATAGAAGAAAAGCGAGACGTCTAATGGCTTCTGAAGGCAGCTTGCAAGTTTATGACATTGAAGCTTTCTTGGAGATAAGCCCTTCAAGCGGCTCAGCCCTTCTACCCATCACTCGGTTCTCCGCCCAATTCGCCCTGAACAGCATTCCGCAAGCCAGCTGCTCCGTAGCTTTGGGAGTCGATGCCAAGGGCGGCAAAGTGTCGTCCATACACAATGTGCTAACCAGCTCGTTGCAGTACAGAGTGCCAGCTAGGGTGTTCGTTAAGGTCAAATTGGCTCACGAAGAAAAACAACCAAATATAACTGTTTCAAAAGACAAGATATTTGATGGCGGTACTTTTGTAGCTTTTGAAGGCTACATGTCTGGGTCAGGCTACAGGCGTAGTGGTAACACTATTGAATACACGGTTTCATTGGAGCATTGGCTGTCGGACCTGGCTATCGCCTCAGGCATGAGCCAGGACATTCAGCCAGGCACATCGCATGACTTTGTCTTTCCAGCAACCTTCTACGACCCACAGCTGCGTACAGGTAATTTTCTGGTGCCAGCTATGGCCAGCCGCAGAGCCTTGGCTGGGGCTATCTCTGGCGACGTCTGGGAAGGCATCAAGGCTTTCCTCTTGGAGATATGCAACAACAGCAGTCCAGTGGGTCTCGGAGACATCTATTCGACGCCTAAGTCGTTTAGGTCCAACGGGCCAGCGGCAGCAGCGCTCGGCAAGTTTATTGAGACTGCTCCGTACCAGAGCATGAAGCTTATGGGCGTAAACTCAGATACGGCCAAAAGAATAGGCGACACGCTTGTCTCCAAAGCCGAGAGCACCTACATAGGCTCATCGATATGGGATAACCTTATTGTTTATTCTTCTGCGTTGATGTTTAACGTCTGTCCTTTGATCGAAAAAGCTGTTGTAGGTCAAAAGAATCCAAACCTTAGAACAGTACATAAAAAAATAACAGCAGCAGAAGTGTTTAGCTTTGACTTATCAACAAATATGCCCAGATTTATTTCTGGTGTTGTTCTTAAGAACAGCACGCCAGCAGGTAACAACTATCTTCAAGCCCAGCTGCCAGCTCAGGGCAAAACCATGCGTAACATGGTTGTTGGCTCTTACTTTGTCGGTGCCAATGTTGAGGGCACGGTCGCGTTCCATCACGTGCCTGAGTGGTTGATGGACCCATCGGTGCCTGACATGAAACCAGCTATGCCTGCACCTATGGGCGTAGCACCGTTGCCGAAGGGTCAAGGCGCTCCTGCTAATACTGTTGCCAACAATATGCGTGGCTTTGGCAACAGATACGCTCAAGCCATGTACGGTAACGAAGTGCTTAAGTATAGAAACGGCCAGCTGTCTGGTAGGCTAAGGTTTGACATAGCACCTGGCTCTATAATCGAGGTTGAGGCGTCAAAGAACATAGCTGTCGCCGATGACAAGTTGAGCAACAGCCTGGTGGCGCACGTAGACAGCGTGGCAATCTACATAGACGCGTCCTCGGGTCAAGCATCCACGGCTTTTGGTTTATCCAGCATTCGCTACGGCGAAGAAAATCAATCTGATATAACTATAGATAAAAACCCAATGTACGCTGGTAGCTTCAACGGTGGCCCATTACACTTAGGTAACCTCTGATGCCTGGACAATACGAGATACCTGGTATTCCCAAGCCAAACCAACCAACTGGCGGGCCTAAGCCGCCATCAATTCCTAATCAGCCTCCACAGCTGGCGCTGGAACCTGAATTCCAGAACGCCTACAGCACTTGGAAATCCAACCCAAGTCCAGAATCCAACGACATGATGCTGAAGTCGTTGCAGCCGATCATCGACAACGCTGTAAAGGCCTACGCTGGCGACGCCAATCCGATCATTCGCAGCAAGGCCAAGAAAATAGTCGTGGACACTTTGCCTGGCTACGATCCGTCTGGCTCCAAACTGAAGACCTATGTGTTTAACCAGTTGCAGGGCCTGAAGCGCTTTTCCATGCAGCAAGGGCAGATTATCAGCGTGCCAGAGCAGGTCCAGCTGGACTACTCGAACCTGAGCAAACGAGAGAAGGAGCTGACCGAAGAACTGGGCAGGGAGCCGTCTACGGAAGAGCTGGCAGACGCCGCAAACATGTCGCTCAAGCGCATTAATTACGTTCGAGGCCTCAAGGCACCCATGAGCGAGGGCTTTGTCTCGCGCCCAGCTCCCAACTCGGACGGCTCGGACTACGGAGAGCCTGCTGTCGTCGGTAGCGGCAAGCGAGATGCGACTGCCTGGCACGATTTTGTTTACAGCAGCGTGGGACCTACCGACAAGCTGATCATGGAGCATTCGCTGGGCCTGTACGGCAAGGGCGTATTGTCCAACGAGCAGATAGCGCGCAAGCTGGGTGTCAGCCCTGCGGCAGTCAGCATCAGAAAGAATAAAATACAGCAAGAGTTGGACAAACGATATAAGCTAAACATTCTCTAATAAGTCGGAGTGGTACATGGCAGACGGAACACCTAAATCAAGGTTCGACCTAACGCTCGAAAAGCAGGTTGACAAGCTATGCAATGAAAGCCTGTTGTTAGCGTCGGCCACACTGGACAACGGCCAAGGCCGTGTCTGGATGCACGGCAACAACGACTACGAGCTTACCGACATCAGCGGGTTGAAAGAGCCATTCAAGCGCGAAGACTTGCAGGCCAACTATGCCGAGGTGATGAACGATCTCGACCCAGGCACGGCAGCAGACAAAGTAGCCATCAAGTTCCAGAGCGATTACCTGGCGGCTATGGAGAGGGCGTACCGCCTCAGGCATACTGGGTTGGTGCGCACGGAAATATTCTCGGCAATGCGCAGGCGCATTCAGGGAGAAACCAACCTTAGAGAAATAACCAGAGCCAACTTCGACAGAATTCGAATGCGAGGTGAGTGATGAGCACAGTCGCAGACTATCAAGACAGAAAGGTAGACATACTGGCTTTTCAGCTAAACGACAGCAAAACCCAACTGTCTCAATCACTGGCTGCTGAAAACTCTGGTGGGAACATATGTACAGGTATCCAGAAACTAGCACAGCGCTGGGTGCTTGAGTTTCTGACGCCTGTGGGCTCTGTTCCTTACAAGCCAAAGGTGGGCACGCCTTTTCTGGAGAAAGTCAGGCAGGGTGCCATCAAGAACAGCTTCGACGTCGTGAATTATTTCTCCGCTGCGGCACTGATGGTGGAAGTTAACCTCAAGGGTGAGGACAGACAGACCGATCCAGCCGACGAGCGTTTCGGCAAAGCGACTTTGGACGGGTTTTCTTTCAACAATAGCGGTAAACTGATACTTAACGTAACTCTGCTGAGCGCGGCTGGAACATCCAGAAAAGTGATAATGCCGATCAGCGTAACCACGGGGTTGATCTAATGGCCATCACTCTGCCAGACCTGTTCAGCTTGGACACGACAGCCGTCGAACAGGCTCATCTGTATATAGCGCAGAAGATCGGCGAGTACGCTCCCACGGTTGAAACCAAGCGTGGCGTTCTGCATGACATACTCTTTCACCTGGAAGCCGTTCTACAGGCTGGTCAGGATGTCTACGCAGACAACCTGCGCAAGTCTGGCTCGCTGCTGGCGGTCTCGGAAAACCCAGAGCTGGCTACTGACCGCAATCTGGACGAGCTGGCGTCTAACTTCAGGGCTACGCGTTTCCCAGGAGCCAAGTCCACTGGAACGGCTGTTCTGGTGATCAGCCAGGCGGTTACCACGACTGTCACTGTAGACATGCTTTTCTCCGCCTCGGGCAGGATTTTTGCTCCAAAAGGCAACTATGTCGGCAGGGTAGCGAGCAATCAAGTGGCTACCCCATTTGACCGTCTCATCAAACCTGTTGGAGACGGCACACACTACTTTACGATAGAACTGGAAGCGACAGATGTCGGCGCTGACGGCAACATCAAGCGAAACACCAAGCTGGTTTCGTCCGTCAGCCTTCCGTTCCTGATAACGGCTTACGCCGAGAGCAGTTTCGTCTCAGGCGCTGACTACGAGAACAACGCCAGCTTTCTGAAGAGGCTACAAGAAGGCGTCGCAGGCAAGAATCCTTCCAACCGCATCACGCTCAGCGCCATGCTGCGCGAGCAGACGCTGTTCAAAGGGTTTCTGGACGTTTCTTCTGTGGGTTTTGGCGACGCCGAGCAGGTCCGCTACCACGGACTGTTTCCCATCGCCTCAGGTAACCGTCTGGATGTGTATGTCCGCCCGCAGGGCGTTCCCGACGTGCGCAAGCTGGTCAAGGAGGCCGTCCTGGTCGGCAGACAGGATAGCGGCGGGCTGTGGCAGGTTTCCATAACCAGGGATGACGCACCTGGCTTCTATGACATCGATAAAGTCATAAAAGCCAGCATAACCGATCCAGAGTCTCAGACTGGCCACCTCATTGTCGGTGACTCGCGTGGCTATGACGTATCCGCAGACGGATCAAACTTCACGCCAGACATCGAGAAATACGAAGAGGCAGCTTACTCTCGTTACCAGACAGCCGTAGTTCGCTTTGTTGACATGTCTACGGACCCAGACCTGGCGGCTGGCTCGACACAGGACTACGCTCTGTATGTTAGGCTGATGCCACTTGTAGCCGAGGCTCAAACTTTCCTGGGCGGTCGGGACGTGCGCCCGACGGCAGGTGACGTGCTGGTCAAGGCGGCTATTCCGTGCGACTTAAAGTTATCTTTTGTTATCTACAAGAAAGTGAGCGATGCCGCCATCAATGTGGAGGCTATTCAAAAGGCTCTAGCCAGCAAGGTCAACAGCTTGGGCTTTGCCAGCAACCTATCGGCGTCTGTATTGCATTCTGCAATACATCAATACCTAGCCACAGGGCAGACGGTCAGCGCCGTGGAGATGTTTGGCGCTATTCGCAGGCCAGACGGGACCAAAAAATACATACGGGCCTTTGACTCTCTGGAGATACCCAGCGAGCCAGACAGAATGGTGTCCTCCAGGACTACCGCTTTTATTCTTGATCCTGAAGACGTTGCTATCTCAGTTCAAAACGTAGATTACACGGTCATCTGACAAATAGCTGTCGAAACAGAATTACCTCTATGATACAATGACTCTGCAACTGTCGTTGCAGAAGGAGGCTACTATGTCTGCTGATTTTGAGGCAAAAGTGTCTATACCTACCGATTTGATTCAGGAGTTCGTCGAGCTGCTGACGAACAAAGAGTCTTTCGATAAGTGGAAGGCTGTTCGCCTGGCTCTCAAAGTCGCTCAATGGCTGGTCGATAGCTTTGGCGGTCTGTCCGCTTCTGCTGAAGGCAAGCCCGAAGAGCTGACCGAAGAGCAGCTGGCTGAAGCCCTCAAGCCCTATGCGGCAGAAGACGCCGTTGTCGCTTCGGCGATTCCGGTTTGGCTTCTTCCCATCATCGCCAAGTTGGTCATCAAGTGGCTGACTAAGTAAGAGGCTGCAACATGGCACGAACTGGTCCAGAGTTCCGCATTCCTCATTTCAACGTTCAGCAACTTGTGGTTGCCTGCTCTGAAACGGTGGACTGGAGCTTGACAGAATTCGACATACCGAGTCTGTGGAAGAAAACCACAGGCAAAGGCGTGAAGGTAGCTGTGCTGGACACAGGTTGTGCCGTATTGCATCCCGACCTGAAGGACCAGCTGCTTGACGCAGTGGACTTCACGAACAGCAAGGTGGGTCCCGCTGACACCAACGGTCACGGGACTCACTGTTGCGGCGTTATCGCCGCGCAGCGCAACAAGGTCGGCATAGTGGGCGTTGCTCCCGACGCTAAACTTTTGGTCGGCAAGGTTCTTGGTGACGGCGGAGCTGGTTCAGTCGATACCATAGTCAAAGGTATAGAGTGGGCTGTTAGCAAAAAAGCCGACATCATCTCGATGAGCTTCGGAGCGCACGTATCTGATAAACGTTTGCAGAAAGCCATTGAGTACGCATACAGCAAGAACGTGCTGCTGATTGCAGCCGCTGGCAATGAGGGACCTGGCCCGCAGACCGTCGGCTACCCAGCCAGGTATCCGCAGGTTATGTCCGTAGCTGCCATCGACCCTAACCGCAAAGTGGCCAAGTTCTCCAGTCGCGGTCCTGAGGTGGATATAGCGGCTCCTGGTGTGGACATACTGTCCTGCTACCCGCCGAAGAACTACGCCAAGCTGTCGGGCACCTCGATGGCCACCCCATTTGTCGCTGGTGTGGTTGCCTTGCTTCTGTCGTACGACAGAGCCAAAGGAATCAACCGCATCAACAACACGATGGAGCTGATCGAAGCTGTGAAAGCCACATCGTTCGACGCTGGAAGTCAGGGGTTCGACAACGAGTACGGCTGGGGTCTTATCAATCCCAAAGGTCTCATTCTTGGCGTACAGACAACGGCTAAGAAGGTCATAAAAGTACCCGAGTCACGATGCCATTTCGGCGTCCGCTTCACCCCAGCAGACCTAACCAAGTCCGGCAAGGAAAAGCTGCGTCAGGCGTTCGGCGACTGCGACCACCTCAGTTTCAGCTTCGAGTTTCGTGGCGGCAAATAAGGTGAAAGCTACAGATGGTTCCATTTCCAGCGCAACTGGACGATAAGGAACAGATTCTCCGTTTACTTGGAGGGTTCTGGAGCGGCACGTACGAGGGCCAGGACCTTCTGGCTGAAGCACTCAGGGCCAGGTACAAGCTGACCGAGCAGACCTTTGAGCGGTTGCAGGAAGCCTCGGACTGCCGCAGCCGTTTGAACGTTCCGCTCTTTCGACACGAGACTTGGCGCTATCTGAGCATCAGCAGCAAGGACATCGCCAACTTTCCCAACCTGTACGGCGAGAACACCACCTACAACGACTCCAGCGTCTACGGCAGGCGTTCGCCCACGCTGCCTTTCTTCTGCCCTTTTCCAGAAGATATCTCTGACTGTTCTCTGATCACCAACCGCCTGAGCAACTCGTCCGTGACCATGGTCAGGGGACTGGACTTTTCCATAGACAACGCCAAAAAGATAATTCGTTTCAACAACAATCCTTTCAACGATGATCGTATCGTCAAGCAAAAGACCGACGACGGCTACGAGGAAGTGATCCTTTGGATGTACAAGCCCAAGATCGACAGGCAGTACGTCTTCTATCACTTCGGTCACATAATAAACATGTGGGCCAAGAGCAGCCCTGAGTACAGGGACATTGTCAACAACGTCTACGACTGCCTATGCGACGGCACCTCGGTCGGCAAGACTTTGGACGCCATCAGCATCGCCACAGGAATACCTTTGGCCAATGGCGACGAGACAGTGCAGTACATCGAAGACGACAAGCTGCACAAGCTGGTGATCACCGATAAGAAGGTATACAAGTTCAGCAAGCGTGCTGCTGTCAGCGTTTCGGTCGGTGATGCGCTCAGCCAGGACCAGGCGATAACGACAGGCTTCACATACTCGGAACTGAACCGTGGTCTGGTGCCCGCTGGTATCCACGCTCTCAGCCTCTCGCCAGAAGTGCTGAGCAAGCGGTTTGTCAGCGAGCTGGGCTTCTCGAACGAGGCAGAGAGTCTGGTCGTCGAGTCTGATCTTAACGGTAAGACAAAAGTCAGCTTTGACCTGGGCGGGCATCCGTTTGATGTCGAGGCGTTCTGGGACGAGGTCCACGAGCGTGGGTTGACCTCAGGCAAGACGCTGGCCTCCTATCTAGACACGCGCACCAACAAGACGGGAGAGCCAGAAGCCTCCAACTTGCCAGCCAGTATAAATCCGCTGACGTTTCTGGCTGAGAACCTGTTTCGATACGGAGCCATGATTGTGCGGATCAACTCCGCCGACGTTATGACCAACTCCGTGGGCGTGGACAAGCTGTCATACGTACGCAGGCTGCTGCCTCCACACACGCATCTGTTTCTGATACTGGCTCTTCCGTCTATTGAAGAAGATGTCAATTTATACGAAGATGGTTATGTACCAGAAACTGATACGTTCACAGCTGCAAATACGTTAGAAGACGAAATAGATCAAACAGACACACAAGAAACGATAATAGGTCGTGTGGTGTCTGGTGGATGTTTGTGAGGAAGCTATGGAAACACTTTCCAACGTAAGCGGAATAGTATCACTTTTCGATATCGACCAACATGGTCGGTGGTCCAAGCTTTCCGAGTCGGCCAATCAGATTCAGTGGGGCTGGGGCGAAATAGCCTGCCATCTGTTTGGCGATGGCAACAAAGACTACCGTATCAACGCCATGTACATCGAGTTCGAGAACACGGCGCTGATTCCGTCCACCCCCAGCTACGAGCGCAGCGAGGGAGTCGAGTATTACGAAAACCTTGCTTTATCCGCCACCAAAGACTACCTGCGCGTGCCTTTGATTGCGGCACCTGCAAAAGGCTTGGCTTCTGGCTACAGCAACCTGAACTTCAACCAACTGACGTTCCTGGCCCAGACGGCTGGTACTCAGGGCACGCACGGCAAGACTTTCTCGGACACGGTCAACAGCAAGGTGTACGGCCTGGCCCTGGTAGCCGCACCTGTCTGGAGTGACAGCACGCAAGACCTCATCTTCGCCAGGAAATACTACGCCACCGCTGACCAGGTAATGAAGCAGGCCTCCAGCCAGATCGGAGTAAGCTGGGTGGAGAAGTTCAAATGATAAACACAAAACAAGCATTCTTCTCGTCACTGAGCCCCGAAGCCAAGGGTGCCCTAGTTGGTTCCGTGCTTCTTGGCGGTTCCAGCGCTCTCGGTCGATACTTTGACGAGGCACAGGACTATGACCTGCCAGAAGGCATCGACTTCAACTCTCTGACCGACAAGCAGAAGGCCAGACTCAAAAAGAAGGGCGGCAAGTTCTTTGACGTGGTCGGAGCTGGCCTCGGCGGCGCTGTTATGGGCGGCGGCTTGGGCTACATGGCAGGCAAGTTTTTTGGGGGAGGGTCGGCCAGGGCTTCAGGTAACCGCTCTGGCGACAACTCAACGACCGACAAGCCAGGCGGCGGCTCTTACGGCACCGATCCAAACCCCGATCCAGACGACAGATCAAGGATGCTGCTAAGCCCTAAAGACAGAGTGGCGATGGGAGTTCCTTACGGCACTAGGGCAGGTGAAGTGATTGCCATGGGCAGCAGCAATCTGCCCACAGTGGTTCGGGAAGGTAACACGCTATCCAGGCCAGAGAAAATATTGACCATCGGCGAGAAGTTGAAGGATGTCTACGGCAACGTGCCAGGCGGTCTGGAGAAGGCCGTGGACGAGGCTCAGAAATGGCAAGACAAGGCAGATAGAGCTGGCTTGGTCACGTGGGACCGAAAAGCCCTCGACAGGCCGGTGCGGTGGACTGAAGACGCTGGCAAGTGGAGCCGACTAGGCGAGGAACGAAAGACTAATTTAGGGCCAGGGGCTATGGTAAGAGGTTTGAATATACCAGTAGTCAACTGGACATACATAAACCCAGGTTTGACAGGCAGGCAAAAAGAAAAAACACTGCTTCACGAGCTGACCCATGCCGCCATGCGTAAACCTGGTTTCGCCGGATTTGACCAGGCGCTGAAGAGTCAGGACAACCTCATGCCCAGTCCTTTCTCGCCAAATTCGCAGAAGGGCAGGATGTGGGACTATGTCACAAGGCCTGAGGAGTGGAAAGCGCATCTGGCCGAGGTCAAGCGCGAGTGGGTTCAGGCCAACAACGAGCAGCTAGATACGCCGCAGAAAGCCATCAAGGCCATGAAGGAATACATCAAAAATCCAGAGAACAAATCGTCCATAACGCCATTGATGGAAGACATTTTGAACGACCCAGACGCCAAAGAGAAAGCGATATTGCAACTGCTGTCCATCGTGCGCGGTGCTGGCAAGTCCAACAAGACACACGCCTGAGGTAACTGGTAATGGCTGGAAGCTGGAATGCCAACATCAACTTCATTCAAGACGGCGAGCGCGTTGACGCCAACGTGTCGGGTCGTCCAGACCGCGCACTCAGCGACCGCACCAGCTACCTGAAGGATCGCATTGACGCCATCGACAACGGGCAGGCGCTGTTCGCTTTCGACGTCGCTGTAGAGTCTTCGGTTTTGGTTGGGCAGGCTGTCTACTGGAACGCGACAAGCCAGCAGTTCGAGAAGGCTCTGGCGTCCGTCGTCATCGACTCCGAGGGCAGCCTGGTCAACTCGACAGAGTCTGAAGTGGTCGGAGTTGTCTTCAGCAAGACCTCCAGCACCGTCGCCACATTGCTGATCTCTGGCAAGGCGTCCCTGGACATCAGTGCGGCTATCGTCGGCTCGGTTCAGGTTGGCCGCTATTTCCTGTCAGCGAACACGGCTGGACAGCTTGAGCGGCAGGTCGAAGGCGCATCGATCCCCGTGCTGTACGCTGACGGCAACGGCATAGTGTATGTACAACCGCAATACAAAAACATTGCCGAGAACCACTGCCACTTCAAGTTTGACCTGTACACCTCGGTGGCTGGCGTGCATGACATTCCAGCACCAGGCCAGCGGCATGTCATAACCAACCCAGACGCTTCCAAGCCAGGCTGGCTTCCCGCCGACCACTCCTCGTTCCAGGGACTAGCACCGAAAGGAGCCGCGTTCGGCTACAACCTGGCGCAGCATTCCGATCTGAGCAGGGTATGGCCTCCCATGCCAGCTGAGTACGCAGCCGTGGTGCTGTTCAGCGGCGACAAGGGCCTGGGCCAGGAACTACCTATGGGCGAGACCGGTCTCGTCGTCATCGATAGGCACGGCTTGTGGTGGATGAGCGACTGCTATGGCGACGTGCCGTGGGACATCAACTATACGACATCTTTCTCCAGCTCCGATGTTTCCCAGGGTGACACGCCCGAGTGCCCCAGGGACCTGACTCGCAAGCTGGTTCTGTATTTCGCCAAGGTGCGCTACGGCGGCAAAGCCACCGTCGTGACCAGCCTGCGCACAGACAGCCCTACCTCGCCGCTTGTCGTCACCGACCTGGACGGCAACCCTTCCAACGTCGGCGATCTGAAAATCAAGTTCGACGGCGGTCTGATGATAGCCAACGACACGGCTCAGGGTAGCCTGGTGCTGAAGGAGCTATCCAGCAACCAGTTCAGGCGCGGTCGAGTCGTCGAGGGTATCAAGTCGGCCAACAACTCCGTGACGATCACCAGCACGGTCTCTCGACTGGACGGCGGTGTGACGCTGCACCAGGGCGTCGTATCCATCGAGGCCAACCTCGACGGCGTTGAGCGCTTGATCATTCCCCAGGTAGTCCGTCTGATCGATGTGCGTGAGCGCTACGAAAACGACATCATGTATCTGGGTTTTCCTTCTGGAATCCAGACCTCTGTTCGATACAAGTTCAAACTGCCTGGCGCTGACGGTTTTCCAGTGTCTGGTCAGGTCAAACTGAGGCTGTGGGTGACAGGCGACGCCAGCACATCGGCTTTACCCAAGTTTGACGTGTCTTACCGCAGGCTGCCCAGAGCCACAACGGCTGAGAACATTCCTGTTACTGACACCAACCTGGACTGGGACGCCGCCTCGCTGACTAGCGGAACTTTCGGAACAATCACGGCCGACCAGTACCTGGAGGTGGACACCGAGGCCTTCTCAGTCGAGGAGTCCGACGTCGTCCTGTTTACCGTGACGAGAAACCTCAACGGTGACGACGGTTACGCTGGCGAGATCGGCATACTTGACGCGGTAGCTGTTCTGTCTCCAGGTGCCTAATTGGAGCTGAAACATGCCTGCTAATCATGTCTGGGGTATTGAATGGCTCAACGCCAACTCAATGCGCAGCTATCCGCTTTCGGATAGCGCCACCAAGACCAACGGAACGTTCAAGATTCCTGACGGGTTGATACTGGCCCTGTACTTTCCCGTCAACGCCAGCGTCAACATCCAGCCAGAAAACTTCTTCGTCAGCTCTCTGACGGTGTTCGGCACAGGCCTAAGCCTGACCTTGAGCTACTACGACGGCGGCAGTTCCATCACAGCGGCTACAGCTGTCATGTCCTTCGACGGGCACACGGAGTACAAAAGCTACGCTCTGGCTGGCTCTGGTGACTTTGTGGACTCTGTTGGCAAGGTTGTGTTCGGCAAACTGGAGTACATAGAGAAGCTCGACGCGGGCCAGCATCTCTTCACCTACAACCAGACCAAGCTCGATACCGACGTGGTGCGCCCGATCATTCGCGGCGTTTCGTCGGTGGTACTGGTAAACGGATCGGACAGGTCGGAAAGGCTGAACGGTGTGCTGGAACTGGTGGCTGGCAACAACATGCGGCTGTCGGTCATAGGGTCATCCAGTTCCGCTAGCGATGTCACGCAGATACGCTTCGACGCCATATCTGGCGAGGGTCTGTCTAACAGTTGTGTATGTACCACGGATGACGAGACGGCCCCCTGCATCAGCACCATCAACGGCATTCCTCCGACGCTCAACGGCGATTTCAGCCTTCTAACTGACGAATGCCTGGAGCTGACGGCTCAGACCAACGGCCTGAAGATCGAGGATGTCTGCTCGAAGCCCTGCTGCGGCTGCGCCGAGTTGGAGGCAGTCACTAACGACCTGACTCGATTCGGGGACGCGGCGTTGACGCTGCAAAACTACCTGAACCGCTTGGAAGGCAGTGTCAACCGCATGAACATCACCATTCTCGGCAGCCGACTCGGCGATGCTGGTTGCGTGAACTGCTAAGTACTGGAGTCAGTAATGGGCGTAGTGGCGGAAGGAGGATACGGCACAGGAGTGAACCCCAATGGGGTTTACTTCCCGTTCATTAGTGAAGTATCCGGTGCCGAGCGCCTGTTTGCCGACATGTACCTGGGACATAGAGTCAAGACGGCTGTCTTACCGTTAAGAGTCACTGTTATCAGCGGTTTCACACAACCCGTCACAACAAGCAGAGCTGAGATGACCATCGTGGATGCCTCTGGCTCCGTGGTGTTTAACTCAACCAGCGCTGGAGAATACAGGGGCGTCAACTGGGGTGGTCGCTTCAGGATTCACGAGTGGATATCGGACGAAGCCGTGCTGCGCGTGGTGCAACACACTGGGCAGAACGACACTGAAGACGTCATTGTCTACCCCAGCTCCCAGACGCTGTCGAATGCCGTACTAGACGAGCGCGCTTCAGAGTTGTGGCCAGACGAGGTTCTAACGTTTATCGTCAACGGTTATCCAATCAAAGGCGACGTTGAGTTTGTCGGAGGCTACAACTTTGAGACTAAGCTGAACTCGATTAACCGCAGTTCTGGAAAACCTCACGTCAACAAAGTCTATGTGTCGGCAGAGCCTGGTAGCGGTCTGGGCAGGGAAGAGGGCTGCGTCGGAACCACGGACTACCCGATACGGTCGATAAACGGTGTTAAACCAAAAACCGACGGTTCGCTCATCATGTCGGCGACTAACTGTCTGTTCTTTGTCAAGCCAGGCCAGGTCGTGCCTCAGAACGGTAATAACCACATCAACTACCAGTTCACAAATGGCCTGCTGCTCAAGAACAGCTGCCTACCGTGCTGCTCTTGCGACGATTTCGTCAACACGTACCAGGGCATTCGGCGTCTGTATGACACTTACACGGCTCTGGGCACGCGAGCCACAACCGTCAGAAACCAACACGCTTCAAACGTAAGTCGATGGGGTGATCAAAAAAGCTGTAGAGAAAGTGATCCAGTAAAGATAAACATCATGCCTTTCAAGGTTTCAGACGTATATGGTTTCAAGATAGGCGCGGGAGTGTGCAACATAGAGCCAGGCTGTCGTGGTGAGCTTACACTCGACTTGAACTTTGAAACTCCCAATGGTTTGAAAGGTTATATCAACAGAGACACTCTTTTTGCTTATTCGGGCTCGGGTTATAACCCAGAGCAGTATCAATTACTAGGTGATTGGCCTAACTATCAAGTCAAGTGGTTAAATGCTAGAGGCCAGAGCCTATCTAAACTTAAGTTGGACATAGCTTTTACAAGAATACCTACGTTCAATGCCGATAATGGGAAAATAACTTGGGAAGGAGAGATACCGTTTGTAGATGAAAACGGAGAAATAGCGTTTAATTTAAGAACTAAAATATCTTCACCACCTTATGGGTTTTTTAGAATTAGTAATTCTATGTATGCCGTAAGCCCAGAGTCTAAATACACTCTTGGTAAAGACACAGATAGGCCTTTTCACCTTTCAACTATTATAGGAGCAAGAGCTGACTTTTCTGAAGAACTTTTTTATGCGGACGTAACTTATCAAGGTCAGTATAACCCAGACAAAATACTGTACAAAATGATAAAAGGAATAAACTCAAATAGCCTAAGGCCATTTTCTTTACAGCCTTATGTGTATAATCCAGGCTTTAGACTAGACAATGACCATACTAAACCAAAATTGCTAAATATATCAGCAGAAGTTAAAGGCGGTAACTACCATCAAATTTTTTACGGTATGGTTAGACCTAAAGAAGGTTCTGTATTGCTTCCTACTTTTTCGCCAAGAATTGAGAGCAACGACTATGTAAAGCTAACAGCTACGGCTAAGCTTAATGGAGAGACTATACCTAACGGCGTAAAAACAGTTACACGTAGCTTGAAGGTGTGATGTGGCATCAGTAACCAACAATAACTGGTACAACCTCAACTCAACTAGAAAGTATCCTCTAGACGATGGTTGCACGGGTATTGATGACGCCGGTAAAGTTCTTTCAGCCACAATCATTACCGACTTGAACATCAGCCTGAAAAAATCGCTCGGCTCAGGCGTAATGATTAGTAGCGTGTCGGCAAACGCTAATCTGGTATCGGTCACGTTCCTGGCGCTAAACCACCCTATCAACCCGTCTCTGTACGACTCGGCACCGCCAGCTTTGTCGTTCAGTCCGCTCTGTGTTGTGACAGTCAAAAAACCTTTACGCCTCGGTGTGCCTTACAGGCTGTCTCCACTGGTGGACGGCGTGGCGGGCTGGATCGTGTTTGGCGAGGGTGTCAACAGACCCGTCAACAGCCGATTCAGCACACCCATCCAGTCAGCCGTAGCGCCCAAAGCGTGCCGATATTACAACGACTTTCCCGTCACCTCCATCGGCAAGTTGGGCTCTGTAGACAAGCTGACGGGTCTGGTGCGCTTGCAGGAAGGCAAAGACATCCAGATCAAGCGAGAGATGCGCTACATACAGGGCGCGGACAGAGAGGCTATTGTCTTCTCGCTGATGGAAAACACGACCACAAACGTCCTGAGTGTTTACGCTGGACCGTGCGGCGGCAGGCCCGAGTCCAATACCTGCAAGCGAACATCGATAGAGTACATCAACACGACGCAGCCAGACTGCAACGGTAATATTGACATCGAATTCCTTTCTCCCATGGTCGTGGCCGAGGGTGGTCCTGGCAGGCTATCGCTGGACTACCCAGTAGGCCTGAACGACGCCTGCACCAGGACCGACAGGCTTCCAGACGCATCAGGACGGCTGCCAGGACAATACGACGATTTGTGCAATCCTGATTCCGAGGGCGACCCAGAAGGCAACATCCCCCTGCCCGTACCTGTGCTGCCAGACCCCGTGCCGATCAGCAGTTCCACCATCGACTCTGTAACGCTGCCTGCCTGTATCAACTTCGACGACATGACGGCAGCAGCCTGGCAAGTCGTCAAGGGTGAGTTCATGTTGACCGAGACGGACAGCCCTATGGAGCTGTGCCCAACCATCTACAGCAGCGACAGCTCTTCAATAGCTCCAGGCGTCTCTTCCTCTTTTCCCGTACACGCCTATGGCGCTTACAGGGCCAACCTGACAGGCGACCGCAACGTCTCGGTTTGGTACAACCCAGGCTACACCTCCACGCTGAACATTCGGCTGATCACCGATGTGAAGCTCATATCCAGCGACGTTCCAGCCAACGGAGCAGTCATCCTGAATTACCGCGCCAACGCGGAAGGAATAACCGACGAATATTACCTGGTCGAGATCAACCGCAAGGAATCAGCGTTTGCCGTCAAGAAATTCAACGGAGCTTTCTTTGTTGAGGTTGTATCAGCCACAGGTCTGGGCATCGCCCTCGACGCCTGGTACCGCATCAAGGTCGAGGTGACGCCAGGCACGGCGGGCAAGACACGCATCGACGCCTACCTGTACTCGGTGCAGGACACGCCAGACAATCCGCTTGAGTCCTTGTCCTACATCAACTGCGAAGTTTCCAACTACGCGCCCTACACAGGCAAGGTCGGACTAGGCACGAACAGGTCTGAAGCCGTGTTCTCTTTCTTCGTCATGGAGAACATCTGATGGTGGCGCAGCGCAACATAGTGCCCGAGTGGCGCGACGAGCAGGCCGACTCGCGTTATCCGTTCTCCGACACGTCTACGCTGTCGGCTGGGTCTGCCAGCATTCCCAAGGACACGTTCCTGGACGCGATACTGCACCCTGTTGGCCTGTCTGCTCCGCTGTACCTCCGCCAGATCGACGTAGAAACCAACCTGGTTACTATCACCATCAGCGACACACGCAACACGATGAGCATAACGGGATCGTTTGACCCGTTCGGCGGCGGAGACTCCATAGCGCTGATAGACGAGTATGGCCGAAACGCCGGTCTGCTGATCTGCGACCAGGACCGCATCAAGCGATTTCAGAGCTGGGCGTTCGGCACCTACCAGTTCGGAGACACGGCTGAGTTTGTCGCCTCGGTTACTGTGCCTCTGCCTGCTGATTATGTCAGCGGCTTCATCCTGCCTGACGGCTCGATGGTTTCTGGCGACGTCTGGTTCGTCGGTGAGAGAGGCGTGGCCATACGCAAAGACGGAGAAGCCATACGGTTTGATTTTATTGGCGATCCGCTGTTCAAGCGGCTGCTGTGCAAGGACTCGACGGACAGGACAGACCTGTTTGTCACTCCAAGATTTCTGAAAACCATAAATGGCATTGAGCCTGACGAGTACGGCAACTTTGTCATCACAGTTAACACCGAGTTGGCTGGAGACACGATTCTCAGGGTTTATCCCGACGCCGCCAACAACATTCTGCGAATAGAGTTCGTCGGCCAGAGATTGGAGAGCGTCGTATGAGCCGAGCAGGGTTTTATTCCGACAACGAACTCAGGAACTACCCGTTCGTAGGCAGCGGAGACCTGCCGCTGCTGGACACAGTAATCGTTGACTTCGGCTGCATCATGGGTCCTCAAGCCGGTTTCGTGTCAGGTGAGGACAAGGTGTATCTCTATCAGATCACTCGATACGAGGACCTGTTCCGCTTCGAATTCAAATGCACCGCCTCAGGCCTGGTTGGTCGCTCGCTGATCTTTGAATTCCACATCTCCGACGCGGAGTACAGCACCAGATACACCGTGGACGACATCTCGCTAGGCTCCAGCTCCGCTGTCAACTCATCGTCACAGGGATTGTCTGAAGTGCGCTGGGAGGGATTCCTGGTAGTAGGCAAGGTAGCCGACGCTGCCTACTCCATGACACCTCTGACCACGCTGCCCAATGGCGTCATACTGTGGCGCAACGCCACGGAAGGTTTACTCTGGACCAACGGCGGTTACCTGCTGGAGCAGATCATCAACATCGACATCGGATCGTCGGTGAATGATGAGAACCAGACAATGGTTATAGAGCCAGCTCTGGTTCAAAACCTGGCGGGTACATACGTTGAGCGCATAAATTTAGCTAACAAAAAAAGGACAATGTATTCGCCTCCAGAAAGCTGTTCGCTATCTTCCGAAGTTAGCTACGACCCCTACTATGTCAACGCTACTGACATAGTTGGCGACGTTAAAGTAAAAGAAGGATACAACTGCAATATATTTGTCAGTAAGGCTGAAAACTCCATAACGTTTGCTGCTGGCGTTGGTATAGGCATGGGAGAGCCCTGCTCTGAGTTTGTGTTCTATGAAAACGAGCAGTCTCCAGATGGTAATATGCTGACGGGTGGGCCTAGCTGCGGTGAGACGATAAAATCTATCAATGGAATAACTGGAAGAGTCATCAATGTACAAGGTGGTCTTGGCGTAAGGGTTGAAGCAGGTTTAGGCAATAAACTTGTAGTTACACCAGACCATAATGGCTTGGCTCTATGCGCTAATATCCAGACAAGCTCTGTTGGAGGCTAGCCGTGGGGTCAGTATTTAACACAAACACAAAATGTAGCCTTCCGTCCATACCCGCTATTGGCGGTTTTGACTTCATTTCTGACTGCACCGTTCCAGACGCGCCGCCACCGATCTACGAATGCCCAGACATGGAGTTTGACCTGCCCTTTGCAGGTCCTGCTGGTCCGGCTGGCGTTCCTGGACCTCCTGGTATTCCTGGGCCTGCGGGAGCAGGTCAGTGCCCAGAGATGAGCGTCAGCGCCACGGGCGAGGTCAAACAAAACAAGACTGTCAACACTCCGAACATGGAGATACAGGCGGAGATACGCAATAAGAACAGCAAGTCGTCCGAGCCCTGCGCCAAAGAATTTGACCTGAAGATAAACATGAGTCTGCCGTGCCCCGAGGTAGACTTTGAAGGCAGCCTGGCTGTTGACAAAACCGTTACAGCTCCAAAGCTAGAAATAGTCACGTCAGAAAAATATCCTGACACAGATCAATGCGGCAAGGTCGTACAGATCAACATGAGCCTGCCTTGTCCCGATGTGGACTTTGAAGGCAGCATAGCCATCAACAAGACGATTCTGGAGCCTAGGTTGGACGTAGTCACGTCCGAGAAATACCCAGACTCTGACCAGTGCGGAAAGGTCGTAAACTTTAATGTCAGCCTGCCGTGCAATGACACAGAGTTCACAGGCGAACTTACATTCGACAAATCAGTCGTAACGCCAAGACTTGAAGTTACCACCACAGACAAGTATCCCGACACCGAGCAATGCGGACAGAACGTAGACTTCGGAGTTAGCCTGCCTTGCCCAGACATCGATTTAGCGGGTCATGGCAAAGCTACGCTAGCCAGAAATGTTAGCACTCCCAAACTGAACATAGCCACCACAGACAAGTACCCTAGCACCGACCAATGCGGTGAGAATGTCAGCCTGGGCCTAAGCCTGCCCTGCCCAGATTTTGACGTGACGGGACAGCTGACGGTGCTGGCGGCTGGCGCTACTCCGACGCTGGAAGTCGAGCAAACTAACAAATATCCTTTGACGCAGCAGTGCGGTAGCGTCATAAACTTCAAGTTTAATATTCCTAAGGCCACGGCGTGGTGCTCTGGCAACGGTCCACCCAGCGTGGGCGTGTGCGATAACGGCGATTACTACTTAGACTTAGACTCAGGCGATGTCTACATAAAGTCAGGAGGAAACTGGACAGGTCCTGTCACCAATCTAAAAGGTCAGGACGGCAGCAACGGCAGCGACGGACGTGACGGCAGTGACGGCAAAGAGACACCTATGGCCTGTTGCCCTCAAACCTATTATGGTTCTATAGTTACTGGTGTTTATTGTCAGGGCAACCAACTGATTGTGCAGTACCAATCATGACAACGCAGTCTTTTAATTGCACAGGTTCCGAAGCATTAGATACCGCAGCTCCTCAGTCTAGGTTATGCTGCGGTTTTTGTTGTGACTTTCCTCTGTATTTCAGTGGCACTATAGGCCCAGCTACAAGCATTAATCCTTTTTTTCCTAACTCATTTTGTCAGTCTTCGTTCAA
>Ga0315909_10000165_pt1 | contig 87762 bp, 94 predicted proteins | sample LakEriMetagenome_11_FD_203527 | JGI IMG/M metagenome (GOLD analysis project Ga0315909, IMG submission 203527) | Freshwater fungal communities from buoy surface, Lake Erie, Ohio, United States - Buoy 2 MA125 | ecosystem: Environmental > Aquatic > Freshwater > Lake | place: USA: Lake Erie, Ohio...
ACCTCCCATTATTCCTCCCGGGGGATTACCAAGAGCAAACCCGCCAACAAGGTTTGATCCGCCGGGCCCCGACACTGACACCAGTGATCGCCCGGCACCTGCGACTAGATCTCGACCTGCTGCTCCTGCCAGTACTGCTACTCAAACAAGTGCTCCAGCAACAAGATCCGTACACCCCGAAGGAACCACAGTTAAAGCGCAAATCAGAGATCCCAATGATCCATCTAAGCCGTTAGATATAACCATAAAGAAAGGCGCCGACGGTAAATGGTATGATACGCAAGGACGTCGACTTGATTTCAACAAGCCAGGCGATTTAGAAAAATTAGAACAGTTACCAGGTGAGCAATCATTCTTAGATAAAGCAAAAAGAGTATTGTCGGGCGAATTCCCTTCTAAAGTATTTGGCAATCGAGGACAAACTAGTCAACCAGCATCTTCTCAACCTGCTGCACCTGCTGCATCGAGTCCTCAACCAGCTGCTCCTAGAACACCATCTTCTCAGAGAAGTAGCACATCGTCGACTGCTAACTCTTCCGATGCAATGGCGTCTTATGCTACAAGGGGAGGCAGAGTTTATGCAGCCGACTTTAACAATCCCAGTGGATTAGGCTGGGACGGTAAAGGAAAATACACTAGTTATAAGACTCCCGAGGAAGGAGTTAATGCTACCAGAGATTTAGTTGCACGATACTTAACTGATCAAACTCCATTTATTAAAGGATCCCCTACTCCAGACCAAGTGGTCAGCACATGGGTGACTGGTGGTAAAACACCAGCTGACAAAATTCAAGGGGGAAGATATCTTCAATCAGTTAACAATGAATTAGCAGCAGCAGGTGTTAAATTAGATGCTAAGGGAAGAATACCTTATTCCCAAGCTGCCAGAGATGCCATAACAAGAGCCATTATTCGTCATGAGACTGCTCCTAAACATATGGAAAAATTTGCACCTTTTCTCAATGCACCAAAAGATGCAAAAGGGTCGGTTGAAGAATCAAACAAAGAAGATGAAAAAATTGCAGGCCGCTATGATCCCGACGACTTTGACATTATGGTTAAACGTTTAGGTCAACGAGCTCGAGAACAAGATCGTAAGCATGGTCCTGTTGATATTGCTGCACTGGCGAAAAGATTACGTGCAATAGAAAAACGTGAACAGACCAAAGAACAAGAAGATCCTGCCATTAACACTCAAGACCCTGATATTCAAAAAACCAGTCAAACCAGTCCGCAACAAGATCCTGCGGCTGTTAGACAACAACAATTAGATCAAACAGTAGACATGGCCACTGCCAAAGGTACTATGACTGGATTAAAAAACGTATTAGGACCTAAGGTAGATACAAATGCCTTGGCCAGTGCTGTTACAAAAATCAGTGATGGTAAACCTTTATCTGGCCCCGAGTCGATGTCAATGAGTGCTCTTACACCTTTGATAAGTAAAGCAGCAGAGACTCCACAGACTGCAATGGCATTAAAAACAGCATTGAGTAATGCTGGTATGTTGGCCAAGCAAGGAAAATAATATGAATTTGTTTGATATATTCGAATCCAACGAACAAGATCTAGACGAAGATTTACGTAAATGGTTCAAAGACAAATGGGTACGATTTGGCCCCGACGGCGAGATTCGAGGTGACTGTGCTAGAGGCGATGACAGCGAAGGTAAACCAAAATGCTTACCACAGAGTAAGGCACAGAGTTTAGGCAAGAAGGGTCGTGCTAGTGCAGCCGCACGTAAGCGTAGAGAAGATCCTAATCCAGAACGCAGTGGTAAGGCAATCAATGTTGCTACTAAGAAAAAGAGTAACGAAGGTGTGGCGGAAGCCATCAACCCAGATATTACCAATCCAGAATTCAGCCATCAACAACAGATTGGCGATTATCTATACGTGGCACGATACTGGAGCAAAGGGTTGAAAATCACTGCCTATCACGGTAACAAACAAATAGGCTATGCTGAATTGATGTATCAATCGGCACCATTTGATGATTTCGCAGACCCCAAAACAACTCCCAAGCGCATATGGTTGGAAAGTGAATGGACTCGTGTAGATCCAAAATACCAACGACAGGGAATAATGTCAACTATGTATGCCTATGCCAAGATGCTGGGCAACTCAGTAAAGCCAAGTCAGACTAGAAGTGACGATGCCAAAGCAGCCTGGAAGAGTTGGCGTCAATCTGGTGATGCAAAACATTTGACCAGTGAAAGTGATGATCCATGGGGACCACAAGGTAACTTTGCTGGTGACAAGCACGTTGATGTTGGCGGTGTCACTATGAAAATAATTCAAGTGGGTGATATAGTCAAGTACCTTGGCCAGAAAGCGGAAGTTGTTGCCTTGTCTAAAGATCGTAAACGTGCCCGAATCACAATTCAAAAAGGCATGGGCGGTATCACAAAAGATGTCAACACCAGTGATCTAAACCAATTTGGTCAAGGTGTGGAGGAAGGCTTGGCTCAAGACGAGTCTGAACAAAGTCATGGTTGGGTTGCTGATTCCATTGACGAAATAAACTATAACACATTTGAAGTTCATCTTACAAATACACGCAGTGGTGAATCTGCTGACTTAGTTATTCGCCCAGTGGACATGATGCGTATCAGTGGAAAACTACAGATAGAAACTATAGATGTTCGTGATCTCGCAACAGGTGACACTCAAAGTTGGACCACTGAAATGCCCGACCCCCAAGGTGCTATTGTAGATGCCATCGATGCTTTGTTCTGGGACAATCCGCAACTGAATAAAAAACTATACGCTATTATAGATGCTCATAGTAAAAAAGGCCAAGACATGCTTCCTGGGCAAAAAAATAGAGCTAAGGTAGGCATGGCTGCTCCAGCAGATCAGTTCATAGCTGGTCAAGATGCTATTGCCAAAGCCAAAGGCACTGTAAAAGAATTTGATGCCCAGGGCTTTCAACAACGATATACACTATACAAAGATGGCTACGAAATAGAAAAATTTGGCGACATGGATGATGCCATAGAATATGCTGAAGATGATCGCAGAGACGGAGACGATCCCTTGGCAGTGTACAAAATTGTAGATATCAACAAACAAGTTGTTTGGGATAGCAATCCTTACGAAAAGCCATCGCGCATACAGTTGAGAAAACCAGAGCAAGGTGTGGCGGAGGCAGTTCATCCAGATGTAGTGTCTAAAGAATATTTCAATGACCCCACTCGAAATGTTAGAATGGGCGACTTTGAGTTCAATGCCCGAACATTCACTGGCGCAATGGCGGACCCAAACGCAAGGGGTTTACAGATTAGAGCATATGATCCCAAACGTCCAAAAGGTCAAAATTTAGTCGGCTCATCAGACTTCATTGTGAAATCTGATAAAAAAGGCAATCAATGGTTAGAAAGTGATGATGTTGAAGTAAATGACGAATACAGAAGCAAAGGTGTTGCAACCATGATGTATGCTTTTGCTAAAAGTTTAGGCAATGACATCAAGGCTAGCCCATACCAAAGCAAGGCCGGTTCTGACATGTGGAAGAAGTGGGGTAGTGATGCCAAATATCTTGTAGGTGAGCAAGGTGTGGCGGAAGGCTTGGAAAACTTCTTGCCGAACGATGTAAAGATTGCAATCAATTTCAACAGTAAAGATCCTGTAGCCGGCCTTGGAAAAATTTGGGAAATTGTCCAGGATGGTAAAATTCGTTTTTATTTAAGCAATGGACACAGAGATGCACTCAACAAACTTCTGTCAAAGCCCATCGCTTCCAAAGAAGATTGGAACCTGTTAAAGAAACAAATGAAAAATGTACTGGTTAGACAGCAAGGTGTGGCGGAAGGAGTGAATGATACCGTCTATCCCAACGCAGAAGTAATCAAAAGCAAGAATGGCCGGCCAGTGGGTGAGATTTACCAAGATGGTAACAGTTGGGGGTGCTTCCATTATCGAGCAGACCGTGGCTACGATATGATTGACAGCAGAGAAGATGCCATTCAAGCACTGAAAGACTTACACGCTGAAACAGGTCGCAGTGGTCCAGACTACACCTTCAAAGGTGTGGCAGAAGGCTCAACAGATGATCCTCGTTTCCAAAAGATGATGGGCAACATACAGCAATCTACTCCCAACCCAGTTGGTGGATATGTGGCAGTCAGCTATGCCAGTGAACGACCTTCAAAAAAAATCAAAGGTGTTACATACAACGGTAAACCAATGCCCAGCACTGTTGATCCTGAAGGATTTGCAAGCAGTAAAATAAAATTCACACCTGATCAAATTGAAGCAAAACTAGCAGGAATTGGCCAAAAATACGGGTGGGACTCAATTGATCCAGGACACGGCCAAGGCTACGACGAATTGTATTTTGATACCAGTACCAAATATACATCAGCTACGCAACGCAAACTTGCTACAAACATAGTCAAGACTGTTAACGAAATTAATAAATTCTTCAATGACATAAACAGAAGCTTACAAGCCACAGGATTGCCAGGATACAAAGTAAATGTATGGCAAGGTATGGGAGAAAATGGCAACATAAATCAATATGAAGATCTATCTCATATTACTAATATTGCCAAGGGCCAGACAGCGAAGCCTGATGCCGGTCCGGCCATTGGTAAAATGATCCTCAAGCACTTACCAAGTTACGAAGCCGAAAAAGATGAATTAGGATATGATTCACAAGATTTTCAAGATGCCAGAAATATTGCAAATATTTACATCACCAAAGGCGAACGTGCCGGGCTCCAAGCACAGCATGATTATGACGAAGTTAGTGATATGATTGACGAATTGCTAAGTGATGCTGGTGGTGATGATTTAAGAACTATTTGGGACCTTGACGAGCAAGGTGTGGCAGAAGGCTCCGAGTGGGAAACAAGACACGATGAGTTTGTTACAGTGGGTGATAGAGCAACTCCTGAACAGATAAACAAAATTGTCAGTGCTTTAGGTGTTGCTGCTAAACAGGCCAGCAGCAAGCGTGGATTTCTAAATCAAATTGTTGGCAAGCAGTCGAATGGTGATTTAGCACGAATGGCACATGGTGCTGAAACACTGGCAAAGAACATACAACGAAATAGAAATGCTAAACTTGGAACAGACGAAAGAAAAGAACTTGGTCAACATTTGGTTTATGCTGTGAGTTTGTTGAAAAGAATAAGTGGCGAGCATGGTGTAGAGGAAGCACAGCTCGACGAAAAGTGTTGGGACACACATCGTCAAGCCGGTATGAAAAAGAAAGGCAACCGCATGGTGCCTAACTGTGTGCCCAAAGAAAGCATCGAGGAGATGGCCGGCAAAACAAATCCTGATGCAGTTCGTAGAATACAACAACTGCTTAATAAGAAATTTGACGCTAATTTAGACATTGATGGGATATTAGGACCGTTGACTTTAAAAAGCATAAAGAAATTTCTACCAAAATCCTCAGAGAAGCAAGCTCCGAATCCTGAAAAAACAACGGCTGTTCAAGGTAAACAAGTAAAAGAAGAAAAATGTCCACATTGCGGTGGCGAGATGGTCAGCGAAGAACTGATCAATGAAAAGAAAGATTCTTGCTACTATAAAGTAAAGAGTCGTTATAAAGTTTGGCCCAGTGCTTATGCAAGTGGTGCTTTAGTTAAGTGCCGTAAAAAAGGCGCAAAGAACTGGGGTAATAAATCAGAAGATGTGGCAGAAGGCTTGAACGAAATGGATAAAACACAAACTCCGCCAGGACGAGATGGTGATATCGATTGGACTAAGAAACAAATACACTTGGGCCCAGAGCACACAATGAAAGCCAAAGATGTTGCCAAACACGCTCTAAAGATATTAAACAAGACAATGAAAAAGAGTCATGCCGATACACCGAAGAAGAAAGGTGTGGCGGAAGAACAGCTTGATGAAAAATGGAGTCAAAAATACAAAGACAGTATTAATTGTAGCAACCCCAAAGGCTTCAGTCAGAAGGCTCATTGCGCCGGCGAAAAGAAAAATGAAGACATTGTCGAAGGCAAAGAATATTATACAGTAACAGGCACCGACTCAGTGTCATTGCGTAGAGATTTTAATATGGCCAAAGATCGCAATGGCTGGTATCTTAAAGAAGGCGCTACACCTAAACAAAAATTAGAAGCATTCCGAGCATTTGGTAGTCCAAAATTAAAAGAATTTAATCTAGCTGCATTCAGTGGCGGTACTCAGACCAAAGGTGAGGACAATGTTATCAGTCCCGTGGGATCACAGACCAGAGCTCAATACAAAAAATGAGAAACTTAATCAATATCATGGAAGCTGTCAATAAAGGGTGTCCTGTGGCCACTCATAATATTGATGTGAATTTAAAAAATAGACAGGCCGCTATAGACAAGTATAATTACGGACCAGCTAATCCTGACAAGCCCGATGACTACTGGAATAAATCTGCTAAAATTTTTAATGTAACACCTGCTACTGCAAAGACTATGCTTTGTGGTAATTGTGCAGCATTTGACGTCAGTGACAGTATGCGTGACTGTATTGCCGATGGCATCAAAGGGTCAGAAAAAAATGTAGACGCAAATGCCAGCATAAATTTAAGTGATCTAGGATATTGCAATTTTTTACATTTTAAATGTGCAGGTAGCAGAAGTTGTAAATCTTGGATCACAGGCGGCCCTATAACGGAAAAAGACAAAGGAAAAAAGGCGGATTAAAATGGATGAATTAATTAAAGCAATGAAAATTGCATTTGCAACAGAATTTAGTTTCTATCTTAAAGCACATTTCTATCACTGGAATGTAGAAGGACCTGACTTCCAAGAATATCATAGTTTGTTTGGCGGTATCTACGAAGAAGTATATGGCAGCATTGATAATTTTGCTGAGAACATCCGTAAGCTAGGCAGTTATACTCCAGGTAGCTATACTCGCTTTAGTATGCTATCGCAGGTCAATGACGAAATTGAAGTGCAACCTGCTATGACGATGATTCAAGAATTGTTGTCAGACAGCGACAAAGCTTCAAAACTATTTAAAATGGTTTACGACTTAGCTGAACGTGAAGGCAAACACGGTATCAGTAACTTTTTAGCAGAACGTATGGACGCACACGACAAACATAGTTGGATGTTGAGAGCCAGTCTAAAATAAGCTCAATGACTGAATTTTTATATCTTTTGTTAACAACCCATATTACCATAATATGTGTCACTGTTTTTTTACATCGGGGACAAGCACACAGAGGATTAACATTTAGTCCCTTACTCAGTCATTTAATGAGATTCTGGTTGTGGCTGACCACAGGCATGATTACTAAACAGTGGGTTGCTATACATCGTAAACATCACAAAGACACAGACGTAACAGGCGACCCCCACAGTCCAGCTATATACGGTATAGTTCGTGTATTATTTGGGGGAGCATTTTTATATCATCATGCCAGTAAAGACACAGTAATGGTAAATCAATTTGGCGTAGGCACCCCCGATGATTGGTTAGAGAGAAATGTCTATGCCAAACATAGCCGTTTAGGAATTACTTTGTTATTGCTGTTAAATTTACTTTGGTTTTCCTGGTGGGGATTATTAATATGGGTAATACAAATGATCTGGATCCCGTTTTGGGCAGCAGGAGTTATTAATGGAGTCGGACACTGGGCAGGATACACTAATGGTAGTACAAAAGATCATAGTCGTAATATTAGTAACATTGGTATTATTGTTGGTGGCGAAGAACTTCATAATAACCATCACCTAGAACCGGCCAACCCTAAATTAAGTCGTCGTTGGTTTGAAATTGATATAGGTTGGATGTGGATACAAATTTTTAAATTTACAGGGTTATTAAAAATAAGGACACTGTAATGAAAATCAACGAAGTAAATTCTCTTTCTTTAAAAGGTAGTTTGGGTGGCAATCTAACTGAGAATAAGTTTTGGGCGTTCACTGAGCTCAGTGAAATTAAAAATAATTTTGATACTATTTACATATTAGGCAGCTGGTATGGAAATGCTGGCTTGTTACTCAGCATGGATCCTAGATTCGAATTCGACGAAATTATTAACGTTGAAAAAAATAAAAATATGTTAAAGGTCAGCGGTCAACTTGCAAAATTACAAAAAGACACTAGGATAAAATCCATGCATAAAGATGCTAATCTTTTGGACTATAGACGTTTAGGCTCCGATGGATTGGTAGTTAATTTTAGTTGTACTAATATTTCTGGCGATAATTGGTTTGATCGCATACCCGACGATACTATGGTGTTGTTATCAGGAAGAAACAATGACCCAGGCGCTGTGCATAAATTCAATAGCGTAGAAGAATTTTCTTCTACTTATCCATTAACCAAAATTTTGTTTTCTGGTCAAAGAACTTTCAAAGATCCCGAAACTGAATACGATGCGTATTTGGTAATTGGAACAAAATAGACCTGTGCCTTAGGACCGGGTGGGCGGCTACTGCCTTGACTTATACAATTCGCTACTGTATAATCTAGAGTGTAGCAACTTTTTAAACTTCAACTATTATGATAATTTGGTTCAATTGTAAAATCACAGATCAACGACTTAACCCCCAAAGTATAATTAGATACAATCTTCGAGACGATAACAGGTTTGATATCGCAAAATATAGTTTTGCCAGCTTTGCGCCTTTGGAGCCCTTGACCAGCAAGTTTATTTTTAATCTAGAACTAGCGGACAGTCACAGTGGTCGACAAGAAGAAATGGAAACTTGGCTTCGAGGAATTTTTCCTGCTGACAAATTAAGTATTCATTGGTACAGAGCAAATAATATTGCTCAATGGCAGGAAATTAAAGAAGAAATTGATCAAATTGGGGATGACTTAATTTTCCCTGCTGGCAACGAAGATCACATTTTCTTAGACAGTGATATCGAAGTATTCAAACGTGGGCTAGAACTTATTAAACAAGATCCCTATCCTTATGCTACATTGATGACCAGTCATTATCCAGAAAGCATCAGGGCTGCACATTATTTCAAAGGTACTCCCAGCAGTTGTGGTAACTATGTTAGTTATGAAATGGTTAACAACGATGCTATTCGGGTTATGAAGAAAGAATATTTTGAATGGTATCTAGACACCGCAAAAAATTCTAACGCATTGCTTTTCAGAACTGAGCACTGGAACAATATTGGTATTTTATCCAATAAGCTATATATTCCCACTAAAGAACAGTTCAGACATTTTGATGGTTACGCTCACGTACAAGTAGGCGCAGATACTTGCCCTCCATTGGAGATTCCCACTGGGTTTTTTGATGGCATGACTATTCGTTATGGTCACAGCGACAGGCAATCAGATGCTGTTAATATTAACCCAATGGCCGAACAACTTTATACAGTTGATCACGAAAAAGGCGCCGACTATCGATATACTCTGGATGAGTTACCTCTATTCTGGAAATCGTATATTAAACAAACAGATACGTCCGCTGACGTTGATCAATCAAAAATGAATCAGGCCTACGACACACATCTACTACAAATGACCAGAGTAAATGTAAACTGGTTTCACGTAGGCGCCCGGTTTGATGAATCTAATTATCCTCCGGCAAGTTGGATCAATAATCACACAAAAGAATACTTGTTCTACGAGTAAATTTAATATATAATACATTTTTAGGAGCATATATGAGCGATTACAATCGAAGTTTTAATGGCGACGCAAAAATTAAGTTGACTCAACTTATCAATGAAGGTATGACTGTTCTTCAAGAAATTGAAGACTTGAATACCGGTCTAAACGAAACTATCAAAGCTATTGCAGAAGAATTAGAGATTAAACCTGCTACATTAAAAAAAGCCGTTAAAATTGCACACAAAGCTAAACTAGGCGAAACTAATCGAGATCACGACGAACTTAATACTATTTTGGAAACAGTGGGCAAGACTCTTTGAACGATTTGTTGTATAATACCTTTGCATGGATTCGTGATGACTGGCGTAGTAATCGCTTCCGTTTTACTGTTGAGTTGCTTGCTTGGTCTATTAGTATTGGGTGTTCTATTACTATGGCAGCCACAGTCCCGAATCCCCCTTTACTTGCGTTGTATCCTATTTGGATTCTTGGCTGCTCTATGTATGCTTGGGCTGCTTACACTAGGAAGTCGTTTGGTATGCTGGCTAACTACATCTTGCTAACTACCATAGATACTGTTGGACTAATAAGGATGATCACAAATTGAGCTACAATGATATTAAATCACAAACTGAATCTAAGATGTCCAAAGGTATTGATTCATTCAAATCAACAATTAGTAAGGTCCGTACAGGAAGAGCCAGTACTAGTCTATTAGAACATCTCCTAGTAGATTACTACGGTAACCCTACTCTTATTAGTCAAGTGGCTAGCTTAACATTGGTTGATGCCAGAACCATTTCGGTTACTCCCTGGGAAAAAACTATGCTAGTACCTGTAGAAAAGGCTATCAGAGAATCCAATCTAGGACTTAATCCGTTAAACAAAGGCACAGTTATTCTTGTGCCGTTGCCGGCATTATCAGAAGAACGGCGAAATGAAATGATAAAAATTGTTAAATCCAATGGAGAAGATGCTAAAATAGCTATTCGTAATCACAGACGTGATGCCAATGAGCAATTAAAAAAATTATCTAAGGCCAAGGAAATCACTGAAGATCAAGAAAAACAGGGCCAAGCTCATGTACAAAAATTAACAGATCGATTTATTGTAGAGATTGATCATTTGGTTAATACCAAAGAAAAAGAATTACTTAAAATTTAAAGAATTAGATGAGCTACGTAGACGCATTATTTGATAAACAAAAAGATCGTATTCACGTGGTAGAACGGGTGAATGGTATTCGAGAATATAAAGAATATCCAGTTAACTACATATTCTATTATGACGACCCTAGGGGTAAACATAAAACTATTTATGGGACTCCTGTGACCAGATTTGCTACCCGTAATGGCAAGGAATTTCAAAAAGAGTTACGGATGCAGAATGGCAAAAGACTATGGGAAAGCGATTTCAAACCTGTGTTCAGATGCCTTGAAGAAAACTATCTCGGTGCTGAACCTCCTAAGTTGCAAACAGCATTCTTCGACATTGAAGTTGACTTTGATCCCCAGCGGGGATTTAGTCCAGTGTCCGATCCGTTTAATAAAATCACTGCTATTAGTATCTATTTGGATTGGCTGGATAAACTAGTAACGTTGGCTATTCCCCCAAAGTCAATGAGTTGGGAAACTGCGGAAGAAATTTGTGCTAAATTCAGTGACTGTTATATCTTCGACAGAGAAGAAGATATGTTAGACACATTTCTTAATCTCATCGACGACGCAGACATCTTAAGTGGGTGGAACAGCGAAGGCTATGACATTCCATACACTGTTGGCCGTATTACTCGTGTTTTAAGCAAAGACGACACAAGGAGACTTTGTCTGTGGGGACAATTTCCCAAGCAAAGGGAGTTTGATCGATTCGGTGCTACTAATATTACTTTCGATTTAATCGGAAGAGTTCATTTGGACTATATGCAGTTGTATCGAAAGTACACCTATGAAGAACGCCATAGCTATAGTTTAGATGCTATTGGAGAATATGAGTTAGAAGAGCGTAAAACTGCCTATGAAGGCACATTGGATCAATTATATAATAAAGACTTTGAAACATTTTTAAAATACAACAGGCAAGATACTCGCTTGCTTGCCAAACTAGACAAGAAGCTACGTTTCTTGGATTTAGCTAATACCATTGCTCACGATAACACGGTGTTATTGCAGACAACAATGGGCGCAGTTGCAACTACAGAACAGGCAATTATCAATGAAGCACACAGTCAAGGATTGGTCGTTCCTAACAGGAAGGGCAGAGAAGAAGATGGAGACACCCAAGCGGCAGGTGCCTATGTTGCTTATCCCAAAGTCGGTATGCACAAATACATCGGAGCCATTGACATCAACAGTCTCTATCCCTCAGCCATTCGATCTCTTAACATGGGGCCAGAAACAATCGTAGGACAGTTACGTCCTGTGATGACAGATCGTTATATTAAAGAAAAAATGGATGGAGGAGACAGCTTTGCGGCCGCATGGGAAGGCTTGTTTGGTAGTTTAGAATATGAAGCAGTAATGAAGGGCGATCCTGGAGTAGAGATTACCATCGACTGGGAGGCAGATGGCACCAGTGATGTATGCAGTGCTGCTGATGTATGGCGTATTATATTTGACAGTAATAAGCCTTGGATATTGAGTGCCAATGGCACTATTTTTACTAGTGAGCACAAAGGTATTATTCCAGGTCTACTAGAAAGATGGTATGCTGAACGTAAACAAATGCAGGCCAAACTTAAAGAATCCACTACGCCCGAAGATCAAGAGTATTGGGATAAACGACAGCTGGTTAAGAAAATTAATCTAAACAGTTTGTATGGTGCTATTCTTAATCCTGGATGCAGATTCTTCGATAATAGAATTGGTCAAAGTACTACGTTAACTGGACGAGCTATTGCCAAACACATGGACAGTTTTGTCAACGAATGTATATTTGGCAAGTACGATCATGTGGGAGATTCTATTATCTACGGTGACACTGATTCTGTTTACTTCAGTGCGTGGCCGGCTGTGCAAGCAGATGTCGAAGCTGGTCGGATGGAATGGAACAAAGACATTGCTGTTCAATTGTACGACAGTATCGGAGAACAAGTTAATCAAAGCTTTCCTGGTTTCATGGAAAAAGCATTTCATTGCCCTCGACAAAATGGATCCATTATTAAAGGTGGCCGAGAGCTGGTAGCTATTTCTGGTCTGTTTATTAAGAAAAAACGATATGCTGTTCTTATCTATGATAAAGAAGGCAAACGGTTGGACGTCAAAGGCGCAGAAGGCAAGGTAAAGGCCATGGGCTTGGACTTAAAAAGAAGCGACACTCCAAAAGTAGTGCAAGACTTTTTAAGTGAAATTTTATTAGATGTGCTTACAGGTGCCGAACGCGAATCTATTATTGAAAAAGTAAAAGAATTTAAAATTAAGTTTCAAGAACGTCCAGCTTGGGAAAAAGGAACTCCTAAACGAGTTAATAACTTAACCAAGTATACTGCCGAAGAAACCAAGCAAGGTAAAGCAAACATGCCTGGGCATGTACGGGCGGCTATGAATTGGAATAATCTGCGTCGTATGCACAGTGACAACTACAGTATGCAAATCGTAGACGGTATGAAAGTTATTGTGTGCAAAGTCAAAAATAATCCACTGGGATATACCAGCGTGGCTTATCCTACAGATGAAACACACATTCCTCAATGGTTTAAAGACTTGCCTTTCGACGATAGTCTAATGGAGGCAGGTATTGTGGATCAAAAAGTAGAAAATTTGTTAGGTGTATTGAATTGGGAAATTTCAGAAAACACAGACATCAATAGTACATTTGATACATTGTTTAGTTTTTCTGATTAATAATCAGACTTTTTAAAATGAAAATAAGCGAACTAGTAAGAATAAAAGAACAGCTATTGGAGTTTCAATCTCCAACTTTTTCAGCTTTCATTGAATCTAAATTTAAAGAAACATCAATATATGTAGATAACATGTTAAGTTCTTTTGTATTCGGAGACATAAAAAACAACCTTGCTGGCCAATTGACTCAGCTAGGTTCGCATATTACAAAAACAGACGAATTAATAACTAACTTGATACAGTATGTTGAAAAGTTAATCCAAGAACAAGTTAAAGAATTTTACAAAGAAGGCTATCTAATAAATGGAGTAGAATTTGCTAGCGAAACTGATGTACATAATGAAAGACAATACAGAACTGTAATTTGTGACGACGATGTTAAACAAACTGTAATAACAAACATAAGAAATCACACTAACTCTAAATACCCGGCTTTAGAAATTGGACCTGGAGATGGGCAATGGACTGAATATATGGTAGCAGGGGACCCTTTGTACATTGTGGATATTCATCCAGAATTTATAGAATCCACAAAATCTAAGTTTCCTATAGAATATCAAAGAAGATTAAGAACATACCTTGCGGGCTGGGATGGACTTCCTAAAAACGATTTAAGTATGCTTCCCCAAAATCAATTTAGTTTTATATTTGCATGGCAGGTCTTTGACTTTTTTCCATTAGATAAAACTAAATTATATTTAGAACAATGCTTTAATTTATTGCGCCCGGGCGGCGTAATGATGTTTAGCTATAATAATTGTGAATTTAGTAATGCGGCTGTTTATGCTGAAACTGGTTTTAAGAGTTGGATGCCTAAAAAATTATTAATCAATTCTTGCCAGGAATCGAATTTCGAACTGCTAGACACCAATGATTCATTGTCAGGGGTCCATTGGATTAAAATTAAAAAACCTGGCGAACTTAAAACGGTAAAAGCCGGACAGTCCATGGGTGAAATTATTCACCGTAGAACTTGATTTTTCTAAATAACTTATATACACTAACACATTATTGGAGAACATATGAAAGACCACCTATTAGACATCGTGCAACATACTCATGGACTGGGAGTTATTGACCTAGTTAAGATTGTAGGCACAGAAAATGAAACCATACTAGAAGCAATTGCAGAAAATCGCAGTGTTATTCTACAAGCTAAATTTAAAGGACCAATTGCAGAATTTGTTGGTACTTTTGGAATGCCAAATTTGGGCAAGTTAAACACTGTGCTTAATATTCCAGAGTATAAAGAAAATGCAGTTATCACTGTCAGCACTCAAGATAAAAACGGAGAAGCTGTTCCAGTGGGTGTTCATTTTGAGAATAAGTCGGGAGACTTCAAAAACGACTATCGTTTTATGAGCGCTGAAATTGTCAATGATAAACTTAAAACTGTTCGTATGAAGCAAGTTGCATGGAACATCGACATCGTTCCCAGTGCAGCCAGTATTCAACGTCTTAAATTTCAAGCCAGTGCAAACAGCGAAGAAAACAATTTCATTGCTAAAACAGAAAACAGTGACTTAAAATTTTACTTCGGTGACCACAGCAGTCACGCAGGTAATTTTGTTTTCCAGTCTGGGGTCAGCGGCAAATTATCTAAAGCGTGGGCATGGCCTGTTGCAGTGGTCATCAGCATTCTTAGCTTGCCCGGTGACAAGACTTTTAAAATCAGTGACGAAGGTGCGGCAATGATCACTGTAGACAGCGGTATTGCAGAGTACAACTATATTCTACCAGCACAGACCAAGTAATGGCGACCTACGACGATTTAACTAGTAAACAAAAAGACTATGCAGTCTTTTTGCCTGCTCTAAGCAGTTTTTATAGTAGGGATGTTAGTAAACAAAGACTTGATCCCAACTACATAGACCCTGCTCGTGTGCCTGCAAAGTTTGAAAATGGCATCGAAGGTATGAACTGGTTAAACAGCCAGCAAGGTTACTTTACCTATAAGTGGAGTTTATATTCCGCAGGACACGCAGACTTAGACGTTAACAAGCCACCGGGCAGAGATGACATGGTTCGTAATCGCGACCCTAATACATTCATTCTCGGAGACAGCGGCGGATTCCAAATTGGCAAAGGTGTATGGGAAGGCGATTGGAAAAATCCTGCTTGTCCCAAAGCACAAAAAAAGCGTGAACAAGTTTTATCTTGGATGGACGCTTATATGGATCGAGGCATGATTCTTGATATTCCTGCTTGGGTTGCACGGAGTCCAGCTGGACAAAAGGCTACAGGAATCAACACTTACATTGAGGCAGTACAAGGTACATATATCAATAACGATTATTTTATGAAGAATCGTACCGGACGCTGTAAGTTCTTAAACGTTCTACAAGGCGAAAATCATACTGAAGCAGACGACTGGTATGATCGTATGAAAAAGTATTGCGACCCAAAACAGTACAGTCAACCATTTGAAGGTTGGGCCATGGGTGGTCAAAATATGTGCGATGTGCATTTGCTGTTACGCAGGCTAGTTGCTCTACGATTTGACGGTCTACTTGAACCGGGACTGCACGATTGGATGCACTTTCTGGGCACAAGTAAATTAGAATGGGCCACTTTGTTAACTGACGTACAAAGAGCCATTCGTAAATATCATAATGAAAACTTTACTATTAGCTTTGATTGTGCAAGTCCTTTCCTTGCAACTGCTAACGGTCAAATTTACTACAATGTAACCACAGAGGACCGTAGCAAGTGGAGTTACCATATGCAAGCCAGTGTGGATAATAAAAAATACTCCACTGATACTCGATCATTCCGAGATGCCATCTTGCAAGATGGCATCATGGATACTTTCTTAGAAAGTCCTTACAGTGAACGTATGACTATCAAAGACGTTTGTATTTACAAACCCGGAGACTTAAATAAAATTGGTAAAGAAGGTCGTACATCCTGGGATAGCTTTAGTTACACGTTGCAAATGGGACATAATGTGTGGACACACATACATGCAGTTCAGGAAGCTAATCGACAATACGATGCAGGAAATTATCCCGAAATGTTAGTATCAAGCACTGCCGACAAAAAGAATTTCAGACAGTATGATCGTAACTTTTTTAGGGATATTGTCAATGATATATTTGCTACCAGTGATAAAGGTAAAGCGGAAAGTCTTATTGAACATTACAACAAATATTGGATGAACATTGTGGGAACTCGAGGAGCAGTGGGTAAGAAAACTGTTAATGCCGGGACTATGTTTAATACTTTATTTGAAATGGAAGACTTAGATTTATATCATCGCGACGACAGTGGATTAGACGAATCTAAATTAGACGAATTGGAGGCCGACAATGTATAAAGAACGCATTAAACATTTAACAGAATCTCATCGTGTATTGGATGAGCGTATCACTGCACACGAACGTGATCATCCAGGCACCGAAAATCAAACAGTGCAAGAATGGAAAAAACAAAAACTTGCATTTAGAGACGAAATTCGACGACTAGAACGGTTACAGTGGGAACACGATCATGACACCGTTAACTTTGACGATGATCGATAAGTCTGTTATAATGTAACAATGAAAAGTTTAATTGTAGGCATGGGCATCGGCCAACTCTATGAGTCGGTGCTAAAAAAACTTGGCCACACTGTCGTCACTGTTGATTTAGATATATCTAAAGCACAACACAAAGATGTCGACAGTGCTCTTCGAATTCACGGCCAATTTGATACAGTACATATTTGTACTCCAAATTTTACACACGTCAATATTGCCAGAAAAATTGCGGCTTGTAGTAAAATTGTATTCATCGAAAAACCTGGAGCTGCCACTGAAGAATCCTGGAAACAATTAATTAAAGACTATCCTAAAACACGTTTTATGATGGTCAAGAACAACATGTGGCGTGACAACTTAAATGAGATGCAAGCGCACTATGTTAGTTCTAAAAACATTAATTTAAATTGGATTAATAAAAATCGTGTGCCCAAACCAGGTAGCTGGTTTACTACCAAATCATTGGCCTACGGCGGTGTAAGCAGAGACTTACTGCCTCATCTATTAAGTTTATTCATCGCGTTAGAACCTAACTATAAAAACACTAGCTGGGTTTATAAACAAGTATGGCAAAAGTGGACATTAGATGATCTTAAAGACAGCGATTATGGCGATGTTGACATGAGCGGTACATACGATGTGGACGACAGGGTTGAGCTTGAAGGTTACGTCAGTGATCATAAATGGGTCATCCGAGCAAACTGGCGCAATAACAGTCACGACGATATTGCAATTTATTTCGATGATTATGTTGTGCCTTTGGGGTTATGTCCTGAAAGTGCTTATAAAAATATGATTTCAGATGCTGTTAATAATCTAAATAATAACAACTTTTGGAAAGAGCAATTTGAAATCGATTGTTGGATTCATAGAAAGATTAATTTATGAATCGCATACTACAAACCACTGGCAACGGTGAATTCATTGAAACTGAATTTGATATATCGCCGTTGGCATTCGACGAAATTTGTGTACGTTCAGTTATGACTGGCGTATGTCGCAGTGACATAGATATGATGCTAGGCAACTTCGGTCCGTTGCCACTTCATATGCAGGGACACGAAGGGCTAGGACAAGTAATTGGTATAGGAGCAAATGTAAAAGATGTCAAATTCGGAGACTATGTTGCAACACGCGGAGAACCGGCCTACGCCGATGTTTACAACGTCAGGGACAGAGAATATGTTGTTGTTCCCGAGGCTCATCCTAGATATATACTGGAGCCAGTGGCTTGTGGCATTAACATTGTTCATCAACCCTTACGCGAAATTGCTGAACGAGCAGGCCCAGGACGACGACTACTAATACTTGGCAGTGGCTTTCTTGCTTGGATTGCTTACAATACTATTAAGTTAAATCATTTAGACTTTGAAATCACAGTGGTAGGCAAATCAAATAAAGAACTGTGGCAGGATACGTTAAGCGATGACTATTCTGGTACATATGATGTTGTTATAGATTTGAGCAGCAGTACATATGTGTTTGATTGCCCCATAATAAACAACGAAGCATTGGTAGTATTTGGTTCTCAGAAGCAAGTATCAACTGATTTTGGTACATTGCTTTGGAAAGCTTGTACAATGATGTTTCCCAGTCCAAGAACAAACAAATTCCACGACTGTATGAAACAGGCCGAATATTGGATTACCAGCGGTGATATCAATATTGACAAGTTTTGGACAAAAGGCTATAATAGAGACACTGAATGGCAACAAGCGTTCAGCGACAGCAACAACCGGCCCGCTGGGTACAGCAGAGGCTACATTTATTGGAAAAACAATGGCTCTTAATACAGATGCACGGCAACAAGTAGATTATTTTGTTGGTACAGAAGTAGAAAATACTACTATGAAGGGTGAAAAGACCTTGTTTGTAGTAGGTATTAAACCCGCAGACGAAATTATCAGACTAGCAGAAGAACACAGTATTCGACACATTTATTTTGGCACTAGCCAAAGCTTTCATCCCGCCAATCCATATGATTGGGTATCGTGGGACGAAATGATTAAACCCTTGCTAATTAAAGACTATTTTGTTACACTAGACTTCGACGTACAATATTGTAAAGAAATTCACGAAGAATCGTGGTGTGAATACAAAACTTTCATTCCCATGATCAGTGTTAAGATTCCTTACATTAAGTTATATAATTATCATGCCACAGTTAAAATTGATGATAACACTTGGGGCGATACTAATACTGGAGTGTGGTGTCACCCACTCAATGAGTTACTAACACGCCAAGTGTATACCGACTGGAAAGACTACGTAGGTGATACTCCGGTTTTCGTTAAATGAAGTTCGATAAACTCTGTCTTGCACCATGGGCGCATGGACTTGTGCATACTGATACAAAGCTAAGACCTTGTTGTCAGTATCCCACATCCAGTAATTACAACTTTACCGAATATAAAGAATGGTGGAATAGCGGTCCGATGGTCGCATTGCGAAATGATTTGTTTAACGGTGTCGAACATAAGGGTTGTGCAACTTGTTGGAAAACAGAATCTGTAGGTAAAGAAAGTCTCAGACTGAGTTATAATAAGTTATTTAAAAAAACTATCAATTTAAAAAAAGTTGTAGAAAGTGAGAATGATAACTTTGTTCTTGATTACCTTCCCGTAACATGGGATCTAAGATTAGGAAATCTTTGTAACTTAAAATGCGTTATGTGTTCTCCTGTTTTTTCAGATAAGATAGCAGAAGAATATAAACTCAATGAAAATAAAATTCTTAAATTAAATTTAAAAAATTTTAATAATTCTGAAGACAAAGATATTGTACATAATTGGACTGAAATTGAATCTGGTAAAGATTTTTTAAAAGAAATTCAAGCTGACGTCAAGTGGATTAAGTTTCAAGGTGGAGAGCCATTAAGTATTAAATCTATTAGAGAGTTTTTAGAAAATTTAAATAAAGATTGCGTTGTTGATGTTTGCACTAATGGTACTATAGCCGATGATAATTTTTTAAATACTCTTAAAAAGTTTAAAAAAGTTACTGCTAGTATCAGTTTAGAATCAGTGTCCGCGGAAAATAATATCATAAGGTATGGATCCGACATTGAAAAAATTTTAAACAACATCGAAAAGTTTAAATTATTGCCCAACCTTGAAATACAACTTAATCATGTCATGCAGATTACCAGTATTTCTAATCTAGTAGATATTATTAAGTATGCTGAACAGAATAAGTTTCATTTATCACTAATTCCATTGGAGCACCCATCTTTTTTATCACTTAACAGTTGTTCAAAAAAATTCGTAGACAAGTTAATAGACGATGTTAACCAATTGGTTATCAGTCATCCAAAAAATCAGTATATTAAATCGTTTTTAATAAAACTTGCAGAACGACACCAATTTAGTTTACAACAAAATAAAAGTCTGTTAGAATATGCAGAATACTTAGATTCTATCAGACCGTTAAAGTTTAAACCACTAATTATATCATTTATTGAGGAATAATATGAATCAAGAAAATCGTGAACAAGCAAATTCTGTTATGAGTCATGCAGAAAGAAAGATTTGGGTAACTTTTCGCAAAGAAGGAATTCATTGTTATCCAGCGGCAGCAACTGATCCCATGCTAGCAACCGGAGACGAATATGATGTAAGTTTTCTGGGCTCTCCCCATCGACATATATTTCATTTCAAAGTTTGGATTGATGTGCTACATAATGATCGGGACATAGAATTCATTCAATTTAAACGATGGTTAGAAAATCTTTACAAAGACGGAACTCTTAAACTTGATTACAAGTCCTGTGAAATGATGTCCGATGATCTTTATATTCAAATTACTGCAAAGCATCCAGGGAGAGCAGTCTGGATTGAAGTCTCCGAAGACGGTGAAAACGGAGCCCTCATCAAATACGAAACTCACCAACCCATTCAACGTATTAAAATTTAAGGAAAGTTATAATGGCGCAGCCTAAATACATCGAAAAATATCTTCGCATGAAACCAGAAGTTGATAGAATTTTTGCCGATCTCGATGGTTATCGAGATTATTGCAGGTTTAATATGTTAAAATTTGACGAGAAGGATTTGTATAAATCTGAACAATATCGCAAATTTGAAAAACATCGTAACTGGCAAAATAGACAGCTCGACAGACAACTTGATGCTTAACGATGTCAAACGTATTTCTAATAGACTTAGAATCTGTTGAAACTAGGTACACTGCTCAATGGAAAAAGCATGTACCTTCTCTTTTACGAAAGGCAGGACACAATGTTCAAGTTATTTCTGGCCCTACGGATATCCCTAGTGCAACCACTCCTGGTGCTTTTCTTAACTTTGGTGGGACTAATATCTATAAGTCTAGTCAAGTTGAACAAATTGGTCGACTATTTTGTGCTGGACGCATTCAAGCTGGCGACCATTTTCTTTTTACTGATGCTTGGCATCCGGGCATTATAAATCTAAAGTACATGAGTGAGCTGTTGAACATTCCAGTAGTTACACACGGACTATGGCATGCTGGATCGTATGATCCTCAAGACTTCCTCGGACGTCTTGTTGGTGCTAAAAGATGGGTCAGACATGCTGAGAAGAGTTTCTTCTACGCATTCGATCACAACTACTTTGCCACAGACTTTCATGTAAAATTATTCTTTGACGAATTACTAGAAGATGGCTGGCCTACAGAAAATCCATGGTATGAAGAAGACTTTGCTGAACGCTACGACAGTGGAAAGATTGTACGCTCAGGCTGGCCCATGGAATATATGGTTGATGTTCTGGAAAACTATAATACTAATCCCAAGCGTGATCTTATTGTGTTCCCGCATCGCATTGCACCTGAGAAACAAGTCGAGATCTTTCGTGACTTGGCTAAACAATTACCCCAGTATGAGTTTGTTGTCTGCCAGGATCAGCAATTAAGCAAACATGAATATCACAAGTTGTTAGGCCGTGCTAAGATTGTGTTTAGTTGCAGTCTTCAGGAAACTTTAGGTATAGGTTGTTACGAAGGTGCGCTAGTGGATGCCATTCCAATGGTGCCCGACAGGTTAAGCTATAAAGAAATGTATCCCGATATTTTTAAATATCCGTCGCACTGGACTGAAAGTTGGGATCAATATATCACTAATCGGTCTAATCTGTGTTTTGCTATTATGCAACATATGGATCATTATGAAAATCGATTGCCACAATTAAAAGTCTTGTCAAAGCATCTAACTGATAATTTTTTTAGTGCAAATGAACTCCTTAAACGCATTTGATAGAATTTATCAATTTGAACAAGAATTAGCTGAGTTCACTGGAGCTCCGTACGCAATCATGACTGATTGCTGCACCCACGCCATTGAGTTATGTTTACGGTATGACAAAGTAAAGACAGTTAGTTTTACGCCTTATACCTACATTAGTATACCCATGCTGATGCATAAACTTGGCATTAATTACACATACTTAAATCACGAATGGCAGCAGTGGGTCGGGGAATATCCTTTCATTAATACTAGAGTTTGGGATAGTGCCAGACGTCTCGAGGAAGGAATGTATCGTCCCGGAATGATGCAGTGTTTAAGCTTTGGTCATGACAAACCATTGCATATTGGCCGCGGCGGAGCTATTCTGTTAGATGACAAAGCTGCATATGATTCTATTATTTTAATGCGCTATGACGGCAGGGACCTAAATAATAGACCATGGACTACTCAAAAAGAGTTCAAGGTCGGCTATCACTACAAGCCAACTCCCGAAGAAGCAGAATGGGGATTGGCATTAATGAAGGGAATAAGAGTTGACAAACCTGTCCCTAAACATGTAGAATATGCTGATCTAAGGCAATTTACTATTACGGATTAATATGACACAAAAAGAAACAGGTTTAGATGCTATGGCAGGTGATGGCGGTTATCGAGAAGAAAAATATCTAGGTAACTATCTTCGAGCTAAAATGAAGCGAGACGGAAAACGATTCTGGGCCGGTGATAACATTAGTGACTATCTGCACGACAGCGACAAAGAGCACTTAATTAACGAAGCAACAGAAGCTTTTGAACTAGTATTGGATCGGTTACTTATCGACCGTGAAACTGATCCTAATAGCAAAGGCACAGCAAGGCGACTTGCAAAAATGTATTTTAATGAAATAATGGCAGGCCGATATGAATCGCCTCCAGATTGTACAGCATTTCCAAATGACAGTGAGGATAGATATGAAGGCATGTTGGTTGTTCGTAGTGAGTTGCGTAGTATGTGTAGTCATCATCACCAACCCGTTGCTGGCGTTGCTTATATTGGCATTATTGCCGCTGAGAAACTTATTGGCTTATCGAAGTACACACGTATCGCGCAGTGGTGTGCAAGACGAGGTACTCTCCAGGAGGAACTTTGTAATGATATTGCTAGGGAAATTCAAAAGGCCACGGGTGCAAAAGATGTAGGTGTTTACATACAAGCAACTCATGGTTGTTGCGAAAATCGTGGCATCATGGCACATAGCTCGCTGACTCAGACTACTGTGCTCAAAGGTGCTTTTAAGGACGATCCTGGCACTAAGAAAGAGTTTTTCGACAATATTAAACTACAACAGGACTTTGCACCCCGATAATTTTTAATAGTAAACAAGATAAATATCAGATATAAAGGTGATTGATATGCAATTTGAATGGAAAGTATTAACTGATGTTAGGGCAGAAAATGGTATTGTGCAGTCTGCGTTGTATGGCTGTTTTTGCAGGGACGGACAGTTTATGAAAGAGTCACTGAACACCATGACTTTTACACACGATCCAGCTAATTCAGTGCCCTACGATCAAGTAACTAGAGAACTAATTCTGGAATGGATCTTGGCTAACTTAGGCTCTGCAGAAGTAACTCGTGTGCAAAATTATGTGTCAGATCTAATTACTGCCGAACAAACTTTACATGCAGAACAATTGGCAGCTCGACAAGCAGCAGAGTCAGTGCCCGCTGAAGATCAAACTACCCAAGAATAAAGTTATTTCAACTTTAACATCTGTCTTATCAAAATTTGAGGATATCTAGCCTCAATTGAATTTTAATCAAAGGAACCTAATCATGGCAACAAAAACAGTGAGCAAACTCGGCGATAAATTAACAAAAGTAAATGAATCATTTACAATTAATATGTATGACAATGGATTCATGGTAGAAGTTGGTGGACGCAATAAAAAAGGCGACTATGTCAATGCTAAAATTTTATGTAACACATTAGATGAAATGCTGGCATTGGTCAAAGAAGCTGGTGAAATGGACAGGGATAGTTAATCATGGCTGTTTGGAAAATCACTAACTTACATAAAAAGAATGCCGTCGAGCGTCAATTCTGGACTAAGGATGGTATCACTGTAACCAAAGACGAAGGGTTTCGATGGGGAACTTGGACCTGCGACAGCGACGAGCGTCCTGACATTGACTTAACTAATCCAGAAGGGTACGATGTACTTTGTACAGATTACGATTGGGAAATGGAAGACATGAATGATGGTTGTTGGGTAGAATGGACATTTCCCGATGACATGGATGAAGAAGAACAAGAACGTATTCAGGCTCTATGGGACGAAGATTGGTACGAAGGCATGGAAAGCGATGGGTGGACTAACGATGACTCTGAACACTGGATTTATGGTCCTATCCAATTAACAAATGTAGACACAGGCGAAGAATTTTCCGGAGAAAAAGATGACTAACTGGTTAAGAAAAAAACTTAAAAACTTTTTATATCCCGATAATGAAGCAGAATTAGTTCCTTCTAGACTGTCAGTAACCAGTGGCGATGACATTCAGGAAGATAACACTCTAAGATTCACTGTAACTCCTGCCAGAGGAGGAATCATTGTATCTGTTCGAAATTATAATAGAAAAAGAGACACTTCGGAAAATACTGTTCACGTTATTCACGACGATGAAGATGTTGCAAAGCATGTGTCCGAAATTGTCAGTCTGAGTCTGTTACGTAATTGACAATAATTAAAATATTCAGTAAAATATCACAGTAATGTTTTATTGAAGGATGCATCATGCTACTTAAATTACTTGAACGTTTTGACCGAAAACGTATTGTAATGGATCGTGTTAACGACGAACCATATCTAGAACGATACTATTTGTTTCTTAAAGACCGAAAGCGTTTTCCTTTCAATGTATTTTTGCATAAATTTCTAAAGTCAGACCCTGATGATGTTCATGATCACCCTTGGCCTTACTTCACTTTGATTCTTCGCGGTGGATATTGGGAATGGATTCCTCAGTTTAATTCAAAAGGCGAAAAAGTTGGAGAGCTGTCTGTATGGCGAGGACCAGGTCATTTCAGAATTTGTAAAGCAACTAGTTATCACAGAATCGAACTTGACCCAACTGTAACTTGCTGGACTTTATTTTGCCCGGGCCCACAACAAAAAGACTGGGGCTTTCTGAGCAAAGGTCAATGGGTGCAGTGGGAACAATACTTAGCCAGTAGAGCAAAATGATAGCATTACCTCCAGGTTGCACTGTAGTATATCCTATATGGATAGACATCAATAGTTTAACTAAAAATATAATTGATTGGTACGAACAAATTGGTGGTCGACAAAAAGTTGATACATATTGGAATCATCGCGGGCATGAACATTCTAATGTATATGTAGCATACGGTCGTGGCAAATGGTGCCATCATCATCAAAACGGCGAAGGCGGCACCAGGTTGCATTTTAACGGAGAAGATGCTAGTATTGCATCTATGTTTATTATAAAATTTTTAGACAGCGTAATTAATCACAATCTTAAAGAACACATGGAAAGAATAGAAAATGAATATTACTAATAAAGAATATCAAGGTCTTGTTGCAAAGATTTGTAGAGATATTGCTAACAGTGGTTGGCGCCCAGATTACATTGTGGGCATGGTACAAGGTGGTATTGTACCGGCTGTAATGATTGGTAATTATTTTAATATTCCAGTGAACACTTTAAGCAAAAAAGAAAGTAACTTGTGGATGGCCGAGGATGCATTCGGTTACGTGACAGCAACGACTACTCCGAGACCCACTGATGCAATTACCACAGATCCCAGTACACGCAAAAACATTCTGATTGTCAACGATATCAATGACACCGGTAGGACAATTAATAATTTGATGGAAGACTGGCGTTCTGGATGTTTACCCAGCGACCCAGCCTGGAAAGACATTTGGAACAACAATGTTAAGTTTGCGGTGATTTATGATAATGTCAGTAGCAAATCAAAAGTTACCGTAGATTTCTGCGGAGAAGAAATCTCTAAGAGCAAAAAAGAACGTATGGTATTTCCTTACGAGAATTGGTGGAGATAAATACTTGCTCAGAGGACTTTAGGCATTCATCCCTCTATAAAAATTCTGCATGCCATCAAACTTGCTACCTAATAAAGGAGACTAGAGATGGCAAATCTACAACCCGTACTTTACAAGTACACATCAACAAAAGAATATCACGACGCTTTTCCTTGTGCTTACAGACAATGGCGTGCGGATAGTCACTGTAATTTAATTCACGGTTACAGTTTTTCAATGAAGTTTTATTTTGGCACCGACGATTTAGATGTCCGTAACTGGGCAGCGGACTACGGTGGATTAAAAGAACTTAAAAAGACATTAGAAGATCAATTTGATCATACGCTTATCGTAGCACAAGATGACCCAGACATGGAGACATTTAAATTGTTACAGGAAAAGAATATGGCTAAGATTGTTGTATTACCCAAGCTAGGCTGTGAGGGACTTAGTGACATGCTCTACAAGTATGTCAATGGCGTTTATATCCCAGAGATGTGGGGACCAGGCGAAGCTGCACGTTTGTGGTGCTATCGTGTTGAAGTTCGCGAAACACAAAGCAACATGGCGTATCGCGAAGGCCACCGTGAATGGAACGAAGACCTATTTGCATAATCAAATTGAAAGAGTTATGGAGACTATGGGCTAAAGCCCTGGGCGAAAAAGCAGGTAGTACAGATCATGAAGCGGATCGTATTGCTTGCATTCGTACCGCAATTGTGCTATCATATATTATAACAAACTGCTTTATTGTAGCAGGTGTAATTCGACATTGGAACTAGTATGTTTAAATTAAATCCCGGTAGTCACGAAGAAGCTTTGGGAATTCTTCAAGAAGAATGTGCGGAAGTGATAGTCGAGGTCAGCAAAATTAGAAGATTTGGCATTGACAGTGTTCATTATAAAACTGGATATAAACATGCTGAAATGTTAGAAATGGAAATCGGCGATGTGTTAGCTATGATAGATATTCTAATAGAACAGCAGATTATTAAACGAGAAAATTTAGAGTCGGCAAAAAATGCCAAAAAAGAAAAACTCAAAAAATGGTCAACTTTATATGTTAGCTGAAGATATCAGATGGTTACACGTAGAAGCTAGTAGTAAGTGCAATGCATGGTGTCCATCTTGTCCGAGAAATGTTAGCGGACACGGATTGTATCCGAATCTAACAGAACAAGATTTAGATTTATCAGTATTAAAAAAAACTGTAGAAGCGTTGCCTAACTTATATGCAGTACAGTTTTGCGGAAATCATGGAGATCCGTGTGCTGCTAAATCATTCTTAGATATGATCGATATAGTTAAATTGCATGTTAAAAAAATTCAAATACATACCAACGGTAGTATTAGAAATCAGCAATGGTGGGAAAAGTTAGCGCATAAGCTAGCCGATATCGAACATGATGTATGGTTTGGCATAGACGGATTAGCGGGTACACACGAATTATATAGGCAAGGGACTAGCTGGAATAAGATCATCGAAAATGCTACAACATTTATCGATAATGGAGGTTTCGCTACATGGCAGTTTATAACATTTAAACACAACGAGCACCAAATAAAAGATTGCTTAAAGTTAAGTCAAAAATTAAAATTCAAAAAATTTAAATTAATAAAATCATTTAGACGAACAGAAGAAGCAAAAGATTATGTTTCAGGAAAATCATATATAACACTGGAGCCTTCCTCAGTGCTTATAAAATCAATTAAAAATCTTACTAAGAGCTCGTCGGTCAGGAAAGAAAATTGTATGCATATGAGTCAACCTAGTATATATTTAGATTCTATGGGATCCTATAGTTATTGTTGCTATTATACTTCAAATTGGGCATCGAACAAAATAAAATTTGACTCTTTGAAAGATATTTTTTATAATACAGTAGATATAACAAGCAGTCAATGCGTTAACTCATGCGGATCATCATATGAAACTCAAAGTCAGTGAACTTTTCTATTCAGCACAAGGCGAAGGACGTTTTGTCGGAGTCCCCAGTGTATTCCTTCGAACCTTCGGGTGCAATTTTACTTGCAGTGGGTTTGGGTGTGCTCCGGGAGTTAAAAGCACTGAAGCAGATGATGTTGCAAAAAATGTTCATTTATACAAAGATTTTAACAGTCTCCCGCTAGTCAATACTGGGTGTGACAGTTATGCAAGTTGGCATCCAGCTTTTAAAGAACTAAGCCCAACCATTGACACTAATCAACTAGTAGACAGTATGTTAAAACTTACACCCAATAACAAATGGATTCAAGATAACGGGAACGATGTACATCTTGTTATCACCGGAGGAGAACCTTTATTGGGATGGCAACGTGCCTACGAAGAATTATTAAGCAATCCTAATATGTTAGATTTGCAAAATTTAACATTTGAAACAAACGGTACTCAAAAACTACTGCCATCATTTAGACAATATTTACTTAATTGGACATTAAATTCTAAATTAAATTCTAAAGGTGATCGTAGAACTAGTAACAATCTTACGTTTAGTGTCAGTGCTAAGTTAAGTGCCAGCGGTGAACGATGGGAAGATGCTATTTGCCCTGATATTGTAGCCAGCTATCAAGAATTAGGATATACCTATCTCAAATTTGTTGTGGAAACAGATGAGCATTTTGCCGAAGTAGATCGGGCAGTAAAAGAATTTAGAACTGGCGGATTTAAAGGTTCTGTATATGTAATGCCTCAAGGCGGTGTTGTTACTCCTTACGAAAAAAATCGTGTAAGAGTCGCCGATTGGGCTTGTAGTAAAGGTTACTATTACAGCCCGCGACTGCACGTCGATCTGTGGGGTAATGGGTGGGGCAAATGATGGGCGTCGGTGCCGGATATGCCGATGAAGTTCAGTCGTACGATCCATTCGACGATCGTGCTGTATTCGAATATCGATACAGTTTAATTCCTAGGCGTTGCTATACCACCAATCGCGTAGTGTGGGGACTAGCTATGAGAGCCCTAAGAATTATTGGCGGGCCCGGTGATCCGGTGATCGAAGTTCGATGGTATCATCGCGATGAAGCTATTTTAAAAATGTTAAAAGGATAACCAATGAGACTATTTAATAAATTATTCAGTAAAGACCAACCTCAAGTCGTAACACCGTCTGCGCCAGAAAAAAAAGAAACTCCGTCAACACCAAAAGCACCTAAGGCTAAAAAGCCCACGCAAGTCAAGAAAACACCTAAACAAGTTGCCACCGAAAAAGGCGAACCCTATGTTAGTATAATCAGTGTAGAACTAGATCCAGAAAACATAGGTAACGGTGCATTTGAATTAGATTGGAATGATTTTTTTGTAGCCAAGCTAGTTCGTTCTGGTTATAAGGGCAAAGATGATTCTCAGATTGTGGATCAATGGTTCCAGGATGTTTGCCGTAATGTTGTTATGGAAACATTTGAACAATACGAAGCCAATAACCCAAGGCCTGCATCCGGGATTCAACGTAAAGACTTAGGCAATGGTCGCAGCGAAATAAGTTAAGATCAAATATATGTTCAATCATTGGAAAAAGAATACTACTCCATATAGTTGGAATCCTAAAAAAATTCAAACAAAATGGTCCGGGACCGATAATGTAGATAGATTTAAACAGAATCCTGATTTTGCTAAATGGCAAGATATCGACATAACTTACGATTTTAGTAATGAAGGATTTAGAACTTACGATTTTGACTCATTGATGGGCAAAGAAATAGATGTAGCATTGGGATGTAGTCATACTATGGGAGTTGGGTTACCAATCGATTGGATTTGGCCTAGTCTAGTAGAAAAAAATAGACCATATCCTATGCTTAATTTAGGGCTAGGGGCAGGAACATCTGACACTGTTGCTAGAATCTTAACTAACATTACTGGGTTATTTCAAATCAATACCGTATTCATTTTTTGGCCTAATTTCAGAAGGTTTGAAATTTATAAAGATGAAAGAGCAGATTTTATAATACCAAACCACAGCGAATTATATCATATATGGAATATGAATCCTGATATTTCATTACAACGTTTTCATAAAAACAAATTAATTGTAGAATTATTGCACGACCGTGTCGAGTCTATAGTCGGGCCGGTATATTCCGATGTTAAAAGTGAAGTAAAGAAACAGCTAACAGGCTACGATATTTTAGATCATGCTCGTGATGGAATGCATTTTGGTCCTGAAACGCATAAATTAGTAGCAAAATTATTATTAGAGAAGTTGACAAATATCGAATAAACTGCTATTATTACTGCACTATGCGATATCTAATTGTTGACACAGCCAATACATTCTTCCGTGCAAGACACAGTGCCCATCGCCAAAGCGACACATGGGATAAACTAGGTTTTGCTATCCACGTAACCCTTGCCAGCGTAAACAAAGCATGGCGAGATCAAAAAGCGGATCATGTTGTATTCTGTCTCGAAGGCCGCAGCTGGCGCAAGGATTTCTATGAGCCTTACAAAAAGAACCGAGCAGTTGCACGAGCCGCGCTCACAGAAAAAGAAGCAGAAGAAGATAAATTGTTCTGGGAAGCTTTTGACGATCTTAAAACGTTCTTATCCGAACGCACCAATTGTACTGTTCTCCAGCACAACAGTCTGGAAGCAGATGACTTGGTGGCAGGATGGATTCAAGCACACCCTCAGGATCACCACACCATCGTAAGCAGCGACACAGACTTTCATCAGTTACTAGCCGACAATGTTAATCAGTATAATGGCGTAGCAGACGAACTACATACACTGCAAGGAATTTTTGACAAAAAGGGCAAGATGGTCATTGATAAAAAGACCAAAGAGCCTAAGAAAATTCCCGATCCCAAATTTATACTATTCGAAAAATGTATGCGTGGTGATCCCACTGACAATGTGTTCAGTGCGTACCCCGGAGTCCGAACTAAAGGCAGTAAAAATAAAGTAGGTCTCGTTGAAGCTTATGCTGATATGGATAAAAAAGGATTCAATTGGAATAACATGATGTTGCAATCTTGGACCGACCATAATGGCGTAGAGCATAAAGTTCTCGATGATTATCAACGCAATCGTACACTAGTAGATTTGTCAGCCCAGCCCGACAATGTTAGAACATGGATCAATGAAACCATTGTTACTAACAGTATTACAAAAAATCGATCAATGGTGGGCGCTCAGTTTCTTAAATTTTGTGGCAAATATGATCTTGCTAAACTCAGCGAAAACGCTGCCGCTGTTGGCACAATTTTATCTGCAGGGTATCCTGAATGACAGAAATTCAAGATTTATTAAATCAAGAAGCAACATTGGCAAATAATGGAAAACAAGACAGTGAAGAACGACAATCGATTCATACTCTGATTAGATTGAAACGACCACTGCCGGCGCCAACTTGTTTTGGCGAGGACGATTGTTCGACACATATATTAAGTATGTGCCCATGGCGCATTGACTGTGGAGATTAAAGGTAGACTATGAACAAAGAATTAATTAAAAAGTTTCAATTACAAGCAGGCGGCAGTCATTATCCTGGCATCAATCCGGACATGCAATTATCTTTTGCAAAACAAATTATAGAAGAATGTATTGATGCTGTGCGTAACACAGACACCAGACATGCCTACACTACTTTCGACAAAGGGCTAATAGATGCCACTGTCGAACGGTCTATCAAGTCAATTAAAGAAAGATTTGATTACCATGGGTTTTAAAATGCATTCGAGTCGATTCAGGACTATTAGATCAAAAGATCCTAATTTTAATTTAGTAGACGGAATGCTGGTTATTCCTCGGGCCGGATTTGAAGTTGTCAAAGAATGCCCCAGAGAATACAGACTTATTATTCAAGATTGTTTAGAGCGGGGATGGCTCAAGCCTGTGGCCACTGTGTATGATCATGAATTAACTTTTGACATGTTAAAGGATATAACTCAATGAAACTTATCGACGTAATTACTGCTGCCGAAGGTCGTGTATCTGGAGGAGACAAGTTTCAATGGAAATGTTGGGGAGACAATGCAAGATTTATGGAGTTTGCAGATATAAATGGATCCGAGTTTTGTAGTGTAGTATTCGACACTAAGACATATGACGTGTATGACATTGAAATTTTTATCCCGGACACTGATATCTGTTTTAGATGGTTTAATCCTACATTCATCGACAGTTACATCAATGAAGCAAAAGCAAGAAACATAGATTATATGTTAGCATGGGACAGTATAAAATTTATCCCAGTGAATGATGCCCAAGTAATCATTGAATATATTAAAGATGTCATGTCTTCATTCTACGAAGATCTTGCCATACCAGAAGAAATAGCATGAACACATCTTTTAGGCTTTGGTTATCTGAATTATGGAGAGAAAATTGTGAGGAACACGATCTGTGGAAACAACCCCGCTATTCTCTACAAGAGTACTTTGCTCGCTACAAATGGTGGCTTCGCCGAGAGTATAGATTTCAACAAAGGAATAACAAATGATTGAAACTTTTATTTTTATTCTTGTTTTGTTACAAATCAAACACTGGTACATAGACTTTGTAAATCAAAATGAAGAAGAAGTAAAACATAAAGGTATATATTTTGACTGGTTAGGTATCAAACACAGCCTTAAGCATGGCATTGGAACGTTGGCTTGTTTATGGACCGTAACTGGATGGGCCAATATAGAGTTTGCATTTTTTATCGGCGTGATAGATTTTATCTTGCATTATCACATCGACTGGGCTAAGATGAACTATGGTAATCGAGATATTACCACTCCTCAGTTTTGGAATCATCTAGGACTAGATCAAATGGCACATCAATTGTGCTACATTGCATTTGCAGGACTTACAGTATTATGATTGAATTAATTGCACGACCAGTTGTTAAAAACAAATATTGGATTGTTGAGTCTGACGGAAACAAAGTGGGAACTATTCAGGCCGTGGAAAAAGGCGGATTTGTTTATGTTCACGAACAGTCTAGAGTTCAATATGCCAGTATCAAACTACTAAGTAAAGCACACAATGTGGTCTTCGACAGTACTGTAAAAAAAGAAAAACTTACACCAGAGTATCATGAAGTATACGGTTACCCTGTAAGTAATAAACCATGGAATTTACTGTGGGACGTTAAGCACCAGTTTCCCATTTATACAAAAACTAACAAAAGTAAAAGTTATTATTGCGCTGGTTATTATATTATTAAATTTAATAATGGATGGGTTAAAAGTTATTGCCCAAAATTTATCACATTAAACCGATACGATTTCCAAGGTCCGTTTAAAACTAAAACAGACATGCAGGACGCACTAAAGGCGGTAAAATAATGAATGAAGCTAATCTAAGTCTGCATTTAAAAAATTTCAACGACAAAGTTAAACTAATGAATCAGACCGGTGGAAGAAATCTTATGCTAACTGCTAACGAAGCAAGAAGTCTTCATAATGATTTGTTTGATTTGCTAAATCATTGTTCTACATTAAGCAAACAACTTGCAGCAGCGAAATCGGGGGACTCGGTAATCAGTATTGCAGTAGATGGTGGGGGATTTAAATAATCTACGTACATTAAGAGATAAATATTATTAGTTGATAAATCTATGAGCAGACCTAAACCAAATGTATTAATCGAACATGTAAATAAATCTACCTATAAGAGTGAGCAAATTCTCAGTAGTGAAGGTATCTGGGCAGTGTTTTATGATAATCAACCAATCAATTTGAAAAGCGGTAACATGCTAGTCAATTATCCAGGCCCTAAATATAAAAAGACTTCGTTCTCAAATAAAGGGCATGCCATTAATCTTTGCAAAAAACTAAACATTTTGTTCAAAACAGATTTATTTTCTGTAGTTTTAATGAAAAGTGGTAACAAAATCTACCCCTAAACGGTTTACGCAAACTCAATTAACTCAGATGTTTGCTGAAATGTCAAAGCAACATCCCAGTAAGTTAAATTACATTATTTGGAATAATCCCAAAGACCCCAGCAGTCTAAGATTAAGCCTTGCTGGATTTAAATTTCTCTCCGCAGATCTCAAATTAAAATCTTATAAATTTGAATTTGATCAACCTTTGGCCAATAAACATTTACTTCAACTTGAGCGATTCTTTCAAGGTATGTATTATCTTATCGGTGCCCATAAAATTGTAGTTTTTGACGAGCAAGAAGCTGCCATGTTAAGCCTTATGGACGGCGATCTCAAAAAATATCTAGCTAATCTAGAAAATAATACTTAATTAGTACTACAATTGTTGTAAAAATACAACAACATTTTTGGTTGCTCGAAATTCCCAATTTTGCTATAATATTGATATTGTAGTTAACAAGGAGTTCAAATTGAACCAAATGACCCAGATTCAGCAAGTTAATCAAGCTATCATGTTCGGTAATTTTACCGACACTGAACTGTCCAGCATCCTCAGTGCCGTGCAATTTGCCAAGTCCCAACTTCGTAAAGATAAAATCCGTTCTATCAAGTTGGGCGATAATGTTCGTTTTACTAGTACTAAACGCGGTATGACTATTACTGGCACCGTAGACAAGATTGCCATTAAATTTGTAACGGTTCGTAGTCCGCAGGGCCTGTGGAAAGTACCTGCTAACATGCTGGAAGTTGTATAAAAACAACACATTTTTTGGTTGCTCGAAATTCCCAATTTTGCTATAATAATGGCATACAGTAACAAAACGGAGTAAACGAAATGGCTTATGTCTCTCAAGAACGTAAACAATCCCTGGCCCCTGCTATCAAGGCTGTCTTGAAAAAGTACGGCGTCAAAGGTTCTTTGTCGATTCGGACTCATTCGTCTTTGGTTCTGACTATCAAGTCGGGAAAGATTGATTTTGTTGAAAATTTTATCGAGACTGACAGCAAAGTCCTGCATGGTCGCAAAATGTCTCAAGACCAAATTGATCACATCCGTAAGAATCAATCCGTGGATGTCAATCCTTATTGGTATCATGAACACTTTTCAGGCAAGGCCAAAGACTTCTTGAAAGAAGTGCTGGCTGCTATGAACAAAGGCAATCACAACAATTCAGACGCCATGACTGACTACTTCGATGTGGGCTGGTACGTGGACGTGAACATTGGTCGTTGGAACCAACCCTATGTCTATGTTGCATAATAACAACAGACAATAATTCAAGTTTCAGATATAATATACTTTTACATCACAAAGGAGTTTTTAAATGGCTAAAGAGACTGTAACCGAAAGCCGCACTGTTACCAGCGATGGTGCTCGTCGTGCTATTCTTAAATGTTTCAAGAAAAAGCGTCCGGCTTTTCTTTGGGGCCCCCCAGGCATTGGCAAGTCTGAGGTGATTGAAGGTATTGCTCGCGATTTGGGCGGTGCATATATTGACCTTCGTCTTGCACAGATGGAGCCCACTGACCTGCGCGGTATTCCGTATTTCAACAAAGAGTTGGGTAAGATGGATTGGGCACCTCCCATCGATTTGCCTGACGAAGAGTTTGCTAAACAGTACCCTTATGTGGTCCTGTTTATGGATGAAATGAACAGTGCCGCTCCTAGTATTCAGGCAGCTGCCTACCAGCTGATTCTTAATCGCCGAATCGGCAAATACATTTTGCCTGACAATGTTGTCATGGTTGCCGCAGGTAACCGTGAAAGCGACAAGGGTGTTACCTTCCGCATGCCTGCTCCGTTGGCAAATCGTTTCATGCACTTTGAAATGCGTGTCGATCATGGCTCTTGGGAGACTTGGGCAGTTAACAACAAAATCCACAAAGACGTGGTGGGTTACATTGGTTTTGCTAAACAAGACCTCTATGACTTTGATCCTCGTTCTAGCTCGCGTTCGTTCGCGACTCCACGTAGCTGGACCTTTGTCAGTGAAATTCTTGAAGATGAGGACACTTCAGACGCTGAACTGATTGATTTGGTTGCAGGTGCAGTTGGCGAAGGTGTTGCAGTTAAGTTTATGGCTCACCGCAAAGTTGCAGGTCAATTGCCTAAGCCTGCAGACATTTTGTCTGGCAAAGTCACTGAACTTAAAGTTAAAGAGATCAGTGCCATGTACTCGCTGACTATTGCTATGTGCTACGAGCTTCAGGATGTTGCTAAGAAAGAAGGCGGTAAGCCTTCCGCAGAATGGCATAGTATGAGCGATAACTTCTTTAAGTTCATGATGGATAATTTTACCACTGAGCTTACTGTTATGGGTGCTCGTGTTGCGTTGACTACTTATAACCTGCCGTTTGTTCCTGGCAAGTTGAAGAACTTCGACGAATTCCATAAGCGTTTCGGCAAGTATATTGTGGCCGCAAGCCAGAAATAAAGTTAAAGGGAGGCAGGGCTTTACTCCTTTGACCGTAAGTCCTCCCGAATTATCATGAAACTTTCCTTAGAAAAATTAGATGGCAGACACAAAGGGCTCAATCGTTTAAAATATAGAGTATTGGTAAACGGTACCCAACCAATAAAATTTCAAGATTTCTGTCAAGTGCGACAATGGTGTTGGGATACATGGGGTCCGAGCTGTGAAAGAGAAATCTTTTTATCACTTGGACAGGATAATACAGGGTCTATAGATTGGGCATGGCATTACGATGAAAAGTTTAATTACTGCTACATTTACCTAGCAGGACCAAAGCAGTTGGAATTGTTTACATTAAAATGGTTATAAAAATTATTTTTGACAATAAATCCATTTTCAATTATAATATACACATAAACAAGGAGCACTAAATGGCTACTACTTCTAGCGAAAAGAAAACAGAACATAAACTTGCAGGTCGTCTGACAGATAATACAGACCCTCGCTTGGACGCCACAGTGCGTGAAAAACTTGTTACGGCTCGAATTGGTCTACTTCTTCGTGCCCCATTTTTTGGCAATCTTGCAACTCGTTTGAAACTGGTTAATGCCGACGAGTGGCTGGGTACTGCGGCCACAGACGGTCGCAATTTCTATTACAATACTGAATTCGTAAACAAACTCAAGCCTAAAGAAGTTGAGTTTCTTTTCGGACATGAAGTGTTGCACAATGTTTACGATCACATCGGCCGTACTGGAGATTTCCGTGACCGCCGACTGTTTAACTGCGCCGCAGACTTTTGCGTAAACAGTGACCTTATCGAACAAAAGATTGGCGACAAGATTACTCCTTGCCTGTACGATCCAAAATACAAGGGTTGGAGTGCTGAAGAAGTCTACGACGACCTTTACGACAAAGCAGAAAAAATCGACATCAGCGACCTTCTTCAGCAAGTGTTGGACGAACACATGGACGGAGATGAGCAGTCCGACGGAGATGGTGAAGGCAAAGACGGCGATAAAAAAGGCAAAGGTCGTCCTCGCTTGAGTGAAGAAGAAAAGCGACAGATCAAAGACGAAATTCGTGAAGCACTGTTGCAGGCTGCTCAGGCTGTGGGCACAGGAAACTTGCCAGGTGGTGTCAAGCGTCTTATTAAAGATCTCACTAAACCCGTTGTGAACTGGCGTGAACTGTTGCAACAACAAATTCAAAGCACTGTAAAAGACGACTTTAGCTGGATGCGTCCAAACCGTCGTGGCTGGCATATGGATGCTGTTATGCCAGGCATGAAGCCAGGTACTCAAATTGATGTCTGTGTTGCCATTGACACTTCGGGTTCTATCAGCGAAAAAGATCTTAAAGACTTCTTAAGCGAAGTTAAAGGTATTATGGAGTCCTACGACGAATATAAGATTCGTGTTATTACTTGGGATACCTCAGTATATAACCCTGAAGAATTTACCAGTGATAACATGTCAGATATTACCAGCTATACTCCCGGTGGCGGTGGCGGTACTGATCCACATTGTGTTTGGGAATGGCTTAAAGATAATGACATCGAACCTAAGAAGTTGATTATGTTTACTGACTTCTGCTTCTTCGGTTGGGATCCTGCAAGTGTGCAAGACTACTGTGATACAGTTTGGGTTATTAAAGGCAACCCCGATGCCGAACCCGAGTTTGGTGTTTGGGCTCATTACGAAGAGGCAAAGAAACATGCTCATGCATAAAGATGTAGATGTTACTACGGTTCCAAAAGAACTAGTCAATGATATTATGGATGTAATGGTCAGTGACTTGGCCAAAGAAATTGACTTTGACATCATAGCAGAGCAGTTATCTAAATGCGGTTGGTCTAAGGTAGATCTTCCACCGTTTGACAATCGATATAAATCTGTAGATATTGTTGATTGGGCTTTTCATCATTGTCAAGGCAGTTTCGAACACTTTGGTGTACGTTTTATTTTTGAAGATAAAAGGGATGCTACTTTATTTGCGTTAAAATGGTTATAACATCTTACTAAGACTTAAATATTGTTAGTGTGTCGAAGGTATATATGAGTCACGAACAAGACAAGCTCAAGAACAGTAAACGTAGATTTGAAGATGACAACGCTGTAAAAAAACAGACTAAGATTGCTAAAGAGCATGGTGCTCCAGTCACAGAGCCACACCGATTGCATAAAAAACATGCCATGGATTGTGGTAACCCAGAATGTTATCTTTGCGGCAATCCTCGAAAAACACATAAAGATAAATTAACAATTCAAGAGAAAAGATTCTATCAGGACACAGACAAAGTCACTGACAAGCATAGTAACGGAATTCATCCAAATGAAAAGAATGAAGGTTGATCTTAAAGACATTATGGACGAAGATGAGTTTTATAGCAAAAATCATCAAGTAACAGAAGACGACTTTTATAAAAAGTCAAACAAAAATCTAAACAATAAAAAATCAAACAAGAATCATCATTCTCGATATCGAGACGAAGACGATAACGAGTTTCTATAAAACATCTCAGTGAGCATATTATGAGCAAAAGAGTTGGACCTATTACCCTAGACAGCGATGCCGCTGATCGTATTACGGTGTTAAACTTGATGGAGTGCAGAACGTACCTCAAAAAAGAACTCAGTGATTGGAAAAAGAATCCTCGGTCAGAAACCAATCCTGACGGATATTGGTTGCATCCCGAAGATGTAGCTGGTAACACTCGCTTGGTAGAAGCAATGAACACAGTTATCAAATACTTTGGCAAATGAAAAAGATTTTCTACGAAAAAGTTGGACGCAGGTACAAACCTGTGTATGAATACGACCAGATGTTACTGGATGGTTTCCCAAAAGGTAATCATATTGTTATGTGTTACCCAGGTGGGCAGAGTCGTCGATATGATATTGATCCCAACTATGCGGCTTTGATTGCTGCCGCACGTATTGCTGAAGATGCGATGAGTCAAGCTGTACGTCAGGCAAGCGAAATGCGGCCACAACGAACGCCATTGACACCAGGTCAATTGAAGGCTTGGAAAAAGTTAGCAAAAGAGTTTGGTGATGACTTGGCTACACTAAACATGGGTAGTGCCAGAGACATAGCAGAAGCAGGACTAAAGGCACTGCAAGAAGAAGCCGACAAATTGATGAAACATGCAAGTGTGCGAGCAGCCTACGAACAGTTTCAATTAGTATGTAAACTATGCGCGGATCAGACTGATGCTGAAGTACGGTGAAATTAATCCTTTAAATGTATTTGGGCTGCGAAGGTTGGACCATTGTCCGCCGCATTTCGAAAAAGTGCATTTCGATTTACGTACTAGTGAAAAACATATCACTGATTGGGTTTATGAGAATCTAATCGGAAGATTTTGGTTTGGTGATTTTTACGACGATAAAAATACTTTGTGTAAATGTGCTGCTTTTGAAACCAAAAGCGAAGCCAGTTATTTTATGCTGATGATAGACTCTTTTAACGTTTATCAACAATAAACATATTCCCACTTAGATCTAAAAATTTTCTCCGATGATTTAACAGGTTAAATAACTGTATATCATCGGAGTAGTAATGAGCACTGAGTCTAAACAAGTTCAGGTTCCTTCTAAGGAACTTCTTACAATTTTATCTAGTATGCAATTGGCCAGCAGCCGTGGTGCATTTAGGCCTGAAGAATTTACAGAAATTGGATCCGCATATCAAGCATTATATGCTTTTTTAGCTGATCTGAATGTTATTGCACCAGCGCCAGCTGCTACAGAAACCCCCAATCAATAAGGATTTATTATGATTAAACATGTAGGTAAACACAGCAACAAAAGATGTGTTATTTTATTTAAAACCGTACCAGGAGAAGAGCATATGTGTTTGGTCATATATCCTGATACATTACCCCGCCATATTCATGACGATGTAATGACTGCGCTGGAAAGCGATTCTGGACAACAAGCCAAAGAGTTCAGTGATTATCTATTCAGATACACACTACAGGATGGCAATAACGCATTAGAAACTTTACACAAAGAAGGCATGATTAAAAAAGTGCCAACTAATCAAGTTATCGTTACACCAAATGCTAAAAGCACTGTAAGATTAGACGAACTTAATTCGATTTTATCAAAGTTGTCACAAGGTGAAGAAGCTGTCAAAGCATTGGCCGACTTAGACAAAAACTCAGGCATGATAAACAAACGTCGAGTGCGCGAAGGTTTAGAACCTGGCGAAGTGCGAGCACCGCGCGAATCTCGCAGTACTCCTGCTCAGATTACAAACAACATAAGTATTAATGATGTGCTGTCAGACGAAGACCTTGCCACGCAACGTCTAGCTCAAGCACAGAAACTGCAATCGGACGCCAAAGCATTATTAGCAGAAGCAGCTCGTTTGCAAGAAGAAGCATTAAAACTTAACGGGCCCGCAGCAAAAAATGGCACAGCAAAATCCAAAAAAACAGTCAAAGCCAAAGAAGCTTAATTTAAATACAAAAACTGCTTGGAGAAATATACTAAAAGAAGTCGAGAAAAAAGAAGTACCTATACATGTTTTAGAAAAACTTATGGTACATCTTAAAGATGGCACCATGGTCACAGTGGATATTAAAAGACTGTTGGCCGAAGGTGCAGATCCTGACGAAATAGAAAAACATGTTTCCAGCAGACTAGATGAATTAGATCTGTATATAGACAATGTAGATTTTTTTGTAGACATCGATCTAGTAGAAAAAACAGTACAACCAGAAACAGACAGGCTATTATCTAAACTATGATCAAGGCAATTTTTGCTGTAGATCACTGGGGAGGAATGGGGTTTAACGGATCATTGCCGTGGCCCCATCATCCCGAAGATTTACAATATTTCAAAGAACAAACCATGAGAGACATCGTCGTCATGGGAAGAAAAACTTGGGACGATCCCAAGATGCCAAAACCGTTGCCTGGACGCATAAATTATGTGGCAACAAACAAACCTATTTTTGGTTACGGTATTACCACTATTCGTGGAGACTTGCAGGAAAATATTCGTAAAATTCAAAACGCATATCCAACAAAAACAGTTTGGATTATTGGCGGACCTGACATTTTGATGGAAACTCGAGATCTAGTAGATCAAGTTCATATCACCCATTTCAAAGGTCAATTTAAAACTGATCGACAAATCGATTTACGAAAATATTTAAGTTTATTCAGAGCTACCAGTGCTGCTACTAGTTTAGATAAAAAATGCAGTTGGATGACTTATAAAAACATTGACATATTTCGTCAATAAAATTATACTTAATGCATGGAACAACAATATTTAGATGCATTAAAATATGTGCTAGAAAATGGCACTAACAAATCCGATCGTACCGGCACTGGCACTATTAGCGTGTTTGGTATGCAACAACGCTACAACTTACAATATGGATTTCCAGCTGTAACAACTAAGAAACTGGCATGGAAATCTGTGGTATCAGAATTGCTGTGGTTCATTGAAGGGTCAGGGGACGAAAACCGTTTGCGAGAGATTCTACATGGTAGCAAACATACAGAAAAAACAACCATCTGGTCTGCCAATGCCACAGCACCTTATTGGACTAATAGATACAAAAAGTTTCCCCCACGGGGGCCGCAATACGACGGTGACTTAGGTCGTGTTTATGGTGTACAATGGCGACACTGGCGTACCAGCGAACGAACTTTAAATTCAGACAATAACGATCTAATTAACGTCGAAGTTGATCAACTTACTGAATTAATTAAGGGAATAAAAGCAGACCCTCACGGACGAAGACATATATTATCAGCATGGAATCCAGGCGAATTAGAAGCCATGGCCTTGCCACCGTGCCACTGCTTTGCTCAGTTTTATATTGCCGATGGTAAGCTATCTTGCCAAATGTATCAAAGAAGTTGCGACATGTTTTTAGGTGTACCCTTTAATATCGCGAGTTACAGCCTGTTAACACATCTTGTAGCTCAAGTGTGCGGCCTAGAAGTAGGCGAGTTTGTTCATGTACTGGGAGATGCACACATCTACATGAATCATGTAGACCAGGTAAAAAAACAATTATCACGTGAACCTTTGCCTGCCCCAACTCTTTTGCTAAGTCCGGGCATAGACAAAATCACTGACTTTACCATGGGTGATATTGTGCTACACAACTATCAAAGTCACGGTGCCATCAAGGCAGACATGGCCGTATGAAGATCAAAGTACATGAATTTTTGATGAGTGACGTAGATGACTTTGCAATCTACGCCGCTGAACCTTTATATAATTGGGAAAAAAGCGAACAAGGTCAGTGGGTCATGAATAATGCTGTTGACAAACCTTCATGGCATTCAGGTTGGGACCATGTCACTTTTCAAAATAAAGTAACTATAATTGCAGATTTGGAAGAAAAAGATCTAACATATTTTAATCTTAAATGGGGTGTTAAATGAAATTCTTAGTAACAGGCGGTGCAGGCTTTATTGGGCACAATGTTGTCAGACAATTAGAGAGTCAGGGTCACGAATGTTTTATTCTAGATAATTTAACTACATATGGGTTTGTACCTAAAGAAGAAATGGCGTATCTTTCAAAAGAAAGAACGAAAAGAATTCGAGCCAGCGTACATAGAGTAGATCTACGTGACGAAAAATATGTAAATGATTGGTTTCTAAATTTTTCAAATAACACCGATGCTATTATCCATCTTGCCAGTTTTCCCCGACAGAAAGTAGTAAGTCAAAATCCAGTCTGGGGCAGTGAAGTTATGAGCACTGCATTAGTTCGATTGTTGGAATTAACAAAGTCTTATAAAATACCTAAGTTTGTTTATATCAGTAGCAGCATGGTCTATGGAGATTTTAACAATGACGTCACCGAAGACAGTGTATGTAATCCACAAGGGCAGTATGGTATAATGAAATACATGGGCGAACAATTGGTCAAAGATTATAACCGTCGCGGTTGTTTTGATTATTCTATCATCAGACCTAGCGCAGTGTACGGCGAATGGGACGTAGAAGACAGGGTTGTTTCAAAATTCATGCTAAGTGCAATGAGAGACGAAACACTTAAAGTCAAAGGTGCCAGCGAAGTATTAGATTTTACTTATGTAGAAGACACTGCACAAGGCATTGTTCGTGCAGCTACTATGAAACAAGCCAACAGTGAGATATTTAATATAACTCGTGCAGACACCAAACTATATACACTTTTAGATGCAGCCAATATTGCAATTGAAATTGCCGGCAAAGGCAAAGTCGAAGTTCAAGGAAAAGATGCAGATTTTCCCAGTCGCGGGCGTTTAAGTATCGATAAGGCTGTTCGCTTACTAGGTTATAATCCAACTACCAGTGTTGAACAAGGATTTGAAAAATATCATAATTGGTTTAAGGCCAGTGAATTTTGGAAGTCAAAACTATAATTCCGTTTTTTGGCGTAAAAAGACAATACGCTAATTTAAGAAAAGAAATACTAGATGCTGTGGATAAAGTTTACAGCACAGGACAAGTATTGGATGGACATTATACTAAAGAGTTTGAAAAGCAAATCGCAAAAAGATGCCATCGCCGATATGCTGTTGCTGTTAATAGTTGTAGTCAAGGTTTGATATTTGCTCAGCAAGTTTTATTTTTAGAGAATACAAAAATCCTCATCCCTACTATTAGCTTTGTATCTACTATTAACAGTGTATTGCTAAATGGCAATGAACCAGTATTGTGCGACACTGACGATCAAGCATTGATAAATTTAGAAAGTTTAGATTATGCTATTAAGGGAGCAGGGGTACAGGGTATTATGTATGTTAATCTGTTTGGCAACACAGTTGACTGGAACAGATTTAAAATGACTACTGATTTCTTTAATCAAGATTTAAAAATAATCGAAGATGCAGCTCAAAGTTTTGGAGCTAGCTATAAAGGAATGCCCAGTGGATCGTTGGGAGATATCAGCGTATTAAGCTTTGACCCTACAAAAAATTTACCTAACTACGGCAGCGGTGGTATGGTACTAACAGATGATTTAGAAATATACAATACTCTGAGAGACCTACGCGACAACGGCAAAACTAGTGGGCATGAAATTCCAGGCACTAATAGTAAAATGAACGAAGCAGACTGCGCTCAAATGCTGGTTAAACTTAATTATTTTGATTCTTGGCAACGTCGTCGTACACAGATTGCAGAATACTATAACGCTGAATTATGTAATCACGTTGACACGCCCAAGACTACAGAGGGCACTGTTCATGCTTGGCACAAATATGTAATAAAACTAAATGACAGAAATGGACTAAAACATCATTTAGCAATTAATGGAATAGAAACTAAAATACATTATGAATCTCCGTTATATGAACATCCAGTGGGCTATCCCTATATTAACTATGCAGCAGAGTTATACAGGGAAGCCAGTGCATTTTGCCAAGAGTGTTTGAGTTTGCCAATTTATCCAGAATTAACAGATTCAGAAGCTGAATCTATTGTCGATAACATTAAAAAGTTTTTTAACTAGATTTCCATTTATTCGCTAATGCTTCAACAAAATCTTTAATAGTTGTTAAATTATTTTGTTGCATAAATTTAATTATTCTAATAGCATTATTACGATCTGCGCCAGCACTGGGTTTACGGGCGTTACTTAAGTCAGAGTCCAAACTCCTAATCGCATCATCTTTATAGTATGAGTATTGTAGATTGTATCGTAGTTGTTCAGCACGTTTACTTAATTGTGAGCTGTCTCTAGCTTGCAATAACTCCATCCAAGGTATTAAATATCCCCTGTGACGGCTTAGATACCCGCCAGTTTTTTCTTGTCCTGACAGCACAGAAACATCGCCTTGCTTACGAGTGTTAAAGTTTCTCCAAGCCTCTTTGTCTGTATAAAAATAAGCAGGAATATTTCTACGTTTGGCAGTAATTAAAGCTTGTCGAGTCCACGCTTTAACTTCCGGGTCAGCCTCGAGATCGCAATACATATGCACAGCAGATACACCTTCGATGGATATCATAGGTTCTTTACTGAATACTCGATCTTCGGCTTCGTGTTCTCTATGATGAGGTAAAGATGGATTTCTGTTTTCCCAGTAATCTATGGGTTTAGAAATGTAATGATTGTTAAACCAGTTACCGTCTAGTACAAACAACGTGGCTTGCTGACCTATCGTCGAATGGTAGCCACCTCGACGGGTTCTAGTAGTGCTTAAGAAATAAGGATGTCCCTTAGGTGCATATTGTTGCTCTATACTACCTAATGTACTGCTTAATTGAAAGACTCCGGAAGTTAAAATAGATAATGCTGTTCTGTTACTAGTGTAATGAAATACTATACGACTTAGACTTTCATCTAGTTGACCTGGTTCCCAAGACATATTTTTAGAACCTTTAATAGCAGGTTTAAATCCGTGCCCTTTATAAAACTTTGTTAGTTTACTCTGACTTACTTGTCCTTTATCCCATGGATACAATGTCAGGGCAATACCATCTTCTTTTGCAAGACTCTGCAATTCTTTCATTGCACGACTGCCGACTCCTTGACGCAATGGATATGCTTGAAACCATTTAACTTCTACAGCATCGCGCTTAGACAAGCTAGGTACTAATTCGAATATTGCAAATTGTTGTTCGTCACCTTGTCCTCCCATGGGCATAACGTGGTTGTTTTGCCATACCTGTGGATACTTTGTATATACTTTTTCAATCCAATCTTTTGCTCGTGTTTGATCGGTATTAGATAATTTGATAACTTCGTCAATACGCATTCAGTATTTAGCGTCATAATACTGTCTTAGCCAAGCCCACTCATAACTGAGCATTAGTTTGTCATACTCGCCGTTTACGGTGTCGTAGTACTCTATGGCATCTTGGGCTCCAAGAATACTCCAGTTACCAAACTGACCATTGCCCACTGCCAGCCACTTCTTAAGTCTGAACTCAGTTTCAATATTAGGTTGTGTAATACTGAAATATTTTAACTTAACAACTTCTCGGAACGCTGTTCTCCAGGTAGTCCAAGCATCTTGGTCATAATGGGCGGTGCCACTTAAAATGGGCACTACTTCATGAGCTTTACTTAAAGTAAAATCTAATCCACTTTCTATTGTTTCTAGTACCAAACGTTTATTGTAAGCAATCATTGCCTGATGTCCGTAGATCAATCCATTTACTGGATTCTTGGCATGAAAAATATAATGTTTGGGTTCCTGGAAGTAATCAGGTTGCCAAGACCAATCAAAATTAACGTCAACTTCTAATTTAGCAAACACTGCAAAAAACCACGGTGTATCACTACGTTCGGCCGCGGCTTTGTATGCTGCCATACGACCATTTACATTTTGAACACGTTCGATTGTATTACTGAACTTTAGTGCAGGAAATCCAGAGTCTTCCTGGTCCAAAACTTTACACAAATGATTATACCAACGCTCTGCGTTTGGCTCACCATTACTGATATAGACTATGTCTAAACAGTCTTCTGTGTGTACAGATTCGCCCCTTTTCCCGACGTTTATGTAAGGATAATCGTAGATTTGTGTGCGTAAATGTGCTTTAATATCTCGTGGTACTACACATATACCGTTGCTTTCTATAAAACTCTCTACAGCCCTGTCTTTTTCAGTCCATAGGCAAATTTCACTGTTAAGTAAGATACCGGGACTATTTAAAAATGCTGCATAAGGAAATTTGAAATCATAATTACGAACTTCGTCTACTAGATTGTCGTGGTCATAGTAAACTTTCGGGCAGGCGTATCTATGTACTGTTTGATCTTGACAATAATCGATAACGTTAAACCAATCCAATAACTCCAAATCAACCATTTGTTTTTTAAATGATTCTACATGGATGTAAAAAGTATCTCCGCGCTTTTGATTACCGCTAGGGAAACAATGAATCATTTCTTCTTGCCACTGAGCAGGATGCCAAGTAAAATCAAAATCTCGATAATCACAGACACTGCTAATCACCCACACATATTCTGTAGTGGCCAAATTTACTATACGTTTCAGTACGTTTAAATGGTCCGATACATATCTAGTAGATTTAATATCTGGATATTGTAGTTTAAGAGCAGCAAGATGTGCCTTACTCTCGGGATTCATAAAATCCATGTAGAATATATCAGTGGACGTTACTCTTTTAATTTCAATATCATCACGCCAATGCCACTGATGTTCTTTGGTGCCTGTTGGAACTAAGTATGTGCCGCCATTTTTTTGCCATTGACTGGCCCAAACATGTGTATGCTCTGCTTCGTAACTGATAGGCCGCCAATAAAAGTCAAAATCTCTATAGTTATTGTGCCCGTCTATGTACCAAAAATATGCTGTACGGCAAAGTGAATCAGCTTCTTCCAGACTAGATGCTGGTTGTTCAAAGTCAAACAAACCAGGCTTGGGTCCTTTGTAGAATACGTCAAACATCGATTTGTTCTACTGAAACTTTACATTTGTTTAAAAATTCAACGCCAGAAGTATCACGATAAGCTTGACCAAAATAAACTTTTTTTATTCCGCTTTGATAAATCAGTTTAGAACATTCTATGCACGGTGCATGAGTAATAAACATTGTTGCTCCATCCCCGCTTTCACTACTTCGTGCTAATTTGCTGATGGCGTTCGATTCTGCGTGGATCACTTCGGGTTTTGTTTTTAATTCGTAGTCGCCTGTTTTATCCCAAACTTTGTTTTCACAGTTGTTATCCCATCCTGCAGGCATGCCGTTGTAGCCAATGCTGATAATTCTATCATCTTTAACTACAATTGCACCCACATGCAGTCGACGAGCATGGCTGAGTTCGGCAAATGTTTTTGCAGTCTGCATATATGCTTGTATTAATTTTTGTTTCATTTTCTTAGCCAACTTACTTCATCCCAATTATTACCTGTTGGATTAAATTTTGCCACTACTTGAGAATAAAGTTCGATATCTGCAGCCAAATAGTTTAGTACTTCTTGGTTAGGATTTTCTTCAAACATTTCTTTTATTTTTAATTCCAATGCTTTTTTCTTTTTACTTGATTCATTTGTGTTATTGACATTTCTAAACATGTGTATGTTATATTTTTTTAATAACATGTCTGTTAATTGAATCACTTGGTCAGGAGAAATAATGTCTATGGGTATCCAGTCAATTTGATTGCAGTATTTTCCTAAATTTTCTGAGATTGACACGGAATGAAAATCAAGTAACTTAGAATTTAACACTAACTGTTGTAAATTAGAATCTATATAAAATTGATTTGCTAGACTGTTTTCATATAACCACTGTGTTATAGCCTTGTATCTTCTAGTCAATGGATCTGATATAAAAGAAAATACACACCCTTCCCAATTAATTTCATTAAATGTAGTCGGCGGCCATCGATGATTAACTTTAAAAATTTCTCTGAAAAAAGTAGATGCGTTTTTCAACGTAACTATGTACGTTAAAACATCACAAGAGTACGTCTCTACGTAAGATCCAGCCCTGGGTTCAAAAGAATTGAACTTGTTTATATCGACAATATAAGGAGTTATGTCCATATTAATCTATAGATATTTGTTTACCCCATTTAATCAAATTCCATACTCTTTCGTGTAGAAAGTATAACAGGGTATTAACAGTTATTTGCAATAACGCAATACTACCAGCAATCGAAAAATCACCTGTAATAACGTATGATATTATAAACGTAGCTCCGCTACCAGTCAATCTCCAGCTAATCGTTTTAATAAAACTTCGCTGGATACTGTCTGTCATTTTAAACCTAGTTCTTTTCTAATTTTAGTAGCACTAATATCAGTAATCGACTCATCGAATGTTTCTTCGCCCGCTGAATATCCCACGCCACGACCCCAACCTATATGCACAATATTTGGAACTACTTGTATGTCGTATTGCCCTTGGTATAGTGGATCTAAGTCTCGACGAATAAATGATTTTACTTTTTCTACTTCAAAAGGGTTAGACCCTTGCCATCCCTGTACATCACGAACTTGAATCATAACTTGGCCTGTGCGCTGTAGCAGTCTTTCGAATAGTGCGCGGTGACCATCATGCCATGGTTGCCAGCGACCCAACATCTGTACTGTTTCTTTTTTCCAATCAAAAGTAGGACGGCGACGATCATCGACGATATGCTCAGCAATAAAATCTGCCCACTTGGCAGCGTTCTGTTCGGTAATCCGGAAATCATAAACTTCGGGCTCCACAAACATTTTATTAGTGTCGGCGTAACGACCTTCACGTATAGTGTCCATCCATACAGTCCAATCTGCTTTAAAATTGTTACGCATTTCGACTAAGGGTGCAACAAAGTCGCACAGTGCATAATCTGTATTACAAGTAGCAGACAACTCGGACATACGCTTGCTTTGCCTAATACGCCCTGCTTCGCTGAAATCCCAATCATTGAATTGTTTACGTATTTCATCTGCGTTAAACCAAGTTACAGTTTTGCCATTTGCTTCTAGCAACTTTTTTAATTCTGTTGCCAAATAAGTTTTTCCTGCACCGGGCAGGCCCATTATTAAAATCTTTGATGCACTCATTATGTTTCCTTTCTTAAGTTTTCAAATAATTCTATATCTTTTCTAAAATAGTCTAAAATATGTGTGTTGTTTTTATTGTCTGTGAATCTTTGTTTTATTTCTCTTGTTAAAGATTGGCTATCAACCCCTGCTATATTTTTAAATCCTCAATCAAAATTTGTCCATCTAAGTATTTTTTGTGATTGAAGAAATTTGTCTGTGTTTTCTATAGTTTTATCATAATTGTCATAATCACAGATAATCCATTGAATTTTTGTAATCTTTTCACCTAACATTTCATGATAACTTGCGCTATGATTGTCGATATACGGAAGATTTATAATATAATCTCGGAATTCTGCATTTACTCTGAATTCTGTGTGTAAATTGTTACGAATCAACCAATGAGCAATTCCTTTATGCCTACGTTCAATCGGATCGGCTAAGTGGCTAAAAATTAATTTATTTTCCCAATCTATATCTTTATATTCTATTGGCTCCCATTTCATACCATTTATAAAATTGTTATAAAATAAAGAAGAAACACATCGATAGTTCCGTAAATAAATTAAATGAGCAGTAGTGCAAGCTTGCCCCAAATTTGAATTTGTTACAACTATTTCAGCATTAAAGGTCACGACAATACTTTTACTCCGTATAATTGTTCAAATCTGTCAGCGTCGACCCGGTCATTGACCATAGGTTCACCCCTAATGTTTAGACTAGTATTTAATAGCATAGGACAATCTGTGACAATAAACCATTTTTCTAAGAGTTCTCTGATTCCCGATCCGTCCTTGGGCACAGTCTGAACACGACTAGTTCCATCATGATGCACAATAGCAGGAAATAAGTCAGGACTACGGCAACAAGCGACTGACTGCATATAAGGACTATGATCGAAGCCAGGGGGCATATCAAAATACTCGCTAGCGTATTCTGCCAGAATAACTGGCGCAAAAGGTCTGAACTTTTGTCTACGTTTGATTTCATTTACTCTATCCTTAATATCATTTCCTCTGGGGTCAGCCAATAAACTACGATTGCCTAATGCTCGCGGGCCGAATTCTGCGCGGCCACTTGCCACACCAACAATACGATCACGCAAAAGAGTATCCAGGGCGTCATTAACAGGGTAAGAGCCAGGAATAAGATGACCCAGATAAGCATCATTCCAATTAATGCGGCCGCCATAAACAAGAGCAGCGGCACCAAGACTAGACCCTGCATCCCCGGGATTAGGCATAATCCAAATATTTTCAAAGTATCCTCCTACACAGCTATTAATACTACAGTTAAGAGCAACACCGCCCATGTATACCAGATTAGAACTCCAGTTAAAATCTTTTGCTCTACGCATGATATTTAACACTAAATCTTGGGTCAGATCTTGTGCGCTGGCTGCAATGTCCATATCTCCTACGTAGGACAAATACTTTTGTTCTATGCCCGTATGAAGATTTTCTTTAAATTTAATTTCCCATTCATTGTGCAAAAATTTGGACTTAAATAAATCAGTGAACGCTGGCACACCATATGCTGCCATACCCATAAGAATATATTCTTCTTCATTGGGTTTAAGACCAACACGTTCTGTCATTGCACTGTAAAACAGTCCTATACTATGCGGATATTTTTGACGCCATAATCTTTTATAAACGGCTTTTCCTTGAACGTATTCTGCTGCCCAAATGCTTATTGTATCCCATTCACCAATGGCATCGATTACAACCACCGTGGCTTTGTCAAATGGGCTTGTCTGAAACCCTGCAGCCGCGTGGCATAGATGATGATTGTGCGTTGAAATCGGTCCTGGGAAATTAGAAAATTCTTTGCCTATTTGCCTATTAAGAATCTGTCGAACAGTTAATTTATTCCATTCAACACCTTGACCGCTGTACAGTTGTCTTAACTGTTTATTCCATGGTCGTTCATAGTAAGCAACATGGTCAATTCTATAATTAATTATTTCTTTGATTATACCAGGACTTAAATTTGGATCGTTTTTAATTTTACTATAGCGTTCACTGTGACCCGCATATAATATATTTCCATGATAGTCAATGACACTTAATGCAGCATCATGGAATCCTGCAGATATTCCTAAAATATTCATTTATAGATAAAAGGATCTTGCTTTCGCAATTCTTTGAGTTTGCGACGATAAGTGATTTCTAATTTAATTCTGTAGTATAAATTTTTAAGCCATTTCATGATATTATTTATTGAGTAAACTACTGCTGTAATCGTAACCAGGTTTTAATCTTTCGATTTGTTGATCATAGTAGTCTTTGTCCGACCAAGTATAAGAATAGACAGAGCGTAAAATGTTTCCCGACCCATCATCGCATTGAATTGAATATATGTCTAAATAACTCGATAGTATGGGCCAAACTTCGCTGTATTTGATCGTACCAAAACTTCTTTGTAAGTCAACTTGCCCCACTGAATGATATCCGAAATTATATTGATTATCTTCGGGATCGAATCCATTTCGTTCAAGCCATGATTTAAACCCAGACATTTCTTTGGTGTACCAAGGGTGAGGCCCATTATAACATACGTCCTGTGCCCATTCGATATCAAACTCGCCGCTGTAGTAACGTAGATGTGTAATAGCATCACAGGTTGTCTTGTCGACGTCAACTCCTTTTTCATCTCTATAAACTTCAAACAGTGTTTTGCCAATCTGTGTCCAATGTAAGTAGACTTCCCCGAATTTTCTATCATACCTTGATTCTTTAAAATTAGTTTTATATGTTGACGGAAATTCGTATCGCGAGGCATTTAGAAATGTAGTGATTTGACTAGGCCTAACCCACTCAGGCAATGTTGCTTGTTTACGTTGACTCAGCATTAAACTCTCTGCTTCGTGACATAGATTATTCAATTGTCTGATAGCGAATTTAGTTGTATAATCTGCTTGTTTATAATAATCACTGAGTCCCCACACAGTTCCTTGCAAAATTTCAAAATGGTTATGCAATTTGTTCATTAACTCTTGATTAGGATTTAATGTTTCAGGATTTCGTAGAGTAAAAGGGTAAAAGTTTTCTTCTATTTTATACTCGCCTTGGAAGAAATCATTTATTACATTCTTGACCCAGAATAGTTCTCTACAAATATATTCTAAATCTCTTTGACTGTCGGGAAATCCCAAGAAGCAAAAGTTTTTTTCCAGATATTTGTGTTGCTGTACAATTTCTTGTAATGCCGTAAACCATCGCTGAGCCATTTCATGCTCGTAGACATTGATAATATAGTCTAATGTTTTTGTTTTATCTAACGGATTTCGTAGTGTTATTATTACTTTATTCAATTGAATTCCACCATTTTAATACTTCAGGTTTTGTTGAGAGTATATCACGCATAGTATAACTATCATTTCGAATTTGTTCAAGTCTTTCGATTCTTGCTTTTCCTTTACGCAAACCAATTTGATATTCGTTGGGCCATTGTTCCTTAAAGGTGGGTCTAGTTTTTAGTTGGACAAGTATATCCTTTAACGGATTATTACTAGTACCACTTATGATTTCGTCTGCCCAAGGATGTAATAATTCCCGGGGAAGAGATAAAGGTGACATAACTATGTCTGGACTAAAACTAAAAATTACTTTCGCGAGAATATCGACTTTTTCTTCTTCTGCAAGTCGCTGGATATTAGCAATTTCGAACATGCCGGGCAAAGTGAGCGTAAAGTCAATTCGCATTTGACGTCTGTGACTAGCGATTTTAACTCCTTCACGGAAGTTTGCAAGCCAAGAATTGTAGTCAAGGCCTGTTCTAATGTATTCTCCAATTTTTCCTGTGCCGTCGATACTTGCACAAATCTGCCAATCACGAAGCCCGCTGAGAATATCATTATAAAGATTGATACCTTTATAATTAATTCTTGATAAGTTTGTATTGTATCTAGCGTAAACATTTGGGCCGTCTCCTAATTCTATTATTCTCTGCATGTATCTCCAATGTTGCTCATACATGAGAGGCTCGCCCCCTACCCAATATACTTCTTCGACTCGATGCTCTTCGACGGCTTGACTAAACTCTGCCTCAATTTGTGTGTCTTGAAACTGTTCAATTTGTTTTTTGATTTCGGGCTGCATCCAATTATTTTTTGGATCCGCCCAATTGATCATGTTGTGTTGTCGTTGCTCACTTTCCCAAGCACTGCTTAACATGTCTCCACACATTCGACATTTAAAATTACAAAGATTACTAAATCTGTAATCCCAGCTCACAGGCTTCATATCTGTTGAGCCGTCGTGGCAAGTTTTTTCCATTGCTTCATTGTACTTATGACCAAACAATTGATTAAAATAGCTACGGTAAACATTGGTGTTTAGCAATTTGTCGTTGCATACTTCACACTCTGGCAGAGTTTCGCCGGCCATCATTCGACGCCGAACAGATTTCATATGTTCACTATTCCAATGTTCATCTAAATTAATTGGTATATATTTTCCAGTACCAGACTTAGTATCTATGTACTGTTGAAAACTTTGTGCTGGTTCGCGACTTGCACAACACATTCTGCGTTCTGTTTGTGGACTCAGATATGTATGTGTCCACGGTGCAAGGCAAAGAGTAAGCGGTTTATTCATAGCCCATGGCCTTTGCTATTTCGGGATGTGTATCCATAAAATTTTGTTTTCGATAAGCATCTGTGCGCTTCATATTGTTTAAAAATATTTGCCCGTCGCTGCCTGCACCGTTTTCGATAAATTTAATTACATTTTCAATTTCTTGGTGATGTTCCTCTGTGTTCCAAAAAGTTGTTTTAAGTTTATTCAAAACTAATTCTTTGGCTGCAGGAGTTAACTGTTGAATACTCATATGGTCTGGGCTGTGCAACATATTAAAATAAATGCTGTCAAAAGGTTTGGTGCTTGCCCAGGCCAGTAATTCATCTAAGTAATATACATTTTGAATATTAATAGTGAAACAAAGTTGAGTAGTAATGTTAGGCGTGTCAACGTCACGGGCAAAATGAACTCCGTCGATTATTTCGTTGGCCTTATCCCAATCTGCCCCGTATCGTTCATATTCAAATCTTTCACCGACATTGTCGATGCTAAATGCAATATCTACACGACCAAAATTATTCCATAAAGCTGATTTTTGTATGCCTAACCCGTCGATAGTTGCATTGGTATTATAATGAATATCGATATGTTTACTATGGCCTGTTGCTACTGCATATCGTAGTAAATCCCAGTGTTCTTCGATTAACCAAGGCTCGCCCCCGGTAAATTCAAAATACTTAATATTGGGTAGTAACGATTTTAAATTCTCCCAAAAATTAGGACTCTCCTCTGGCCACTTACCTTGTTTAAGCCAAGTATATGCAACATGTTTTTTCTTATCATGTCCTTGCGGCAAATACTCTAATTCTTCTGCCGCCCACTTACTACTGCTCCAACTGCCGCATATCCTGCACTTTAAATTACAAATGTTGCCCAGCTTTAAATCAATGAACCATAATTGATCAGGAACATCGTTTTGCCAATCGACCAATGGGTATAACTCTTTGAGTCTAACTTGACTGTGAATACGTTTACTAGTCCTGTTTGCGGCTTCCTCATCCCAGCATAATTTACAGGTATTTGGTTTTTCGCCGCGGCGGAATTGTCTACGTAAGTTTTGCATATACTCGCTAGTATATGCATCTTGTAATGTATGTCTTCTAAGATCAACACCAGTAATATCTTCTCTTGCAAGACAACAAGGTCTTGCAGTACCCATGGGGCTAGTCTCGATACTAATCCATGGCAACATACAAATACTATTAGGTAAAGTCATTTATTTTTTAACTCGCTTAATTCAGGAAATGTGTTCCAAAAGTTTTCTCCCCTGAGATTATCAATTAAATTAATTTCTTGTTTAAATTTACCCCAGTGCTGTGAGCCGTCGGTGGACATTAGGAAATTAATGGCACTCTTGAATCCAGTTGTTGCTCGTTTTAATGGATCTTGCGGTTCTAACCATTCAATATGTCTTTCGTATGCTGGTTTAATTACTCGCTCTTTAAATTCTTGCGGGAACAAATCAATCCTATACCATTCAGGACTTTGACAAATATTCACATTAAAATCTTTAGGCTTAATAAATCCCATATCAACCCATTCTTTATGAAAATCTAAAACGTGCAATACATTCATAGCACTAATAGTAGATGCAATATAAAAATCTACGTGCGGTACTTCTTCCAACATACGTTCACGATTGCGAACTGTTTGTTTCCAGTCTGTGCCTTTTCGCATTAGTTCTGCTCTGGCTCCGCTGGCATCTAAGCTGGCTCCTACTCCTACAGTTCTAAAATGTTTCCAGTATTCGAATACATGTTTATCTTTAAAAGCTAATTCACTAAAATTTGTATTGTATTGAATACAAACGTCTGTTCGTCCTGCTTCAATAAGTTTTTCTAATAGATAATAGTGTTCCTTCATAATCAAAGGTTCACCGCCTGCAAAATAAACTTGTTCCAAGTAGGGAATATGTTCTTCCATTTGTGCAATCATATAATCTTCGTCGCCAGCAGCATATTCAATTCTGGCCAAATCTTTGCCGTTTACGTCAGGCACTCTATTGAATAATTTGACATGATCATTATACCAATTACTGCTAAAAACCGGGCCGCACGTTCTGCAACGAAAATTACACAAATTGCTAAACCTAACGTCCCAGTATCTGATTTTAAATTCTGGGTGTGTTCCGTCTGGCAGTGTTTTATCTACGTCTGCAATATTATGTCCGTAACTACGATTAGCATCATAACGCATACTAAAGAATCCGTTTTCTTCTTGTTCATAACATTTGGTACATTGTTTAACTGGCTGATCTGCCATCATTAAACGTCTGATCTCTTTGTACCCTTCTTGGTTCCAAACTTCTTGCATTGAATTCTTTTTTAAATTTCCAATTGGATGAAAGTATTCTGCAAAGCAACAAGGATACACTCTGCCGTCTGGGTAAGCATGTTGGTGAACCCATGGTAACATACAAAAAGATTTACTGTTCGTTAATCTGTTGATTTGAGTTTCTGTCAGCGTTGCAGGATCTGCAAATAATGGTTTCCTACTATTGTAATCGTAACCACGTTTATAAAATCTATCAGTTTTTTTATCTTCGCTCATAGTGTATTATACCAATCTGCCAGAGAAGGAAATGTTTTACAGAAGTCTTTACCTCTGCGCTGATCGTACTGTGTGTAAAATTGTTTGAAATCACTGCGTAATTTAGACAGCTCAAATGCATCGCTGTGTGGAGTTTTTACAACATCCAAGTAATCTATTAATCTCTGTAAATGATTTATTTCATGCTCATGTAAATAGTTATGTCCTTTATGGCGAACAAGAAAATTAACCAATTGATCTTTGTATTTTGATTTAATATCATCAGGCAACACCAATGGACTCTGAAAACTAGGAAAACGTAAAATATTTAAAGTAAAATTAGGATAGTCTCGGCCGAATTCTTTCTTTAAGTCTATTAGAGTATCTAAGAAATCAGGCAATGTATCCAGGCATAATGCATTAATTGTACACATAATATGAAGCCCGCGAAACTTTTTACTGTTAACAAGCTTCATAATATTTTCTAACCACAGAGTATAATTTAAACCATCTCGTATATATTCTGCTTGAATGTGATCACTTTCGTTGCTAGTATATAAGTCTATTTCTAAACCATCCACGCTGTCAATTAATCTATCGATATCAACTTGATAACCTAAATTACTGTTAATAGCTAAACGTGTTTGGCTTTTACCTTTATTAGTTTTAAACCAATCGATTAGTTTCCAAGTTTCTCCACTCATCAAAGGTTCTCCGCCCGTAATACGTAATTCCTTTAATGTGCGATGTAAGTCTGATTCCCACCATTTATGAAATGCTTCAACATAGGGATTAACTTCGCCAAATTTATATAGTTGACTATGATCATGAGTATGAGTAAAATGATTCCTGCCGTCACTAACCAATCCTGTATAAGGCCCGTTACGTTTGATGTCATTGACCCATGTACTGCTAAAAGCAGGATTGCAATAACTACAAGCAAACTGACAAGTTCTGTCGAAAGCAATTTCAAGAGTTTGAAGATTGAAATCTTCTCTTGCTGGGGTTCTGTATGCATATGCCAAATCTTCATCATTGTAAATTACAGTTTTGTATACTCGATCGCTTATTGCATCTCGACCCATGTCTTCGATCTTCCAGCAGTACTCGCAACCTGACGGTCTTTCGCCCTTCTGCATCTGCTCTCGTTCCATTTTCTTTTTTTGAGTATTGTGCAATGCCCTAGGATTTCGTTCAACATCGTCAATGTCTACTTTGTGCGGCAAGGGATGGTGGCAACTAGTAGTCATTCCGCTACCTAACCATATAGTAGCATTATACCATTTAGCTCCGCAAAAAGAATTTGATTTAATGTCGATTACTCTGCGTTTGTAATCTAAGTCTGTTTCATTGTTTATTCTTGGCATAGTTGTTAAATTTAGTTGTGAACTCGTCTATTAAATTTTTATCCTCACCCGGTGGTTGTGTGGATATCATTACATTCCTATTGTGTCTACAAATATCTTCGGCTTCATTTAAAAATTCTTCTAAATTAGAATTGCAAAGAAATTCTACCACATCCACTATTCGATCCAGTCGTTTATCGTTGTCGTCTATTAGATCAAACGATTCATCTATTAGATGACCAAACGTTTTAAATCCCTGATTGTGTAAATCTCTATAGAATCCATAGTTTGCCACTGCTACAAATGGGTGCCCAATTTTAAGTGGCTTGTAAATTTTTTCTGTTCTAAAGCTATAAGGCAAATAAAAATTTGTTTCAGTGACAACACTGAAATAAGAATCTTCAAAAATATTTGCAAATATTTGTCCGTCGGGCCAGTCGTTTAATTTATATTTTCCGTTTATTACATTATCACTGTTGACTTGAAATTGGTAGTCTTTGGGCAAAAATTTATTGTCGTAGAGAGCAGACCATAAACTTCGGACTAACAAATCTTTTTTATTTAATTTTTCTATTAGTAATGAACGATGCGATCTTTCTATTCCATTTAAAAAATTAAACAAAAATGTCTTATTCCTTTTTAAAAAAATTCGATCAATTATCTTCGAATCTCTTTTTTCGAGCTCGGTTGTTGTACGTCCTAAAATATACCTAAATATGTCTACGGTTACATGTGCTATACCCGGGGGCAAATCTCCCGACGACATTATAAACGGTAGACGCACAAAATCATTCCATCCTATTGCCTTTAATGTATCTAACACTGTATTGGTACCTTCGTGTAGCATACTTAGTATAAACAAATTTTTGCTGTCCAAGGAAATAATATTTTTTTTAATAATATCCCCCGTTAATAAAACAATACCATTGTTTGAAATTAAACTTTCTACGGTATCGTGCTCCATTATTTCAAAGTAATCGGGGTACCAATTAAAGAATTCTAAATCGTCGTTTTTTAACGAGTTAATTTTAATCTTTTGCATTTAAAAGATCCTTAACTTTGTCAGGAAGAGTAATGTTTTTTCTATCTTCCCATTGTTTTAAAAAGTGTAAAAATTCTGAAAATAAAGTTTTATTAAATTTGGTTGAAGACAATATACTTAAAACAACATCAACATTCTTTATATTTTTATTATCTAACAAAGTTAATAACACAGTTTCTGCTTGTTTTTTAATCTTATCCGGAGTTGCTTCAATGCTTTGAATTCTGGGATTTTGACCATATGACAATACCCAATGAAATTTATCTTTATATTTTTCTATTCTGGGCAGTATTACAGTAGATGAGAAGTTTTCAATATCGCAGAGAGTTAAATTAGTCATCAGACTTGATATATTAATTTTGATATTTTCTTCGCTGCGTTCTAATAGATAGTCCAAATTCTTCAAAAATAAATCATAATCAAGACCATATCTAACAAATTCTGATATTTCATCACAAGAATCTAAACTGGCGTTTATTACAATGTATTTGAATTTATGTCTATTAGATAGTAGTTTATCTATTGCTTTTTTATCGACCATTAAATTTGAAGTTACATCTAAAATTCCTTTATGGTCTATCGTATCTAAGATATTAAAAAAATTTTTATTTATTAATGGTTCACCACCTATTATTCTCAAAGTTTCAAATTTCACAGTGTTTAACAATTCTAAATTTTCATCTATTAATTGCTTATTTTTAATATCTACACTGTAGACATGTCGATCTGTAAACAATTGATATTTTTGATTTTGTATATCTTTTTCCCATTGACTGCTAAACTTTGGATTACAATACATGCATTGCATATTGCAAGCATTGCCAACATTAATTTCAATTACCTTAGGCGATTTATTATTTTTATATTCATTAAATGTCGATATATCAAATTTTTTTAAGAATTGAATTCTGAGACTGGTGCCGTTTGTTTTTTCAGAATTCCAACAATAAGAACAACTTGGATCTTTTACATTGTTTAATAAATTTTGTTTTTGATGATCAATGATTTCATTGTAATCGTTGACAAATTTTTCTGGCTTTGCTTTACAGCAACCATATACATAGTTATAACTAGTATTGATGATTAGCTCATCCCATTTAGCCGGACAAAAAGTGTCAGGTAGTTGTTGCATAATATTTGCATTCCTTCCAAAAATCTACCATTTCTGGAAATGCCAAAATAAAGTTAGTTCCCCTGCGTCGATCATGTTCATTAAAAAACTTATAAAAATTTGCTTTTTGCATTTTAACATAATCAGGATCCAACTTGCTACCTTCTCTCATCCAATCTATCACTCTTTGTAACCGCTGGACTTCATAGTCTTTGAATCCGTGAAATGGAGTTTCGGGCTGTTCCATTTTTGTAATCATAAAGCTCCACGATGTCTCTAGCTGATCGACATAGCTTTCAGGTAATAGTTGTAAACTTTGCCATTCTGGTTTACGTAGAATTGGAGTATCAAACCAGACACGCTGATATGTTTTGCTGTGTATTTGCCTAAGTCCCAGTATGCAACCTAATAGATTTTGAAGTCCCATTACATTTAAATTATTCATAGTAATTATAAATGTTAGACTACTACGATTCGGAACTTCATATAAAAATCTGTTAACGTTATCCCAAAATCTTTCAAAATTTAATCCATGTCTGATATATTCAGCCTGCATAAAAGTAGCATCTATACTAACATACTGCATGAAATGCTCGATTTTTTTATTCTCATTGTCGCACAGTCTTTTTACATAATCCAGATACTTGTCAAATAATGCAGGCTCAACACTGAAATTAGAAGTTACGTTTAAATGTAGCTTGGGACTAGGATTTTCTAATACGTAATCAAAAACACGATACGTATTTTTATCCATTAGTGGTTCTCCACCAGTCATCCTAAAATGTTCTAGTTCAGGATATAATTTTGGCCACCAAGACCAAAAGGCATCGACATAAGAATTATCTTCTCTTGCAGGGATAACTTTTCTATCTCCCGTAAAATGACTGGGATCATTGTGCGGAGGATTAGTAGGAAAAGCTCCGCTACGTTCTACGTCACTGGCCCAACTGCTAGAGTATTGGGGACTACAATAACTACAAGCCAGATTGCAAGCATTATTAAAATTAACTTCTACATAGGAAGGAAGTACATCTTCATCCCCAGTAGAATTAGCTATTGTTTCAAAATCTTTTGCAGCCCATGGTTCCCCACTACGATAATGTCGATCGCTTAAATTGCCCAAATCTTCTTGTGTCCAACAATAACTACATTCTTGTGGGCGCTCATTATGGAGCATAATCTTACGCTGCTCTTTTTTGTAAGGTGTATTATGTAATGCGCTGGGATTATTTTTTACTAGCGTTGAGTCAATTTTATGTAAAGGTGGATGATAACAACTGTTATTGAGACCCGTAGGCAAATGCAAGCTTACTTGTTTCCACTTTGCTAAACAAAGAGCAGGACCTAATTTAGATTTTGCTTCTTCAGCCGAGTTTAAAAAAACACTTTTAGACATTTAATAATAACTTCTTTGAAAATTTGTGAAAGGGTAAAGAATCAAATAAATTTTCTTTTCTAATTTTATCTAGAAATAAAACATGTGAAATCGTATGGATTATCAATGTTTTATTGTAATTATTTTGTATTCTTGATTCTATTGCGTCGTACATTGATTGTGTAATATAAGGCCTAATACCAGCCAAACACTCAATAGCTAACGTTTGTAATTCATCTGGGATTGCATTTAAGTTTAAAAAGTCTGGACCATTTAATAAATTTAATTCAATTTGATAATCTTTAAAGTATGAAAGTAACTTTGGTAAATGCCAAAAATTCAATATACTAACAGTGGGAGAAATTTTTATACGTAAATTTGTAAGTTGTAACGATGCTAAAAGTTGTAGATTTTTGTTAACATCTTCCCAAGATGCACCAGATCTGATATATTCAAATTCTTTTTCTATTGCATCTATACTGCATGTTACATTGATTGATTTGAATTCTTTCCAAATATCAGTAATTGACGCATCTTTATATTTTAGGGTTGTCAAATTTGTATTATACATTAATGCTATATTTTTTGCTTGACCAGATTCTATATATTTTTTTAAAATTGCCCAATGATCCCCATTTATAAATGGCTCTCCTCCAGTAAAATATGCATGTCGGACCGATGGAACCGTTATTATATCATAATAATCGTCCAAACTTTGATGTGTGATCGGTAATCCGAGCTCAGCAGCCCATTGGCTACTCGCATCTGCATTACAAGACCTGCATTTTAAATTACATAGGTTGGTATTTCTTATATCTAAGAACTGTAGTTCATTATTATCTATTGCATTTTTATTAAAAAAAGTTCTATAACTTGGTATCTTTTCCTGCTCTGCATCGATACATGTTTTGCATTCTTGAGGTGGTACACCAGTTTGTAGATCTTCAAACAAGTTACGATTACCAATCTCTGTCATTGGTTTTCTATAGTTTGAATCTATTAGACAACACGGAGAAACTCCGTTTGAAAAAATTGTCAGACTATTTTTATATGCTGCACATTTCCAAGTCATAGTTGTTGTATCAAAATTAAAGCAAACTTTTGCTGTTCGTTAGCAGTGGGATGCCGAGTGGGTGTCATGATATCGTTAAATGAAACTGATAATTTTGTGTTGAACTCATGCCCAAACACAGAAAAATCGTAGTATTTTATGTGTTGCGAATCCATCCACAATCTAAACAAATTTATCAACATGCCTGCTGTATTAGTTTGATCAATGAAGTTGTTTTCTATCATGATCTTGTGTAACTTTGGCAGTGTTGATAGATGTTGTTGATTGTGTTTGTCTGTGATAAATTTTACATTGTTTTTGTGTTCTACAAATACATCTGGATCGCTGTGATCACCTAGCAAAACGTAACTGGGGAGGATTTGCAACATAGAATCTTGTGTGTAAAAGCCTGCTCGGGCTGGATTGGTCCACCTTACAATTACTGTGTCAATATCCTGTTGATGGTGGGAAAGATAATGATACCCGACCTCCACTGTTCTCTGTACAGAGCTTCCAGGTTCAGCCAAGTTTAAATAGTCTAGTTCTAGGTGATCAGCCACATAGTGACCAAATGCATGTTCTGTGTTTTTTGGGTCTTTAAACACGCTTGCAGTGCCTATGCCGTGACAAAAACTATCTCCAAGAACCAGTAACTTTTTTACCACCCTTCAACTCGTCGAATAACATCTAACTCAGTTATTGTTGTTCCTATATTACGATGCACTGCTTTATAATGATGCTTGAAAAATGCGCTTTGATCTGCTGTCATATCAACAATAGGTAGCCCTAGTCGTGTACGTAACGTTTGACCGATATTCTCACAAGCAGGCTCTGCATCTTTACTAAAGCTGTTCCATAAATATGCAAGATGATCAAAATCTTGTACTTGTTTATAATCCCACTCTCTTAACATAGTCATGTACGTACCTAGGCGAGCACCGTATATGGCCCACCATCCATTTTCCACGTCTCGGCCGACACTTTGCCAAATACATAAATGATCATAGTTTCGAGCATGAACTTTTTGTTCAAACTCTTGCAGGCTGGGTTTCTTTCCTCGATCTAAACACATCTTAACACCTTCGCGGAATCCTGCTCGCCATGCTTGAAAAGGTGTTGCATTGGGAAATGTAGTACTATAGCAATCATGCATGGGAATATACTTAGGGTCAAAACAAAACTCTATCACGGTTTCGTCTCTGCCGTCAGTGGCTTCATGTGTTCGCATATTGTTAACGAACTCTTTGGTCCAGCAACTTATTCCGCCGTTGCCGTACATTAACCCATTGATATGATTGCGAGCCTTCCATCTAAACACACAATCTTGATTATTGTCGTCTAATTTAAGTTGGAGATTAAAAAACTCAGCGTCAGGTATATTGTCTCCGTCTATTAGCACGAACCTATCAGTATCGCTGGCCGCGGCGGCTGCTTTATGTGCAGCATCACTGCCTTTAACTCCATCCACACGTTTAGCCCACGGAATTAAATTTTGAATCTTAATCCAAAATTCTTCTTTTTTTGGTTCGTCGTAGGTTAAAAATATACAATCGAGATCTGCAATATCAACGATTTTTGTAGTCATAGTGTTCTGTGTCTTTAAAAGTTTCGCCATCTTCCAAAATTATGCCAGATAAATTTTTTACTGTTTTAAAACCAGTCTGACTTTTTTCAAGTTGAGGAGTTTGATTTAAGTTATCTTTTTTGATCGAAACTTTATCGTTTTGTATTCGATACTTGTAGCATTCCATATACACGGATTTATAAGTATTCTCATCTACTACAATATAATCACCAGAAAGGCCGTACATTTCTGCATCTTTTACTGTAGGGGATGTAGCCGTGATGTTTCCACTTTCATCGTAGTATATTCGATATTCGTATTCAATTAGTGCAGGTTTATCTATTAGCCCTAACTCGTCTAATTGTCGAATTATTTCTTCTAAGGTAGTATCTTCATTGACTGTTATGGTAGGTTCGTTCGTACTCATTTAATAATTCCTCTGTTACATATGATTTATCATAATAATGCACTGGGTTGTATTGATTTAGATTGTGAATTTTAATCATGTGGTTATCTCGGTCATGCATTACTATGTCTTGCCAAGACTGATCGGTATTACCCCAACCATTGATACCAGGTTTCAAATGTATAAAATTAATGAAATCCATGGTAGGTATAGTGCATAGTTCTACTCCTATCGTCTTTGCTGTTACTGCATACAGTGCATCGGTGCTGGGTATATCTTCTCGACAATTTTTTAATATATTCTCTTTGAGATAATCCCAATTTCTTAAAATTCTTTGTGCTGTTAAAAAGAAATCACTGGCTGTTTTACTATATCTAAAATACATCAAACCATTATATATGTCCGGAAGATCATTATCATCAAAAAATTTTCTATAAAGTCTTGATGTAGATAATTCTTGTCTATAAGTTCTGCAGCCAGTGCTCAATACAACATCTCGCAGTCTAAAAGCATTCCACCAATGGTCAATATTCCGTGTAAATAATAAGTCACTTTCTAATTTAATAGTTTCTTTAAAAGGACTCAGTGAAAAAACTTGATATTCATTGGATAGCTTCCATGTACTACCTGTGTCGTTTTCGTCATAGGGAAGTTCGATAATGTGATCAAAAACTTTTGTGTGTTTATCTGTGATTTGATCGATAGTATTTTTATCACAGATCACTGCATACTTAGCACCCGGGTGTAGGCTTTTTACATTCATTGCTTGGCAATACGCAAGTCTAAGATAATCTATCTTATCTGTATTCTGTGCAAATGTAAGAAAACCTTTACTCATTACAAACAGCCTTTACAAAGCTATCAAATTGTTCTGACAATAGATAGTTCTTATCCATGATATGCAAATTTTGTCTGCTGATTACATCTGCCCGGTGTTTGTACTTAACAGTTAAAAATTTATTTTTGAGATCGATAGACTCAATGTTGTCTTCTATGGTCAACATTAGCCAAGGTATACTTTGCTCAGGAGTCAGTGTATGGCCATTTAAAATGATATTGGCCATACTGAATGCAAAATCGTTTCTATAATTTGTTTCTCTAACAGCAAACAAACTTCTATAATATCCATAGTTTCGTTGTATACGGCCCACTAAATCGAAAAACATTTTAGCTCTTGTAGTTTTTCGAAATAGTACTACAGTAGCCCAAACCATTGGCAAACTCGCAGGCCCCATTTCATCTGTGTTAAGTCCCAGTGGGGTCTGCATGTTATACATTAATCTATAGTCAAAGGGTTGGTCGAGTAACTTTATCAAGCTATTGTTGAGCATCAAATAATCAGTGTCTATTAAAATGGTTTCATCATATGGACTTAAATCGAATGCTCGATACCTATCAAAATTTTTCCATTCATATAATTGCTGATCTTTGGAAAATCTGACGTTGCCAGTTTTACTATCAACTCGAATTATTTGATCATAATCAAATTTTAATTCGGCATCTATGTCTGTGACTATCGTTACAGGAAGGTTTGTATTTTTTTTGATTAATTTACTTGTTTGGTCTGCTATATCGGTATATTTGACTTTTCGACTGTTAAAAGCAAATACCAACACACCTTTAGATTTTTCTAATTCGCTTGAGTTCTTCATGTTGTTGGTGCCACTCGTTCATTGCTGAATGATAGTGTTGTTGTGCTTTAATTAAAAATTCTTGTTTATCTATTTCTATAGGATTTTGATAAACATCCTCAAGATAAAATCTGTCAATGGGCCAACTTGCAGCAAATGCCAATAGTTCTGGAGTTATTTTGAACAATCCGTTTTCATAAGGCATGTGTAAGTCTGTTAAAATACGTTCCCTTAGCAATCGTTTGTTAATTTGATAATCTGTAGCCAATTTTATCTGATTGACTATTTCTTCGACAGTGCTGTTCATATTGGACATAAAATGATAGGTATATACTATTATAATATATACCTATCTCATATGTCAATCTTAAAATTTAAGATATGGTAACTGTTCCCCAAGTATTTGTTAAGTTAGTTGTTTCTGGAAATTGAACTGTACAAATCATACCTAAACTAACATTTATCGAATCTGCGGGCTGAGTTGACCCTGTAGTAGCAGAAAATGCGTTAACTGTGATAGTAATAGTGTTTCCGTTTGCACTATATGAACCGGTAGTTCCATTAGTGGAATAGTTAACACTTAAAAAATCGCCTGTATAGTAGCTTGTACTAGTAACTTTGAATTTTTCAGTTGGGGTAGTAGTCAAACCGGTATAATATCCGCCGGTAGTAGTATCTGTGTTTAAAGTTCCACCTGAGCCTGCTCGGGCGCCGTAGGTTATGGCATTCAAACGTTTAGAAGAAAAATTAGTTTGAGCCAAAGTTTGTATACTAGTACCACGGGAAGTTCCTCCAGTATTAGTGAAACTATTATACGCTAGGGTTATATATCCGCCAGAATTGAAAAAATATCGTGTTGCATCTACACCACTACTGAAAGTAATTGTAAAGGTAATAATTCCAGTAACAGACGTGCCGGCTGAAGTATTCATAGTTGTAGCTTTTGAACTCGACGTTGTAGTTCCAACCGTTGCCGCACTAAGTCTGTTAGTGGCCGCAGTCGAAACAGCTGACGTTAGTGTGGATAAAAACGCTATCGATGTGCCAGCAGTGGGCGCACTTATACCAGATCCGCTACCACTTTGATGAACCCTTGCAGAATTTAATGTATTAACTAAACTTGCCCAGTTGGTTGCCGCTACAGTTCCCCCCACAGACACATTGCCCACTGCGGTTTGACCATATCCATAACTTCCTAGCCCAGTAGACCAAACTGGATTAAGTTGGGTTCCGCCTCCTTGTGTGCCGGCAGACCCGCCCACTATATTGTTAAAATCGCTTGCTTCAATTAATCCACCGGATGCGTATGTCATATTTTGTTCCGTTTAACTATTTAATGTTACGATGGCGTATATAGTTCCTTCACCGTCGTCTAACTTATTTTCTAGTGCTCTACCAATTACATTGAACGGAGTAACTTCGGTTTTACTAGCAGCACGAGCCATTCCCCGACCAGCGCTGACTAATCTGTCCCCTTTACGTATCTCGCCAATTACTTTAACAGGAACTCGACCACTGACTGCAATGGGAGGATGAGTCTCATTAGATCCAGCCTGACTGTTCATTAGATACGCTGCCCTTGTACTTACTACTCCGAATACTTCTTCACTGAGTTCTTCATTGGCTAATGTAACTTCTTTTTCGCCGCCCATGGTCAATACTGTACCAGGCTGATAATACGCATCTGCCTCAAATCGTTCTGCCAAGTCAGCGTACAGTGCATTAATTGCAACACCGTTAAAGAATGCTCCATTCACATTACCTTGTGCAAATATTGCCCCAGTTAAACTCATTCCGCCTGATACACGAACAGCACCTGTTACGTTACTTGTAGCATTTTCGCCGCCGGTCACCAACAGATATGCAGCCGTTGATACATTTCCAGTAGCTTGGACACGCCCGCTGGCAACCACATTCCCAGAAGTTATAACACTGTTTGATGTAAACAGATTTCCGGTTAGACCAATGCCGCCTGTAACCCTAATAGCTCCAGTAACATTACTGGTGGCGTTATCTCCTTGAGTTGTTTGTATATAACCTGAAGTGACAAATGCGCCGGTTGTGCTTAAGTTTGCAATATTGGTTACACCAGTTTGACCATTTACTGTTAATACTGGGGAAAGGGTACCTAAAACATTAGCTACAACTTGTAAGTTTCCGCCATTTGTATTGTTTATAAGTTGAGTTGTGTTACCTGTTATAGAAACTGTAAAATTATTGCCCGACCCAACAGTTAAACCGCTGTTATTGTTTATATTAATTGTATTAGCAAATGTAGTAGCAATATCTGTTCTAGCATAACTACTAGCAGGCTGACTACCTAAATTATTAGAATTAGTTGCATTTCCTACGAATGCAATGTTTCCAACTACGGTGGTAGATGCTAAATTAAATCCTGGTTTAATTGTGGTAAATCCAGTGGGGCTATCTGCAGGAGTATATTCTTGATCTCTACTAATAATGCCAATTAACGTTGTTCCAACAAATACATTAACTGCTACGTGATCTGCTACTAACGGATTGCTGTCTGCGATTTGTCCTACACTGACACCAGACTGACCGACGTTACTGGTAAATGCAGGCCCAATTAAAACCCAGCTTGAACCATTATAAATATTCAGCTGCTGGGCAGTTGTATCCCACCATGCATTTCCTGTTTTAGATCCAGTAGGTTGTGTATTACTGGAAGTCATCGTTCCCATTGTTCGCCAAGTAGACCCTGTATAAACTTTTAAGTTTCCAGCAAGATCCCACCATAACTGACCTGTCAACGGATTAGGAATAGCTGAACTATCACCTCCACTGGTAGACAAACTGGCAAAATTTTCCAGCATGTGTACTAAGTCTGAGTTCAAAAATGTTCCGTAACCTGCATAGTTTTTACCTATCAAGGCTAAACTGGTACTGGTTTGATTAACTGTACCATCTTGAATTGTAGTTAAAAGTGTACCGTTACTTAAAGTTATTGTATAGGCCATCGTTCATGTATCCATTTAATATATTTATATTTCTTTTTAATTACAAATTCGTACTTAAATTAGTTAAAGTTTGAATTCGAATAGTATAATCGATTTGAATAAGTCTATTAAGTGCTTTTTGCACAGGGTGGAAAATTACGTGAGTCAGCAATTTTCCACTTTCGCTGATTAACCCTAGCTCATCAAATACATAAGTTCCAGACATTGTTGCACTGTTGTCAAATGCTTGTTGCCCAGCTGGTTCTGTGTAATCTAATAGACAACTTACAAAAATATCAGTATAGATCAAACCTGGAGTATGTCTTACTTCGATATAATTTCTAGCTGGATCTGTGTTTAATGCACTGGTATTATCAACTATTTTGCTGTAAGTTTGATTATACAAACTAGCATTCTGCCCAAAAGTGTTAGTAGGCAAGTACGTAATAACACCTGTGCTATCTACTGCGGTAGCGCCGTTTCCGAAAGCCATGCTTTGTATGTAACCAATACCTTTATTTGCAATACTTTGTGCCAACGCTTCACTCATATTTTCGTAATGAATAGCATTGGGTTTATCAATGATTATTTCTCCGGACGCAGGATCCCAAATTTTAATATGGCCTTGTATCATTGTATTTGTTTTATCTAGCATAAGTGATCCATTAATTTCCAGTTTCTACTATTACTTCACCAGACTCTGGATCTGTAATTTTTACAAAACCACGTACATAAATTCCCGTAGACTCGTTTGGTTTTTCTGGAACAGGTTTTTCAAGTTTTTGTTCCAAATCAGTGTTTGTATGGTTATTTATCATGGTATTCTATGTGCTTGTTGTTAATATTTATTTGTATCTTTACCCTTGCAATCCTTGTTTTAAGAAACTTACCTGTAAAGTATTAGCATTAAATAGTCCCTGTCCGTTGGAAGCTGTGGTATTTCCCAGGACTCCATTGGCATTTGCTTGGGCAGAATTACCTAAATTGTACCAAATATTAGTTTGGGCAAAAGCAACATTGGATTCAAAAGTATAATACGTAGTAAACCGTTCATCTGTCAGATTCACCAAAGAATTATTACTAATATAAGCAGAAGTATTGCTAATTACGTTACTGATAGTTCCTACTATATTTCCGCCATTGTCGTATAAATCATTGCCAACATTCAATTCGGCCAAGAATATAGTACCATTTCCAGTAATAATATTGCTGCTGGTATTTGCTGTAATATTTCCTGTATATCGAACGGTAACATTAGATATATTTGCAGCTACAAAATACGGTGTATTATTCGCAGAAATATATGCCCATTCGACGGGATTTCCTTCTGGTACATCTGGATTTCTCTTTGTAACTGCTAATATCGCAACTGTATCACTTACCACATTGTCGATAGTGCCTATCAATTGTTGGCGAGTAAAAGTAGAACTTGTACTAGAATTTCCTAGAGTCGACTCTACTGCATTTTCGTCCTTTACACCTGCAAATATTTGTGTTCCCGGAGTTAATGTGGTAAATGTGGTGCCCACACCTTCTAATGTGCTGCTGTAAACATTTACATTAATTGTTCCAGGACCTTGGGATCTGGCGTACCATACACTATCCCCCGAATTAGGTATAATTTGATTTTGACTTCCATCTAGTACTATGTTGCCAACAAAATGATTTTTAGCGCCAGTTCCGCCAGTTCCTCTACGAATTCTTCCTAATATATTAGTTGTGTTATCCTTAGAGTAATAGGTAATTCTTTCACCATTAATATACACAACTCCAGGTTGGCCCCCGTTAGAAGACGGAGTAGCTAATTTACTGGCATCTACTACTTGAATTGTAGTGTCTGTCAAACTTAAATTTGCAGCCAATGTAGTGGTACTTGCGCCATCCTCTCTAAGATATGTAAAGTTATCATTCATATCTTTAAAGATTCTATAAGACATCATTGGCCAAGCATTTCCGCTGGGAGAAATGCTTAGTTTCATTATGGCCGTAGCAATAATTGGCGACGTGTTTGCGCCAGTGATAACCACCTGTGGCGTAGTATCATACCCCCCACCATTATTGACAACTTGGAATGATGTTGCAGATCCGTTTGAATTTAATATTACTTGTGCTTGCCCTTGTGTAAAATATCCGCCGCCTACTATAGTTACACCAATGTCAGCAGGAGAATATCCACTGCCTGGGTCAATAATTTGTATATAATCAAGTTGAATTCCGCTACCTGTTGACCAGTTAGTATAATAGCTAACAGTGGGATCTGTTGCTATGGTACTAATCGTCATATCCAGTGTGTCATATACTCTTCCGGGCACCATTTCTTCAGGAGCATGGCTTGCATATGGTCCTACATTATAAATGGTCAAGTTGGCTGTAGAAAATACATTTCCTGTTGTGGTCGGGGTAACCACATACCATACTTTATCGTTGTAAGAAATTAAATCGCCTTTGTCATAATATCTATTGGCTTTCCACTCAGTGAAGTAACTATAAACAAAAGGTCCCCCGTCAACAATGATGTCTTCGGGTTTTGTTCCTAAAGTAATATCATTGAAAGTACTGGTTATTTTAGCATCTAAAATGGCATCACTTAAAATAGGAATTCCGTTTTCGTCAAATTCCAATGGATCAAATAGAGTGGCGTCGAATCCGTCGGCAGCACTGATTCCCTCCAATGGGGGTTCAGGACCCGATCCGCCAAATCCTCCGTTGTCACTGAACGTTGGGCCTTGTACTTTTACCCCGGGATAGTCGATGCCCGATTGTAACAATGACAAATCTTTTCCAGGTTGTCCTAATTCAGGTTGATAATATGCTTGAATTCTGTCATTTGCATTATTAATATTATCAATAGGATAAACTGTTAAGTTGACAAGAACATTCGAATTGAATGTTGTGGGTGAAGTAAACGTTTGATTTACAATGTAAGCAACCCCGTTGTAATCAATGATAGTTCCTTGAGTAAACGTAGTATCTGGTTTCCAATCTACAATTGTAGTAGAATATGTATATCTATCATAAACTAGAGTAGTTTTAATGTTTCTGACTAATCCGTTGACTAAATTAGCGCGAGCTATCGCGCCTGAACCATTGCCACCTGTTATAGTGATAACCGGGGTAGTAACATAATCACTTCCAGGATATAATAATACTATTTTTGTTAGAACTCCGTCAGTGATCAAAGCTCTTGCTACTGCATCATTGCCGTTTCTACTACCTGTAATAGTTATTATTGGGGGCAAGGTATAGCCAGAGCCGCCATCTATAATATCTATAGAAGCAATACTATAAGCATAATTAGATAACCAGTTGGCATATTCAGGTTGCTGTAAAAATCTTGCATCTTGAATAAATTCGCCGCTAGGACTTCTTGTAGTTTTTAATACACTATCGTAAGTTGGTGGAACATCAAAATCAGACACATAACTGTTATAATTGTCGTACCCTAGATAATCTACTACATATTCTCGGAGTGTAGTTTTATAAGGTTTAACTTCTTCTATGTATTGTTTATAGAATTCTTGATTTTCTTTGATGTAGATTGCAGGTTGGTTTAGTCCTTGTATCTTTTGTAATACATTAATGAAGCTGGTCTTAAATAACCAATCTACATACTTTTGTTCATCTAGTATATAGTTAATGAATACAAAAAACAGATTTAAGAATTTAGAATCAAGTTGATCAATAAAAATATCATCTCTAAGAGTTTGTAGAATTTGTCTAGTTTCTATTCCAGGATTTTGATCAAATCTTATAGTATCAAAATTATCTGCATCAAACCCGAGACCGAATTCTTCTAGTGCGTAAAGATTTTTCTTAAGTTCAATGGTGCCATCTTGAATTCCGACAGTGATCACTGTATTAGGGAATACTTGAATCATGAACCATTTGCCTTGACCATTGTTGTTAATTTTAACCAGATCCTGCGATCGCAAAGTTAAATCATTCAATTGAGCACTAGTTTCGATAGTATATGTCGGTTTTACTGTTCTATCAAACCCCCGAGCATACCAATCTTTATATTGCCAGTATTCACTGGTTGCATAACTCTGTACTCTATTTAAATTCCATTCATTTTGTACTTGATAATAGGTATAGTCGTCAATATTAAATGTTGCACCGGTTGTAATAGTTTGATTTACAGTATATGTGATGCTGTTATATCTGACGATTGTATTTGTTAAATACCGAGTATTTGGTTGCCACTCGTCGATCACTCCGTCTTTAATATAGATAGTCCATAAATTATCTACAGAACTGTCATTCTGTACTAATACCTTGTAGCCCATCGGAAGGATTGCGATATTTATGTAGCTTAATTCTTCAAGATTAGTTACGACTAAATCATACGCACCAGAATTAGGCACAGGTTCAGGTTCGCCTTCACTTAGTCTGGTTAAATCATATCCTTGACTAATAACATTTAAATCGAATATAGAATTAACATAAAGAACCATTTCTCGAATAGCTTCGTTTCTATCGATAAACATGCTTTGTCGAGGTCTGATATCAATTCCGTATCTATTTTGCACTGCAAGAGTTGGGTCTGGCACAGGATTACCAAATCTGTCAATTCCGCTGGCACTGTCTAATAGCTTATTGTATATGTTCTCTGGAATGTCAGCCGATTTATTATTGGTATCTGACAGCAGTGCATATTCATTATGGATAATGTTACTGTTTAATAGTGTTGCATAATCTAAATGAAATATAATATCTCTACCCACTGCTTCGTTGACCATATTATAAAAAGCAATCGAATCGTCTCTTACTGCGGCAAAGTATTTCACTCCACTGTTCTTAGGAGATGCAATATAACTTGCAACAGTTGTGGTAGGAATAGTTCTTCCAAATTGATTGGCAGAAACGGTTGTTTTATTTTTTACCCAGAAATAGTATTTTACTGTGGCAAAATTTGTAGCAGGATCTATGTAGGTTAATGTTACATATGCACCATTTCCACTGTATTTGGGTTCTCCGTCACCGCCGTTTGCAACATACTGACTAGGAGGATATAAACTTTCTACCCATTCGTAGACGTCAATACTGCTGCTAGGGAATACTCGCCCCCAGTTTGTGGTTCTATATTTAATACTACCTTGCTCATAATCAATATACCTGACAGTGCTTAAATCCCACCACAATTGTCCTACTTGTTGATCAGTCCAATAAAGATTATTATTAACGCTTACATCGTCGGCACTAGCATTATTATAGATAGCAGGATCATAATCAATTTTATAAGTAAGTTCCTGTTCAGCCAGTCCAAGAATTTTACCTTTTGCTGGATCGATATAATCTAAGTTATATTGAACTGTTTGTGTTAATGCATTATAGGTATATGCTTTAATAATACCATTAATATCAACCTTAGGTTCTTGACTTCTGAGTACGTCCCATCCTAATAGATTTGTCGGATTAGCAAACTTATAAACTCTTCCACCATTGAATGCTAATTGTTTATTATTCTTAGATCCAACAATTAATTCGTATTTGCTAATAGATATGGCACTACCAAATCCATCATTTGTTTTTAATCCATCATTTGTAGTTGTAGGAGTTAGCTGTTGTATGAAAGTAAATATACCAGGAGTTTCTATGGTTGATAAGTTATTTGGCAAGTATGAATAAATCCAGACTGCGCCGCTATCGTCTACTGGTTCGCTGAAGATTGTCAATTCCCCGTCAAACGTTGTAGGATTTGGTGTATATATTTTAGAGTTATCAAAAACAGTAGATTGTAGTGTTGCTGCAATATCGCTGGCCACCACTAGTATATCACTGTTGTTGTTTATTTTAACAAGTTTTCCAAAGTAGTCGTATGATTTAGTTGAATTATTGTAGATAATATCCACTTCTGGAAAAATATCTAGTCCTAAATCTGTAATTGCTGTGCCTACGCCAGGTAACACATTTAATTTATTAAATGTAACTTCTGAGTCACTAACCAATTTCAATTTATTATTTTCGATACTTGCAGTGACACCAGGAATCTTAGGACCAATGGGTTCACCGAGTGCATTTACATTATTGATAGCATTAACTACACTTGACAATGAGGTGTCAGTGAATTGTACGGCATAGTTATTAATTCTAATAGAATCTCCGCTATTTACAGTAGCGTTAGCTTTAGTTCCTACTATTTCACCGTATACTTTTCCTTGATTCAGGAATCGATATACGGCCCCGTTATATAAATTAACTTCGGACTGATAAGGAGCTCCTATATAAAGACTACAACTATTTGTGCATATATCCAAACTATAACCAAATTGTTGATCCGTGAATGGTTGTGCTGGCACTGTCGTTTGTATCGGATGGAATACATTGGTTTCTATAGTTAATATTTTACTTTGCCCAGGTGGATTGTAAAATGTTATTAGATTTAGCGTACTATTACTGACATACCAATCTACTCCAACAAATTTTTCTATATTGTCGACGTACACTCTTGTGTATTGTGTGACTGTGGCTACTGCATTAAAAGTAACAGTAAGATTATCTTGTACAATAAAATTATTAATCGATCTATTCCACAAATGCACTGCGCCGGAATCTGTATATGTTGTAATATTACCACCGATATTAGCAGTTACATCTTCCAATGGTGCACCAATCATAATCTGTGATCCGTCAACTGTTGCACTCAAACTATAACCAAATTGACTACCCGCATTACCTGCTATTGTTCCTACTAAATTATATCCTGGTCTTTGTGAAATAACTATAGTTCCTGCAGGTGGAGGCAATGTGAATGAAATCGTTGAAGAGCTTAAAGTATAATCTCTATAAGGAACATATGTGGCCGAAGATCCCTGAACATAAATGGTTTCTGCACTCACTGGGACATACGGTAGAGTAAATGAACTAACTGATCCGTTCGGAGTTAATGTTACCACTTCTTGTTCAGGCACGGTATTATCGTACCCATATATGTAAACAATGTCATCATCTGGCGCGCCAATATATAACCAGTTATCATCTGCGCTAATAGCAATACTAGTTCCAAAACTTCCTACGTTAGCACTAATCGGCGATAATATTTGTGTGTCAGATAATGTTCCGACATTTTCTCTATTATATACAAAAACATAACCAATACCGTTACTACTCTCCGGAGCTCCAGTTATTACTTTGGTGTTTCCGCTTTCGATAACAGAACCCATCTTAACTGTGGCATTTGCACTAGAAGTAAGAGTCACATCCTCTACTAATACTCCATTAAAATTAATAACGTAGTTAGTAATAGCACCAACATTGCCATTATATCCGGGTTGTCCAATCACTGCAAAATTATCATCAGTTGCAAGATTTACCGCGGCACCAAATTGGAAATTATTTTCCAAAGTTCCTTTTTGTAATGCTGTGGTCAATCTCCACGGATCTGTCTTGTTGTAAACGGCCCAGTCTCCTGCAGAGTTATAGGAATTTACCCATACTTTATTGTTAACACTCCATCCAAGTCTAGGAGTCAAATTTGTGATCCCAAGAGGACTATCAACTTTCATGCTGATCAATTTATATAATTGACCAGTCTGATTAAACGTACTAAATCCACGAAGATCTCCGGTAAATTCAACTATAAAACTAGTTAATCCGGTAACATTTTGTACTTTATAAAATCCAGTAAATTTGTCTACTCCGGTTAATAAAATAGTATCATTTTTTACCAACCCGTGAGATTTATTTGTGTTTATTTTAACCTTTGTATTCAGGTCATTACTTAAACTTATAACACTGCACTCAGAGTCTGACACTCTGTATACGTTCCAATTTTGTTGATAATCTTTTGCTATCCAAATTGTTGATCCGGCAGTTATATTAGATATGTCTGCATTTAATGTAGAAACGTTGGTTAAATCAAATAACGTAAAGTCAATATCATCAATGCTAACATAACCCGCAGTTCGAATATCATCGCTATAATCGCTGTCAACGGTTCTGTTTATTAAAAAAGGCGATGACCACGGAACTGAACTGGTTTTATACAATCCCTGATTGTCAGTGTACAGAGAACTAAACAACACAGAATTATTAGATCGAACTTCTAAGCTAGTTGGGTTACTCAATAAATATTTTTCCTCAAGCACCAGTTCTAAAAATTGGTTAGTTCCAGTGCTACCATAAGAACCAACTCTAAACGCCCAGTCTTCACTGACTGTTACATCGCTGGGACGTCCGCTAAAGCTAACTTTACCCAACGCATTAATTGCATTTAATGTTCCTTTTTCTTTAATGAACCCTTGATAAAATTTAACTTGACTGGTATCATCTAGTCCCAAATCATTTAAATAACTTCTATCTCTGTAACCAATTAATCCCAATGCGTATCGATCAAATTCGCTTTCTAAGTTAACTTTATCAACATTATAAAATGTCTCGCCTATTCCTGCGTTACGTGCAAAATTATTCAAAAGACCTGTTTTAATTTTATTTCTATCGACTGGCAACCAATCACTGAATTTGAATTCAGTTGTGCCCGGTAAATTTTTACTGGCTGTGTAATAAAAGCTCTTATACTCGACCAAGTCTCCTTGTAAATAATCTTTATTCGGTCTCCAAGCAGCAACACCTGGTTGATTATAAACGAATCCCAGTGCAGATAATGTCCCGGTCCACTCACCCGTCTTAGAACCTATAAGTTTTAACCGATATTGACGTTGCCCCATTATGGGATCGTAAATAATATCATTAAACTGTGTTCTATTATCAAAAATTAAAACATGTTCATATTGTACTAAATTAAGATCTACATATCCTATTAGGTCTGTGGTGCTAGTCAAAGATAAAACAAATGTATTGTTATCCCGGGCTACGGTATAGTTGTCTGTATTCAAAACTTTATAATTTTGATTTAATACTTTTGTGCCATAAAATGAATTATTGATTCCGTCAACTACGGCAGTAGTATTAAATAATTTTAAATTATTAGAAGCAGGACTTAGAACAATAACACTGTTAATTGTCCACCCCTGTTGCGTCCAAAATAAAAATTCTTTAGTGCTTAATTGCCAATTTTTAATTTGAGCCAACGTTTCGTCATAGTAATCAAATTTAAATCCTTGTAATTGAAGGTATCGTTCATATCCACTGATAAAGTTTGCAACTTGTTGTAGTGTAGTTAATTCGGTGCCGTAAGGGATATTAATTTTAAAATTTGTAAACTCAGTGTAGTAATTTACAGTTCGCTTTTCTGACTTAACTAATTGATACTCTCCAGTCTGGGCAGGTGGCACAATTGTAAAATACGGTCTCTCATTGTCGTAGCCTGAGATAGTAAAACCATTTCCAGTTTTTTCTATTATTACTGCACTATATCTAGAATTAAACACTGGAGTAGATTTATGTAGCGTTAGATTATAGTTGTCATCGGGGACAATAATAGTTTCGTTGGTGCTATTTGGACTATTTTGTTCAGCTAATATCTTTAAATAATTTTTGCCGCTGAACCCTGCCATTCTATAAGACAATTGAATAGAATAGTCCCTAACAAAATTTAACAATGGAGTTTTGTCTGTTGCTCCACGAGTTACTTGATAATCACTGATCCAGTTCAAATATCCTGAAGCTCTAGATATATCTCCTGACAAGTTTACATATCCATTGACATCAATGTCTTCTTGTGTAATTCTATTATTTGTGCCCGTTATTAAATATTGATCTAAATCGACATTATATCTATATTTGCTTGTTGTAATACCGTAAGCAAAATATTTTCCAGGATTAATTATTGCAGAGGTGTATTGCACTGCAAAAGGATACTCACTACTATTTCTCCAAGCAGTTTCAACTGGGCTGAACTGACCCATATTCCAATTATCATTGAACTGTGTGGAATCATACTTATTGGTTAAAAGACCAATAGGCGGCAGTAATTGTCCGTTTTCATTTACTGGAATAAAGTTACTTAATCCAGGTCTTGCAAATTTAGTGTCAATGCCTACCCTGCTACCAGCTGCAATGTAACCAGCTTCTAAATCGTCCCATAAAATTTTATTACCAGAAGTATACGGAGCAGGACCATATGTAGATCTCCACCAGTCTGGTTCTTCACTGAATCCCAGCATTTCCCATGGTGCAGTATTAGGTCTCTGAGTATCATAAAAATACTGAAAACATGCACGCCATGAACCAGGCAGTGCTTGACCATTGACTACATCTAATGCAGTGCTATAATTATAACTAAAAGCTGCATCATTTTGATATGTAGTATTCTCTACATAATTCAAATTATTAACGCTAGCCCATTGCAAATAAAAACGAGATAATAAATTATTATACTGAGATATAGTATAGCCAGAGTCTCTGAATTTACCAGGAATCGAATCGTAAGGGGACACTAGTTTATCACTGTATTGAACTTTAATGTTATTGTAAATTCGTTTTTCTAATTCTAAAACAATATTATCTCTGAAATCGCCAAAACTAGGTGTTAAGCTGCCGTCGTGCCCCCTTATCATAACTTGGGGATTTGTATATGTTATGTCAGTATAAATTGCTGGTGTAAATTTTGGATATAATCCTAATTTCGAAGGCGTTTCGGGAACCCAATTACCATCCGTGTCTTGATACTCAACAATTGTAAGAATGTTGCCAACTGCTAATGTTATATTGTTTTTTATACTGACCCCAGGGCCTGTTACTAAAAATTCATAATCACGTCCGTATAATAATTGACTACCGTTCAAATAAATTAAAATAGACCGATTACTTAATGTTTCATTTGAAAAAATGGTTGTAAGTTCATAATTACGTTGTTGCGGATTAAAGATATTGTAAGTTATTACATTTTTGTTATCTCCATATGGCACCATATCACTGTAGTACCACGGAAAAGTCTTATCCTTAACTGAATTTATTTGTTTAATAATATAGTCCACTGCGCCAACAGGATCACTTGGATTGATCTGACTGCTGTTGCTTGCAATGTTTATAAACTTATTTTTAAATCTTATATATTCTTGCTGAGCATTAATTAATCCAGATGCAAAATTATATTTTTCGTCGCTCAAGAACATAGAAGCAAAGCTAACAGGTGCGCTCTGCTGTAACATAGTACCAGACTGATTTTCGATATATAAATCTCTTAGATTGCTTACTCCTGGATAATTTCCAATAAAATATAAACTATTTTTACTCAATGAACCTATATGATTTCGTAATTCTCCTAACGTTGGAGTCCCTAAAATTCTATTTTGTGCATTTAAATTTAAATTATCAGGGATCTGATAAAATCCAAGACTGCTGATATTTTTACTATAAACAAGAATATCTACTCTGTCATTGATTTGTAATTTAGCTTTCTTTATTACAATTAAAATTCCGTCTGGCACATTATACGCAAAATAATCATTGATTGATATTTCTTTAAAATTAACGTATATTAATATATTAGGTTTAACTGTTGCTACTTCTGGAATAATATCAATTTTGAATGAATTGTCTACCCCATCATAGGTAAACGGTATATCTTGCATTTGCCTGGTAGTAGTATTAACATTGGTCCATACATTAAGTTTTGTAATACTACCATCTGTATTATTTTTATATAGTAATCCTGAATCTATTTTTTTAGTATAAACAACTTTGTCTATACCATAACTAAATGATTCAACATCAAAATTATTGTCAAACTGTATATCACCTATATTATTAAAATTTTTATAACTTAAAGGAAAACCTAAGATAGGATCAGCTGTTCCAGTGCCTGTCTTATAGCTAAAAATTTTAGTACCATTAAATTGTGTAGCAGAATTGATTACTGGATATTTTACACTATCAGAAAAACTAACGCCTTCATTGTCGAAAACATCAAATAAGGGAGGCTGATTTATACCAGTCTTACTTTGTCCTTCGATCCAAATTTTATCCAAAAAGTAAAAACTTTTACCGTTGTTAACCACTCCATTAAAAACACTAACAGTATTAAAATCTGATATGTCGTCAACAGGTATTAAATGTATTACTTCATTGGCCAACGGATCTCCCGACACATTTTCAAATGTTACTTGCCAGATTTTATCTCTAACTCCAGCATCGTTGTCAGCAGAAAAAATTACACGCATTCCTTGAACCAAACTGATACCGTCAACGAAAATAGAAGTTTTACCTTCAACTGACAAAAATGCATTTGTGTATACTGTGTCAAATATATCAACAGGTGACTTGGCTGTTTTTCCAAAATTAATTAATTGCAAGTCTGCATCAAATTCTATAATAGGGCGTTTTGCTCGTTGATTTGAGTCGAAAACTTGCGGAGTATTGTTATATAAACTGGTTAATTCAATTATATCTTTATGAAACCAACGATTTCTTCGAGTCCATGGATTAAGGTCTCTACTGGCTCTGCTAATAATAATGTAATCAGGATCAGACAAACTAGTATTAGTGTCTATATTTGTACTTCCGTAATACGCTCTTCCGATTATGTAAGGATAAATCGGAGTTCCATCACTGGCTTGTGTTGTAAAATATGCATATGTGCCATTGGGAAATTCTGGTGTTACACAAAAACGTCCATTGTATTGATCTAGCGTACCGCTGTCTTGTACATAAGAGTAGTCTTCGATAAATGCTCCTGCCAGAAATTCGAATGTAATAGTTACCCCAGCTGATAGTGTAACACTGCTACTAAGTTGTATCTGACTTGCAGTACCTAAAAATGGTGGCAGTCCTACTGCTGTTTTTAATCCGTTATTAATTATCCACACACTGCCAGATTCTAACCCGGCAGAATTAACCGTTATTCTCATACCAGGATTTAATCCATTGGTACTAGACACAGTAATTAAATTGCTATTAACAACATCAGCAGTAACGGTAACAGTTTGTGCTACCGGTCTAAACAGTCCATCGTTAGATGATTCGTATGAACTTATCATACGAATAATAGAACTACTTGAATTTAACGGATTTGAATACCCAAACGGTCCGTAAATAGGATATCCGTCTGCTGCAAATCCTATAAGTTTACTATGATTTGTTGCAGGATCTAAATATCCATTAGTAAATCCTGATACATTTCCCCATGCGTTTGCTGTAATAAATTTAGAATTTGTATAAACATAACGACCGTTTTCTAATGGATACCCGCCGTAACTATCTTGGCCGTTGATTAATACTTGTGTAGTGTCGTAATTCCACTTGCTACCATCTAGCCCAGGAACCGAAGCTCCATTGCTTACACCGTTAATAAGAATTCCCGGCAAAGTTATACCAATTACATCTGCAGAATATGTTAAATTATCATGTTCTCCCGGATCGTTTAATCCAGGTCTATAAGGATATTTTAATTTAAGATCTTGAGCGACGATATAATTTGTATTAATAGTATTAGGAAAAACTCCAATTTTTACATTTACACCATCAGGAAAATCTGTGGTAGTTATAGTAAGTTGATCTTGTGCTAAATTAAGATTAGCTGTTGCATACAGCACAAAATTATTGTTTGGATTATAATCTGATTTTGCCTGTGCTTGATTAATTACTAAATCTGACACTGGAATTAATCGTATTCTAGTTCCTACCCCATCAATATAATATTCTTTATTTTGATAAGATGCAGGTATAACGCTGGTGTCAAAATTAATTTTTAATCCGTTAGTAAAAACAACACCGTTGGGACTAACATAATTTGTTTTACCGATTATTTCTTCATCAACATTGATAACATTACTGGTCGGATCTACTATTCGAATAATACCAACTTGATTTGCATCTGACCCATCTTGATAATATAGTGTGTTTAGTGGTGCAGTGATTACAGGTATCTGTTCTAGATTATCCTCAGAATTTGTATACCATTCGGTGTTACCGTAACTAATACCTGACAGTATCAAAACTTTGTTATTAGTGGGTATTGGCAAATAGTAAACTAAATTAATGATATAATCTGCGCCGACTGGAGTCAAAACAATTGTCCAAATTCCGTATCTTTCATTTTCAGGCACTGTAACAGAATTAGAAGTCCAATCAGGATCTACATTATAATTTGGAAAAATTATGTACTTTCCATTTAAATTTGCTACTTGGCCATCAATACCTTTGTAATTGTTTTTAATATCTGACAACAATTTACCTTGCAAATTAGCGTAACTTATTGTGCTTACTAAATCAACTGTTTGCACTATTGGCATAGTGATAAAGAAATCTTGGGCTATTGGAGGTGGAACAAAAAATGTCACAGTGCCCACATCTGTTCCATTATTTTCAACGCCCAGTACTTGTCTAGAACTTAGGTTAGTTTGCGGGCTAAGTCCGCTTAAGCCAGGATTTGTTTGAATCCAGAAAGGTTTACCAGGCTGATTAACATTGAATGTATAGTTTCCGCCGCGTGCTAATACAATGTCAGGATTTGATGCAGTATTGTACCCGCTTATATTATAAACTTGAAGACCGTTTTCAGCATATACATTAAATGTGCGTGTTAAGTCTGCTTCACCTGCAAATACATTAACTGATTCTGGGCCGTTGGGTAGCCAATAGTATTGACTAAAATTAATAAATGCATCAGCATTAATTCTTGGATTATAACTATAAAAATCGCTTTCCCATAGATTGTCTTGATTGCTGATGTTGCCGCCATAAAAATCTATCTTTTGTAAAACTTCAGGATATGTAGTATGAAAATCCACTTCTCCAGTTGCTTTATTTTTTACAACTATACTAGGCTCTAATTGGTAATCTGCACGAAGTGCATCAGACTCTTTAATATAGGTATTAATTCCACTGAATCCTGGCGCAAATTTTCTTCCAACATAACCATTAATAGGAACCAAATTTGGCTCTGTCATTAGCTGATCCAATGTAGCGTTTAGAAATCGTTTATTAGAGTCAGACTGGAATACTGCTGGAAGAAAATTTATTGTTTTAGTAATTGGCATCTTCTAATCTATTAATTAATTATAGTATTTACCGTTAAATTTTGTATGTTTAATTGTGCTGCGGTAATGGCGCTGATAATTTCAATATTTTCTACTGTTGCACAACTTATTAAAATTTCATTAGGTTCACTGTTAATCTGCTGCAATGATCCATACGTTTGACTAGTGCTATTAGGTACAATAATAATGCTGCTAATATTAGGAGCCAGACCTTGCTGAATAAACGTCGATAGTTCAGTGAAATAAAATGTTTCACCAAAATCCCAATTTCCTACAGCAAAAAATGCATTAATATATGCAAGAACTTGACTTCGAATTTCGCTGTCAGATAAATTAATATTCGAATTTTTAATAATCTTGAATGTAGCTTGAAGCTCGGGTCTGGCTTTGCTGCCAAATAACGGCTTAAAAACTGCGGCATTATAAATGATAGCGTCACTGACTGATTTATAATTTTCTAGATTCCCAAATGCTAGTTTCAGACTTTCTCCTGTTTCTTTTTCAGGTTCTTGAACTTTTCCGGTAGTATCTAATATCCATGATCTGTATTCTGTTTCATATTCTTTGGTTAATACATACATATCTATTAGATTACTTGGACTTGGATCTATTCTTCTACTTCCTGGAGCATTGTGTTTATATTGAAAATATAAAGGCAAGCGGCCAACTCTTGCAATATAATCGTTGCTTTCAGTTAATGATCGTGCATTAAGATTGATAGTTAAAACATAAAAAATTTCTTCTTCATATGCATAAAAAATTTGCCCTTCGGTATAGTTATTAATATTTGGAATAATATCAAATTGATTTCCAACTATTACCACAGACGATGAAAGAATGGGAGTAAATGTTACAAAACTATTATATCCGTAAGTTTTTTTAAAGAAAACAAACTTAGTAGGGGGATCATTATTCACATCAGGTTGTACTATGGTGTTAAAAATGTCTGGATCGTCAGGCACACCGTCGTTATTAATATCGCTATATGTAACTAATACTTTGCTAGCGTTTACATAACCATCAGATTCTGCAATTTGATCGTATATGTACCATAAAACGTTTTCGGTTAACGGCTGTCCTGTATCTGGATCTCCGTTAACTTTTAGAACATTTACGCTATCATTGACTGTAAAGCCAGTTATAGGATCAAAAATCTTTACTTTATTGTCAAAATAGAATTTTGTTTCTTGTATGCTTTCAAAAATATAACTTAATCCTCTAATTTGCACAGTGTAAATAGAATTCGAAACAGTAAAGCTTAATAGCCAGCTTGCATCTAAATTCTGGCCGCTGGTAGAACCTTGATAAATTTGACTAAAGGGATCTGTCAGATTTAAATCTTGGGCACTAACAGTTTGCCAAGTTTGAGTATTTTGATCATAGCGAATTCCAAATTCACTGTAGTTACTGATTAATCCTATCAGCTTAGATATAAATTCTGTTGTAAACGTATTACTAAATGTAGGTATCACGGTGATAGCTTGGGCGTTCGACGGTAAATTTAAACTTAACTTAACAGGGCCTTCTCCGTTGCTTAAATTACCCTGATTGCCATTGCCTATTAAGCTAGTAATAGAAACATATAGTAAAGGTTGTCCGTTTTGTGGCACTTGTCCATTAGCGGGCAAAGGCACTATTTCATTACCAGAATTAAAATAATTACCAGCACCCGGACTGAATACTATAATACAACCTTCTGTTAAATATCTATTATTACCCACAACCCCTGATCCTATAGCAACTTTATTTCCAGAAATCGGAAAATCTAGAAAATAACCAGTGCTACTGCCAGACCCTGCAGTACTTCGATTCCAATACAAACTGGTCAGCGAAAATCTGTTAAAATATTCATAATAAAAATGTTGCAAGGTTTTACTACGTATGTCTGGCAGGATTTGATTTTCAATGATTCTATTAATATCTGCAGTTGTACTGAAAGTGAAACTAAAACTAGAATCAGCATCTTCTTTATAAAGAATTCCATCTTCTGAAAAAATATTGGTACTGCTATATCTACCGCTGGTGTCGAATATATCCAAATATCTACTAATTCCGCTACTAGTTCTATTAACTGATTTGACTTTACTGATTGTACTATAGTTTGCATAAGGAAAAGTATTATAATCTTCTCCGGTAATCATACGATTTTGTGTATAATACAGTTGCGGTGCTTTAGTTTTAATTTCAGTGATACTTTCCCTGGGGACAGCATTAGCAACTGTGTATTTTAAACTAGCCACAATTGTCAATGTTTCTAATCTACCAGCACGACTGACATATGGTATAGTTAAACGAATGTTAGTCATTTCGTCTGGGGTAATCTTATAACTTAGTCCAGTGCTAGTTCTAAAATATGTCACAAAACTTCCCACAGGGATGGCAGAAAAAGTGCCGTCACCGAATACTAGATCAATTTGATCTCCTGCTCTTGTATTAACCTGATAGCTTTTTTGTGCTGCATTATTGTTATAGATAATGTTAACCCCGTTAACACTGGGAATTTGATTCCACAATTGTCCGACGTTGCCCAAGCTACCAATTTCATATAGCCAAACATCCGAATTATTAATATTATCAAAGTTAATACTAGCTAAATTATTAGGTAAACTTTCAGGAAATCTAAAAGTCTGCGTTTGTAAATTTCCTTGTTTAAAATAAAAGAAAAATCCTGTATTATTGCTAGCATTGCCTAAATTGTCATTTTTATAAATTACATTAAGAGGTCTGCCTGGTGCAGGTGCTGCTTCATATATATAACTTTCATCTACACTGGTGCCGCTGACAACTTCAAAATTTAAGGAAGCATTTTCAATTTGCGTGTTGTATCCAAAAACTGGCAGTGTGCCCGAGGGCAAATTTATATTATATTCTGCATTTAATACCCCAGCAATAGTATTACTGTTGGCAGGTTTACCTACTTGCTGATTGGTCGGTAAAGCTGCATTAATTATTGTGATAAACTGTTCATACCAATTAACATTTCCGTTGTCGTTCCAGTTTACAATAAGATTAGTAAGATCAATCCCGTTGCTGTCTTGTAATCTTTCAGTGGTTTGTACACTGTCGAATTTTATAAAACCATTGGCCGTTTGATTACGTTTAGGCACATAGCTAATTAGTTTAGCTAGTTTTAAAACACTGTCTCTACGTTCTGCTGTATCAATAAAATTTTCACGAGCGTTTAAATCTGTACGAAATGCAAGACTCTGTCCTAAAAATGCAATAAGGTCAATTAATGCAACATATTCGCTGGATTCGATAAAATCGTTAAAATTTTCTGGATAGTATATGCGTAGATAATCCAGCATTGTTTTACGCAAAGTTTGAAAATCATAACTTTGAAAATCTGCGTTTCTGAAAGTTTCGTAAAGAATAGTCCAGTCTTGATTGACTAAAAGACTACTTTGTCT
>Ga0315909_10000166_pt1 | contig 87647 bp, 78 predicted proteins | sample LakEriMetagenome_11_FD_203527 | JGI IMG/M metagenome (GOLD analysis project Ga0315909, IMG submission 203527) | Freshwater fungal communities from buoy surface, Lake Erie, Ohio, United States - Buoy 2 MA125 | ecosystem: Environmental > Aquatic > Freshwater > Lake | place: USA: Lake Erie, Ohio...
AAGAACAATGCCTTCCTCCTGATAAAGCGTGAGACTAACTTGAGGAAGTTATGGGCAACCGATACAGTTTTTACCACCATTCCCTGCTTGGAGATGGTGGAAGTTCCTATTTCTGAATGCTGTGATTACGCAGATCCTTGCACTGTAGCTAGAACTAAATTCAAGCTACCTCGTATTACTGAAGGTAACTATCAGTATGTGATTCAGGGTGTTTATTCTATAAACGCTATGAGTGGTCAAGGAAAGAAACTTAAGGAAATAACCATCAACCGATACGTAAACTTGCTCAAACTTCCCATCATTAAAAAGGAAGAATACTACTGGATTTCTAATGGATATTTGTATGTGAACAACCCTCTTTTGAAAGCAATCAGACTTGTTGCTCTTTTCGAGGAAGATGTTCCAAATGCAATTATGTATCCTGAATGTGGATGCGGAACTCCTGATTATACACCAGAGCAACTCTGTGTAAATCCATTAGACAAGGAGTCACCAGTTCCAGGCTATCTGGAAAAGCAAGTGTTAGAGCTCACTTCTCAAAAGCTTCTCTCTACGTATTTCAGATTGAAAACAGACATCACAAGTGATGGCGTTGATGGTCAAGCACCTAACGCCCCAAACTTGAGATGATATGAGAGTGAAAATAGACTGGCGAAGCGCTAGTAAAGATAACTACAACAGTTTCTGCAAGAAGCATCCCTCCATCAAACTTACATTTGATGAATGGAGAAACATCATCTATTCCTACAACGAGGCTTTCAAAGAATACATCCTAGAGACAGGAGAAAGAGCAAAGCTTCCATTTGGATTTGGTGAGTTCTCTGTCAACAAAAAGAAGCGTAGAAAGATGAAAGGAAAGGATGGAAAAGAGGACTTTGTTAATCTTCCTATAGACTGGAAGAAGACAAGAGAAAAGGGTAAGAGGATTTACAACTTCAACTTCCACACTGAGGGATATTTCTTTGGATGGGTGTGGTTCAAGAACACAGCTAGATTTAGACAATCAAATCTGTGGTATTTCAAAGCTTCCAGAAACACATCTAGACTGCTGTCACACTATCTAAAAACGGATGATAAATACCAACATCTTTATCACGAATGGAAAAAGTAAAATAGATGTCATACTATTACAAATATAATTTCATCAGCCCTGAGCCTGTGTATTCCACTGTTAAGGAGGAATTCAAAAGTTATTTTGATACAGGAGCTGTTGACGATTTAATGTTCCCTACCTACTTAGACAAGTGTCTAAGAAAGCTAGGTAGAACCACTTATGTGATTTCTCAGGAAATCCTACACATCTGTGACTACGAAGCTAGACTTCCAGACAACTTCTATGCTGTTCGTGAAGCATGGCTTTGTACAGCTGTAAATGGCTATCCCTATCAACAGGCTAACTCTTTCTATTCACAGGCTGCCAGTTCTACAACAATTCAGGTGAGCCCTGTAATTGTGTATGGTAACCCTTGTAATGAGGGTGGATGTGACAATCCTTTCTGCCCTAAGTGTATGCCTGATTTGGTACAAGCTGTCTACAAGACAAACAACCAAGCCCCTGTGCTATATCGAAAGGAATATCTTCTCAAGCCTGGTAATATCTCCGCACAAGATAACTGTGGTGTAGACTATACCAGCAATTGGGAATTCTATCAAGAGGCACCTCCTCTACGTGAGTTCACTCCAGGATCTGCTGGTTATGACTCATTTGACATCAGAGACAATAAGTTTGTAACAAACTTCCGAAATGGTGTTGTACATCTTCTTTTCTATGCTACAGAATATGATGCTGGTGGAAATCAGCTAATTCCTGACAACTATCGTATCAGGGAGTTTATTGAGGCTTTCATCAAATACAAAGTGATTGAAACTCTCACCAATCAGACCAACGATGAGACTTTCAACCAGCTTCAAACCAAGCTAGCTTTCTATAAACAACAGGCTGATGAAGCATTCATCATGGCTGATATTGAGATTAAGAAGCAAGATCCTTGGACTAAGCAGCGTAGGATTAAGAATGACTTGAACAGATTTAATATGTATGAACTCCCTAACCGTACTAACAGATATGGTTGGAGACGAAATAACTAATACTAATGGCTGAATTGGAAAAGGGCAATATTAAACAGGAGTACAATAATGCTACCACTGGTCTTAACATGGACCAAACTGTTAACCAGATCCAAAAGGGTAGGTTAACTTATGCATTGAATGCTGCTGTTGAAAACTTTGATGCTAATTCTGTAAACTATCAGAATGAGCCAGGGAACGAACTTTGTGTTACGTTCCCTTCTGGCTTTATACTTATAGGTACCCACTTCATCCAAGAGAAGAACAAACACATATTCTTCATCACTAATCCAGAAACTGGCGGAAGTCAGATTGGATATATGGAGAACAATGATTGTGTGTATCGTGTGATTGTAAATGCTCCCTGTCTTAACTTTAACATTGACCATCCCATTCATAAGGTGGCGCATAAGATTACTAATTGCACCACTGAAATATATTGGACAGATGGATTTAATCCTAGGAGATACCTAGATATTGATGATGTACCAAAAGTTCTAAAATCTGGAACTCCTTTCTGCGATCCAGAATATACAGACGATCTAGACTGTAATCAACTTAAGCTTCAACCCAACTTTAAGATTCCTCAACTGGAGGTAACTGATGTTACAAGCACAGGTAATCTGATTGCTGGTACATATCAGTTTGCTATACAATACTCTGATCCTCAGGGTAATCCGTACACTTCCTACTATTCCATCACTAACCCAACACCAATCGCTGATCCATTCATTACATCAGTGAACTTCAACTATCCTGTTGGGAAATCTATCATCCTCAATATAAGCAATCTTGAGGACACTGGACTATACCAGTATTTCAACCTGGCAGTGATTAAGACAGTGAATGACATCACTTCTGTAGAACTGGTGGGCACCTACTATATTGACAACCTCCAGAAACAAATCACATACACTGGTCAGAACGTTACACAGATTCGTTTGACCATCAATGATATATTTGAGAAGTTCCCTTATTATGACGTTGCACAAGACCTCACAAATGCGCAAGATGTTTTAATCTGGGACAATCTTACATCTATTGATCGTATCAACTATCAAAGCATTGCTAATCAGATTCCTCTGCTATGGGAAACTTATCGTATCCCTGCCACAGAAAACTATGCAGACGAACTGAATGCCACCAATCTCAGAGGTTATCTAAGAGATGAGGTGTATGCTTTTGAAATAGTATTCTTGCTTAAGAATGGTAAGCAAACTGATGGATTCCACATTCCTGGTAGAATCAAAGGTCCTGCAGAGAACTTGCAACCTGATGTTCCAGATACCAACCCAGACTTTATAGGCGTTCCTGATTACACATCTGGAGGAGTAGGATATTCCCCATATTGGAAAATCTACAACACAGGATCTGTAATTGGTACAAGTCCTGGTTATTCACCAGCTCCTGACTACAAAGGACCATACCAATATGGTCAATTTGCATATTGGGAGTCTACAGACACCTATCCTTGTAACAAAGATGTATGGGGTGATTTAGCTGGCCAACCAATCAGACATCACAAGTTTCCTGATATTAATGTAAGCCCTGCTTACGAATCAAAGATATTCACAGGACCTGGTGGAATGGTGATGGGTAATGATGCAGTGTTCCCTATTGGTGTACGTATTGACGTACAACAGGTATCTGCTCTCATTCAGTCTTCTAGTCTTACAGATGATCAGAAGAGTGATATTGTGGCATTTAAGATTGTTCGTGCTGATCGTGGCACTAATAAGTCTATCATTGCTAAGGGTATTCTTAGGAATGTAAATACATACGAGAGAGAAGAAGAGATTTACTACTATCCTAACTACCCATACAACGATCTTAACGCAGATCCATTCCTTAATACAACAAACAATGCCTATTCACAAATCTGTGATGGGTATAATGTATTTATAGACACACTTGCTGTAGATCCTGCTGGAGGACCTGACTTTGCAGAAATAGAATGGACAGATTGTAATACAAACAAACTTACAAAGAAGAAGGTTCTTGCCATTGGTGTCTATCCATTTTGCTCAATTGGTAAACCTAGAATCCTTGGACCTGCAACAGGTAAAGTGGGACTTTCTACATATGAAGTGTGGACTGCCCAGGTTTGTAACACAAGTCCTTTTGGATTTGCACAAGGTGGTAGAATTGAGTGGGATGATATCTACACTGGTATAACCACAGATTGGGTATCTGGATGGCCCACATTCCCAACACTTACATTATATGTAGTTCCTGGAACTGTTCCTGTACAAATTGAAGGACCTGGTGAAATATGTTTCAATGGTCCTACACTTGTGACAGGACCTGATTGTAAAGGAGAAAATCCTCAACCAGGATTTACAGAGAAATACAGACAGATATTCAACTCTCCTGAAACTTCATTTGGACAGCCATTCTTGGGTGATATTCTAAAGCTTGAGAGTGTGATGTTTGGTAGAGGCAAGGCTCACTTTGTTGAGGTGAAGGATAATGCTAAGTATAAGCTCTTAACAGAAGAAGCTCAGCGTGATGCTCTTGAAAGTGCTGAAGACTTAGGAGATATCACCACACCGTTTAACGCCACTGCTATGTTTACAGCATATCAGGCGTATTTGACAATATATGTAAACGGTATCACAAGAAAGAACTATGCCTACTCTTTCAACTCTATAGCTGATTATAACTATGGAGTGGGAGTTCCTGATAACCTTGGCATCAAGCAAAGAACTCTAGACATTGCTAGATATTTGATTCCTGGTGTTTTGAACGTTGGTGATATACATAATATCAACAACTTCCAAAGAGAATCATCTGTCTACCTAAGAACTGACCTAACTAAGACAGCTCTTCCTTTCCCAGACCAGAGCCCTAATATGCTATCTGGAGGAAATCCTATAGTGACAGACATTTCGAGATTTACCATCTCTGAAAAAAACAAATGTCAAGCTCCTGCTAGGGAAGAAGACATATCTGTTGTTTCCTACTATGCATCTCTTAAGAATGTGTTTGTCAATCAGTACGGACAGATCTATTCTTATGACACTGTAGACACTGGTTTCCAAGCACTTGTAGATGACATCACTCCTAATGTATCAACTATATTTGGTGGTGATACATTCATCAGCAGATTTGCTTTCAAGACCAAACTTCCATTCTTCATAGATAATCGTGTAAATGCTCCTGATGATAGTGATATATTCTACGATGAGATTGGTAATATAGCCTATCCAAAATACTGGCACTCAGCACGTTCCATCCTGAAAGATTATGCAATCACAGGTGTGGGCGTACTATCAAACATCATATCTTACAAAGCTCACAACTTTGACTGTCCAAACAGTCAATTTGTAGCTCCTGGACAACCTAAGGATAGCAATCCTGGAAGAACCTATTACGATGGATATTTCTATCTGTTTGCATATGGTATTCCTAACTTCTATTGTGAGAGCTCTTACAACGTAGATTTACGTCAGGCATTCAACAATAGAGAAGGTGACTTCTGGCCTCACGTGAGCACAGGTATTCCTGATGACTGGGTGCAGCAGAGCTTTGTTCCTATTATTCAGGACAACACCTACTACTATAATGTAACCTATTCTAAACAGAACAGGGAGAACACATTTACCCATTTGCCTATCGACTGGGACAAACCTTGCTATACATACTATCCATTCAGAGCTATCTATTCTGATTCTCAGAACATTGATTCTGATAACAGAGTGAATAGCTGGTTGATTTACAGAGCCATATCTTACTATGATTTCCCACAGAACTATGGAAATCTGATATCTCTAGACGGAATCCAGAACAGAGCTGTTCTTGCTCGCTTTGAGAACAAGACACTCATGTACAACAACCTTCTTACGATAGATACAAGTAACCCTCAGGCTGCATACGTAGGTAATCCTATGCTGTTCAGAGGAGCACCTCCAATTGACTTTGCAGAAACTGATTTAGGATATGTAGGAAGTCAAAACAAGATGTTGTTGAAGATCCCACAAGGACAAGTGACTGCAGATGCTAAACGTGGTCAAATCTTCCTCATTAGTGGTACACAGGCTGTGGACATATCTGGATTTGGTTCAGGAGTAAACAGGTTCCTTACAGACCACTTAGCGTTTGAAATCTTACGTTACTTCCCCAAGGTAAACACTGATAACAACTATGCAGGTATTGGTTTGCATGGTGTATATGATAGTAAGTATGACCGTGTGTTAATCACTAAGCTTGATTACATTCCAAAAAGAAATGATATTGTATATGATGAGGTTACAAAAGAGTTCTATATAGTTAAAACTGTTAACGGTTTAACTATTAAAACTCCTGTAAACTTAACTGACCAAGAATACTTCTGTAACAAGAGTTGGACATTATCCTTCAACTTTAATACTAAGAGCTGGATAAGTTTCCATACATATCTGCCTAACTGGTATATTGGAGAGAACAACTTCTTCTATTCTGGTATTAATGGATGCTGTGAAGACTTTGAGGTGATTGCTGGTATACCTGGACCTGTTCCAACCACCACTACTACTTCTAGTACATCTACCACATCTACCAGTTCTACTACTACAACCACTACAACACGTGATTGTCGTCTTGAAGGAGAAGTTGAGATTACAGATTGTCCTCTTGATGGAACAGCTATTGTAACTGTACCTGCTCCAAATCCTCCTTGTGAAAGACCTCAAGGATTAACTCAAGAGGCGTTCTTTACAGGATATGATATAATTATTCCGCCAAGCAACACTGTATCTACAGGAAGTGCAACAGACGCATGTGATGCTGTAAACTACCTGAATACATTCGGTGGAAGCTATGTGAATGTTATTCCTACATACGTCCTAGTAGAATACCAAGGATTGTACATAGGATCTGATGTATACATATTCAACGGTACAACAGACTGTGAGACTATTCCTGATGGCTGGTATTTCACAGGAGCATCTCAGGCAGTGAATACAGTGTTCCATGTGGTGGGTGGTGAAATCTCAATGATTGTTGTTTGTCAACCTACAACAACTACAACATCAACTAGTAGCACAACAACTACTACAACCACTACAATAGTTCCTGTTGATTGTATATTTGGTGGAACAGCAGAGGAAACAGCACCTTTATAAAAGAAAATATAAATGGCAAAGACAATCATCATAAAGTTAACTAGCTCAGGTCCTTCAATAGGTCCATTCACAATCTCTGATGAGTTTGGAAACGTTATTGCAACTAACGTTTCTAAAGCTGATTTGATTGCTGGAGTGAGCTATAGCGTAGGTGATGATGTTAATATTGTTGTAATAGAATCCACTGGTAAGTGTAAGAGCAAGAAGAGTTTCCCAGTTGGTGTAGTGACACCTAATGATTTGGCATTCGATGGATACAAACAAATCAAAACTGCTTGTATCTGGAGGCACCTGACTAACCCAGAGATATACAATACATTCTATGGAAACATAGAACCTTATATCATCGAGTATCCTTTTGCCTACCAATACTACGATGAAATCCTTCAGAGTGTACAGGATTACACTAAGTCATACAAATACCTTCCTACAGACGATGGTATTTTCAACGACAACAGAAGGATAGCTACTAATAACTACTTCAACAAGGCTGTTCTATATAACGATCAGCAGTCCACTGGTATACTTGAGTTGGTTCCTAAACCAATCAACAACCTGAAGGAATACATGAAGTATCCTATATATAGCACTGATAGTAAGACAATTACATTCACAAAGAGTGATAACTTCTATCAGTATAACACATTCTGGTCATTGGTTAGAGATAAGGCTGTACCTCTGTTTGTAAAGAGCTGTGAATCTCTATCTATAGACAAGCTTGTGAATCAACCTAATATGGACTACGGCAAGAGATCTTTCAAGAAAGAACCTCTAAGAGCTAAGGATCTAAAGGTGAGACACATTCTGGACAATAGTTCAGAAACTCATTTGGTTTCCCAGTTTATTTACACACCTGCTCAAATCTCTTACAAATAATGGCAAAGAAACTCACATCAGCAAAAGCAAAGGAAATCCTACACGACAAGAGCGTGCATGGGCATCCTTTGACAGACAAGCAAAGAAGATTCTTCGGTGCTATAGCTGGAGGTGCTAAGCCTTACAAAGCTGAGGAAGGTGGATGGTTGGATAAGTATGAACAAGGAGGATTGGTATTGAAGCAAAAGAAACAAGATAACTACGGTAAAAAAGGCAACTATAACGACTATACAATATCCACTCCCCCAGGATTTGTAGGTATGGGTAATAACCTCAAAGGTCGCAACTACAGTCCTGCGTGGGGTGGACAGTTTCAAGATGGTGGTAATTTGATGCCTGCTATGGCTGGAGCTAACCAAACTGTTCCTATGGCTCAATTGGGAGACAGTGTTAAACCCATCCCAATGCAATTAGCAATGGGAGGAAGTCTTCCTGGTGCTGTTGGGTTCACGTACGCACGCACGGTGGGAGCTGCTCCTGACAATGGTCCATATGCTAAGAAGACAAAGGCTAGTGCACAGAATGGACAGGAGATGAAATACTACCAAGCAGGACTAGATTTCAAACCTAAGACTATTAGTCAAGATGGGTCTGTTATAGATCCTGAAGGATACTGGAACCCAGACAACTGGGGTAAATCAGTTATCATCCCATCCACAGATATCACTATGAAGGGTGTGGATCAACCACTAATTGGTGTATCTGACACAGGAGATGTACAATATATGGAGCCTGGAGAGGATTATGAATTTGATGGTGAATATGTAACAGAATATCCTGTAGCTAAGGGAGGAATTAGTGTGAATAATGCTGATGCTCAACCTATTAAAAAGTTAGATCAATTACTTAACTTTACAAACTATAACAAACCAACCAAGGGCGGCTGGTTAGATAAATATAATTGATATGAAAAAACAGATGCTTAAAATCGCTGGTGTCAAGTCTGAGAAGGAGTTCTACAAGAAGTTTCCTACAGAAAAAGATTTTATGGCTAAGCATGGTAAAGCTTTCAAGAAAGCTCAAATCGGTTCATATATCGGTGGTGAATCAGATGCAGGTTTCCAACCTGTTAACTTCCAAGAGATGTATGATGCTGTTGACTATGGTGTTACAGGATCTACAGATCAAATGCGTAAGGATGAACAGCTTAGACAAGCACAGATTAAAGCTGCCCAAGAGGAATCTGGCAAAGGAGGTGGTGGAGGACTTGGTAATATTGCCAATGTTCTTCAGAGCGAAGAGCTTATGACTGCCCTTAGTAGCGCAGCTGGTGCTGCTAGAAAAGGTAAGAAGATTAAGAAAGCACAGCCTGGAGAAGTGATTGAATCAGACACTCCTGGTGGAATGGGAAGACCTTTGCCTCCTGAGCTGAGACAAGATGAGTTTGATATAGAAGAGAAACCAGGAGGAGACTTTCTTAAACAAATATCTAAGTATGCAGGTCCTGCAGGTAAGATAGTTGAAGGTATTCAACAGTTGAAAGAAGAGAAGAAGGCTCTACAAAGAGCTCAGCAGATGCAGGGAGTGAGTGATGTTGTAAGACAAGCTGCTAATACACGCCCTGAAGAAACCAAACGTAGATATGTTCGTCCTGAGGATATTACAAATACAGGAGAGGAGTTCTTCCCAATATATGGCGTAGGTACAAATGTGCTTGCAAAAGATGGAGCTTCTGTTGGTGGTGGAGAAATCATGAACACGTTTGCTCCTAATACACTTTACGATGATCTTGGATATGAACCTTTGAATGAGAGCGAAAGACTTAAGCAATTCTACTATGGTGGCAAAATGAGAACAGCTCAGACTGGTCTAGAAGCATTTGCTCAAGCTGGTGGAGGAGACATGGCTAGTCAACTAATTACTGGTATCACTGGTGAAAACGCTGGTGGTAACATCGGTGGAACTATTGGTAAGACAGCAGGAATGTTTTTTGGACCAGTTGGAAGTATGGTAGGTCAAGCAGCTGGTCAACTTATTGGATCTGCTTTAGATAGAAAACCACAACAAATTAAAAAGGCAAAAGAAGCTACACAGAGAAACATTAAAGCTACTGCTCTTCAATCAGGGTTCCAAGGTGGACAAGCACAATATACATCATTCATGCAGGATGGTGGTACAACATCTCCTTATGAGTGGGTTAGTCATACATGGCAACCTCAGGTGATAGCTACCTTTGGAGAACACAAAGTGAGCCAATTGCTTAGACCTCCAAAGGATGCTGATATGCTCAGAGCTGGTGGTCATCTTAAAGAATACACTCCTCCTAGTGCAAGAGCTATGTCTACAGAAAGACCTAACTTCCAAATGGGTGGAGAGCTCCAAACACATTGGGGTGGATATGCTGAGCCTATGTCTCAGAATCCTTATTTACCTGGAACAGGAGAAACCGTTATGTTCAGAGGACAATCCCACGATGAGTCTGATGGAAGAGGAAATACAGGTATTGGTATCACCTATGGTGGTAACCCTGTAGAGGTGGAGAGAGGTGAGCCTATGTTTGAATTGCAAGAAGGTGGTGAGATAGATCCTGCAACAGGAGAACCTAAAAAGTCAGGTGTTGTACTTGGTAATATCAAGATTACAAAAGCTTTTGCAGATATGCTAGGCGATACTAAAGCTGAAGGTATGAAGTTTAAGACTTATGGTGCTGATCTATCTAAACAAGAAAATAAACAGAACAAGTTGATTGAGAAGGCGTTAGATAGAATTGATAACATGAATGTTGAAACATCTATTGATAAGATTGCAGCTGACACTGCTATGATAGATATATATGGTGGAAATGCTAAACTTAAAGACTTGGCAGATAAGAAAATAAACGCAGCCTCTCTTCAGAATGCTATTAATGATACAAAGGAAGAAGGATTTCTAAAGATTACAGATAGAGGTGATGTAAGAGCTGAGAAGGGTGCTAAGATTCCAAAAGCCCAAACTGGTGAAGATGTTCCAAAAATAGACGAGAAAAGCTATGATTATCTAAAAGGTCTATATGAGTCTGCCAAACAAGAAGAGGGTAAAAAAGGTGGAGGTCCTGCTACCTTAAGATTCCAACAGGAATATCATAAGCTTGCAAAACCTTTTGCTGAAAGAATTATAGCCAGTGAACCTTTAACTAGATTTGGAAAGAAAAAGGGATATCCTGTCACTGATGTAAGAAGTAATGAAGATTCTATCTTTGGAAAGAGGACAAAACAATACATGGCTGCTCTAGATGAAGCTGAGAAACAAAAACCTGTTGTCCCTGTTGAAGAAGGTAAACCTGGTCCAAAAGTAGAACCTATAAAACCTGTTACAGAAAAAACAACTGAGGACACTATTGATGTGGAAGAGGATAAGACTAAGCGTAACTACTGGATGGATATATTCAACCAGGTGGCTCCTTATCTGAGACCAAGTGATGTTGAAGACCTTGATCCTAACCAATTGGCTGGTGAGATGTATGCTCTTGCTACCAACCAGGTTCAGCCTGTGTATGCCCAGACATTCACTCCTCAGCTCACAGTTCCTTATGATATCTCTCTTCAGGACATTCTGAACGAAAACAGAGCAACTACAAGAGCACAACAGAGACTTGTTGGATACAATCCTGCTCTGCAAAGTCAGCTTAGCGCACAAGAATACTCTGCTAATCAGAGAGTGCTTGGTGAGCAGTTCCGTATGAATCAAGCATTTAAGAACCAGATTTACAAAGAGAATAGGGATAAGCTTGACCAAGCAAACCTTGCAAATTTGCAAATCCTTGATACTCAGGCACAAAGACAAGCTGAGGCTTTGTCTAAGACCAAGGCTACCACACAGGCTGCTCTCAACTCTATTGCTAGCAAGTATGCTCAGAACAAGCTGGAGAACAGAACCTTGGCTACCTACGAGAATCTGTACAACTATCGCTACGATCCTAGATTCAGGGCTATCAATATGAACCCTCTGGCTCAGTTTAACATTCCCCAACTTGCAGATTACACTCCTGAGGAACTTCGTGCTATGGCTCTTCTTAGAGAAAAAGAGAGCAAAACCACCAAGAAATCCTCTGAGGAGAAGAAAAGAAATGGCGGTATTGCCAAAGCATTTAAAAATCTCTAACTAATTCAGTTAGAGAGAATTACCAAAATCTGTTAGTGCTCTTGGAAATTATAATTCTTTCTATTACATTTGTAACTTAATACTCTATGGCCTCTTATACAGACATAATACCCCAGTTTAACCCCTATATCCAGCAGCTTCCTGTGGAGGCTATGGTGCAGGTGGGTATGGAGAAACAGAAGCGCTATGATGAGGGGGTCCAAAAGATTCAGTCTCAGATAGATAGTGTAGCTGGCTTGGACATATACCATCCTTCAGATAGAATGTATTTGCAGTCTAAACTGAATGAACTTGGTAACAATCTTAGAACTGTGGCCGCTGGTGATTTCTCCAACTATCAGCTTGTCAACTCTGTAGGAGGTATGACTACCCAGATTGTTAAAGACAAAAATGTACAGAATGCTGTACGTTCTACACAACAGATTAGGAAGCAACAAACTTTGATGGACCAGGCTAGGGAGAAAGGTACCCTCCATAGAAACAATGAGATTTTCTTCAACGACCAGGTGATCTCCTATCTGAATAACAATAAAGTGGGACAGGTATTTGGTGAGAACTATCAACCGTACACTGACTACCAGAAAAAGTGGTTGGAAGTCCAAAAGAGTCTTGGTATAAAGGAAACACAAACAGATCTTCCATTTGTAATGCAAGATGGTAAGATAGTCATTGACCCAAAGACCAAGAAGCCTATGGTCAATGATTACATGGTAAGGGAAACCTTCAAAGGTGTTGATGCTCAAAGACTTAAGGAAGCCATCATGGCAGCTATGGATGATAATGACTATGCACAGATGAAGATTGATGCATATGTTAGCTACAAGGGATACACACCTGATATGCTTATTAAGGAAGCTGATAGCACTTATAGGTCTAACAAAGAGGAGTTGACAAAGACTATAGACAATCTAACCATCCTGAAAACTCAGAATGTTGGAAATCAACAGATGACCAAGGATATAGATGTTCAACTTGAACAATATAAAAAACAGCTGAAGAATACAGAAGATCAGTATAGAGATGTAATAGCAGGAATTCAGGCAAATCCTGAGGGATACAAACAGAAGCTATTTGCAATGAATTCTATAAACAACTTTGCTAATAGTTTCTCAAACATATCCCATATTCAAAATATTGTAGATAGTCCCATCAAAAAACAAATGAATGAGGACAGAGCCTACAACTTCAAGGTGGTTGAGTTTAACACAAAGAATGCTCAGTGGCAGAAAGAGTTTGGTTTAAAAGTAGCTACAGAATCTAGACTTGCAAATAAAGAAGCATTTGACCAAGCACTAGCCTTATATAAAGAAGGATTGGGTCCTAATCCTCTTGGTCCAACTACAGCTAAATATGTTGGAGCTCCTCCTACAGATAAAGAGATATTGGATGGAATGGTAGAAAGCTTTAAACAAGGAGCTGACATAGACCAACTGAATAATGACAAGAATGCATTAAAGGTGAATTGGGCAAAGAACCAGCCTTCTAAAGCAGACTATGCAAAACAGAAAGGAATAGATCTTAAAAACTATACAGACGCACAATATAGAGCTGATTTAGATAAACAATTCAACAGTGACTTAGCTGCATATAATTCAAACAAGAACTCTGTAGATGCTCCTACAAGAAAAATCCTTGGTCAGTATTCTGAGCTGGATAGATTGTATAAGCTTAAGGTTAATGCAATAAATGATGCAACTGAAAAAGCAAACGCACTTCATCCTGAAGTGACTGAAGAGGCAAATAAGCTATCTAACAATAAGGTGAGCTTTTTGGATTATACATTTAAAGATGGAAAACCTGGAGTGTATAACATACTAACAAAAAGTGCAAGAGAGATATACGAAGATATTCAATCTGGAAAAGCCACATTAAGAGTGGACAAAGCTCCTGGAGGATATATTGTACTTAGATATCCTGGTTCAAATATTACATATGAAATATCTAAGAAAGGTGGATTCTTTGGTTCTGACAAGGTGGGAGGAAAACAAACAAGAGAATTGCTTTTGTCTGTTCATGATACATACAACAGAGTAGGACAGTCTATTAAAAATAGAGATGCAGACTTTGCAAAAATACTTGGTGAAACTATCAACTCTGTAGCTCCAGTATCATCATTGCTTCCAAAGGGAGCAACAAGCACTCTTCTACCTTTGATAGAGGATAAACTAGGAAGAGAGCAAAAAGGACAGACAGAGGAACTAGCTGGCTTTGTAAAAGGTAAGGATTTTAACTTTGACACTGTAAAAGAACTAGCTCTAAATCCTGACACTAAGGTGACTCATACTACCTGGGGAGATAATGTATTCATTACAATGACTGGAATGCTAGGTAAAAATCTTGCAACTCAGAAGTTTAAGATTTCAAAGTCTGACTTTGCTACAATGTATCCAAATCTTGTTGACAATACAAATATGGATTTCTGGCAATCAGCAGCAGCAAATGGTAGCACCAACTACAAATATCACGTTGCTAAGAGCGCTTTGATGAATCCAGATGATGCTTTCACTTCTGGCACTTACGATATTCCATCTAAGAAATACATAGTGAAGGGTGATATCTTCTTTGATCAAACTGACAAAAACAACACCACCCCTGTTGTTTATGTAAAAAGTAAAAAGACAGGAAAGGTTGTTCCTATTCCTGGCGAGGTGTTTTCTACTTTTTCAGGTTCTGAAAAATCAATGTATCAAGTGAATGATCTGTTGATAGAGAACTACTTTAAAAATAATAATCTAGATGCCGATTTTTAATAAAGATTTACCAGCTTTTGATAAGCCACTTGAAGGATTTCCCAAAGAGCAAGAAGTCTATAAGGGAAAGGTGTTGCCTGACACCCTGCATCCTGCTGTCCCAAATCTAGATTCAGACTTTGGACAGGTGGGTACTGGAGATGTTCAAGACCTATTCAGAATGAACTCTGTCCAATCAGGACCTATATTCGGATCTACAATAAGTGAGCTTTCTAGAAACAAGAGGTATGATTATTATAAGCCAGGAACAAACTATGAAGATTTATATGCAAGAGTACAACCCTGGTACAAGCAGATTGGTAACGGTCTTGTAAAAGGGGGTGCCTTTATGGTGGGCACCTTTGCACAATCATTCAATAGTATTCCAGAAACAATAAACGCTGTAGCAAAAAAAGATTTATCTGAGCTTGCTGGAAAAGACTCTTATGTTAGTCCTATAGATGATTGGTATAGAAATCTAGAAGATCTCTATCCCAACTACTATTCAGACTATGAGAAAGCACATCCTTTTAAAAGCATCCTAGGTAGTGGCTTTGCTAACACCTTTGGAGACAAGTTTGTTAAGAACCTTGGATTCATGGGTGGTGCTATTGCTGGTGCTGTAGTGCAGGATTTTGCCATAGGTGCTCTTACACAAGGACTTGGTGAAATTCCTTTGCTATCTAACCAGATAGGAAAAGCAGCTCTTTACATGAATAAAATCCTATCCTCAGAAAGCAGGGTGGGAAGAGCATTGGGTGCTAGTGAAAAGGGTATACTTACATCGTTTCTAGATAGCGGTGTGCAAGCTGGTAGAACAGCTGAGCAGCTCAATAGAATGGAAACATTGGCTCAATTGGCTGCTTCTAGAAAGATTAACAATCAGTTTAGATATGGACTTAATCTGTGGACATCTGCTCTCACTGAGGCAGGAATTGAGTCAAGAGATGGATACAGAACATTGAAGACTGATCTGATTGATCAATACAAGCTTGACAACTATGGATTAGAACCCACTGGAAAAGACCTGAAAGATATTGAGGATATTGCTACATCTGCTATGAATGCTAGGGAAATAGGAAACCTTGGCATCCTCCTTGTATCAAACGCTATACAGTTTGAAAACATATTAAGACCTTTCTCTTCAGCAAGAGTAGGTGTAACCTCTCCTATATTCCAGGAAATTGCTGGTAAGCGCATTGCTCTTCAAGATGGACTAATGGGTGGCTATTCAGAAATAGTGCCTAAGTCTACATTTGGAAAGATAGTTAGAGACATCAAACCATATGCACCTGAACTGTTTACAGAAGGTGTGTTTGAAGAGGGTGGACAGTTTGCAATAGAAAGAGGTACGTACGACTATTACAATAAGAAGTATTTTGATCAGAAAAATAACAAATCAAGAAACGACTTAGCTGAATTCATTGATTCTATAGGAACTGGACTAGTTGACCAATTCAGAACAACAGCTGGTTGGGAGAACATGTTCCTAGGAGCTTTGACAGCAGGACTCACTGGTAAAGCAAAGAGTGTATATAGTAACATAAAAGGTACAGGATCAAAAGCTCAGATAGCTGCTGAGATTAACAATCTCAACTCTAGCCAGCTCATGGGTGTATTTGAGAACAACTTTGAAAATGCTGCTCAACAGCTTAAGGCTTCTAAAGACATGGAAGCTGCTGTTAAGAAGAGAGATATATTTGAATACAAGAATGCTCAGTTTAGAGCTTTGTTCTCTTGGGCAAATGCCAGAATGCAGGGCAACAGATATGGTCTTCTAGAGGAAGAAATTAAACTTGCCAAAGAACTTCCTAATGAGCAATTCAAACAAATGTTTGGATTTGATGCTACGGCAGACAACAGACAGGTTGTAAATGCATACCTGTCATTGGTTCAAGAGGAAGCTAATAAGATTAAGAGAAACTACGACAAGATCAATGAGTTCTTTGTAAACCCTTACAAGTATATTAGAACTCCTAAGACTGATGAGGAAATAACTGAAAGCGAGAACTACAGGAAGTATGAGAACTATAAGACAGCAATGACTTATTTCCCATCCTTGATTGATCATGCTGACAGAAGAACCGATGAGATACAGAAAGAACTGATTGACATCAATCCTCTATTGTCTGTAGATATAGTTAAGAAACTTGGTAGTGTTGACTCGCTATTAGACTTGGCTAAAGAATATGAGAAAGAGGCTACAACATCTCTTGGTCTAATTAGTGACATCACCACTCCTGAGGAAAGAAAGAAACTGGAGAGAAGAGCTAAGACACTTAGAAACCTAGCAGAAAAAATATATGGTGTTACAGACACCTACTATTTAGTAGCAAAAGATGAGATGTCTAAAGATGTTCTTTCTAGGAAGGAAAATCTACCAGGCGACTATCTTAAGCTATTTGACAACCTAGTAAACTTTGAGATTAACGGAAGAGACCCTCTAAGAACTGATAAGAACATCAAACATCCTCTGGATGTAGAAAAGGCTATCTCTCTAGCTGTAGATCTTAACAGACTGGCTGAGATGAAGAAAGATGCAGGAGATGCATTTGATATTCTATCTAATCCTGAGAAAGGGTTTGACGAGTTTAACAAGGTGGATGAGAACAGACTTCCTCCTAAACATTCTCCTGAGTCAGAACTCACTCCTGGTAGAGAGTATGAAACTTCAAATCTTGGTAAGTATAGAACCAGGAAGATTGCTGATGGAAGATACCAAGTGATTAGTCCAGACAAGACTATTGTATCTACACATCCTTCAAAAGAAGAAGCATCTGCCACTACTAAGTATTTGAATGAAAATCTAAGCAGCCTACTTAAGGTGACTGTGGTTAGAGATAATGGAGATGGCACTATCAGAATCACTGACTCTAATGGTGACATTCAAGATATTCCTAAAGCAGATATATTAAAATACACTCCTCTTGAAACCCAAGAGGAAAAGATAGCTAAGCAGAAAGAGCAAATAGCTAATGAGCAGAAAGACCTAGAGGCAGATTCTGGAAACGTAAACACAGGAAACCCTGCAGAACCTTACGGTAAAGAAAGTGCTCTTCCTGATATAAAGATATTGTTCAGCTCAAGCACTACAGAATCTGAAGGTAGTGATGATCCTAACTGGCAGAAGAATGCTGCTCTGTCTCCTATTCACATTAAGAATTCTAGAGAGTTTTTAAACAAGGCACAGGGTTTTGCTAATAGAGCAAACCTAAGAGCCATCCTTATCACTCCTCTATTGGAGAAAGCATATGGATTAGAGGGACTCACTCAAATCTCCTATGGTGTCAGAAATGAGGACCTAGCAACACAAGAACAAAAAGACAAGTTCTTAAAAGACACTACAGATTTAAACAATGGATTCATTGCCCAAGTGTTTGTAGAACAAGTAGGTAGTGATCTATACTTTATTGATAAAACTGGAAACAAACTTGGTAAGTTTGGAGAGCAATTAGATGAAACCAAACTTGGTAATGTTGTTTTCCAGACAATGCGTAGAGCTGCTCTTAAAGATAGTCAGGGTGGTACAAAAGCAAGAAGTGGACAGGAGGAAGAAGCTAAAGTATATCTAGAAGCTTGGAAAAAAGAAAGAGCAAACATATTTGCTACAGATCCTAACGCCTCTCCTACAGTTTATGAGTTCAACATATCTAGAGGTATACCTATAGATGGTGATACTCCTAATCATGTAGCAGGCACACTGATTACATCTGATCCTAAGGAAGAAAGACAAGTTCTTAAGGGTCAATCAATTATACAGATTCCAACAACCAAGACTATCACATTCAAAGGAAGAGCTATAAACTTCCCTAATGGCAGACCAGTTCTTGTATATGGTGACAATGTTGCCTTCTTGAACAATGTGAAGTTGGATGGCAAGAGAGCTCAGGTGATATATGCTGTTATTGAGAAGATGGCTAATGACATCACTCAGAGAGCTAATGCTGGAAAGAAGATTGTATTCAGTAAGACAAAAGAAGCCAAGTTCCTGCAGAACATTCTCTATTGGAGAACAGGAGATACAAAAGAGGGTTCTAATCAGATAAACATTTCTGAGGATGGAACCACAATATCTTTTGCTGGTAAGTCATTCCCTATTGCTAAACTGGCTGAGAATAAGAAGGAATTAATTGAGGCCATCAGTAACTCCTACCACAATACAAACAACAAGAGCTTGTCTGAGGAAATGTTCAGCAAGTCCTTTACAGAGTTCTACATTGAGAAGGGAGAACTCAAGTCTCGTGATTGGGCTAACTACCAGTCCTACTTGTTGTCCTCTACATTCCCAGATGGATCTAAGAGAGCTGCAGCTGACACCCCTCTTACAACTAAAATAGCTATTCCTCTTTCTGAGATTCCTTATACACATAAGCAGAAATACTCAACTCTTATAGGACTTGAGCTTCCTATTGGTGTAATAAACAAACCTGCTGCAGAAGCTAAAGAAACTGTTGTAGAAGCTCCTAAAGGTAAGTTTGATTACAACGGAACAAAAGAGAACACCACTCCTATTCTGAGCTTTGGTAATGTATCCTTCACTGTTAAGGAAGGAGAAGATCCTCAGTTCTTGGTAGACAGCGAGGAGTTTAAGAAGACACAAGATAACCTTGTTAAGAAACTAAGACAAAACTCCCCAGAGGCAGATGAGGAATCATTGGTTAAACAAGCCAATGGTGTCATCCTCAGTGTTGTTAGAAAGGAAGTGGATAATGATCTAAAGACTGCTACAGTTGAGGAAGTTGTTCCCACTGCTGAGGAAGTAAAACCTACTGAGGAAGTAAAACCTGTTGAAGAGAAAAAAGAAGAAGAACCTAAGAAGACACAGTTTGATCCTAAGAAGACAAAGAAGAGAGGAAACCTATTCAGAGCTGTAAGTGAGACTGATGAGTCTGAGAGAATGACTGAGGCTGATATTGAAGCCTTTAAGAAATGGCATGCTGAGAAGGTACCTCAAATCCCTTATGAGATTCTTGGACAGATGGTAACCATCAATCCTAATAGAAAGGCATGGGGTGTGTTTGAAAATGGTGTGGCTAAGTTTGTACGTGGTGGATTGAGAGCTACAGAATACCATGAGATATTTCATGGCATATGGAGAGGATTGCTAAACGCTGATGAAAGAGCTGCTATTGTAAAAGAGTTTAATGCTAAAGAGGGTAGCTTCAAAGACAGGCTTAGTGGTAAGACTATCAACTTTGCTGATGCTACAGAAGAGCAAGTGGAAGATAGACTAGCTGATGACTTCAGTGATTACAGAAAAGGTAAGCTTGCTGCTAGAACTTTAGGAGATGCTATCCGTGAGTTCTTCAAAAGAATCATGGATTTCTTCAAGTCCTTTGTAGCCAAACCTACATTAAAGGACCAACTGTTTGATAATATTGAGCAAGGTAGATTCAAAGATAGAGAGCTTGCACCTGAGGTTAAGAACCTAGGCCCAGCTTACAGAGCTGCAGAAGGTCTTAACGAACAGCAGACTAACGAGTTTGTTCAGGATATGACAGCCCTATCTTCTGCCATGATCTTTGGAAATGGAAAGATAGGTGCAATTGATAAGTCAGCCATCTATGATATTAGAAAGATAACCAGCAAGCAAGTGTTTGATGAGATTAAAAACATCTACACTGAGCAGGGCTGGATGGATCAACTTAGTGAAAACACCTGGAATGATCTGGTTGAAAAGACTAAGCGCTCCCTAAAAGCCAACCTTAAGGTTTCCTTTAATGAGGAAGACTTGGTGAACATCAACGATGAGCAAAGTAATAACAGAGACTATGCTCCAGAACCATTCTCTACAGACTATAAGAAGTCTGCTCCTGTTGGAATAAAGTTCACATCTTCTACTATTCCTAAGACCAAAGCAATGAGTCAGGAGGGTAGAACATCTCTCACTCTTCCTGATCTAAAAGATACTAATAATCTTTATTCACTGGTTCCTTATGGACAAGTGTTCTCCACTGTAATCAACGCCCTCCATAATACAAGCATTGGTAAAATAGCTGGAAAACTTCTAAAACTAAGCCAGAAAGACTCTGACTATGTTAGATTCTTCCAAAGGGTGGGAGGAGATCTGGAAACAGGAACTCTTCCATTTGGAGACTTCAAGTATGATGATTGGAGATTGTTTATAGAATTGGTACAGGTGTATACAAAACAAAAGCCTGATGCTAGGATAGAATACATACAAGGAAATCAGGTGTATTCTGGTTCTGCGCTTGTAACAGGTATTGTCAACACCACTGTTAAAGGATGGATACAGAACATCAGAAACCTGGCTAAAGATCCAGACTCAATCATTAAATATGATAGTATAGATAAATCCTACACAATTGAGGATATATCAGATGTAAAGATTGACAGCCCTAAAGAACAATTGGAGTTCCTTGCAAAGCTGGGAGTAACATTCTCTAAGGATGCATATGACCGTCTTAGCAAAGATATTAAAGAGAACAAGTTCCCAACAGCTGTAAGCTCTATTAAGAACACCCTGCTTAAGGATAAGCAGATCATGAATGTTCAGAAGAAAACTCTGGACATCGGAGGTCCTCTAAATACATTGGCTGAGTTCCTGGTAGGTGCTACTAATCCTATTCAGGCAAGCACCCGTACAAACATCACAGGTAACCAAGCTAACTCATTTGCAGATAGCAACGCTCCTTCTGTGTTTGAAACCACATTCAATGAGGTGGGAAGTATACAGGAGCTGTTCCAAATCAGACCTGAGCTACAAGATGTGTTCTCTAAAGGATCACAAGTGCTCAAACTTGGTGGACTGTTCTTTGATGAAGACGGTAAGAGAACTAACTTAAAGATTAAGTTGGGATATATCGAAGGAAGAAACAACAATGACACCTCTTCAGGAAAGTCAGTTGGTAATCTTACAGAGGGAGAAAAGCTTTCTTTGGAGATTAACCAGAACCTGAATGGTCAGTTCTATGTACTGATTCCTGCAGATAGCTCTACAGAATGGATGATGAATCTAGGAAACAATGTAGAGTTTGCTGAATTTGAAACAGGAGAGGCATGGGACAAGGTGAATAACATATTCAAGGATTATCTATTTGATGACGTAGCTCTTGCCCTAGATGCTGATAACAGAAAAGATATTAGAAACCTTGGAGACAGAGCAAGAGATCTTCGCTTCTTTGGAGAGATTCTCTCTGAGAAATACGCTTCTGCCATCCAGGAAATGATTGATGATGAGAGATCACTTAGTGATATCCAAACATACATCAATGAGAACTTTAAGGATAGAGAGGTTGAAGACCCAGTGGGTAACAAGAAAATTGTTCTTGGTATAGAGTCTGACATCAAAGCTTTCATAAATGGTTCAGCACAAGAAACCATAGAAAACCTGAAAAACACAGGTGAGCTTTCTTTCACAGATGAAGGTTTTCTTAAATATGAATCTCTTGATGGCAACTTTGCTAGCAGAGAAAGTTTAAAAAAGAATGAGCTAAGTGAGGAAGATGTTACAAACATTATAATGTTTGCTAATACCAACCAGATCATTAGCAACTTTGAGTATCACAAGATATTGTTTGGTGATCCTTATCAGTTTGCTATTAAGGATAATCAGCTAGATGAGACTAAGCGTATTAAGAGCTTCCTCTCTCCAAGAAGAATGACTGTTGATCTTGTGGAGTTTAACTCATTCCTTAATGATAATGTGAACAATGCTGATGGAATAAAGCTTGATCCTAAAGATCCAGGCTACCACACCTTCAAGTCTTACACAAAGACTATTACATTGAATGATGTGAAGGTGGCTAGTTCACTGGCTAATAATCCTAATCTTTCTAAGGAAGTGAGAAAAGCCTTCCTTGATATCACTGAGGCTGACGCTTCTTCTATTCTTGAGCTAGGCACATATAGAGAGGTTAAGATTAAGAACTCTCAGTGGCCTAAGGAAGCAGAAGATTGGTATCAATGGCAGATGGCTTATACCAGACAGAACATGCCTGGATATGAATACACTAATCCTGTTCTTGAGGAACATGACAAAGCATTGGTAGCTACTCCTGAGCCTAGTTTCGTAATAGAGGTGCTGAAGCCAATTGTATCTGGTGTAAAGAACAACAAGAACAGAATTGAGCTTGTGCTTGATAAGTTCTCCCAAATGCCCATCTACTATAAGGCTGTACAGGGAACTAGTCTTGAAGATGTATATCTGAGAATGATTAATCCTGATAACCAAATAGGTTATGCTATCATGGTGTCTGGTAGAAAGGTGGGTGCTCAGAAATTGTATGAGCTATACAAAGGTGGCAAACTAAACAGTGATGCTTTCTCTGAGGAAGACATTGTTGAGGTGCCTTGGAAGATATATGGTATACAGGTGGAGAATAGTTATGAAGGTCCTGGTTACCAAACTAGAGGTAGTCAGCTTACAAAGATATCTACCCTTGACCTATATGCATACGGTGAACCTATTGGTGCTAATGCTGAGAGAAAAGAAGCTATTAGAGCTGCTGTAAATAAGAACAAAGACATCCTTAGTAGATACCATAAGAATAAATATGAAGGTTTCCTTAAGAAAGCTGGACTAGAAGACTTGGAAGGTGTGTACAGAATTGTAGACAGAGCTGCTCTTGCTAAGGCTCTGCAGGATGAGATGTTCAAAAGAACTCTGTCTGAGAATGTAGTGGATAGTATACAACTTGATGAAAACAACGAGTTCATCATTCCTTTTGAGGCTTCTCCTGCATATGTTCAGATTAGAAACATCATCTATTCTTTCATAGATAAGGCTATCGGTTCTCCTAAAATGTCAGGTGGTCCATATGTACAGGTGCCTGTAACAGGATGGGAAAGTGCTTCTAAGGGAAGAGGTCTGGCTGTAAAGACAAAAGATGGCTACAAAAAGATAAGCAGAGAAGAGTATGAGGCTATGGAGGATAAGAAAGGTGTAATCCTTACAGAGGACACTCTTAAGATATATGAGGATGAGAAGGGTAAGAGATATTGTGAGGTGATGATTCCTCACTGGTTCAGAGATTTGGGCAAGCTGTCTAAGAAGACAGATGCTGAAATCCTGCAATATCTGAACACTCCTGAAGGAAGAAAGATACTAACAGGTGTTGGTTTCCGTATTCCTACACAGGCGCTAAGCTCTGCAGAAGTGTTTGTTGTGAAGGGCTTCCTTCCTAAGGCTATGGGTAAGACGGTGGTTGTTCCATCAGCCATCACTACAAAAGCTGGATCTGACTTTGATATAGATAAACTCAACATGTATCTGAAAGCCACCTATATTGATAGGAATGGTAATCTCAAACTTGTCACTCTTGAGGGTGATGAGGCAAGTACAAGAGCTTTCTATACAAAGGTGTTCAATGATTCATTAGCTGGAAAACAAATGTACAAGACTGAGCTGTTGGAAGCTGCACAGATCTTATCATACAACCTTGATGATCCTAAGAATCTTGTAGAGAAATATGCTAATACATTAAACATTGTTCTTGAAGGAGTTACTGACTCATCTGACTATGAGCAGGCTATAATAGATGATATTAATGAGCTTGGAGATGAAAACATTCAGAAGGGTCTGAGAGAGAAGTTTGTAGATGAGATGTATACAAAAGCTCTTGAAAATGAATACTATGAGAGCCTAGAAGAACTGCTTACACTCCCTGAGAACTTCAGCAGATTGGTGAATCCTGTAACTGATGGTGGTCTGAAGAAGCTAGCTGGAAAGATAGATGCATTGAAAGGATATGATGAAGCAGCTGTTAAGAACAAGCTTCTTAATAGAAACTTCCTGAGCAATCTAAGGAATGCATTCATCACTGGTAAGAAGTGGGTGGGTATTGTGGCTACAAACATCACAGGACACTCTCTTGCACAGAAGTCTAAGATTATAATTGATCCAGTTAGATTTGAAAATGTTAAGAATAGAGACGAGAGAAACATTCTTAAATACAATGGTGGACAGATCCTCCTTGATCATAACACTATAGAAGTGGATGGTAAGACATATGCTTCTATCTCAGGAATCTATGATGCTAAGAATGAAGGATACATCTCTGATGGTTTATCTGGATATGCTACAGCTGTTGTGGACGTTGCTAAAGACCCATACATCTTGAGAATCATTAAGAGCGATCTTTTGATAAGCACATTCATGTTCCTCAGAAGAGTAGGTGTTCCTAATGAGCAGCTGGCAATGTTCATGAACCAGCCAATCATAGATGAGTATATTAAGCTCTTAGATAAGAAGAAGTCAAAAACTCTATTTGATTCAAGATATATAAATGAGATACAGGAGTTTTTCCCTCATCTTAAACAAGACATAACTAATACGTTTGATAAGGATGGTCTTGAAGAAAACATCAAAACCTACTACAGTGAAAAACAGTTGAGTCCACGTAAGAACGGTGAGCAGATAGCTATTCTTAAAGAGTTCTTGAAATATGCTAAGATGGCTGACTTCAGCTTCAATCTTACACAGGCTTCCAACTATGACACTACTAAATTCAGAAATGCAGAGAACCTCTCTAACAAACAATACAAGCAGGAATTCGCAGAGAATTATAACATATTCTCTTCTGTGGATGATCTTTTAAGAAATACACACATTGGAGAGCAAGCCATGTACCTCAACAAGAGTGTAGATGCTGCTGCTGAATACCTTGTTCTTGATAAGCCTGAGTTCATGGAGATCACAGATGAGCTTATGGAGCCTTATTACAGAGATCAATACTTAGGTAATGAAGATCGTAATAAGGTGGGTAATAAGATGAAATCTGCTCTTCTTGACTTCATCATCCAGACAAGAACAGATGTTGCTGCTAATCTATACAGAGACTTGGTAGAAACTTCCACCTCTGTAGCAAACATGCTCACTGAGGCTAAGAAGCAATTCCCTAACGTAAAGATTATCAATGACTTAGAGGTGGATAGCTCAGGTAGAATTGGAGGTGCACAAACCATCAAACTGAGAGTGAATGATAGATCTAAGGATAGTGAAGACATGTACACAGGAATGATGAGAGAGCTTAGAGATGATCCTCGTACAAACGCTCTGTATAATGGAATAGTGAAACTATCCATCCTACAGGGTACACAGATGTCTCCTATCTCCATCAAGAACATCATACCTGTAGAAGACTATGCTGCTAAGATAACTCCCATTATTGCTGGTCTGAAGGCTGATGAGTCAATTAAAGCCTTTGCAAAAAGTTATGAGTTCCAAAGGAATGAGTTTGCTGATGATAAGGTGGTACCAATTGTAAATCCTAGATTTAGAGAGGTAGAGCAGGTTGAATATAACGAAGATGCTCCTAGAAGATTCCAGGCTGCCTTTGTAAAGATTAACACAGTGAAGGGTCCTATCGTGGTTCCTGGTCAATTCCCAACCATCCAAGGTTTGGGTGTTAAAACCATGCAAAGACAGCTGTTGTTCTTGAATGAGAAGTATGATGCTAAGGGTAGCAACTATGATGTGGTGAAGGTTCCTAGAGCGCTTCCTATCAACAAGAAGAAGCTAGATGAGGGTAAGTTTGATATAGCCACTGGCTTAGAAATCACTAACCAAACTTACGCTGAGAAGATAAAGAATGGTGACACATCTCTTCAGAACTACTATGGCTATCAGAAGGTGAAGAATGTAGATGGTTCTCCTGTAATTGCTGGACGTGATAGAGACGGAAATGCAATTTATGTCTATAAATTTATTAACTTGCATGGGGATGGTAACTACACCACTGAGTATTATGGAGATGGAAGACCTTCCGTTTTCAACAATGGAACTCAGAAGAACATCATAAATGTAAACGGATCAAAGGTGAGTGGTGAGATTTCAGATGCTGCAATAGTTGACTACTTCATGGAGAATGCATATTCAGACATCATGAAACTGCAAGCTGCAGATCCTGTAGTTAATAAACAAATTGAACCAGAGGGACTTCCTCCAATTGATGACGAGAATCAAAATAGTTGCAAATCATGAGTAAATGCGCATTAGATATAAGGAAAGATATCGTTGCTACTGTTGGTAGAAAGCTTACAGAGAAGGGAGCTATTGTGCAAGGAGATGTAGGATATTTCCCAAATCCTTCTAGGGCTGGAGCTGCTATCAATGATATTAACTCTGAGTTCAAGACTAGTATTGTAAAAGAAAGTGAGAAAGGATCGTTCCTAATTGAACCATCTGATGATCTTATTAATAGATATTTTGAACAATACAAAAGACAGGAAGAAGGTGAAGCTGGACAATTGCAAGAAGAAGAAAGACTTAGAGGTGGATATACAGAAGAACAGCGTGGTGAGTTCTTTCAGTTAGAACAAACTGAAACATCAGCAGCATCTCCTGCTACAATAGCTAAGATAAAAGACTTCCTTGAAAGAATTGGTGTGAATGTTAAGGAGTATGACAGCATAGTTGTAAATGGTGTCAAGCAAGATGCTAATGCTGCAGCCCTAATTACACAGAAGCTCATTCAGATTGTTCAGGGTAAGGAGGGTGTTGCTCTTCCTGAAGAAGCTATGCACTTTGCTTTGGAGATCATAAAGCAAACAAACCCAGCGCTTTATAACAAGCTGCTCAAAGAGATTAACAACTATCAGTTTTATAAACAGATATTGGCTGACTATGGTGCACATCCTCTATACCAAACTGCTGATGGAAAACCTGACATCAGAAAGTTAAAAGACGAAGCTATTGCTAAGGTGTTAGCTGAGACAGTGATTAACCAGAACGAGGGTTCTGTAGAGAATCCTGAACACCTAGCAAAGGTGGAAAGCTGGTGGTCACAGATTGTAGAATGGCTTAAAAACCTATTCAACATAAAGAGTGGATTTGATCAAGCAGCCCTTGCTGTGCTTTCTGGGGAAGAGATTGGCACTGTAGAAGATATTAGAGCAGAAGAGGGAGCAGCCTATTTACAAAAGACCAAGCAGGAAGATAGCATCGATAGATTGAAAGCTATGGATAGCAGACTATCTATCAAAGATGTTGAAGAAGAGGGTAAAAAAGAACCTAGGTATTTCTTAGATGGCGTTACAAAGATATTGAAAAGGGTGTCTGATGATGTAAAAGATTGGTACTCAAGAAGATTCTCAAACAATGAAATCACCAAAACTGAGAAAGACAAGGCAATCGATGATATAAAAAGAGACAAAGGAACTAAAGGACACAGTGATCAAGACTATTTGATAAGAGGATTGAACGATGGTAGAGGTGGTATATTGGTTGATGAGAATGGCTATCTTAGACAAGATCCTTTAGACGATAGTGGATATGTTCCTCAGATGGACCCTAATGATCCTGAGAGAGTTATATATGAAACGCTAAAAGAGAATCTACGTGAGAGACTTGCATCCTTTGGAGAAAGTACAAGGTTTCTTTCTGAGATAAAAATATATGATCCAAAGACTAACAAGGCTGGTACAATTGACCTAGTTGCCATCACTAAAGATGGTAAGGTGAATATAATAGACTGGAAGTTTATGGATTTAAACGTTGATGTATATGAGGATGTTCCTTGGTACAAGATAGCTGCTTGGAAGAATCAGATGGATCAGTATAAAACCATGCTAATCAATGCTTATGGTTTTAAATCTCAAGACTTTGGACAAACCAGAATGATTCCTATCAGGACAGTTTATTCTGGTGGTACACTCCTAGGAATAGAAATAGGTGCTGTAGATCCAAAAGATATCACAGATGCATACCTGATGCCTGTTGGACTAGAAGAAGAAGCAACAGGAAACGAACAGATAGATGCACTGTTGAAGAAACTGAACGCTGCCTATAGAACTCTTTCTGAGAAGAAAGCACTTCCTTCAGAGAAGAAAGAAAAGGCTGTGCAGTTGAATACCCTGATGTCAGCCATCAGACAACTTCAGATAAGACAAAACATTGAACCGCTTTTGGAAGAAGCTAAGTTGCTTAACAACTACATCCAGAAGGTAATCAATCGATTTGAAACAGAATGGAAGGATAAAGAAAGAATAACACCAGAAGAAGAAGCACAGAGAAGTGCATTCTTAAAGGAGATAAGAGATGCTGAGAAGATGCTTGGTACATACACTAGCTTGGATGTTGACCTTTCAGACCTATTCTTATCAGGAGGTTCTGAGAATGAGAAGCTTGAGACTGAGGTGGCTAAGACTGTTAGAGTGGCTAGAGCCTTAGGTGACAAGCTTAATAGAACTAAGACAGCTTTCGTAAGAGATGTTGTAGGTAGAAGTGAGAAGGTTGAGGACATTATAAAGGAAGAGAAGGAGATAGGTATTGTAGCAAGATGGTTCTCAGATACAGCCTCTTTACAGCTCAACTCTGCAAAGGTGCTATTTAGAAAATCTAACAGAGCGCTTGCAAAAGCTTCTATGGATTCTGTAGACCTGGCAAGAGAACTTCAAGAGATTGAGGGTAGATATAAGAAATGGGCCACTGCTAAAGGTCTTAATAAGAAAGACTACTTCAATATCATCAAGAAGAAGGGTAAGAATGAACTTATCGATGAGTTTAATCCTGAGTTCTACAAAGAACTTAAGTCTAGAATAGATAGGAAAGATCCTGATCTATTTAACTGGGTTAAGGAAAACATTGATATCAAAGCTTATAACGACTTCCTTGATGAGCAAATCAAAAAGGAAACAGAAGAGATTAATCAGAAGTATAAGGACAGAATGGAGTTTGACAGAGCTACAGGAAACTTCTATCTGTCTGAAGAACAGGAAAGAAAGAAGGAGTGGGAGCTGAACAAGATGAAGAAAGCCTATAACACTTCTTCAACAACAAGTGCTGGCTGGTTACAATATAACTTCATCAAGAGATTTCCAAAGGTGGAGAAGTGGCAGTCTCAAGAATGGAAAGAGTTGTTTAAGAAAGATGCTGCTGGTAACTATGTGAATAAACCTGCTGTGGACTTATACAACTACATCAGGAAAGTTAATGACGACTATAGATCTATTGGATATTTAGGAAGAGGAGAAGAAAGGGTGTTCTTACCATGGGTGAGAAAGAGTTTAGTGGAAACACTTATGTCTGGTGGCAGGGTGAATCTATTTGAACAGTTCCTAAAGTCTATATCTGTTGATCCAAATTCAGAAGTGGGTCTTGGTAAAATGGACCAGTACACTGGTAAACCAATTGACGAGATTCCTAAATACTTCACTACAGAGATTAAGGAGGACGTGAGTGAGGACTTATTCAGGAACCTGGCTCTATATAACACCATGGCTCTTAGATATAAGTATCTTTCAGAGATTGAAGAGCAGGCTTTGGGTTTGGTTGACATAGAGCAAAACAAAGGATCAATTGCCACTTCTTGGTTCTCAAAGACCCAATACGACAAGAAAACTGGAAAGCTCATCACTGTTCCAAATAATAGCAAGAACACTGAGCTTATTGATAGCATGGTGAAGGGTATCATCTATGGACAGAAATATCTGAAGAATGATACGTTTGACCAGGCTCTTGGAAAGCTAACCAACGTTGGTGAAACGATAAACAAAAAACTTGGTGTGAAGATATTCCCAGAAGGATTAGAGGGAAGAATCATATCAATGAATAAATCTATTGATACACTGAACAAAACATTCAGTCTCCAAGCTATGGGTCTGAACCCTCTGTCAGCCACTTCCAACTTGTTTGGTGGCACATCTCAGTCAATTATTAATAGTGGAAAATACTTTACAAAGGGAGACTATCTCGCTGCTGAAGCAAAGGTGAATGCTAAATGGCTCAACTTTATATCCACTGAGGAAAAGAAAAAGATTATCGGTGCCCTAGATTACTTCCTTCCTCTTACAGAAGACTTCTCTAGGGATATTGCTAATGAACTGTCTTTGGGTAAGTTGAGTCCTGATGGGATACAGAACTTCCTCATGAGCCTCATGAGAAACTCAGACAAGCACGTACAAACTGTTAACTTCCTTGCTTACATAGGTAACTCTATTGTAGTGGATGGACAGGTGGTAAATGCTAGGGAATACCTACGCACCACTCCTGAATACTCAGATATGTATTCTGGTACAACAGAGGAAAGACAAGAAAGAGAGAAACGCTTTGAGAAGGATGTTGAGAAGCTTGTAGAAGAAAAGGGAGTGATGAAGGTAGGACAAGTGGTTGATAATAAGTTTACTATACCTGGCGTAGATAGAAAATCTGAATCAGTGATTGAGCTCAGAAGGAAGATACAACAAGTGAGCAAGGATGCTCTTGGTAACATGACAGATGACGCTAGGAGAATGATTGACATGAACATATATGGAAATTCTTTCATGTTGTTCAAAAAATGGATTCCAAGACTGGTGGATGTTAGGTTTGGTGACCTGAAATACAACTCAGCTTCTGATGCTTATGAATGGGGTAGGATGCGTGTTGCGTTTAGCATGCTATCTCTTGACGTTATTAAAAGCATAAAGAGGCTAAGAAACTCTCTTGTAGGTAACCAGGCTGGTGTGGATGATATGAGACAGATGTTTGAGAAGAAGAAGGAGGAATATGAGACAGAAACAGGTAAAGAGCTGGATATGACAGAAACCGAGTTTGTAGACTTGGTAAGAAGAAGTATACAGTCTCAGATGATTGATCTTATGTTCTACCTCACACTGATAGGATTGTTCATGGCTCTGAAGGCAAATGCCCCAGATGAGGATGAGGATGAGGTGGTTAGAAACAGATATAGGTTTATCATGAGGGCTACAGACAAGCTTAAGGATGAGATTGCCTATTTCTACAATCCAGCCAACTTCTCAGCCCTTGTGGCAGGGGGTATATTCCCAGCCATCAGCCAGCTTGACAACTATGGGAAGTTCTTAAGCAACTTCATGAAGGAAATGTTTGGGGTGATTGTGGGTGACCAGGAGATGAGAGATGACGCTTTTGCTATAAAATACCTTATGAAATCCTTCCCAATTACAAATCAGCTGTCCCAATATCTCCCTGTGTTTGTTCCAGATGTAGCTAAAGACCTAGGAATTAAAATGCAGTCAAGATCAGGTATAAGGTAACGCTATATTATATCGTTTATTTCCTCATAACTCATTGAAAATACATTAATAACAACTAATTTTGCTTATATGCGAACTGCTGCAATTTGCCCAACATGTCCCTCATATGAGAACGCTTTGTGCGTGCTCTATAACGGAGAATATCTGACCAATATCGACGTAAACCCTTTAGACTCTCTAGAGGTAGCCCTTGGCAAGATAAATGATAACCTCGTGCCTGTATCAGGAACAGGAGCTCCCACAGCTGGAGCTATCTATTTAGGACAGCTCTATGTAAGAACCACCGTGGCTCCAAACCTCTACTTCGCTAAGTCAACAGGTACAGGTGCTTTGGACTGGAGGATTCTCCTTTCTATTCCATATACAGGAGCCCCTGAATATGCTGATAACGCTGCTGCCATAGCTGGTGGTTTAACAGATGGTCAAGTCTACCGTACAGGTGACGTATTGAAAATCGTACATTAATTTAGAACATGAACGTACTTCCTAATATACTAAGTTATGGAAGTTCAGGTTCATCTGGTACATCAGGTGAAGCTGTTCCCCATATACCAGACTTTTTAGAAAGCTTTCCCCAGCAGGTTGAGACACCTGAACCAATCGATCCTACGGTTGGTAAGCCTTCCTTTTTGTCTAAACTGTATAATAGCCCACAGTATCAGACTCCTGATCCTGAGAATACGTCTATAAATTATAGTGAGAGTTTCTTCAATACACCTCTCCTTTCTAATATTGTTGGCTCTGAATCCTCTGAGGGTGATGGCCAATCATTCATAAATAAGCTCTTTGGTACAACCCATTGTGAGCCTAAGTTCACATCCGCCCCTGTGGTATGTGCAGCTAACCCATGTCCTATCACATTGAACGCCACCTGTGTGTTCTATGAAGGACCCAATTTGATCTATACAGGAATTAACACTAATGACAACCTCCAGACAGCTCTTGAGAAGATAGAGGCAGCTATTGCTGACGAACTTGCAGGTAGCTCTGGTACAAGCGGTACGTCAGGCACCTCAGGAACATCTGGCACATCAGGTAGCTCTGGAACCTCAGGAACTGACGGTAGTGGGGGAAGCAGTGGTACATCTGGCACTAGCGGTATAGACGGAACAAGTGGCACAGCAGGAACTAGTGGCACTTCTGGTACCACTGGTACATCTGGAAGTAGTGGAACTAGTGGAACAGATGGAAGTGGAGGTAGTAGTGGTACATCAGGGACTAGTGGAACCTCTGGGACATCTGGCACATCTGGTACTACAGGAACCTCTGGTACTACGGGTACAAGTGGCACCTCTGGTACAGATGGTAGCGGTGGCACCTCAGGCACTTCTGGCACTTCTGGGACCAGTGGTACAACTGGCACCTCAGGGACAAGTGGAACTACAGGAACTAGTGGTAGTAGTGGAACTAGCGCTACATCAGGTACATCTGGGACATCAGGAACCTCTGGAAGTTCAGGTACAACTGGCACTAGTGGAACGTCTGGAACAACAGGTACCTCTGGTAGCTCAGGCACTACAGGCACGTCTGGTACCTCAGGTACTTCTGCAACAAGTGGTACGAGCGGCACCAGTGGTACAGATGGAACAGGAGGCACAAGCGGTACATCTGGTACATCAGCCACTAGTGGAACTAGTGGTACAACAGGAACCAGTGGGTCAAGTGGCACCAGTGGAACTTCAGGAACATCAGGAACTGATGGTAGTGATGGTAGTTCTGGTACATCAGGAACATCTGGTACAGCTGGAACTAGTGCAACATCTGGTACTTCTGGCTCTTCTGGAACTGCAGGAACCTCTGCAACTAGCGGAACATCAGGCACTTCTGGTACGTCAGCCACTGATGGAACAGGGGGAACTAGTGGTACGTCAGGTACATCTGCCACCTCTGGATCATCAGGATCTTCTGGAACTGATGGAACAGGAGGTACATCTGGATCGAGTGGTACAAGTGCAACCAGTGGTTCATCTGGAACCTCTGGAACTTCTGGTAGTAGTGGAACAACAGGTACATCAGGCACTAGCGGTACAAGTGGTACGTCTGCTACAGACGGTACAGGAGGTACAAGTGGAACAAGTGGAACGTCAGGAAGTAGTGGAACCACGGGTACATCTGGTACTACAGGTACGTCAGGCACAAGTGGAACCAGTGGTACAAATGGTTCACCTGGAACATCTGGTACATCTGCAACATCAGGAACTAGTGGTTCAAGTGCTACATCAGGCACATCTGGAACTAGTGGAACAACTGGTACATCAGGAAGCTCTGGCTTGAGTGGAGATAGATATGCCACTACATCAAGCACAACATATACATTACAAGCAGCTGGTAATACAGGCACAATCACTGTAGGAACAGGACTAGCCTATACAGTGGCTCAGTCTATTATAATTGCCTACAATGCAACAAATTACCAAGAGGCTGAGGTGACATCGTACAACTCTGGTACAGGTAGTTTATCATTCACCACCATTACACAGGTGGGAAGTGGAACATATAGTTCATGGTTTGTAAACCTAGATGGTGCAACAGGAGGAGATGGTTCTAACGGTACATCTGGTACAAGTGGAACATCTGCTACATCTGGCACTTCAGGCACTACAGGAACTTCAGGCACTAGCGGTAGTTCAGGAACTACAGGTACATCTGGTACGTCTGGAACTCCTGGTACATCAGGAACCAGTGCTACTAGTGGAACCTCAGGAACTACAGGTACTTCGGGCACAACAGGTACTAGTGGCACATCAGGCTCATCAGGCACCTCAGGTACTGATGGATCTGGAGGAACAAGTGGAACCAGCGGCACCACAGGCACATCTGGCTCAAGTGGAAGTAGTGGATCTTCAGGAAGCAGTGGTTCTAGTGGAACATCTGCCACTTCTGGAACATCTGGTACCTCTGGCACAAATGGTAGTGCAGGCAGTAGTGGAAGTAGTGGGTCCTCAGGATCAAGCGGTAGTGCTGGAACGAGTGGTACAGCAGGTAGTCCTGGTACGTCTGGTACTAGTGGTAGTTCAGGCACATCTGGTACAGCAGGTACAACAGGAACTTCTGGAACCTCAGGTACAACAGGTACCTCTGGAACTAGTGGATTAACAGGAACTTCTGGTACATCAGGGGTGAATGGTACTAGTGGAACATCTGGAACCTCAGGGTCTAGTGGCACTGCTGGTAGCTCAGGTACAGCTGGTAGCTCAGGAACTAGTGGAACTGCAGGTACATCTGGAACCAATGGTTCTCCAGGTACCAGTGGTACAAGTGGGTCTAGCGGTTCCTCTGGATCATCAGGAACAACAGGCACTTCAGGTTCTAGTGGTACAAGTGGAACATCAGGCTCTAGTGGTACGTCTGTAGCTGTAGCTGGTACACAGGAATACATTGTTAAGTTTACATCAGCCACAACAATTGGAAACAGTGCCACATGTCAAAAGGCTAGTGGTGACCTCTGTGTCAACCTAGCAGGTGGTATTGGTGTGGATGTTGGTAAGGGTGGTGGATCTATTGCTACAAACACAGCAGTGGGTAACAGTGCTCTGTCAAGCAACACCACTGGTGCAGGGAACGTTGCTGTTGGATATTTTGCTCTAAGATGTAACACTACAGCTAATAATAACATTGCTATTGGTAAAAATGCTTTATGTGCTAATGTATCATCAACTGATCTTACAGCAGTTGGAGATGCGGCACTTAAAGCAAACACAGGTGCTTATAATTCAGCTTTTGGTGCTGCTGCTTTGTATAAAAATACAACAGGAACTAGTAATACAGCCATTGGTTTAAGAGCACTACAAGAAAATATTACAGGCAGTAATAACACTGCTGTTGGTAGGTTAGCTCTATTCTGTAACACGGCATCAAATAATACAGCAGTAGGTACTTGTGCACTAAGAAGCAATACCACTGGTATTTATAATACAGCTCTTGGAACAAATGCACTCAAATCTAACACTACAGGTGGAAGAAACGTTGGTATTGGTCTTAACGCTTTGATTAGTAACATTACAGGTGCTCATAACATAGCTGTTGGATATGTTGCTTTAGGTTGTAATGTTTCAGGCAACAATAACATAGCTCTTGGTAGTTTAGCTTTACAATATAATACAGCCTCCAACAACACTGCTATAGGATTTTTTGCATTAAGAGCTAATACTACAGGTAATTACAACACAGCTATTGGTAGAAATGCGTTAAAGGCTAATACTATAGGTAGATATATTGTGGCTTTGGGAGATAGTGCCTTATATTCAAACACAACAGGTGAACGAAATACCGCTGTAGGATATGGTACTTTAGTATGTAATACTGTCGGAGCTAACAATACAGCTCTTGGATTCCAAGCACTCCGTCAAAATACGGCTTCCAATAACACAGCCGTTGGTTTCTGTGCTTTAAGAAGTAACACCACTGGTGTATATAATACTGCATTAGGTTTTCAATCTTTAGCATCTAATACAACAGGTAATAGTAATACTGCAGTTGGTTTACAATCACTTTTATACAATACTAGTGGTGTTCAAAATACAGCTGTAGGTAGAAGTACACTATTCTGTAATACTACAGGAAGTAATAACGTAGCTTTAGGTCAGGCTGCTCTTAGACTTAACACTATAGGTAATAGAAACATAGCCATAGGTAGAGCTGCTATGGAAGCCAATACTACTGGTGCGGATAACGTAGCTGTAGGACATTATGCTCTTATAGCTAATAGTGTTGGTACAAACAACGTAGCTATTGGTAGAAATGCTTTGTATTGTAATACCGCATCAAATAACACAGCAGTTGGATTTAGTGCTTTACGTAGTAATACTACTGGTACAAACAACGTAGCAGTAGGTTATTGTGCATTAAGAAATAATACAATTGGCACAGGAAATAATGCATTTGGACATGGTTCACTAATCTGCAACACAACAGGAGCTAATAATGTTGCTGTTGGTACATCTTCTTTAGGTAGAAATACAATTGGTACAGACAATACTGGTATTGGTGTAAATACTCTTTTATATAATACAACAGGTATAAACAACACAGCTGTTGGTAGAAGTGCTCTTCAAACAAATACTACAGGAACTCTTAATACAGCAGTAGGTGTTAATTCATTGTTAGTTAATACTGTAGGTTCAGTAAATGTTGCTGTTGGTGTAGGTGCTTTACAATCTAATATATCTGGTAATAACAATATCTCAATAGGTGTTAACTCCCTTGTAACAAATCAGGTAGGTAGCTCTAACGTAGCTGTGGGTAGAGATGCTTTGTTTTCTAATACAGCATCAAACAATACAGCTATAGGCCACTATTCTTTAAGATGTAATACTACTGGTACACCTAATACAGCTGTTGGTGCTAATGCTCTTGCTTCAAATACAATTGGAGATATTAATACAGCAATAGGTGTAAATGCTTTAAATTCTAATACAACAGGAAGAGGAAACGTCGCTGTAGGTCACACAGCATCCAATTCAAATGTTGTTGGTTCTTATAACACTTCAGTAGGTGTAAGTGCATTAAGATGTAATACTGCATCAACCAATACTGCAATTGGATTTTATTCTATGAGAAATAACTCCACAGGAACTGTCAATACAGCTCTTGGAGTACAATCATTAGCATATAATACAACTGGTGCTAGAAACGTAGCAATAGGACATCAGGCACTTTTCAGTAATGTAGTAGGAGTAAACAATACATCGGTAGGTTATTTAGCTCTACTTTGCAGCACTGCATCAAACAACACAGCCGTAGGTTATTGCTCTCTTAGAAGCAATACTACTGGTACATCAAATGTTTCTGTAGGTGGGTTTTCAACAAGATTAAATACCACTGGTGTACACAACTCTGCTTTAGGATTTGCTGCTCTTGAAACAAATGTAACAGGAAATTATAATGTTGCCGTTGGATATAGATCATTAAACCAAAACAAAGCTAGCAACAACACAGCAGTTGGATTTAATTCTTTAAGATTTAACACTACAGGTGCGTCAAACGTAGCTGTTGGTAAAAATGCGTTAGTAAGTAATACTACTGGTGCGCAGAATGTTGCAATGGGGTATAATGCCTTACTTGCAAACACCTCAGGTGGTAGCAATACTGCTTTGGGAATGAAAGCATTGTATTCTAACACAGTATCAAACAATACAGCTGTTGGTCGATATGCAATGTGTGCTAATACAACAGGCACCCAAAACACAGGTCTTGGATTTGGTGCATTAAAAACTAACACTACAGGTAATACAAACACAGCTGTTGGATATAACGCTTTAACATACAACACAACAGGAGGTCTTAACACAGCAATGGGTGTGTTGGCTCTTGAAAAGAATACAACTGGGTGCTATAATATAGCAATAGGACCATCTGCTCTTAGAAACAATACTACAGGTGCTAGTAACGTTATTATAGGTAGAGATGCTGGGTATGCTAACACAATAGGATGTGCTAATACAGCAGTGGGTACTAACTCTTTAAAATGTAATACAACAGGAGGCAGAAACTCTGCATTAGGATCTGGTGCCTTAAATGCCAATACAACAGGATGCTTTAACACAGCTGTTGGTTTTAACTCTTTAACAGCAAACACAGTAGGAAGTTTAAATACAGCCCACGGTGTTCAGGCATTAAAATCTAACACCACAGGAAATAGAAATACAGCTTTAGGTTTAAATGCATTATATGCAAACAACGGTAGTTACAACGTAGCAGTTGGTACCTATTCAACACAAAATACAACAACAGGTTCTTGTAACGTAGCTGTGGGTTATGCAACGTTAGTTGCTAATACAACAGGTATTAGAAACGTAGCAATAGGTGTTTGTGCTTTAAGTGCAAACCAAGCATCTTCAATTGTTGCTGTGGGACCTAATGCCTTAAGATGTAATACAACAGGAGCAGGAAATACAGCACTTGGTAATCAGGCATTGTTTGCTAACACAACAGGAGCAAATAATACTGCTGTTGGACAGAATGCAATGTTATGTAATACTACTGGAGGTGGTAACTCTGCACTTGGTGATTACGCATTAAGGAGTAACACAACTGGTAATAATAACGTAGCAATTGGTAGATTAGCAGCATCATGCAATACTGTTGGTTCTTATAACATAGCAATAGGTAGAGACTCTTCACAAAATAATGTATCAGGAAGTAATAATATTGGTATTGGTTTCCAAGCATTACTACAGAACACAGCGTCAAATAATACTGCTCTAGGATATAGAGCATTAAGAAGCAACACTACTGGTGCTTATAATGTAGCAGTAGGTGCATGCTCATCAATGTACAACACCACAGGTGGTATAAACAGTGCATTTGGTTTTAGAGCAATGCTTAGAAACACCACTGGTATTCAAAATAATGCATTTGGTTTCTTAGCGCTTTGTAACAGCAATGGTAACTATAATAACGCATTTGGTGTTTGTGCTCTAAGACAAAACACGACAGGTGCTCGTAATACAGCTGTGGGCCATAGATCCATGAACTATAACACAACAGGTAGTTATAACACAGCCATGGGTATGTGTTCTTTGTTGTGTAACACCACAGGTTCTAGTAATGTTGCTTTAGGATTTGCCTCATTACAATGTAACTTAACAGGTACAGACAACGTTGCAGTTGGTGTTAATTCGTTATTTAAGAATTGTTCTAATAATAATGTTGCAGTTGGTGCTGCGGCTATGTTGGAAAACACAACTGGTACAAACAATGTTGCAATTAGTACCAGTGCGTTGAGGAATAATACAACAGGAGTAAGCAATGTTGCTATAGGATTTTATTCTCAAAGAGTTAGTGTTGCTTCTAACAACACTTCAGTGGGCGTTAGTACACTGAGATGTAACACAACAGGTACTAATAACGTAGCACTTGGAATTTCAGCGTTGTATTCAAATACAACAGGTGTTTCAAATGTTGCTATAGGATCTGTTTCTTTGGCAGGCAATACAATAGGTCAACACAACGTAAGCATTGGTAGAGTAGCTCTTAGAAATAATAGTACAGGTAATAGTAACGTCGCTCTTGGTAGCTATGCTCTTTATGCAAATGTTACAGGTTGCAATAACATAGCCATGGGTTATTTGTCTTTAGCTTGTAATACTGCTTCTAACAATACAGCAGTGGGATATGCATCATTAAGATTTAATACCTCTGGTACAGACAATGCAGCATTAGGTCAATGTGCATTGATTTTCAATACTACGGGTGCACAAAATACAGCTGTTGGTAAACAAGCTATGATGTACAACAACGTAGGTTGTAGAAACACAGCAGTGGGTACTTTTGCATTGTTTAGAACAAGGTGTAGCAATCAAGTGGCTGTAGGATATGGTGCTTTAAGATATAACATAACAGGTGTTGGTAATACAGCAGTGGGTTATACCGCAGGAAGAAATAACGTATGTGGAAACAATAATACATCATTAGGAAATTCAGCATTAACTTCTAATACAGCATCATATAATACAGGTATAGGAGCTCAGGCATTAACAAGTAATACAACAGGTGGTAACAATACAGCTGTTGGTATGCAATCAATGTTGCTTAATACAACAGGGTATCGAAACACAGCATTAGGTGTAAGAGCATTATGTGCTAATACTACAGCAAACAGTAATACTGCACTAGGGTATAGTGCACTAAGAAAAAATATAACAGGCGCAGATAACACCGCTGTAGGAGGATATGCTCTTGCATGTAACACATCAGGACGTCAAAACGTAGCTATTGGTAAGGATTCATCTAGATACAATCAAACAGGTATTTATAATACATCTCTAGGTGTAGCCTCTTTACAATCAAATACAGCAGGTAGTCGTAACACTGCTATTGGTTATCAAGCTTTATTATTGAATACAGCTTCTAACAATACAGCAGTGGGATATCGTTCCTTGAGGAATAATACTACAGGCTATTGTAATACGGCTGTAGGTAGATTTGCTTTATTTGCTAATACAACAGGCTTTAGAAACAATGCTTTTGGATCAAGAGCACTCTATTCCAATACTACAGGTGTTAGAAATGTGGCAATGGGTGATAGAGCTCTGGCAGCAAATACAATAGGTTTAAGTAATAGCTCCTTTGGAACTTATGCTCTCTATACTAACACAACAGGATCTCTTAACGTAGCTGTAGGAAGCCAAGCATTATTTTATAATCTAGTTGGCTCAGCTAACACTGCTGTTGGAGCTGATGCGCTATTGTGTAACAAAGCATCAGGTAACACAGCCGTTGGTTTTTGTGCCTTAAGAACTAATACTACTGGTGCTCAGAATGTAGCTGTGGGGTACGGAGCATTGAGATTAAATACCACAGGTCAGTATAACACTGCTTTAGGATATCACGCTTTACGTAATAGCACAGGATCACAGAACAATGTTGGTTTAGGAATGCATGCAGGATGTGCTATTACTACAGGTAGTAATAATATTGCAATTGGTAGGGACGCTTTATCTACTGGCCAAACCATGAACAACAACGTTGCTGTAGGTAGAGATGCGCTACTTTTAAATACAGCAGACCACAATACCGCAGTAGGATTCTGCGCACTTAGAAGTAATACGACAGGTAATAGAAATACCGCTGTTGGTAGATATACTTTAAGATCTAATACAACTGGTAAATACAACGTAGGTGTAGGTGTTAATGCACTAGAATCAAATGCAGTGGGAGATAATAATACTGCTGTTGGTATGTTTGCACTTACAGCTAACACAGCATCAAACAACACAGCGGTTGGTTTCTGTTCTCTTAGGAGTAATACTACAGGAGGTAATAATACAGCTGTTGGTAGATACTCACTAAGAACAAACACTGTAGGCTACAATAATACTGCTCTAGGTGTTAATTCACTACAATGTAATGTATCAGGTAGATGGAATACAGCAGTTGGTTTTGTATCATTAAATTTAAACACTACAGGTATAGACAATACAGCATTAGGTGGAAACTCACTATATGCTAATACAACAGGAAACAGTAATACAGCGCTAGGTACCAACGCTTTGTGTGCTAATACAACAGGTGGATTCAATGTTGCTGTTGGACAGTCTGCATTAAGAGTAAATACTGCATCTAATAATACGGCTGTAGGTAGTTGTGCCTTAAGATATAATACCACTGGTACACAAAACGTAGCTCTTGGATTTGAAGCTCTACTATTAAATGTAGGTGCTAATAACAATACAGCTGTAGGAGCAGTGGCTATGAGAAGAAATACCAGCGGTGCTTACAATACAGCTATGGGTAGGGCTGCTCTTTATGCTAACACAATAGGAACTAGTAACGTTGCCATTGGATATAGATCATTATTTTCTAATACCACTGGAGATCATAATGTTGGTGTTGGAACTAACTCATTAAGATATAATACTACAGGAGGTTGTAACGTAGCATTAGGTAGTACAGCATTGAGAAATAATACAACTGGTATTCGTAATACGGCTGTAGGTTGTGGTGCTATGTATGGAAACACAGGAGGACAAGCAAATGTAGCTGTTGGATTTAATGCTAATCAAGCTAACAACACAGGTGGAAGTAACACAGCTATTGGATTTAATTCACTGGCTAATAATAAAGCAGGTAGCAATACAGCTGTAGGTGCTAGTTCACTTTATAATAACACTACTGGATTTAATAACACAGCTGTAGGACTTAATGCTTTAGTATCAAACACAACGGGATATAATAACGCTGCACTTGGTGTACAATCACTTCAGTGCAATACAACAGGAAGACGTAATGTTGCGGTGGGTCCAAATGCACTATTCTGTAATACAACAGGACAAAATAACACAGGTTTAGGTTATAGATCTGGACAAAATAACCAAACTGGTACAGGAAACGTATCTGTTGGATATTATTCATTAACAGCCAATACAGCTTCAAATAATACAGCATTAGGTGCAAGTGCGTTAAGAGCCAACACCACTGGTGCTAATAACACAGCTTTAGGTTATGTTGCGTTAAGGAATAATACTACAGGAGCATCTAACGTAGCAATTGGATTTAGAGCACTTTGTGGCAATACAACAGGTGTAGCTAATATATCCATAGGTGTTCAATCCATGCTATATAATGCAGGTGGCACTGCAAACATAGCTGTAGGATCACAAGCATTGTATAAGAACAATGGTTCTAATAACACTGCGGTTGGTCATGAAGCAATGAAATGTAACACAACAGGTAATAGTAATACTGCTGTTGGATCTAACGCACTGTTTAAGAATACCACTGGTGTTTACAACACAGCGCTTGGAGGTAATGCTTTACAATGTAACACAACTGGTTGTAGGAACGTTGCTCTAGGTTTAAATACAATGAGATTTAACCTAACAGGATACCAAAATATAGGAATAGGTGTAAATGCTCTGTTGAACAGCTCATCAAACTCTTGTGACATTGGTATAGGTGATGGTGCTTTGTGTTCTAATACATATGGTGGTGGAAACGTAGGTGTTGGTATGTTGGCACTGAGCAGCCACAACTGGTACATCAAATCTCACAACGTTGCTATTGGTACCAGGGCATTGAAAGCAAACACCATTGGTAGCAATAATACAGCTGTAGGAGGATATGCTCTATATAAGAACACTAATGCAGGTGAGAATGCTGCGTTTGGTTACTTGTCTATGGCGTGCAACACCACAGGTAGTAGCAATGCAGGATTGGGAACCCAAACACTAAAATCCAATACTACAGGTGTTTGTAATACAGCTGTAGGTACAAGAAGCTTATATCAAAACACCATAGGTACTTGCAATACAGCTGTAGGAACATGGGCCCTCTTTAACAACACTACAGGAAGATGTCACGTGGCTGTTGGATTTATAGCCAACTGTGCTATAAATGCGAACATCACTAACACTATTGCTGTAGGTACATGTTCTGCTACATCTGCTACAACAGGTCACACTGTTTGGGGTAATAGTGGTAACAACGTTTGTAACTGCGTATATGCAGCTTGGTCAAACGTATCTGACTGTCGTGATAAGACCAATGTTGAAACTCTTCCTGAGGAGCTTGGACTTAAATTCATCAAGAAACTTAGACCAGTTAAATACAACTGGGATCATAGAGACAACTATGTTAGAGAGTGTAACTATGAATATGGTGTGAAGGATGGATCTTTGGCTAGTGAGAAAGAACACTACGGTATTATAGCTCAAGAACTTAAGGGTGTTCTGGATGAACTTAATGTGAGATATGATGCTCTAGGACATGATGGTGAGAAAGATGCCTACAGAATGACATATGAGGAACTGATTGCTCCGTTGATTAAGGCCATCCAAGAGATAGATGCTAGACTGGAAGTTGTGGAAGATAAAGTTTTGGCTAAATAAAAAACAATAGGTATATTTGCCTATGCGTAAAGTTCTCATAGGTACACCCTCATATGATGGGAGAATAGATGTCTGGTATGCTAATAGCTTACTGGGCACTGTTAAAATGGCTTATGAGAAGGATATATATGTCCATGCTATTTACACAAGCTATGATAGCCTCATACAAAGGGCTAGAAATAGCCTGTTTAAACTAGCTCTTACAGGTGGATATGATGATTTGTTCTTTATAGACTCAGATGCTGAATGGGAACCAGAATGGTTCTTCAGGCTTTTGGAAAGACCAGAACCTATTGTAGGAGGGGCATTGGTTAAGAAGAGTGATGATAACGAGGGGTACACAGTGAAACTGATGGATAAAAACCTGAAGTGGTCCAAGGATAAGAAGATAATAGAGGTGGATGGTGTAGGTACAGGCTTCCTAAAGGTGAACAGGTTTGCTCTGGAGAAACTATGGGAGATGTCTGATAAGTATACATCTGAGGGTGAGGAGCACAGAATGATATGTGATATAAAGGTGGAGAACGGTGACCTAATATCTGAAGACTACATCCTCTGTAACAAGTGGAAATCATTAGGATATAAGGTGTGGCTAGATCCAACTATAACACTCAACCACATAGGAACTAGGAAATACAAGGGTGATTTCCAATCCTTTATAAAGAAACACGGGTATGTTTGATAAACCAATGGGAGGTACAGAGCTTATGTATAATGAGCTCATGAAGAGATTACCAGAAGAATATAAGGACAAGTGGTCCATATTTAACTACATAGGAGATGCTGATTTTAAAAAGCCAACCATCTATTGGAACCAGCTAAGCTATGATCAACAGGCTGTACAATGGCTAAGAGATCCTAAGAACATTGAAGCTATTGATCAGTTTGTATTTATAAGTCACTGGCAATCAGAATGTTATAGAAAACTATTCAATATTCCTGGATACAAAACTTCTGTTATAAAGAATGCTTGTATTGGTGTAGAACCACGTAAACCAGGAGAAAGAGAAATAGTGAGGCTTTGTTATACATCCACACCCTTCAGAGGACTTGATGTTCTTCTAAAGGCATGGGACATACTTAAGCCTAAGGGATGTGAGCTACATGTTTTCTCTAGCTGTAAAATATATGGAGAAGACTATGCTTCCACAGAAGATCCTAAATATACAGACTTGTACAACGCCTGTCTAAACACAGAGGGTATTGTGTACAGAGGATCTATTCCTAATGAGGAGCTGAGGAAAGAACTTCCCAGCTTTGACATCCTAGCCTATCCCTGTACATTTGAGGAAACCTCTTGTATAGCTGTGATAGAAGCTCTGTCAGCTGGACTAAAGGTAGTGACAAGTAATATAGGCGCTCTACCTGAAACTACAGAAGGATGGGCTACCATATATCCCTACCTAATGGATAAGGATAGACATGCTGAAGCATTTGCCTCCATCCTCAAGAAGGAAATAGATGCTGTCAAAACTGGCATGCATCTAGAGGAACAAGTGAACATATATGCTCCTAGATGGAGCTGGGACAACAGAATAAACCAATGGACAAACTATTTAGACACATTAACCCCAAGAGAGCCCTAGACATAGGAGCACATGTGGGCAACTTCACAAAGGAACTCTATTACAGATTTCCTGAGTGTAGAGTGGTTATGATAGAGGCTAACAAGAACTGTGAGCCCCATCTAAGACTATTGGGAAAGCCCTATGAGATTGTAGCTCTGTCTGATAAAAATGGAACAGCTGAGCTCTATATGGAGGATGGCAATCCCATAGGTACAGGTAGTTCCTTGTATAGGGAGAACACGCAGTGGTATACACAGGGTAAAACCCAGACAGTGGTGACAAAGCGTCTAGATGATTGTAACTATTTCAATGGAGAACACCCTGATTTCATCAAGATGGATGTGCAGGGTTCTGAATTAGACATAATAAAAGGTGGTGAGAATACAATAAAAAATGCTACCTTTGTGTTAATGGAAACCTCTCTGTTAGAATATAACCAGGGAGCTCCTTTGATAGATGCATTAGTGGAGAAAATGGTGGACCTCCAGTTCTGCATGATTGACATTGTTGAATACCACCGCTTAGAAAACGGACTTATTTTTCAACTAGATATATTATTTAAAAACTTAAAACAATAAGAAGCCATGAAAATGCTTTTTGCAAAGATTAATCCCGTTGCTGAAATTCCTGAAATGGAATCTCCTTTCCAGTATGATGTTAAACAAGCTGACTATCTTACAGCTGTAGCATCTCCTTATCGCTTGGGTGCTGAAGAAGTGAACTTTAGCCTCATCTATGGCACTGCTACATTTGATGCTGAAGGAAACATGGAAACATTTACACGCTTATTGGGTGGATCGCTTACATTAGGTGCTCCTTACATTCAGCAGTGGGGATTGGATGATTCTGTAATTCTTGGAACTATTTGTGAGCAAGTGGGAACAGAAGCTGTTGAATTCATTGAGGGTGACCCAAAGAACTTCAACCCATTCTAATTGAACATTAAAACCAACAAACATAATGGTCAAAAAGATATTCTACAACAGCTCTCTACCTAGAGCTGGAAGTACACTTATTCAGAATATTCTAGCACAGAATCCAGAGATACATTCCACTCCCACCTCTGGCATCTTTGAGATGTACATGCAAGCTCGTACCTATTTCTCTAATGGGTTAGAGTTTAAGGCACAAGATCAAAATCTCATGGAAGCAGGGTTTAAGGGAATGCTTAAAGATGGACTCTATGGATTCTATAATGCTGTAACAGACCGTCCATATGTGATGGAAAAGTCTAGGGGTTGGGCAATGGAGCGTGATTTTATTCATGCCTTTGATCCCAACCCCAAGATTATTTGTATGATAAGGGACATTCGTGCTATCTATTCTTCTCTAGAAAAGAAGTATAGAAACAATCCTTTAGTGGACACAAACATTGCTAACTGGGGTAATCTAACAGGCACCACCACAGATAAGCGTATGGTGGTGTGGTCCAACAACCCTCCTATAGGTCCATCTCTGGACCGTTTGTATCAGACACTTGTAGCTGGTACACATCAACACATCCTATTTATTAAATTTGAAGAGCTATGCCTAGATCCTGATACACAACTAAGACGTGTGTATGAGTATTTAGAGCTTCCCTATTTTCAGCATGATTTCAAAAACATACCACAGTATTCTATAGAGGATGACAAATGGTATGGTATATTTGGTGACCACATCATCCGTGGAGAGTTAAAGCCTGTAAAAGATGACTTCCGTGAGGTGCTCGGTCCTAATGCATGCAAGATAATAGAGGAAGGCTACCCATGGTTCTTCAATGATTTTGGATATAAAATATAAACCAATGAACGTAGGATATAAGACAGAAGAGGAATTGCAAAAGGATGAGAAGCTGACAGTGTTAGAAGATCGTTCTTCAGACAGCAATAAGTATGTTGTATGGCATATAGAAGGTGGGCTGGGAAAGAACATAGCAGCTACATCCATTATAAAGGATGTGAAGGAAAGATATTCAGATAGGAAACTCATCATGGTGGTGTCCTATCCTGAGATATTCCTAAACAACCCTAACATACACAGGGTGTACAGGGTGGGCATGACCTCCTATTTCTATGATGACTACATCAAGGATAAGGACACTATTATATTCCGTCATGAACCTTATTTCCAGAGTGATCACATCCTAAAGAAGAAACATCTGATACACAACTGGTGTGATTTGATGGATGTAGAATACAAAGATCAACTTCCTCAGTTTCATCCTAACGCTGTGCAGAAAATGTTACAATACAACTGGCAGAGAGAAAAACCTGTCATGGTGATACAGACAAATGGAGGAGGTATGGGTAATGAGTTCTCTTATGCTTGGTCAAGAGATATGCCTTATGAAATAGCTGTTGCTGTTGCTGATAGATATAGAAACACCCATCATATTATACAGGTGACAAGACCTAACACCAATCTTATTCCTAATGTGGAATATGTCACCCAACAGCTTAGCAACTTTGAAATGTTGTCTATTCTAGCTGTTTCTCAGAAGCGTGTGTTAATAGATTCCTTCTTACAGCATGCTGCTGCAGGTATGGGACTTCCTTCTACGGTGCTATGGATAGGCACATCTCCTATCAACTTTGGATACAAGATGCACAACAACATTGTTGCTAAAGATCCTCCAGGCAGCACTAAGCTTATAGACAGCTACATCTTTGACTATTCACTTGAAGGGTCAATTCATGAGTGTCCATATAACAGCGTAGAAGAAATGTTTGACATTAACACCATCTTTAAGAGTATATGATTATAGTTCTTTTTGGACAGCCACACAGTGGCAAGTCCACAATAGCTAATGAAATCCTAGCACACACTACATCCTTTGTAAACATAGATGGGGATAAGCTCAGAGAGCTGTTTGTTAATAAAGACTACTCTAGAGAGGGTAGAATAAAGAACCTGAACAGGGCTAGTGATATTGCTCACTTCCTAAACTCTACAGGGACAAACGTCATCCTCTCTCTTGTCTATCCTTATAAGGAAGCCAGAGACTATCTCAATAACCTTACAAAGGATGTCATATGGGTGTATTTAACATACACAGGAGAAAGAGGAAGAGAGGGTTTTCATGTACAAGATTTTGACTATCCTGTAGAAGAAGATGTTTTGAATATTAACACATCTTCTGTATCTTTGGAATATTGTATGCAAATTATAAACAACTACATAGATGCAAAACGTTCTAGCAAAAGCAGCAAGTAAGTCAGGACAATGGGCCATGTTTATTGGAAGATGGCAACCTTGGCATGCTGGTCACAGATGGTTAATTGATCAAGCCCTTAACGAGGGTAAGAAGGTGTTGCTCTGTATAAGAGAAGTGGAACCAGATGAAAAGAATCCCTGGACACCACATCAGGTTATGATGACACTTGCTAATGAATTGAATGGCCTTATACAAGAGGGCAAGTTGAGGATAATGACCATCCCTGATATTGAATCTATTAACATTGGTAGAGGTGTGGGTTATGATGTTATAGAACATGTTCCTCCTGCAGAAATACATGATATATCTGCTACAAAGATTAGAGAGAATATGAAAAGGGAGGGTAGATTATGATAGTAGAAAGAAAACGACACATAGCTAAGACTATAAGCTACCGTCTTATTAGCACACTGATTGGTGTACTCACTATGTTTATTGTAACAGGATCTATGAAAGCAGGCGCTGCATTTGGTGTAGCTGAGCTGTTATGGAAACCCATACAATACTACATCCACGAACGTATATGGTATAAGTGGATTAGATATGGCCTAAAAGGGCAAAAACAACCTGACTAGCATCTATCTTCTGGTGGCATTCAAACTGCCTATCTGTTCCCTTGTGTTCAGGACACCAGTTCCAATCTCCTGGGTCAAACCTATATTCAGCCTTGTTCCAGCATCCGTGGCATACATTCTTGTTGTCAATCCTGATGCATTCAAACTCATGATCTGCTTCTGTGAAGTTGCTTATCATCATCACCTTCTTGTTAAGAGCCCAGGCTAACCAGCTAAGTCCGCTGGACAGTCCTATGAATATCTTACTGTGATGGATGACATTCATAGTGTTCTCTATGGATGTATCCTCTATCTGTTCGCAGTGATCAAAAGGATTCTTCTCCTTAGATACATTTATCACCTTGTATCCTTTCTCATGCAGGAAGTCAATCACTAATTGCCAGCCTTCTTTGGTCCAGAACTTACAGCCTGATGTAGAGTTGGTGGCTATTGTAACATATTTACCATATAAATTGTTACCAATTTGGTAACTGATTCTTGGTTTAATCTCTTGGTAATCAAGACCTAATATGTTACTTGCTGCTTTCTGGAGGGGGATGGTGTTACAAAGCTCAGGCTCCTTGTCTGGATTGTAAAACCAACCTATGCTATACATACCAAGGATGCCCTCAGCCTTCTGACCAGGTTCAATAAACTCAAGCTCTGGATAGACATCTTTGAAGAGGAAGTTCTTGAACGTGCTCACTATCACATGGCAGTTGTGCTTCTTCTTAAACTCTAATACATATGGCATCCAGGCTATAGTATCTCCTAATGACTTGCTGTCAAACGCTATGTACACACGCTTACCTGTATAGTCTAGGGTGTATTCGTAATAAGGCTCTTCATCTTTCCATATCTTAATGGTCCACTTAGTATACCACCTCCTATTGAGCTTAACCCAGTTCTGGACACCTATTGTGTTTCTGTAATGACACACACCCTCCTCATCGAGATATTCCACTCTAAACTTGCTCTTGGACCTTCCCTTGATTTCAAGGAACGGTTCTAATATAAAATTGTGATCAATTGTCACATGTTCATCAGATTGTACAACATCTTGTACAACTTTCTGATAGATGGCAAGATGTGTAAGAGCAAACTCAAGCTCCTGATTCTCAGGGATATCGTATTTCTTTGGATTGCTCAGCTGCTCATACACTTGTTCCTTCAGCTTAGCTGGGTCCAAATCGGTAATATATTTCGTAAACATGTCTCCATATTGAGGAAGATTCCTGGCAATGATGGGTAGACCATGGCCTATTGCTTCTCTAATCACCAGAGGATTACACTCAAATGTGCTGTTGAACAGGAACAAATCAGCTCCTGCCATGAAATCAGCTACATCATTACGCTCTCCCAATACATGTACATTAGGAGGAAGATCTTTCATCAGGGGCTCCCAGTAGTGCTGGAAGTTACCAGCTTGGTTACCTACAAAGTGAAACTGTACATCTGGCATCTGTCTAGCTAGCTCTACAGCTTCTCCTTGGTTCTTGCCAGGAGTCCACAGTCCTACATTCAGAACATGTTTCCCTTGTCCAAAATGTACAGGTGTAGCCTCCTTCTTCTCAATAGGATGTTCCACTACATACTTAGGAGAAGGCATGTTTGCAAATGTCTTCAGATGATGTGGTGTGCAGAACATGTAGCTATCTGGATGAAAGCGCTTCTCAATGTCTGGCTTGAATATAATGTTGTGACATGTCTCAATCATCCTCCAGGTTCTGTTTGGAGCATACAAAGCTTCTCTCAGGGATTCTGGCCAGTTGTTCCAGCCATCTTCTACCATCTCTTCCACATGTACAACATCAATCCTATTATTCCTGATGATGTCTATCAGCTCCATCTTGTTCTCTCCCAGTGTCCAGAAGTGACTCACCAGCTTTTTTATCTGGTCTTTCTGTACAACAAAGTGATCGCTGTGATTGGAGTATTCCACAACATAGATGTCTACATTGGTGTGCGCTTGCAAAGCCTGAATTCTTCTCAAGAGGAAGGCAGGCATTCCGCCTGTGGATAGATGTGGTGCCACAAACAACACTCGTAAATGTTCCTTCTGACGCTCAACCATCTTACGCATTACATCCTTGTTCTTTTCCCCGTGGTAGAATAATAAATCATCTACTGAAGCTGGTGTAGCTAGAAAATGACCTATATGTTTCTTGTACCCAGCAAACTCCACATTGTTCACCCTGTCCAAAGATCCATTCATGTATATGTAAGGAAGTCCTTTTAGGTAGCTATGCTTCCACAGAAGCACATTTGCTATTGTTTCCTCGTGGTATGGAGCATAATATTGTGGATTCTGCAGAATCTTTGGATGGTTGCACATCCAAATCCACTCATCTAGAAAGTCTATGCACCACTGTCCAGCTACAAAGTATCCTGTCTGTCTGTATTTATCTCGTACATATTGGTTTACACCAAACAACTCACAGGCTGGATGTTCAAGCGTGGTGGATAGGTCATCTCTACTCTCAGCCCCACCTCTGCCATTGTTAATCATCCACTCGTATATCCCTTCTGTGAAATATGGATAGGGGGATTTAGCTGGGAATAGGTCAAACATCCTGTCTACATATCTGGTGGCCACACTGTCAGCATCTACATATACCACTGTCTTAGCAAGACTGAGCGCATCTTTAACAATAGCTGGACGCTGTATTAAGATTTTATATATGTCACTGCTAGCCCTGTCAATATACTCACCCTGAGCAGGGTTCTCAACATCACATTCCCAGTTGATAGTGATGGCTCCTGGTACATCTGCATTTGAGTTAAGAAGGTAGACAAATATGGCAACATTGCTATGTACTCTAATAGAAGCTACACATCCCTCGATGGTATCACGGTAGCTCTCAGTTCCATATATGACATAAGCCCTATTCAACCTGGGGTCCTCGTTAACGTAATACCCATACCAATCATTGGTGTACAGAGGAACAAGTCCTGGGTAGCGCTCTTTCATTACATCTGGAGTGAGATCTGGCTGAAGATGGGTTTCGTAGGTGTTCCCATATTCCTCCCCATCCTGTTCCATAGTGTAGGGGATGGCCACAAGAAAGTGCTTACCGTGGAAATGCATAGCATTTATAAGACGCTTAGCATCTTCTTTTCCTAGGTGTTCTAGGACATCTCCCAGTATAATGAAGTCATAATCTGTCCAGTTAAACTCAACGATGTTCTCAATGTAAACATTGTCATATTTATTTCTCAGGCTAAATTGGTCTACATAGGGAGCCCACACCTCTACAGCATCCATCCTATATCCTAAATTCCTTAGCAAATCTGAATAAGTGCCCTGCCCAGGACCTACATCTAGGATACGTGTACTAAGGGGAACATTGTCTATAAACCACTGTTTTATCTCAGACTTGAAATAGGAATAGCTGTTGGGCATAACTGCTTGGTTTTCTGGAACAAAGTTAAAAAAATATTTGGTAGTTTCAAATTTATTTCATAGATTCGCACCAGACAACTACTCTGTCAAGTTATTGCTATATTATGCCTCGTTCTGGGGTAAAAATTTACATCTAGCCAAAACTACATAGCGCTTCTGGTCTCTGTTCGGAGGAGACTGGTGGCGCTATATTTTTAACCCTAATTCCCATGTAATCATCCCATGGAAAACGTATTTGAAGAATCTGTAAAACAAGAGCTTAAAAGCATGGACCAACGTCTGTATGATCTGGAGGAGAAGATTAACTCCATAGATACAAAATTAACACAGGTGGTAGCGGCTATTATGGGAAACCCTCTTACTAAGCAGGGTGGATTCATTAATGATATCGAATACCTAGAAAAGAAGATAGAGAACCTTGAAAAGAAGGTGGAGTCTCACGAAGAGTTTAAGAAGAAGGTGTATTGGGGAGCAGCTATATTAGGCTTCCTGGTTATAGTGGGTGAGTATGCTCTTAAGCTTTATGCTTCACTTAAATAGTTAATATGCAGTTTATTAAGAATAACTTTTTCAACCTACTTGTACTAGCTCTGTTGGGAATCATCTTCCTTCAGAAGTGTAATCAGCCTGTAGACCCAGGGGTTCCTACAGTGATTAGAGATACAACTTGGGTTGTCAAGGATTCCTTGATAGTTAGCAAACCACAGCTTATCAAGTCTATTTCTGTAGAGTCACACGACACCATCATAAACAACTACATCCCAGACACTAACTACGCCCGCCTGGCTGATCAGTATCAAAAGGTAGTGGCTGAACTGCTAGCCAAGAACATCCATCAGGATAGTATCAGGATTGACAGTACAGGATATGTAAGTATAACAGACACAGTACAGAAAAACGTTATTGTTGGTAGATCCACCTATGTGAATCTCAAACACCCAATAATCAAGGAAACCATCACTCTACCTGCAAAAAAGGTTACCCAGCTCTATGTAGGGGGGGTCATCCAAGCAGCTCCTGCAATTAACCAAGCAGGGGTGGGTGCTCTTCTGAAAACCAGGAATGATTTTCTGTTTGGAGGGTCACTAAGTGTAAACACTTATGGCAACCTGCAATACGGTGTGGGGGCTTATTGGAAGTTAAAACTTAAAAAATAATAGAACATGCAGATTTCAAAACACCTATCTCTAGCTGAGGTGAGCAGAAGTGAAACCGCTAAGCGTAAGGGTATCAACAACACTCCCTCTGGAGAACATCTGGAGAACTTCAAGAAGTTGGCTGAGAACATATTTGAGCCTATTCGTGAGCACTTTGCTGTGCCTATCCACATTAGTTCTGGCTACAGAAGTAAGGAGCTTAATGCTTCTATTGGTGGGGCTTCTAGCTCTCAACACTGCTCTGGTGAGGCAATTGATATCGATATGGATGGTTCATCATCTGGCGTATCTAACGCAGATGTGTTTAAATACATTAAGGACAATCTGAACTTTGACCAGCTCATCTGGGAATTTGGTTCAGATAGCAACCCTGACTGGGTGCATGTATCTTATGAGGCCACTGGTAAGCAGCGCAAGCAGATCTTGAAGGCTGTTAAGTCTGGTGGTAAGACGTCTTACGTACCCTTTAAATAATTGAAAATGAAGAAGTTCTTAAAAGATTTATTCAATGATGACAACTCTATCAATGAGAAAGCTGTCGTTGGATTCATAGCCTTCCTCATGATGGTAATCACTCTGGCTACAGATATTGTCACTGGTGTATTGGGTAGAGAAATGCCCATCCAGGAGTTCATATTTGATGGCTTCATGGTGATCGTAATAGGATCATTTGGAATAGCTTCCGTAGATAAATGGATTAACAAAACAAAAGGAAATAAAGATGAGCAAGAAGGAACTGAAGGTTAGTGCCCTCCCAATTAGCTTTGCAGAATTTGCAAAGGAGCCTGTAAAAGGGCTTATGTTTATCTGCTTGGTGGCTGTGGGCTACCTCTATGTAGATGGCAAAATCAATTACAACAATCAGATTGAAACTCAAGGAAAGAAGATTGAGGTGTTGGAGACAAAGGTGGATTTGCTAACCAATCAGCTTAGAAAGTCTGACAGTGCGCTTAGCTCTGCTATGTCTAAAATAGCAACCCTCCAAGAACTAGGTAAAATCAAATAGGATATGAGAAAGCTTCTCCTTTTTTTATTGTTAACTGGTTGTGCATCAGCACCCACCCCTAAAATTGAGAGCCATGAAAGCGATTCAATTCTTGTTAAAAGCGAAAGCACATTTGTCACAAGCACTACAGTTTTTAAACAAGTTGATAAGTCCATCAACAAAAAAGTGAATAAGGTTGTGAAGGAAATGGTCCAATTGAAGATTGAGAACAAACAATTGACTAAGGCAGCTTCTGTAAAGACAATCATCAGAGATACGATATACATCACTGAGAAGAAAAACTTCTGGGGTAAGACAAAGAAAACAACAGACTCTTCCCAAGGAGTGATAGTAGATACTCTTGAAAATCAATAAGTTATGGCAAAATCAAAATCATCAGGCGAATCCCGTAAGATAAGCTTTGGGAAGCGCAAGGGTGGGAAAGCTAAGAAGACTAGCGGACCCAAGGACAAGAAGGTCTCTAAATACAGAGGTCAAGGCAGATAACGAAAACCCCCTATATGGAAGGTGACCATGCTAAGAAAACAAAGAAACAGGCTAATAGCCCTAAGAGATGCATCCCTAATGCTAGCGATGTTTTTCCTACCATTTGGGTACGATTTCCTTTTCAAGTTGATAATGGAGGTAACTGGATCATTCTGGGCAGCAGATCTTATCTTCTATGGAATCTCAGGATCGTTCTTTGTCTCCTATATTTTGCTGTCCAAATATTTAAACAAAGTTAGTTAGAGCTGTTTTAACGAACTTGGTTATTGTAATTTATTGAAGCTCATTGTTTTTAGTTATAAACACCTTACATTTGTTACCTTATGCCAATACCCTCAAGACAGATAGGCTGGAGCACGCAGGATAACCTGTTGTGGCAGATTGCTAAACAAATAGAGCAAGCTGAATGTCAGCTCTGTACGCTTAACGATAACATCCAAACTATCACTGGTACATCTGGTACCAGCGGGTCTAGTGGTATTTCTGGTGCTCCTGGTTCATCAGGAACTTCTGGTACTAGTGGTGTAAGCTTATATTACGGATCTTTTATATTTGATCATGCCACTACACTAACCTCAGCCATGAACTCTAACACCACCAACCCAATTCAGGTGGTGAGTACAACAGGATTCAGTGCTCCTGGGTATTTAAGAATTAATACAGAGATTATAGCCTATACAGGCATATCTGGAAACACATTTACAGGCATCACAAGGGGTGTGGCTAGTTCTGGTGGATCTAACCACAGTATTGGTGATGGGGTGGCTCAAGCTCAATATACATCTGCTGGTGTACCTAAACAGGTGTTGTTAGATGAAACTGATCTATCAAACGGAGCAGTGTTGAATGTCCTTACAGGAGATGTTACAATTGCTAATTCTGGAGTTTACAACTTACAGTTTAGTGCTCAGCTTGAAAACTTCAGTAACGATGTTGAAGATGCCATCATCTGGTTTACAGTGAATGGGAACGATGTTCCTAAGTCAGCTAGTTACATAACAACTCCCACTATCCATGGAGGTACACCTGGTGCCACCCTCATGACAGTGAACATTTTTTATACAATCACTGGTGGTGATGTAGTGGGTTTGAAATGGACTAGTAAGAACGGCAAGACAGCCATAACAAGCATACCTCCTGTAGGAAGCACCATACCGCAGTCCCCAGGAGTTATTTTTACAGTAAATAAAATAGGAATATAAAATGCCAATACCATCAAGAGGAATAGGTTGGGGTACAACAGAGAATTTGTTGTGGCAAATAGCCAAGCAGCTGGAGGGTATTTCCTGCCAGCTTTGTGATTTGAATAACAACTTCACCACCACAACCACCACGACCACCGTATCCCCAGGATAACATAAGTTATAAACCAACAAAACTACATATGAAGGATTTAAAGTATGTCTGTGTTCAACCAGATGATACCTACTACACATGGCAGGTACACCTTTGGTTGGAGAGCCTTAGAAAGAGAAATGAATCTGACAAGGCTATTGTTCTGATATTCATCCCCAAAACTAGGGAACAGAACCCTAAGTGGCAGCAAGTGATTGACCTCTATCCTGAGGCAGAGTTTCACTTCTACAAGGATGAACATGACGTAAGTCAATTATTAGGAATCTACATCCCTGTTCTGAGACCTTACACCCTCTGGAGACATTGGAAAGAACATCCAGAACTAAGTGATAAAGCTATATTCTACTGTGATTCAGACGTCATCTTTACAGAGAAGTTTGATGTTCAACAGTTTATAGACGATGATATATGCTACCTATCTGAAACAACTAGCTACATAAGCGCTGCGTATTTTGATAGTAAGGTGAGAGATGTCAAGCCTGAGAAACTAGAAGAATACAAGACAAGAGATGTTCTTGCTGAAATAGGCAGTGTAGTTGGTATCAGCAGGGAGGAAGCAGAAGCTAAGAACAATGATTCTGGTGGAGCTCAATATCTCCTCAAGAACATAGATGCTAAGTTCTGGAGCAAGGTGATGAACGATTGCATCCTAATTAGGAGCTATCTGCAGAGAATAAACAAAGAGTTCTTTGAGAACGAAAACAAAGGATTCCAAAGCTGGTGCGCTGATATGTGGGCTGTGCTGTGGAATCTGTGGGTGAGAGAAAAAGAGGTGAAGGTGATTCCTGAAATGGGATTCAGCTGGGCACCAGACCCCATCACTAAACTAGAAACACACCCCATCCTTCATAATGCAGGAATTGTAGCTACACAAATGGATGGTTACAACTGTTTTTACAAGGGTAAATACCACCTAGGTGTTGATCCTTCAAAAGATGCGCATCTAGATGCAGTTCTCAATGATGAGAAAGCAAAACCAAGGTGCACATGGTATTACACAAACGAGTTGAAAAACTTATTTAATAAATATAACCTTAACTATTAACCCTAATTATTATGGGAAGCATTGACACAAGACCTTTAAAAGCTTATGTCCGTTTCGATGGAAGCGGAAGAATAGTTGCAGGTAGTCTTATACTGAGAAGAAAGAAGCCCAAGGTTGGTAAGTGGGTAGAAATTCCAGCGTATGAGTGCTGCAATCTTACAACCACGACCACTACAACAGTGGCTCCTACAACAACTACTACCACTACACTCATCTAAACCCTTAACACATGTTTAATAACAATCAAAGAAAGGGACTGAAGGCTTGGGTTAGATATGACGGTAATAAAAATGCTGTAGCTGGAAGTCTTATATTCCAAAAAGATAAACCCAAGGTGGGCAATTGGAAGGAATACATGGATGTGAATCTGTGTTGCCCTGCCACACCAAGTGGTGGATATGAATGCTGTATTGCCATACAGGGTGTTGCAGAAAGTGAAACTGGATTGTATGGTTTTACAATTGAAACTAGAAACAGTGGACCCAATTTAACAGGAACTATCCATTGGACATCTACACAAAGTGAGAGCTTCTCCCTTGTTTCTAACGGGGATGATTATGATTTTGAATACAACTTTGGAGATTCAATCCCTCACACTATCTACTTATGTATAGACAATCCTAGTCAAATCTTAGACTTTGAGATTGGGTTTGGTCCTGGTGTGGCTCAGTCAATCTCCAATCTTCAGCAATTAGAAGGTTTTGGCGAGTGGGATGGTGATGATATGGCATTCACATCTCTAGATTTTACAGGACTCACTTCATTTAATGAATTATATAACATAGATACGGGACTTCAGCATATAAATATTACAGGTTGTGTAAACTTGGATGCTGTTGAATTAACTGGAAATGCTTTAACACAAGCTTCTGTAGATCATGTTCTTATTACACTTGATAATAATGGTTTAACAGGTGGATATCTTGATCTTAGTGGAGGCACTAATTCTGCACCATCTGTTGCAGGATCAGCAGCTGAGGCAAGTCTCTTATTAAAAGCTTGGAGCGTAAGTGTTAATCCCTAAAATTTAAACATCATGCCAATAAAAAAAGTAACCCCAGAAGAAAAAGCCATCAGAGAAGCTCAAAATAAGAAGGTGTCTGACTATATAAAAGAAGGTAAAACTGTTGAAGAGGCTAGGGAGCTTGTAAAAGCTGCTAAACAAAAAATTATAAAAAATGGCAAATAGAAACGCATTACAGGCATACGTTCGTTTTGATGGAACAGGACGTGTGATACCAGGAAGCTTGATTCTCAACAGATTCAAGCCACAGGTGGGAAACTGGAAACAAATTGGTTCCTATGAATGTTGTGATCCATTCTGTCTTCCTCCAGTGTATGGAGAAGACTACATCATTATAGACGCTGTTGAGGTGGAAGGTGGAATCACTTTCCAAATTGCAACTAATCCTTTTATTAGTGGTCTTGTATTGGAAGTTTGTATGGTTGATTGTGATTCAACTCCTCCAGATAGAATTCTTCCTTTGCAGATTGAACTAATCCAGGGTAATGAATACAACTACTTTGTTCCTAATGCCATTCTTGACCAGTCATGCGCTCTTGGATTCAGAAGAATCTGTGAAGCTACACAGTCTGGATGGTCTCTTTCAGGTGGATAATATTAAAAACTTAATACAATGGCAGAACAAGTAAAAACATTGCAGGATTTCTTGAAAGAATATCCTAATGATAAGGCAGAAGCTGTTAAGCAATATTTAATTTACGTAGGCCGCTTTGGCGGAGAATTTAAAACTAACTAATGGCAAAGTCACTATTTCCTGAGAAAATGCTAAGCTCGTCTGGTGGAGAACTTTCTCCAGATGTTGTAGCTACAAAGCTGACACACTTTGAACTTCAGCTACACAATCTACATTGGGCTACAAGAAGCTATGCAGAACACCAAGCTCTTGGTGGACTGTATGACAAGGTGTTTGACCTAAAGGATGAGATTGTAGAAAAGATTATGGGCTACACAGGAACTAGAGCTAAGATAGGAGCACATGCTCCTTTGAAAGACTATGCTGTTGGTGTATCTGATCAAGTGGTTAGTGAGCTGATTACATTTGCTAAGCAGCTTGAGAGCTACGCAGAGGCTAACAATATGCCTGACATTGAGAACATTGCTCAATCCTTGAGTGGAGAAGCAGCCAAAACTAAATACCTACTAACACTGTCCTAATGGTCATCAATAAGAGGTTCTTTCCTGAGGTGCTCCCTGATAATGAACTTGCTTATTTTGCACATCTAGAGGGAGTGTTGAGCTCCGTAGATGAACTAGCAAGTTTAGAGATTACCAAGAACCCCCATTCTTATCATTTCAGACTAGTGCCTAGTCTTCCTAAATATAACAACATGCTCCTGGAGGAGATATTAAAACTACATAACATCTTCCAGATCAAGCTAAACCTTTCCAAGTCAATCAAAACTTCTGCAACGATAGCTTTTGAAATAAGTTTGGAAAATTCATAAACGACACATATATTTGTGCAAACCAAAAATTAAATAATATGGCAAACTACGATCCTAGCAAACGTTACACATGGACTCCTGATGACAAATTTGAATTCACAGGAGCTGAATTTGGTCTTATTTTGAACGCATTCCGTGCTGTTCTAAACACAGAAGAAGCTGGACGCATTCTTCTAGCTAACGAAGCTAACCAAGTGGTGGAGCGTGCTCTTGCAAAAGCTGTTGAAGCTGATGTTGTTAAAGAGGCTGACGCAACTCCTCAAGCAGGTTTATAAAACTATTAATATGGCAAAGATTAAGAAAGCCCAAAGAGGCGCTGGTGTTCCTAAAGGTTATGTTCGTGGAGAAATGACTGGTCGTCTTATTCCTGAGAAGGAATATGAAAAGCATCAGAGCGATATGGCCAAGAGTCTTCAAGAGATGAAAGATCAATTGAAGAAAGACACCTCTAAACCTAAATCAGCTGTTAAGAAAACTGCTGTTGCTCCTAAGAAGAAAATGAAGAGCGGTGGCAAACTTGCTAAACAGGCTGCTATAGCAATCTCCATGAAGAAAAAAGGCATTAAGCCTAAAATGGATAAGGCTAAAGGTGGTAAAGAGATGATCAAACGTGCTGATGGAAGCTATTCTCAGCGTGGTTTGTGGGATAACATCCGTGCTAATAAAGGCTCAGGTAAGAAACCTACAGCTCAAATGTTGAAGCAAGAGAAGAAGATTAAAGCAGCTTCTAAGAAGAAATGAAATTCTGTGGCATCCATATCATAGAACTAGATGAACATGGACTATGCCCAATTTGTCTTGAACAATCTAATAAATAATTGAAATGGCTAAAATTAAAAAAGCTCAAGCTGGACTTAAAGCTCCTAACAAACGTGTAGGACCTGTTGATCCTTCAGGTGCTTGGACCAAGGTGCAAGAACAAACTCTTGCTGGAAAAAAGACACCTGTTAGTCTTAAAAAAGACAAGGAACTTGGTGCTACATCTATGGCTAAAGGTGGCAAGTGGATTCAGAAAGCTATCAAGAAGCCTGGGGCTCTTCGTAAGTCTTTGGGTGCTAAGCCTGGTAAGCCAATCCCTGCTGCTAAACTTGCCAAAGCTGCTAAAGCTCCTGGTAAGTTGGGTCAGCGTGCACGCCTTGCTCAGACTTTGAAAAAGATGAAGAAGAAGTAAAATGGCTTCCATAAAGAAACTCCTTAAGAGCGCTCCTAGACTTAGAAACAGTCTTCCTCAGAATGTCACAAGAGGAAACGGAGTGAAGAACCCACAGAAGGCAGAAGCTTATGTGGGTAAAGGTGTTTTAAGAAGTGGTGATACAATTACAGCTGTCAAGGGATCCATTACACCTGTTCCTAACGGACCATTGATTAAGAAGAAAGGTCCTTTCAAAGGATCTACACTTAAGAAGGGTGGGAAGGTGACAGTGATAGCTGGTGGTGAGAAACATGTTGTGTACAAGAAAACTAGTCCAACAGGTGTTGGTAAGGGGAAGAAAGGACACATCATGGTGAACCATCCTACCAAAGACAAGGGTAAATGGGACACTATAGATCTCACAAAAATTGGTAGAGCCAAGACTGTTAAACAGGGTGTAGCTTCCACCAAGAAATGGCACAGAGACAATCCTGATTATAAATATAAAGGTAAAAAGAAATAACCATGGCTAAGGTAAAAAAGGCCCAGATGGGTTATAGAGTGAGAGGTGAGGGTAGGAGTTGTGGTATTGAGCGTCAAGCTCGTAAGGATGAGCGTCAGTCTGAAAGAGAGTGGAGAAAGATGGACAGACAGAGTACACGTGAGGTGAAGCGTGATGAACGCATTGCTGCTCGTGAGGCTAAGAAAGTTCCTAAACAACGCTCTGGTGGTAAAACACCAGCTTGGCAAAGAAAGGAAGGAAAGAATCCTTCTGGTGGTCTAAATGCAAAAGGTGTAGCAAGCTATAGAGCTGCCAATCCTGGATCTAAGCTGAAGACTGCTGTAACAACAAAGCCTTCCAAGCTTAAACCTGGAAGCAAAGCTGCTAGTCGTCGTAAGAGTTTCTGTTCTAGAATGTCAGGTATGAAAAAGAAACTGACATCTGCCAAAACTGCCAACGATCCAAATAGCAGAATCAACAAAAGTTTGAGGAAGTGGAACTGCTGATTAAGAAAAGATATTGGGGAAGGATTTCAAAGATTTCTGATGAACTAGGAAGGTTTAGATGTAGTAAGTGTGGAGAATGGAAAGATCCTTCTGAATTTAATAAAAATAGTCAACAGAAAACTGGATTAAGTTACGCTTGTAGAGAATGTATGAGAGTAGCTACTAGAAAATGGAACCTACCTGCAAAATATAACATAACATCAGAGAGATTTGATGAGATGTTAAAAGAACAAGATTACAAATGTGCATGTTGTGGAGTGGAACTTGATACAACAGGTAGACAACATAACAAACCACATGTAGATCATAATCATCTTACTGGAGAAGTTAGGGAAATTCTCTGCGGAAATTGTAACTTAGCTGCTGGTAAGGTAAAAGATAGTTCAGAGATAGCCAAGAAACTGGCTGATTACTTGAAAAAATGGAATTGCTAATACTTAAAAACTTAAATAACAATGGCACGTATTAAGAAAATGCAGGATGGTGGTAAATCCTCCCTCGGTATGAAATCAGTAAAGGCTGGATTTGATAAAAATCCTGGCGTTACAAGAGCAGACATCATTGTGGCTGCTAAGAAAGAAGCTAAGAAAGGAGCTAAGATTAAGAAAGCTCAAGATGGTGAGAAATTGAAAGTGGCTCTTCGCTCTGGTCAATTGAAAAGACTTGGTAAGTTGAGCGCTAAGAACCCTGAGAAAGCTGAGAAGGTAGGTAAAAGCATGGTTGAAAGAGCTACACGTAAGCAACGTGGTGTAGAATACTTGAAGAAGAATGCTCCAGCACTTAAGCCTTCAAGCGCTAAATCTTCTGTAGAAATGAAGAAAGGTGGTAAGTTGAAGAAAGCTCGTAGCGGTGCTACACTATCTCCTTCTAAGAAAAGCGTATCTAGTGTTCTTGGTGGTTACAAGCGTGTTATTGGAAAGAGCATGCGTGATGGTGGATCTATGAAAAAATGCAGGGGAGGTTGCTATTAATATGAAAGCAGGTAAACCAAAAAAGGCCCCAAAGGTACCACCACCTAAGCCTATCAATGCTAATTATATGAAAGAGGCTGATACCAAACTTAGGAGGTCCAGTAAGATGTGGCCCATGAAGACAAAACGTCTATCTAAATAGTTGTTGTTTCATAGTTGTTTGTTTAGTAAAAAGCCTCTTTTTATAAGAGGCTTTTTTATTTATATCATATGGTAAAACTAACATGTATATGTCCTGTGTGGAAAAGACCACAGAGGACCATTAGAGCAATAGAATCTGTTGTAGCCCAGAAGTTTGATGGCTATGAGGCATTGTTCATAGGTGACAGATGTCCAGAGTTTCAAAAACATCTGGACGCTGGTACATTTAAGAAATACGAAGAACAAGTGGCTGCTACAGGTAACAAGATATTATTCCATAATATGGATGAACATTATGGGGGCTGGGGACATGGTGCACGTAAGTACGGCATTGATATAGCTCAGGGAGAATACATATGCTTCCTGGACAATGATGATGTTCTCAAGCCCAACCATTTTGCTAACTATTATGGATTCATGCAAGAGAACCCAGACATTCATGTAGGTTATTTCAATGCACGTACAGAGCCCTGGAAAAAGAACAGAGTTTCTTGTCTATCCAGAGGAGGCATTGGAAACGCAGAATTAATGATAAAGACAGATGTTCTTAAGAAGAACTATAGACTAGATCCAGAATATGAACATGACTGGAGACTAGTGGAGAGAATGTTAAACTACGGATATAAGTTCAAAAAGAGCACAGCAGCTCCTACATATATAATAATGAGTATTCCTAACTATCGAGAAACCACAATTGACTGATGATAACGGTTATTATTCCTGCTTACAAAGCAACTAAGTACATAGATGAATGCCTTGCTTCTCTGCCAGGGGCTGAGATATTGGTAGGAATAGACCGTTGTAAAGAGACATTTGACCACCTGGTGGGTAGAACAGACATAAAGACGTTCTATTTTACAGAGAATGTAGGACCTTATGTTATTAAAAACACACTAGTTGATGAGGCTTCTCATGACAAAATCCTATTTTTTGACTCTGATGACATCCTTGTAGAGGGTGTTCTGGATAGGATAGAGAAGGCTTTAGATAATGTAGACTACGTAAAACTCAACTATATCAACTTCACAGGCAGGATTAATCATAAGGCACACAAGATGAATGATGCTGTAATAGCTATCAACCGTCCTGTGTTTAACGAGCTGAATGGTTTTAAACCATGGAGATGTGGAGCTGATACAGAGTTTGCACACCGTTTAGCATTTAACAAACTGAAACACATAGTGCTAGATGATATAGCCTATTACAGAAGAATCCATGGTGAAAATCTCACTGTGAGAAAAGAAACAGGATATGATTCTCCTATAAGAAAAGGATATATGGAGTATATTGCAAGGCGTCAAAGAGAAAACAACTGGGTAAATCCAACACATAAACAAACTCAAGGATATGTTACTTATACAACAACCCATCGAGGAGCTTAAGCTTCCTCCTGAAGTGACAATAGGAACTAGGAAGAGATATTCAACAGCTACAGCTGTGGCGTGGATCAATGACCACAAACTTGTATCAGCTGCTTTTAACAGCAGAAAGGTATATTTAATAGAGCTCACCGAAGATGGTGGTTCTAGGATATTAGATGTTGTAAAGGCTCCTTACAATCCAGACTTGATGGATTATAAAGATGGGGTGATAGTTACATCAGACTATCCTTTCTCCAACCCTGATGGACATGCGTCCATATTTGATGTGGTGGATGATAAGATAGTGTATAGGAAAAGCATTAAGCTTCCCAGTACAAAAGCTCACGGCTGTAAGATTGTAGACAGTAATACCATCATCATCACTAGTAACAGTGACTTCAACAAGGGGTGTTTGTTTATAGATGTGAACAAAGGTGTGGTGAAAAGCAATCTAAAAGACATGGACCACTACCCTAAAGATGTTCATATAAAGGATGATAGACTTCTAGTGGTGTGTGCAAAGAGTCTTCCCCAGATAGGACAAACCACCGTGATAGGTGAATCTGTGCTCTATCTATTCGATGTTGCAACATTAACAAGATTAGATGAGGTGAGATTTCATGGGCAAACAGACTCTCTCACCATGGATGGTGAACATGTATTCATCACTATACAAGGAGATGATACTGTTGCAGGGTTTACATTAATTGATGATAAGCTCTCCTATATTGGTAGAGCTGGTGGGTTTAACTTCCCACATGGTATAGATGCGCTAAATGGTAAAATAGCTGTTACAAACTATGGTGATAACACCATCAGGATATTCACTAAGGATGAGCTTCTACAAAATCTGCAAGCATCTTAACATAATCCTTGTTCCAGTGAGGGTTTAATTGCACCTCACCTGTAGGAATCTTACCCTGTATTCTAAGGTTTTCTATGTGTAAACTATGCCTTTGGATGGCATTAGGTTTGCCAGGTTTATCATGTCCCTGACCAGACATGTGATAGCTACGTCCTCCCCACATGTAAAACCAGCTAGCCTCAGCTTTAGGAGGCTTAGCAAACAGTCTTCCACCGTGCTTATGTAGACGTTCTATAAACGTCATATCATATCCAGCGTTCTCAATGGGGTGGTGCCCTATAGCTTCCCAAGCAGACTTCCTGAACACAATACCTGAGTTACCTATCCAGGTAACATCTGTTATTTTGTCCCCGTTATAGAACACTCCAGGATTCCAATGGAGAATGTTCACATCATCTGTGAAATATTTAGCTACATTCTGCAAATGCCAAGGCATAGCTAAATCATCATCATCCCACTGGCATATAATATCCCCATTACAGATATCTGTTGCGTAGTTTTCTTTCTCACCTATAGTGCTGAAGGTGAAGTTCATATTGTGTATTCTCACTCTGGGATGGTCAAATCTGAGCTTCTGCAGGGGATAGTCATTCACGATTATCAGTTCACGCCTATCTTCAGGGTAGTCTTGCCTGAGGAAAGACTCTAAGCTTTCCTCAAGCGTATCCACCCTGCCGTATGTGATCATCTTACATGATATTAGTGGCAGCATAAAAACGTTCTACATCTTCTGGTTCTAAATAGATTTCACTCTGGAATGTGTTGCGCTGACGCTTTACTCCCTTCACCTTGTTTGTGCGTGGGTCAACATCAGGCATTTCCTGAGCACGCTCGTGTAGGTCATCCAATAATACCAACAGTCTACCATCTTCCACACCTACAGTGCGGATCACCTTGTTCATGTTAAAGCTGTCTCTGAATGTGTTGTACACAGGGTTCTCTGGTGTACCTGACTTCAACTCTTTACGAGTGTAGAAAAACTGATTCTTCATTTGATTTTGTTATAAAATTGGTTTGTTAAATATTGAAGCTCATACGTGTAGGACTCCTCTGTATTCTCATCAAGAGGAATCCCAGCCCACGACATAATAGAAATTGTAGCATGTAAAAGCTCATGGCTAATAACACCTCTGTCTTCTACACCATTTAACCACATGGCTATTCTACCTTCTTCATCTGTGTAAGTCATACCGCTAGCATCAAAATCTTCAGAATTTACAGGAAAATCCACATGTTCTGCTATAAATTCTAGTGCTTTTTCGGTATCTTTTGTGATGATGATGTTCACCTCTGTGTCATATGTACCACCATCAAGTGTTATCACCTGGTCCACGTAAAGGTCAACCTTCTTATCAACCTCTATCATCATAAGTGGTATAAATATGAGTGCTAAAACTAGCAGGGTTAGTAGAAGTTTCTCTCTAAATGTCATATTTCTTTTTTAGTAATTCACGTCTTCTATTCACTTCTTCATACTTGTACATATCTCTTTCAACATTGTCATGCTCTTCGAGTGTCAAAAGTATGATATTTTCTTCATCATACATCGCCTGAGGATATTTTTCCTTAGGAAGGATGTGATGAAAGTAAACTGTGAGGGGCTCTTTACCAAGATAGTCCATACTCACCTGTGAGTAGTGCAACCTTTTTCTCCAGATCTGTAAAAATAACTCTTGCATTTCGGAAATTTGTCGAATTACATCCTCAGATTTGTCAAGTTTTTTGTGCAAAAAACTGGACGTTTTGGGTAATGGTTTTCTAGGCTTATGTCTGAAACAATGAGATCCCTCACACTTTGCTCCGCAAGTGGGGCATGTGCTCATTTTACAAGATTGTAGGTTTTAAATTTAGCCTTGGCGTTATACATCTTAATGAGGAAGTTTACATCCTCCTTAGCCTGCTTAACTTCCTTCTTCTTACGCTTGTCCATAGTCTTTAACTTCTCCAGGCGCTCTTCTATTTCTTCACAGAGCTCTGGCAAACTTAGATATTGCTTAGAAAACAGGCTAGTGTTCTCGTCCTCTAGTGATAAGATTATCTTACTCATTTTGTTCCAGTTGATCCAAACCCTCCTTCACCTCTTTCAGTGAATGAAAGGTTTTCGGTTTCTACAAATTCTGCATCTAGTATCTGCTCGAAATAGATCTGAGCACATCTATCACCTACACCAAATGGTAGAGGATGATAAATCATATCTCCCAGGCATCTAAACACCACCATCCATTCACCACGGTAGTCAGCATCTATAATCCCTATAGAGTTGGCTAGCACCCAATTCTGTTTAGATAAACTGCTACGGGGAACAATGATTCCTTTATATCCCTTAGGGATTTCTGTGGCAAATCCTAGTCCTACAATCATCTTGTTAGGACGTTCTATCTGCACACTAGCTGCATATACATCAAAACAAGCAGCGTCCAAACTACCCTTGGTGGGTAGCTTGGCGTTCTTGTTAAGTGATTTAAATCTGATCTTCAAGGACTTCTTGGACATCTGCTTGTTTTATTTTGTTAAGAATAGCTGCTTTAATCTCTCCATAGAATTCAGGGTTGTCTATCAACATACGCTTAAATTCCTCTAAATCATACTTAGTTTCGTTAAAAGTCATGGTTTTTCCATACTTTCTACCCACTTCGTATTCATTCATAAGCTCAAGCACCTCTCCAACCTTGTCAATACCCTCACCATAAACAATCTCAAAACTAGACATGCGATAGGGAGGATTCATTTTGTTCTTGATAGCCTTCACCTTTGTAAGATTACCGTAAGTTACATCTCCCTCTTTTGCCAAGGATCTGCTCACTTCTATACGAACATCTGAATAGAACTTCAGCGCATGTCCTCCCTGAGTTGTGGTGGGATTTCCAAACATTACGCCTATTTTCTCACGATATTGACTAATAACTACAACACAAACATTCTTTGCAGCGAGTGCTGTCTTCAGTTTTGGATAGGCATTACTGTTCAGTACAGCCTTTTTACCAATAGATGAGTCACCCACCTCACCGTCTAACACCTTCTTAGGAATCAAACTGCTATCAGAATCTATGATAACTAAGTCAATGTTTCCTGTGTTGATCATCTCCATAGCAATGTTAAAACCCTCCTCACCGCAGCTTGGTTGAGCAATTAACATCTTAGTAGTGTCTACACCCAGGGCCTGGAAATAGTTCTTATCAACAGCATGCTCGCCATCTATATAAAGAACAGTGCCTCCTTGCTTTTGACATTCTGCAGATATGTGACCACAGATGGTAGACTTACCTGTACCTTCCCATCCCATCAGTTCATACAATTTACCTCTTACAAATCCACCCACACCGAGTGTGATGTGATCAAATCCAATTGATCCAGAACTGATGACGTTATAATCACCGCTTGTTTTGCTGTCTAGTGCAAGCACTGTGCCTTCACCATACGTTTTGTTTAGTTTGTCTAATGCCTCCTGAAATTTGCTTTTTGCTTCAGAAGACTCTTGTTTTGCTTTTGCCATAGTTGTGTTGTTTTTATCTACAAATATACTGTTTTTTATTGGAATTTCCAATAGTTTTTTACAAAAAAATAGCCCCAGTGTAGACACACCAGGGCGTTTATTATTAACTGTAAAATCCTTATTTCTTCTTCTCACTTTTTGGTTTGTAAGGACAGTGTCTGCAGCCGTTTTTAGACTTACAACAATATCCTCTTTCCAAGTGATACTTCTCAGTGAAAACCATTCTACCCTTATCAAGGTAGTAGTCTACACCTTCTACTAGTTCCTTATGCGATTTCACAAGCACCTCCTGCACATGCTGCCACTTGACCAAACTCTACAGTGTCATCTAGTTCTATCACCTTGGTGAGATCTATTGAATGTAGCGTAGCTAGTCTTGTGTTATATTCTTCCTCTGTGATGTCTTCAAAAGGAGCTTGCTTATACGTATGGTCCCAGAACGGTAGTACACTCAGTCCATTATAATGGTCTTTGTTATTCCACATCCATTCACCCACTGTTTGCCACTCAGTATCCTTGATAGAAACTGTAGCGCTCACATTGTGTGTGTTATCTCCTGTGTTGTGTCCAGCCTTAATCCACTGCGTAGCAAACTTCTTTACACGCTCTAGGGTTTCAAGAGGACTCTCTGTACGGAATATAGATCCCTCAGGAGCTTTAACAGGAATACGTACACACACTGTATCATGAGGACGTAGAACATCATCTTCCACCAGTTCTGGATGGTTTACAATAAGATAGGAAGCAACATCTTCGTTCTTTCCAAATCTCATTGTTCTCAGATAGTAGGGAGCATGCCATGCATGTATACCACTAGCTGTACCTAACACCAAAGATGTAGTACCAGAAGGTTTAATACATGTAACACGAGCTGCCTCATTAATGCCAATCTTCTCGCTGATAATAGCGTTGGTTAGTTTGGCAACATGTGCTGCAGCTTCCAGGTTGTATTTCAAGATTTCACCTGAACCAATACCTGTCATTCCTATTCCAAGGAGGGCATCTCTCTGAGTTGTTCTCTGCCAGATGGGTCTTAAGTAGTGGAAGTCTGTGAATCCAGCCTGCAGAGTTCCTAAGAAAGCTGCTGCTGCCACACGATCATTCAAATCCTCTTGACATGTCACATCTGACACATTCACCTCACATAGGTTACAGAACTGATAGGGTCTAAGGGCTATCTCGCAGCATGGGTTAGTTCCCCAGTCTAGGTTATTAGTCCAATAGATTCCAGGCTCACCAGATCCAGAAGCTTCTATTCGCTTCCAGAGGGAGTTGAATTCCTCTTCTCCAATCTCTCCACGCTTCAGTACAGCTGAGTTGTTAGCTCTACCACGCTGTTCGTTAGTCTCCCACCAGTTTCCATATTTACAGGTGATCATTTCCTCATCATCATGGCTAAACAGGGCAATCATGGCAGATCTACGAATACCACCAGCTAGCACTGAGTTAGCAATATGACACAGGATATCATGACATTCTAGAGGACTTAGTTGCTCTCCTTCCTGTTTCCTCTCTAAAACTGCCTGCACGTGTGCTAGACATATCTTCAGAGGCTCAGGACCAGGAGCTTTACCACCAGCTGTAACTAATCGAGCTCCTTTCTTACGAACAGCTCTAAAGTCAAACTTAGGCATAAATCCCCCCTCTAGATAGGCTTTCATGAGCACTTTTACAGCGTCTGCCCATCCCATAATACTGTCCTCAATAAGGTAGTTACGGAGCTTTCCAGGCTTTGTAACAGCTGGAAGCTGTGCAACGTGTTGTTTCTGAACGCTATAGCCCACACCCGTACCACCTAACAGCAAGAACATAGTCTCACTGAAGCTGTGGATGCTATCTATAGGTAGATAACAACAGTTGTAGATCCTTGAGTTGTTCACCTCAGCTGCAGGTCCTGCAAACTGTAAAGCTCTCATGGATGGTAACACCTTCTTCTCTCTAATGAAATTAGTAGTTTCTCTAATTTGTTCTTCTAATTTGGGATACTTCTTGATCATCATTGCCTCATAACGGCCAACAATCTCATCCCATGTCTCTCTTCTTTTAAGCTCAGGTATGTACTTTGCATACTTACTAAATACCGTGAGCTTACTCAAGGCGTCCAATCCTAAATCCATAAATAAATCGTATTTTTTAAGGTGTGAAAAATAAAGGGTTGCAAATATAACTTTATGCCCCTTAAATTCCAAGAGAAATGAAAAATTCTAGCTAACCAATCTCCTTATTTTCATTCCCAGATCCTCATCATTGATGCTGGTTTTAACTAACTTAGTTATCTCCCTGTCCATGTCTATAAGCTTCTGGATGTATAGGGTGGCGTCCATTAATTCCTCCTGAAGATGCACTAGATAGTTATCCTTATTGTTGTCTTCAAGCGTGGTGCCATACTTGTTATAACCTACGTTAGAACGTTCTGTATACTTATCCACTACGTTTTGTACTATTTTGTCCTTCATCATCTTTCTTAATATTAAATGTTGCGTTTGTGTAAATTTTCACTTGATCAGATGTATAATGCCTAATGTGTCCTCCCTCACAGAGGGCAACACACCACACGTCATTCTCAAACATTCCACTGTTTGTGACATATAAGGCATATCCATCCTTATTTCCTTCAACCACCACTGGGATGGGTTTGGAAAATTCAAGCATCATCCTCCGTAATGTTTAACTTATCATTTAGTATTTGAAAAGCACATTCAACAGCAGTCTTTTCAGCTAGCTTTCTAGAGGGATAATAATCAGCGCTCTTTGTTTCATCCACACTCCATGACCACAGTCCACTGCGACACATAATGTTGATTATCACACCGTTATCATCAAATACATCAAACAACACTCTAGGATTGTCTTCAAAGAGCTTCACTAGCTTATCATTAGGAACTCCCTGCTGACGCATAAAGTCTTTGAAGTTATCAGGAACTCCATTGTCTTTAAAGGATTCTTCCATCTTGTCTATAAACCAGTCTCTCACCACCTCTGTGGCGTGAGGATACTTCTCTAATAGGTTATTCATTTTGTCTCAGGTTTATTAAGTTCATCAAGTTTAATCTTCCAGAAGTAGCGATCATAACTTTCATCAGGAGACTCATTAAGTCTACTTAACTCATCCTGAGCCATGTTATGTCTAGCCACTTGCATTTCACAATAGATGCGATATTTCTCTTCTCCATAGGTTTTTCTTAGCTCCTCAGCTATTTGGCTGTCGTACATTGTTCTTTCAGTTTTTGAATGTTTAAAATCTCATTTTTCTCTTCAAATGCATGCCAAACTTCCTGGTCATCATCAAACTCTACACCAAGCTTATCCTCCCAGAATCTGATAAGATCTTCTGTCCTATTAAAGACACGATACTGCAGGGATATCTCATCCTTGTGCAATCCATTTTTCTTGATCTTTATCACCTTAGGAAACAGCGCTTGAAATGCTGCAGAAGTTTTAGAATACTTACTCTGTTTGATGAGTTCAAAATCTTTAGCATATCTTTTGTCTAATTGATAAACCACCACTACATATCCATCCTCATAATCATAATCATCAATGACAGCTTTTGTTCTTTCATACTCACTATCTAGAAACTCCCTGAATTTATCTAGGTTATTAGGCTGGAACAGCAGATAGATGCAGTTTTCATACTGCACCTCTCTGCTTCCATCCTTGACATAACCATTAATAATTCCATTTTCCTTCAACGCATCCTTAGGAATATTCAGCGTTGGGACCATAAATATACTGGTTATTGTCTTTTTTATTTCCATCCCATAATGTTTACCAATCCATTAGCAATACTGTTTTCTCTAGAAATGTTCCACACATTGTTCTCCATAGCCCATTTGAGATCTGCAATGATAGATGCTACACCTTTATATTCTCTATTCTTGTGTGTAAAACCATTATAAGCATTATCCAAATCAGTGTAGTCAAGTGTATAAATCAATGGATTGTAATAGTTGGTGCTGTCACAAACAATAAACTTAGGAGGCATCACTTGATATTCAGCTATTTCACCCACTCTCATGTGCAAAGCAGCATGAAAATATAGATAGGCCTGAATATAGGCACGACGATATAGATAATACTCTTCTAAGAAGTTCTCTACAGACCATGTGCATTTTAGGTCATACACCTGAATAGTCTTTGCTTCATGATCCACTACCACCTTATCCATCATACTCTTAAACTCGTGATTGTCCACTACATATCCTTCCACCTGTAGCTGATTGTACACTGTATACCTACTACTACTTACCAGATTCACTACATCCTTTGTAACAGGATTGTTACGTAGCTCTTCTACAATCTTCTCAGCATTAGATACATCCTCAGCTGTTACGACAGTGAGATTCTTAGCTTTCACTGTGCGCATCTCATTGTAATAAATCTCTGCATCAGATCCTACAAACTTACCAATCACGGCCTCATACTTAATCTTGAATCCAGAATCTACATAAGCATCTTTGGAGATGTCCTCAAAGCTTCTTGTAACGTTCCCATGATCATCTGTAGCTTCCTTTGTGTGCTTATACAAAGCGTTCACAAAAGCTAACATTAGAGCTGAAGGAGCTTCTGCACAAGAAGACATATAGAATCTGTTATCAAACTCTTCTGGCTCTAGCAAGAGAGTTTCTACCACTCTACCGATAGTGGCAGCCTGGGTGTCTTTATCCTCTACATCTTCACCCAGAATATATTTACGATAGTATTTCTTTCTGTCCAAACTGAAGTCTTTCAAGCTGGACGAACTATCAAGCATGTTAGCTCGATAGGTTGCTTCTGTTTTTGCTGTTCCTGTTATCATTTCTGTGTTTGTTTGAAAGCTTCAATAATTGAGTTGTACATCACCCTTACTTCCATGGGCACCCTTGCGAAGAACCATCTCACCTCTGGAGCATATTCATTACCTCTAGGATCTACACCCTGAGGATCAATAAGCCAGAAATAGTGGCGTTCTCCTTTGGATTCTACGTATCCCTCATGCCACACTTCTACGAAAGAGTGTTCTTTGTTAATCACTATCTGATTAACTTCATCATTAACCTTTTCCATTCTTTTCTGATTTAGTTTTTACATCGTGGCATTTCTCACACAGCACCTGCAGATTGTCCACTTCACAGAACAGACGCTCCACAAATCCTGGGAGGTCTTGTGCACAATTCAGACTTCCTGCTGGGCAAATATGATCCACGTTAATTTTCTTTTCTTGGTACCATTTTCCACATTCGTTGCATAAGTATTCATACTTCTGGCGCTTGTTAGGTCCCTTATAGGGCCTACGAGCTGCTAGCTTGCACTGTAAAATGGGTTTCCAGAATCTACTCTTCTGCCTCAAGGCACTACGAATAAAGGACCAAAAAGCACTTTCAGTCATAGTACCAGCATTCCTAGGTCTAGCCACCCTGGGCTTCCTGGATGCTCGTTTCTTCTTGATTGTCATATAGTTATAAAATGGGGACGTCACAAATATAAGCTATTTATGTGACATCCCCAAGTTTATTAATCAACAATCACCTGAATCCTAGAGCTGATTTCTTTCTTCATTTGATCAAGAGATTCAACAATATTCTCAATCTCTACCGTGGAGATATGAGGAATGTTAAACTCATGCTTCTTGCTCTCAGCTACAAAACCATCCTTGGCTTTCTCTGTCAAGCTCTCCAGTTCACGAATAGCATAGCTGTCATCAAGTTGCAATGTGTCAAAATCCAGATCATGTAAGATTTCTGTAGCTTCTTCACGAGGAACGGTCATGATAGGAAGATATTCCCAGCATCTACCTTTGCTCTCGCCAATACCCACCACCTTCATAGGATTAATGAGCACCAATACAGACTGGTCACCACATCCTACATAATGAATCTCATCAGAAGTGAAATGCAAACCTTCTGCACCACAATCATCTGTATTCCAACGACATGCACCTGGGTCCATGCTTACAGGTCTACCTACACGAATGTCAAATGTCTGTGTGTGAGCATCTGTAAAGCGATTCTCTGCTCTGTTTGGAAGATCCAAATAAAGCTCTGTCAAATTACCAATATGCTCTCCTAAACCAGGTACTAAAATCTGATGTTCATAATTTCCTTCTCCATCACATGCAAGACACTCAAAATATTCTTGGTCCTCGTCATCAAACACCTCACCAGTACCCTCACACTCATCACAGTCAACATTTACCATCTTATACTGGTCATCTTTGTGAATGAAGCTATACTGACCATCCTTTAGATATACCTCATAGTTATCTGGGCTCTTCTTCCATACAGCTTTCACCTTGTTGTATGCATTAGATACAAACTGAACCAGTTCTGTACCTCCGTGGAGCGTTACTACGTTCCTCAGTGCCACAAAGAATCCCTGCTTAGTGATCTTAAAGCTATTCTTCTTGAGGAAGTTGTATAGCTTGTCAGCCACTTCAGCACGAGGATTCAAACAGCACCACATAAAGAAGCGCTTGAGAGATTGATATTCCTCATCGTTAGCCAATGCGTATGGGTTGCTATTGTTTCTATTCACTATACGGAGAAACTCTTCTACCAATAGTTGTGGAACTGTACGATTTACACCCTTCAGATAGACACTGTTGCCCTTCACCTCAAAATCACCTACATTAGCCAAAAGCTTTATACCAGCCTGCAGAGCTCTAGCTTTCTCAGCTTCAAACTCCTGCTTCTTTCTCTCTGTAACCACTTCCTGAACAGCCATAACATCTATAATCTCAAACTCATCGATTGCACTACGTACGCTCTCAAAGTCTTCTGTTGTAGCATTAGGCTTAGACAGGATGGAACCATCGTTAAGCACCACGGTGAGCACATTGTTCACCATCTTCACTGTCTTATAGGGCTTTGTATCTTCCACCTTTATTTGATAGGCAGGCTGAGAAACAACTGATTGTATTGGCCAAGTGGTACTTGTGCTAGATTGCCACATTTGAGTTGGTGGAGCATCTATTCTTTCTAGCTCCTTTTGAAGTTGTTTCAGCTTGATTTCGTGCTTGATTTCTTCGATTTCTCTTTCTTTCTTTGATTTGAACCAGTTTAAACTAAACATTTTTGTTTATTTTTTGGGGTTTTAAATAAAGGGGGACGTTTAATCCCCCTTTTTTGTTTAATCTTGTTGTATTAATTCTTCAACAGTTTCCGTTGTTAGCGTTTCTTCCAAAGGGAGATCCTCATTTAGGCGTATGTTGTAGTTCTTCCAATCTATCCTATGCTTGTGGTATTTGAATAGATCTGTAATTGCCTGTACGAGTCTTTTGTTTGATTCGCTCTCATAATGACCCATCTTATCTAGGATGGTATTGAGAAACAAGAACTTGTCACAGATGGATTTCACCTCTTTGTAAGTGCTATAGATTTCAGGATCTACAGCTTTAATGTCTAGAGCATGCTCAGCTATGGTGTTTCTCACCTCATCAGACATAATATCTCTGAAGTTCTTCTTGTGATATACATTCAGAGCTTCTGTTTTGTGATAGAGATCCATAGATATCTTCTGCAGATGATGATTATTACCAAACACAGCTCGATATTCATCTCTTAGCTGATCAATTAGACATCCTGTAGCTATACGCTCGAATGGTTTATTCTTTCCTTCCATAAATTTACTAAAAGGCATTAGGTTATGTAATTCTATTCCGCTGACTAGTTTGAGCTCACGCTCGCTGAGGATAGCAAGTTCAACATTGTGATTTCTGGTGGCTTTAAACCACTTGTCCATCTTCTCAGCATCTTCCTGCTTACCATATACGAGGATGAATTTATTCTTATGAAATGTTGCCATGTCATAAATCTTGCTCACCCACTTACAACTCTTACCATCTACCCAGCGCTCTAGTCCTTCGGCTTGCTTACACACCATTTCTCCTTTCAGCTTAATGCGACGTACACCTGGTGTAGCACTAGCTTTACCAGCACTAATACGTTGCTTCTTCCTAGAATCAATAAAGGTTTGTGGCACCTCTAGAGCATCCAGGTCAATGAATGTAGCCACCAAGCTCTTTACAACTAGCTGGAATTCTTGAATCAACTGACGCCACTGAGCCTTTGGATAGTTCTTAAGACCTAGGATGTTGTAATAATTGTCATAAGCCTGCACCATACCTCCTGGTTTAGGACGAAGTTGGAAGTTCTTCACCTTTCTAAACACGTGCTCTTCATCCCATTTACCTCCGTGTAAACTTTTAATATAGTCCTTCTTAAGACCAGGAATACGCTCTCCCTCATAAACATACACCTTCTTAGCCATGCGTCTTACAGATGTAATCTGATAATAGTGCTTGGCGTCACGCATTGCGTTCCTAGTTATTACAAACTTAGCCTCATACTCACCAAGAATATATTCTTGTATCTTGGCAATACGAGATGGCTCAATCAAGCTTGTACCCTTGAACTTAGGCTCAGCTATCTTTATTGTAGCAAACTTAGCAAGAGGATGTACATCCCAAGATGATGTGCCAAACTTAATCTCTCTGCTGTCTGAACCAAAATAATCCACTATCTTTCTTACATCATCTGTATCAGTGATGGTTTCATTGTACTTCTGGATGAAATAGTCAGAAGCTTCTTGCAGACGCTTAAGGATGACAGTCTTGGCCTCCTGTGTATATCTGATGGATTCCCTGTTTGGAGTGGGGAATATACCATCTGTCAGGCTGAATCTCAGCGCTACAGGAAGATTAATCCTATCGATACCTAGTTTACTAAAATCCATGGGATAATAAACATTATCCAGACAGATGTGCAGATTACTATCCTTGGCTAGTTCAGAGAACTGGAAATACTGGTGACGAACGATTGTAAAATCATTGTTGATGTCCTCCACATCGAAATACACGCTCTCAAAATAAGCTAGCTGTTCTCTAGTCTTGCTCCTGAAGTCATACTTGTCACGCCAGCTAACAGGAACAATCACCTTAACACCATTGGGCTGATCTGTAGGAGTTTCATAGAGAAGGTCAATAGTGTTAACATCTTCTCCCTCGTACATCATATACTTGCGTTCCATTCCATTCTTACGAGCAACGAAATAGAAGCTGGATGTATATGCTAGTGGGGCCTTAAAACCTAGACCCATCATGCCCAGCTCTGTAGAGCTATTACGTTTGGTAGACTTACCATACTTGCTGATGATATTCTTTACGTCCTCAGCATCCAAACCAATACCAAAATCCTCCACGGAGAACTCAAATCCTCCATCTTTTGTAGCTCTCAAGGCTACAACAATAGGCTTATCTACGCCTGCTCTTCTGTGACTATCCAGTGCATTTGATGCGCACTCACGGATAGTTGAACCTATTGAGTCTGAATACAAATTCTTACTCAACATCTGCATCAACACCTGTGCAGAATCTAAGTCTAGGGACATCCCTATAGACTCGGTTGCCTCACCATCTTGGTGAATCATGGCTTCTTTCTGTTTCTCTAAAATCATTTTACTGGGAATTTAATACTGATTAATGCTTCTTTTGATTTTTTGTATCTGTCTAAGTCTTCTTGTTCTGTAAATATGCTCTCTGGATCTGCTATCTTAACAACACGAGACCCATTTAAATTTATACCACCTCCATAGATGTAGTCTTTGTAGAACAACTTAGAGCTAAATCCATGTTTTTTAAATCGTTCTCCAAGCCAGGTGTGGTTATCTAACTTACCAGCTTCCCAGTCTTTGAACTCCTTAAATCTATCTCCTGGAACACCATAGTGATAGTATTGCACTGTGCCACTACCCTGTCCACAATACCACCCAAAGGATGTGTAATTGCTATTTGCCACCATAATAAAGTCTCCTATTTGGAGATCACCTCCATATCTTACTTTCATATGTTATGCTTTTTGATTAACCAAATGTTTCTGTAATTGAGATCTACATACTTCTCAACAGTATAATTATCTGAAGCATTGTATTCTTTTCTAGTATATGTGCTTGTTCTACCATTGTATGTATGAGTGTAAGTTGTTTCTTTAATAGCCACCTTACACTTCACAGATTTGTAAAAGGTTTTGTTTGTTGGATTGTAAGTAGGTTGCACCTTCTTTGGTTCTACAGGTCTAATCACCTTAGCTCTGGCAATAGTTCCCTGTACAGAGTAGAGGAACTCATCCCCCATCTGTAACTGTGTTACATCAATTTCCATAAATGTTTGTTTAGAAAGGTGGCTCTTCATAGAGCCAATAGATTGTGTAATTGTTGTTGTCTTTAATAATCTTGTTCACCTTGGTGAATACACCCTCTGTATCCCAATCAGTTTGCTTGTAAGAAGCACTGGCTGGATGACTGAGGACAAATGACCATGTGAACGGAGGAACGTAGCGCTCATATTTAGCAGCGTCCTTACCTAGAAATATAACAGGAACACCAGCTGTGTCTATTACATGCTCAAAGAAATACCTTGTGAAAGGTTCCCAAAGAGCAATGTGTGAGCCTGCCTTGTTGATTTCTGTGGTGAGCGCTGCGTTAAACATTAGCACGCCCTGGTGAGCTAAATAGCTAACATCTGGTGTCTTTTCATACTTAAGATTGAGCCCGTTATACAGGTCTCTCTCTATTCCACCATAGAATTGTTCTAGTGATGGCTGTAATGTCTTTGTAATAGAACAACCCATAAGTAGGCCATCTGCTACATATACACCATTCTTAGCTGTGTGATAAGGACACATGCCCATCATCACCACCTTTAGATCATCCAGAGAAGTTTCTTTGAATGCTCTGAAGACATTAGAAGAAAGAGGGGCAATTTTCTTACCCCTCTTTGACTCCTTTTTGAGAAACTCATAGATCTTGTCGCATTCCTCACTCTCGATAAACGGTTGCATTTTTGTATGCCAGCTCTCATGAAACTGGTCTTTGAATTTCTCCCAAATCATTAGAATTCCATTTCTAGTTGACGTAATACTGTTGGTTCAGCCACCTGAATCTCTGTAGGTGTCACCATAATCCCTGCAGCATTAACAAAGAAGCTATGCGCATTAATATGATTTCTCATCCAGAGGGAGGGATGCACTTCCTTCATAGCATAAGTGGTGTGTTGATACAACTCCCACAAGCTACCTGGTGCACCATAATCAAAGGATGGATTATCAATCTGGCCTCTAATGATGTTAAGCTGTGTGCTCTCAATAATGTTCTCCTCAATAATCATACGACCAACAAGCTCAGCTGTTGCACGCTTAGTGAGCTCTATATTCTTCATGGTCTCACGATCAGCCTGAATCCTTGTAAATGCTTCACCTGCTTGCTTGATGTATTCTGTGATAGCATTAGGTGTGAATGTTTGGATTTCTCCCTGATGCTTCTTTCTGAAGGCACCATAGTCACCTGATACACAACCATTTGAACAAATGAAGATGTGTGTACCAATAGCAAACTTCAAGCTCATAGACTTGTCATAGCTATTCTGCCAGCCAATTTGTAGCTGCATCTCATTATCTGCTACATTCTTGATGGTATATCTGCCATTAGCAACATTACCATCTCTGGCTGCAGAATACGATTCTGATTCTAGTTCAAACCCTGCACCATGTATGCTCTCTAGTGTCAGGTCAATAAGCTGTTGATGTGTAACAGGCTTATAAGTTTTAGTTTCTTGTGGGATTTCTGCTCTCAACAGAATATCCTTTGCTGTAACGTAGGATTTCTTACTTTCCATTATAATAGTTGTTTGTGTTTTAAATATGACTCAATTGCACCTAGTCCATGTTCTTTGGCTAGATCAGCCCAATCTTTGATTCCTTCTGTCAGATAGTTACGTGGGACGTTAGCATACTCAAAATCAAACAGCTTGGTTATCATTTGACTATTCTTTACACCCACCTCATCTGCATCAAAGGACAGGATTTGCCTGTCAGAGTTGGCCTTTAGATATTCTACATTCTCATCAGAAAAGCATGCTACACCCTCATTCTGGACAGCACAACAGCATGGAAATATCTTCTTCATCACCATATAATCCTTCTTGGACTTGTTGATGAATGCCACGCTGCAATTCTTTATATCCTCCTTACCATCCATGGTTGTAATAGGTACATTATTGGGCACCCATTTGCTTTTCTTGTCTCCAAAAGGACGATACACCTTCCAATGGCCATCATAGAGATAGCCAAATCTAAGTTCTGTATCCTTAATAGGAAACTTCTTTCTGTTGAGATAGAGCTGTTTGATAGAATAAACGTTGTTAGCTCTGAGATCGTCGAGACTTTGATAATACTGGTTCCAATAGGCTAGTTCCTCTTGTGTGAACTTCCTTGTAACCACCTGAATCAGGGAATAGCGCTTGCCCAGGTCCTCTGGTTGCTTATATTCCTTCTGAATAGCCTTGTATTTCTCTGTTGAGTTGCCTGGTAGAAATCCCAGTCCAAAGTCCTTATCAATCATTCTGAGCACATCGTCTATAGAGCTGAGATTGAACAGCATTTTGACAAATGTGAAGCAATCTCCACGCTTACTGGTATCACCAAAGTCTATAAAGGATAGAAACCCTCTCTTGTTCCCTATTACAAACGAGGGATTGTTCTCATTTCTGAAGGGAGATAGTGTTGCTTGGTTGATTTTCCAGTTCTTATCTGGCATGTAGAACCTGAATATATCATACTCTGATATCTTGTTGAGCACAGCTTGAGGTGTGAGCCTCACCTTGATGTCACCTTGGATCATTTGTAATCAATATACTGTTTTACTTCTTGAATATCTGAATCTGTTAGGATGTTTATCTTGCTCTTTAGACTGAAGCGCTCATCATTGAGATGATAGACACTCCTAGCCAATGAGATAAACTCTCCTTCAAAAATACCGTCTTTTTCAAGTTGTCTCAATCTATCCTCTACATTCCATAGTTGTGAATTCACTCCTATCAGATCCTCGTATAGGACAGAAATAGAATCATTTACAAGAAACGGATTAGCATTTCTAAACAGTCCTGAAAGTTCTTTTTCAACCTTTGCAAGCTTACTGGCATCTGTAATCTTGCTTTTCTTTATTTGCAGGATGCTGATCTTATCTATCAGCTCACCCACACTCACTGGAATTGTTACCATAATAAAAATAAAGCCCCCACCATTTTACTGATGAGGGCTATTTGGAGGTTAAGGGAATTTAATAATCATCACCATCATCAGAAAGTACAGCATCTGACGCCACGAGGTTATCATCTGCATTATACTCCTTCAGATCACGGAGAATATAGAAGTCTCTACATCCATATTCACCTGTAACATTGAGCACGAAGCGCTCATGTGGTTTAAGGTCTTTTAGCTTCTTAGCACGAAGACCACTTTGAACTGTACCATCATTATAGTTGATGAGACGGAAGTTCTTCAGAGCATAAGCTGGCAAGAATGCCTTGTTGTATATACCCTGATATTCTTTGTTCTCACCATCTTTCTCTTTCATGATGATTGTAGCAAGAGCACCAATGTTTGTGCAATAAGCACCATCCACTTGTGCTTTCAGCTCGCTAACATTACCTTTCATTAGCTTCTTCCAGTCAGCTTGTAGAACAGCGTTCTCTTTCATGAAGTCAAGCTTACCCAACCAGGTGCGCAAGAATTCATAAAGTTCTTCTTCTCCTACATATGCAACACGGTAGTCACGCTTTGTGAACCAGTCAGCTAAATCATTAGCATCTGCAGCCCAAGCACATCTACCAACATTATTGATATATTGTTTCTTAGAACCGTCTTTGTTTTCACGCTCTTTGTCCTCTAGGAAGAATGAAGCCTTGAACTTATCTCCGCTCTTGACATCCTTCAACCAGACATCAACACGCAGATAGGTGTTCTTATCCCTGCTCTGTCCTAAATACTCTGTAGCTTTACTGTTCTCAGGAAGTTCAATTCCTAATACTTCTTTGTACTCTTCTGCTGTAGGATTGATGGCTATTACCTCAGCCTCAAACAAACCTACCTTCTTTGCGAATTCTTGTACTTGTTTCTGTTCTCTTTGATCACCTTGAATCATTGCTTTGAATTTTAAATGTTAATTAATGTGTGCTTTTATTTATAATACTCGTCTATTGTTTCTGATACTAGCTTCAGATTGTTTGGCACCTTCACATCAGTGAACATACCATCTGGGCTCTTAGCAGGATATTTTCTAAACCTGTTGGTTAGGAAATAATAATTGGATGTACCATCTTTACTCTCCTCAACATGCGTGTACAAACACACTGTCAACAAACCTTCTAAGACAATCTGATTATCGATCATCTTACCAGCAGTTTTGATCTTGTATCCAATAATCTCACCACCATCTTCAATAGTTTCAGGATGTGTGAAATAGAACACTTTAAGATCATCACGAAGAGCACGGGCTGTTCTGAAAAGATCAACCATATCTCTAGCCATCAATGTAAACTTGGTGAAACCAGTTTCTGTGGCTTTTGCCATCATGTTAAAACCCATGATGTAGTTGCTGTCCTCAATAATAACATTCTTGATGTGAGGAGCATCGTTGGATAGCTTGCGCAATCTCTGTGAAATCAGGTTTGCGTCATCTATCTCATCATAATTTCTGTTCTCTCTGTTGTACAATTTCTCTGCGCCTTTGAATGGTAATTCTTTCTTTGCTACGTTGATGATGTACGTTTCTTTCGGGTCCAGATGTTTGATTGAAGTGGACTTGCCTGTACCAGTTGGGCCCACAATTCCGATTAATTTACTTGCCATGTGCTTTGATTTAAAATATGTAGTTTAATGAGCTATAAAGATACAAAATCCCTATGAATTAAACAAATTTTATCTTGTTTTTATCAAAGAATTCTAGGGCTTTTTTCAGCCATTTTCTCTCTACATCCTCGTTTGTACAAATGATGTATATCTTGGCCTTCTTATCTGGATTATCATACTCCATAGCCATACATCTGTTAATCTTCTGAGCCAGGTTTTCTGCATTACTATCGAAATAGTTGATAATCACCTTGTTTAAGGGTTTATACGTAACTCCTGTGTTACCTATCTTTACAACAGCCATGTGATTACCCTCACCTGCAGCAAACTTCTCAAACATATCCTTCTCACCCTTCTTTGAGTGATAGGAAGGAATGCCTAATGCATCAGCTATTTTAGTGACACCACAGAACACTAGAATGCGTTCATCCTTGAAGTTCTGTAATATTCTCCTGGTGCACTCACGCTTGGCTAAACTGTTCTGGATTATTCTCATCCTTGCGAGCCTAAGAAACATTGTGTTTTTACCCTCACGCTCAGATTGATTTATACCCCACGTGTATGCATCAAATTGTTTTTTCTCTGTTCTCATCTTACCCTTGTAGTCTTGCTTCACTCTGTCATCCAAAGGAACTAGCTTTACAACTATCTCATAATCAACAATTACGCCTTCCTGGATAGCTTGCTCAATAGTGTACGTAGCAATGACACACAAATCTAGGTGATCACAGAGTGTGTCCTCTGTCCATCTGGATAAGGTGCCTGTTAGTCCTAATACAACATCATTATGCTTGAGCAGGTCCTTGGTTGCAAATAGCTGATTATCAGAGAGTAAGTGAATCTCATCTATAATCACCATATCATACTTGTTATCCTTGTACTTATGGAGAGATAGATGGGTGGTATATGTGACACCACTGTCATCATATCCACGTTTCTCAAAGTCTGCTTGCCAGGCAGCTTTAATCTTTGTGTCTGGATAGGCAATAAGAATGTTCGATGGTTTGGTCTTCTCAAGGATGTTGATGGTAGTGTAAATCTTGCCAAATCTTGGGCATAGATTCAATATACCAAACTTCCCTGCTTTAATCCACACATCAGCAAACTCAGCTTGCCTTTGGTCTCTTAGTGTCATAGTATTTTTATAAATTGTCCATTCCTGTCAAGCAGTTGCACCACACCAAACTTAGCATCATACTCCTCGATAATACTATCAAGTATATCACGAGGATTACGCCACATAGGTAGATAGGTGAGAAGCTCCTGACCAGATAGCATTCTACCATGCTTAGAGCTGTCATAGTTCTCCCTATACTTTTCATATATTAGTATAGTAGGATTGGTCCTCCTTATTATCAGGTAGTCTTCTCTTGTCATTAAAAAAGATTGACACGCTCCAGAAAAGCCATTCTAGATTCACCACTGTGTACTTGTCAGCAGCATCAGGACTTCTTAGGATTGTAATGGTTGGTAATAGAATAATCTGCCAATAGGATTCTTCCTTACAGGGAACTGTAGAGAAGGTTTTGATACTCATCATAGTTATTTGTTTAAGAAATAGGTTTTGTTTGTCACTGCCTCATAATCAGAATCTGTAATAGCAGATTTCTTAGGCAACTCTTTGAACATACCAATCTGGCCCATAAAGCCTAGACCAATACGAACATCATCTTCACCATAGGAATTCTTTATCAGCCTAAGGTTTCTAAAATACTTAGCACCATACTGATCCTTCAGCTTATTCAGGTCATAACCACTAGGGTCAGCCACCTTATAACGCATAGGATCAAACAGCGCTAACACAACATCAGCATCATTCTGAGTCTGTGAACTCTCAGCAAAATCTTCTAGCTGAGGCTCAACATCACCATTCTTTATCCTGATGGGATTGCTAATATCACGATTGAACTGACTCACAACCACTGGCGTATATCCATAGAAGTCACGAGCATATCTAAGCTCATCTGACATCTTATCAATAGCCTGCTTCTTGGTAGTCTGGTCCTTGGTTGTCTTCAATAGACCAATATGATCTATGATGACAATAGTGATTTCATTCTCATGATTGGGGAAATAGCGCTTATTGAACTCATCCACCTGTTCAATCTTGCCATGCTGCAGAGCGTGAGCTTTAAGCTCCTTAGCAATACCTACAGCGTTCTCTGGACCATCGATGATTGTGATGACATCATCCATCCTCTGGATGTAATCTTCATACATCAAGAACAAATCATGCTCATCCTTGGACATCTTATCATTCCAGCCCAATAGCTTGCTTACGGGGATGATAATCCCTTGGTCAATGAATATCTTCCTACTCACCCATTTAGCTAGCTTATATGTTCTAGAGCGCTCCATAGAGCGATATATGATGCGTAGCTTAACGCCTGGATCTGGTTGACTGATATACCAATCAAATGGATTCAGGACAAACGCATCATCAATAAAACTTGTCTTACCAGAGCCTGTTAAACCACCTACAAGGAAGTATATGCTCTTACGGATGCCAATATACCTATTGAGCCTATTAAAGCCCATGGGTATACCGTTATTCCTCCCTTCTAGGCCAAGCTCTACTTCTTTCTTAAGTAGTTCAAAACTCATATATCAGTTCCTCCTACGGGTTTATCAGTTTCTTCAACCTTTCCACCCTCTTTAATTAATTCAATGAATGGTTCAAAGCTACGCTGATTCAGATAGGTGAAAGAGTTCTGCATATAACTAAGTCTGTTAGTGCTAGTTTTAACAGAGTTCTCTTTCTTCTGAAGGACATCAAAGTTCAGCGCTTCTATCATTTGAGCTGCTGTATATTCTCCCTCAAGAAGAATCTTATCAAACCTGAGCCTGCATTCATCTTTATTCTGTCTCAAGCTTCTTGCGCCTGTGAACTTCTTACCCTTGTGGGTAAATGTATCAGTGCCTGGATATGCTTTCCACCACTCTTCAAACTCTGTAGTGGCAGGCTTACGCTTAACAATCTTTGTTGCTTCTTTGCTTTCTATAAATTTAAGGAGCTCTGTCCCTTCTGTCGTTATCTTCTCATCACTAGTGGATATGAGTCCTTTTCTAATTAAAGTTTGATAGAGCGCAGCGATCTTCATGCTTCCTTCACAGAGAGGCTGAACATCCATCTGCTGCTCTATCAACTTTAAGAGATAAATAACGTCCAAGGAATAGCCTTTTTTAATCAGCTCTTCAAAATGGTAGGGCGTTATCTTTAAGTTCATCTGGCTGGAGTTTATTCTCGTAAATCACTGTAATCTTTGCAGGAAGTCTATTCTCTTCCTCTATAATTTCCTGCATAATTTCTTCTTCTGTTCTAGCTTTGTCAGCCTGCAAATATACAACATCTTTCAGGTAATCCCGCTCAAAATCTTCAGAAAAATTAACAACTTGCCCATCCAAAGAATACGTATTTTCCTTCTTTTTCATTTGATGACTTTTTGTAGGAGATGTTAGCTACAATAGGCTTTCCCTTCTCCAATGTTTTCTCCATCACAACTGTTGTGGGAGATTGATGTTTCTCTGTGTAAGCTCTTGCAGCTTTCACTGCATCTCCTTTCGTGTTATGTCTGCTTAATTCGCCTTCACGCTTATGCACAACATACTTGAGCACCCATTTCTTGGTGCCAGGAGT
>Ga0315909_10000167_pt1 | contig 87624 bp, 59 predicted proteins | sample LakEriMetagenome_11_FD_203527 | JGI IMG/M metagenome (GOLD analysis project Ga0315909, IMG submission 203527) | Freshwater fungal communities from buoy surface, Lake Erie, Ohio, United States - Buoy 2 MA125 | ecosystem: Environmental > Aquatic > Freshwater > Lake | place: USA: Lake Erie, Ohio...
CCTTGGTGGTCTGGGTGGCTTGGGGGCTTTGAGTTCTTTTGGGTAGATGCAAGATTTGGGTAGATCGAAAAAGGTGCCACCCACCGATCGAAAAAGGTGCCACCCACCGATTGGTGCGGCGCCTTGGTGGTCTGGGTTGTCTGGGGGTTCGGTGGTGCTTTGGTGGAATGCGGAAGGTGCCATGCTCAAATTCAATCGCTGAGCAAAAGGTGCCACCTACCGATCGGGGCGCCTACCGGGGGGGCGGACCAATCGGTTGGGGCAGGCTCATCATTCATCATTTGGAATCGGATGACGTGTACTCCCGTTCATTTCTTGGGGGGGTGGTTTGTAGGCGGGAGTTTGGTTGGTTTGGGGGAAGATTGCCGATTTTGCCGAATGAACACTTGCTTGGAGGACGATGAAGGAAGGGAGTCGGTTTCCTAGGGTCAAGGGTTGCTCTCCGGGAAGCCATCGTCCCTGTTGGGTTGAGCATCGAGGAACACGAGCTGATGAAACGCTTGCTGGCATCCATGCTGTGGATTGGTTGTTTCGTTGGTTGTTCGCTACCGGGTACCAAGGACCAGTCGGTAACACAGACCGGTCCAAAGGGGTGGATGGCGACAGCCAGCAGGACCGCTGATGGGGTCAAGGGGCAGGCTGCCAGTTTGGGAACGGTGGTGCAGTCGGCGTATGGGAAGGCCAAGCAGAGCCTTTCGCGCGCGATCACGCCCAAAGCTACGTCGGCAGAGGGGTCTGTGGAAGCCAGCGGCAACCTAGGGCCCGAGCTTTATGTGGCACAAGGGCAGCTTTACGAATCCTCCGGCCAATATGCCAAAGCTCTTGATTTCTACAGCAAAGCGTTGGTGGCAGATCCAAATCACGCTGCGGCGTTGGCCAGTCTAGCACGGCTTCACAAGCGACAGGACGAATGTGTCAAGGCGATCGATTACTACCAGAGAGCCAGTGCGGCTAGTCCCGCCGACGTCCGTCTGATCTGGGAACTTGCCGAGTGCCAAAAGGCATCGGGGCAGTCGCCGCAGGCGTTGGAGTCGTACCGCAAGGCGCTGCTGCTGGATCCACAGAACCGGGAGAGTCGCATTGGGGTTGCGGGTCTATTACTGGCAGAGGGAAAGGAGGCGGAGGCATTGGAGGTAGTCGGGCAGGGAGAATCGCCTGCGATGGCGCACTACCAAATTGCTTACCTGCATTTTTCGCGACAGGACCTCGCTGGATCTCAGGACTCTTTGCAGAAGGCTTTGCAACTGGACCCCAATCTTCAGCCTGCCCGGCAGTTGCTGGAGCAAATCCAGGGCAGTTCGATGGTTCAACAGGGTCGGCAGGTGTACCAAGCGATTCAGCCATGGATGGGAAGCCCTTCAGCCAACCCAGCGGCCTCGGCGGTGCCTGCATCGATGCCTTCGGTCGTAGCACCTGCTGCGACTGGTTCCTTGCAGGGAAGTTGATGAATTCACTTCACGCAGAGCGGTCCGCCGCTCGCCGCAACCGATCCATCAATGCCCATCCGACACCTGTTGGATCAACCGATTGGCAGACGATCGTCTGACAGCCAGACCGATCGGCTTGGCGAAAAAACTCGTAGAGACCCTTGGCGTAGGAGTCGACAGAGGGATGCGTTTGCTGGAGTGTCGGGCCGTGGACACACGGGGGCCATTGGGTCAATCCAATGTAGGCCACCGGGCCTTGAGGCCTAGGCGTATGGAGCCACGGTTCACTCTGGATCTCCACTTTCGCTCGAGGTTGGTAATGGGGATGGCGGAGCCCTGGCGAGGGGAGCGGTTGGGAGGCTGTCTGTGGGAGGTGCGATCGATTGGATTGGGGTGTGACCAGTGGCATCAGGTTGGGCAGTACCTGGGCAATCATCTCCCAGGTGATGGAACCCGGGCGAAGAATTGCGGGACGATCTCCAGTCAAATCGATGACGGTGCTTTCGATTCCATGGCAGCAGCCTTCCTCGCACACGATGGCATCGATTTTTCCATCCAAATCCTCCAGCACGGCTTGCCAGGTGGTGGCGCTGGGAGTGCCGGAGCGATTGGCACTGGGGGCAGCGATGGGCAGACGAGCATGTTGCAGCAGCTTCCGAGCGATTGGGTGGGAGGGGATCCGGATCCCGACCGAAGGGAGTCCAGCAGTCACGCAATCGGCGATCCGATCGGATTTGGGAAGCACCAGCGTCATCGGGCTGGGGCCGAATTTCTCCCAGAGTTCGATTGCGGAAGTGGGGATGCTTCGCGTCAGTTGATGTACTTGGTCCATCGCTGCTACATGCACGATCAGTGGGTTGTCGCTGGGTCTTCCTTTGGCCTGAAAGATCTTGTTGACTGCCGACGGATCGAGCGCATTGGCTCCCAAACCGAAGACCGTTTCAGTCGGGAACGCGACGGTGCCACCCTGCGACCAAATCTGGGCAATGCGATCGAAATCGGGGGCTGTGAGTCGAAGCGTTGGACGGTCCATAGGGTTGTCGGTGGTTGATCCGATGGAGGGAACAGGGATGGAGAGGACTTCGGTGAACCAGCGAGCTAGCCGTCGTGTGACTGAGGCCTGCGCGGCAGCGGCTGGCCAGTTGGACGTCGTCGCACAAAAGCTGGATGGCATGCTGGACGAAACACTGCCCAGACCGATGACTCGTTGGCTTCGGCAATTATTCCCCAACGTAGCGGCCGCGGCTAGGCGTTGGTCAGAGGACGACGCAGGTTCCATGGCGGCAGCAGTTGCCTATTACTTGGCTCTTTCGCTTTTTCCGCTGCTGCTGCTGCTGACTGCGGGGATGGGGTTGTTCCTACAGTTCACGCGAATGGGCAGCGATGCAGAGAAATACCTGCTGGAACTGGCTGCGATGCACATGTCGGAGGATGTCGAGCGGCAGGTGCGGGATGTGTTGGTGCATCTGCGAAACCATTCGGTGATCACCGGCCCAACGGGGCTGTTGGCAACGATCATGGCAGCCATTGGCGTCTTTGCGCAATTGGATCGGGGGATGGACCGCATCTGGCGGATTCCGCCTCGTCGCAGCACCGACCTTCGAGGCACCGCCAGTCGGGTCTTTCGAGATCGCCTTGGGGCCTTTCTGATGCTGGTGTCTCTGGGAGGGATGGTGGTCGGACTTTTTCTCTTCAATACACTCTGGGTTCAGGTGCAGTCGGTGACCAGCGCCACGCTCCCCCACTGGACTCATCTTGGATCGATGGGGGGCGTACTCAATACGTACCTTGCGACCTCGTTGCTATTTGCCTGCGCCTATCGTTGGTTGCCTCGAAAGTCGGTTGGATGGCTGGATGCCATCCGAGGCGGATTGCTGGCAGCCCTGATCTGGGAAATGGGGAGAATGGTTCTGGAGGCGGTTTGGATCGGGATGCGATACACGACTGCTTATGGAGCCATTGGTTCCTTCATCGCATTGCTGCTATGGTGCTACTACGGAGTCTCTATTTTCTTCCTTGGGGCCGAGTACGTGCAGGTGCTGCAAGACCACGCCAAGGCCACTGAAGTAAACTCGGTGTTGCCTCAGCAAGACAAATCGCCGCTATCACTTTCCCAGAAGTTGCCAGAAGAGGCCCCGATAGGTCCAGCGATCGATCGGCGAACCATTCCCCGTCGATCGCGACCGCGAGCCACGGGAGGATCGATGTTGCGGCGCGTCGCCTGAGGTCCAATTCGGGTGGGAGAAGGGAAGCAAGTCGACACGCAGAGCTTTTTTCAGGAGCCGTTTCGCCCATTGCCATTACGGCGAACAAATGGATCTTTTTCGCCTAGCCACCATCGGGGCTTCCATACACCTTTCCGGTATCCGAATCGCTGCGTCGCAGTCTGTTCGATGTAGGCGCACACCTCCTGAGGGTCATCGCTGATCATCATGCGTTCCAGATCGATTGGGTCGATCATTCGGTACTCCAGCAATCTTCCGCGCAGAAAATCGATCAGCGGATCCCAGTAGGTTTTTCCCATCAACACGACGGGAAAATCATGCATCTTGCCGGTCTGTACCAGGGTGGCGACTTCAAACAGTTCATCCAGAGTGCCGTAACCGCCCGGCATGGCGACGAAGGCTACCGAGTACTTGGCCAGCATGAACTTGCGAACGAAAAAGAAATCGAAGTCGACGAAGGTATCTAGGTAGGGATTGGGGTTCTGTTCCTTGGGAAGGACGATATTGCAGCCGACGCTGCGCCCGTTGGCATCCTTCGCGCCACGATTGGCGGCCTCCATGATTCCCGGGCCACCTCCGGTCATGACGGTGAATCCCGATCTGGCCAACGCGCGTCCCATCTGGCGAGCGAAATCGTAGTAAGGATGGGTTTCTGGGAATCGAGCCGATCCGAAGACAGTGACGCTGGGACCGATAAAATGAAGCGATCGGAATCCAGAGATCATTTCCGAGAAGACGTGGAAAGCGACTTTCAGCTCCTCCCACCGGGAGTGCGGTCCCTGAAGAAATCGCTCTTCCATCGTATTCGAAGGAAACGTCGCAGGAACCTTCGTTGAACCCGAATCGGAGGGGAGGGGTGAATCCAGCTGAGCCATGACATCCAGACCGTTTCTCGTCGAGGGGAAGGAGGATCATCGGAACCCACAGTTCATCTTAAACCACAGTATAGTAAGAAACCGTCGACCCTTTGGTTGCCTTGCTGAAACACCTTCGCGGCTTGCGCGAAGCCATCGTTTCGCATTCCATTATCTCCATCAAGAAAGAAGTCCTTTCTTTGAGTGAACGCCCCGAGGTTGGCATGGAATCGCCCGGGTCGGAGGCGACTGGCGGGTCGGAGTTGGCGCGCGGCCGTCTGGTCGACCTATCGCTGCCTAGCGCACTGAGACGACTGGGGCTTCCCGTACTGATCGAACAGCTGTTGGCTCTTCTGGTCGGCTTTGTCGATACCTATTTGACCGGTCATTTCTTGAGCGACGGGCATCTGGCTGCGGCAGGGATGGCAGCCTATCTGCTGTGGGGTGTCTCTTCGCTTTTTGCCACCTTATCGATTGGTGCCACCGCTCGTATGGCTCAGCTGATTGGTGCCCAGCAGTGGGATGATGCGCGCCGCACCACTCAGCAAGTGCTTGGGGTGGCTCTACTGGCCGGAGTCGGCATCGCCCTTCTTGGTGCCATTTACCTTGAGCCACTGGTCCGATTGCTGGGGCTTCAGGGAGTCGCATCGGTCGCAGCACAACAGTACATCGCCATGATGCTCTGGGTGCTTCCTGCCATGGCGATTTTGCAAGTGGGAAATGCCTTGCTGAGAGGTGCTGGAGATACCTCAACAGGTCTTTGGATCTACAGTGGTGTGAACCTCATCAATGCGTCGGTCAGCTATCTGCTTGTCGCTGGGGTCCCGGGATTTCCTAACCTCGGTTGGCACGGGGTCGTGCTGGGGACTGCGATCGGGTACTTGCTGGGAGGTCTGGTCATCGCCGGACTGCTGATCCAGGGTTGGCGTGGGCTGCGGTGGAATCCGCTCGCCGTCGATCGAGATGGGAGGCCCATTCGAGACGTGTTGGCGATCGGAATCCCCGGTGGTATCGATATGATGTTGACGGTGGGATGCCAGCTGTGGTTTGTCGCTTTGATCAATCGTCTGGGCACCCTCGCCTCCGCTTCCCATGGACTGGCGATCCGGATCGAAGCGATCGCCTATCTGCCTTGCCAAGCTTTCTCGATCGCAACGATGACGCTGGTTGGGCAGTTGCTTGGTGCTGGGCAGATCGACCGCGCCCAAAGGACGACATGGCGCATTCTCTTGGGTGCGATGGCGATGATGGTGCTGGTCAGCCTAATATTCCTTCTTTTCTCCGATCCGCTGGCTGGATCGCTTGTCGGGCCCGGACATCCTCAGACCAAACAGATCTCCGCGGGCTTGTTGCGGACAGTCGCTTGGGGGCTTCCCTGCCTAGCGGTGATCCAGGTTTTGGCAGCTGCCATGCGTGGTGCAGGAAAGACGAAAATACCGCTTTGGATCTCGCTCTTCAGCTTCCTGATCGTACGTATTCCACTAACCTATCTGATCGCGACCGATGCAGCAGGACCGTTCGTTGGACCTGCTTGGTTGCATCCGTTGCAGGGACAGGGAGTGCAGGGTGCGTGGTATGCGATGCTGGCCGATCTGACGGTGCGAGCCACCCTGTTTGCGATCGCTTTCCGGATGCTTACCCTCCGCCAGGCAGATCGCCCGAGTTCCGTGTCCTCTGGCCACTGAGTCGTTTCGTTTCAGCAGCTATCTTCTTTAGGATCGCTGCGGATGGAAGAGGATTGGCTAAGGGATTCGGTTGAGGAGGCGCAAGTCGATAACTACTTTCAGGACGTCGAAACCAGTGCCTTGTGGGTGCGATGGTGGAGTCGGATGTTGGCATGGGCTAGGATGAATCGTGCAAGATGGATAGCGTGGCATCGATCTGCCTGAGGAGTCGATGGAGTTCTGGAATCTTTTTCTCTCGGATGGAATCCTCTATGCATGCCTTGCCGTTGATCCTTGGAGCTCTGGCTGCCATGGCGATCGCGTATCGCTTCTACAGCGCCTTTCTGGCAGCTCGAGTCGCCATGCTGGACGATTCCCGTGTGACTCCGGCGGTCAGCAGAAATGACGGGCAGAATTATCATCCGACTCATCGCTGGGTTCTCTTCGGTCATCATTTCGCCGCCATCTCGGGTGCCGGTCCGCTGATTGGTCCTGTGCTTGCGATTCAGTATGGATTCATGCCTGGTTTGATCTGGCTGGTGATCGGGGTCTGTCTGGCAGGAGCGGTGCAGGACATGCTGGTTCTGGCCGCCAGCGTGCGCCATGACGGCAAATCGCTGGCCGAGTTGATTCGCCGCATGCTGGGGACGTCGCCTGGCATCTTTGCGGCGATTGCGATTCTCTTCATCGTCGTCATCGCGCTGTCGGGGCTGGGGCTGGTGGTGGTCAAGGCGCTGGGGGGCGAGGAAATCCGTCTGGCACCGGGGACGAGAATGGTGGCCACATCGCCCATCCAAGTCGAGGAGATCGCAGGTGGCACAAAGATCCACTTTCCCAAGGGGACCGAAGTCATCTATCCAGGTGGCAAAAGCCTGAAGAGGAGTGAGGCGTTCACTCTGAGATCGACCGAGAAAGCTGTTTCGCAGACGACTTCTAACGATCCCAACCAGTGGGTCACTCAGGCCGGTACCAAGGAACTGGTGCGGGGTAGCAGTTGGGGTACCTTCACGATCTCCTGCACCGTTCCTATCGCTCTGTTCGTCGGATGGTACATGTATCGTTTTCGCAAAGGGAAGGTTCTGGAAGCTTCGTTGCTGGGGGCCGCCGCCGTTTTGGGAGCCACGCTGCTGGGACACAGCATTCCAGGATCCCCGCTGGAACCTTTCTTCAGCCTCACGCGAGGCCAGACTATTTTCGCGCTCTGCGCGTATGGCTTCATCGCGTCGGTTCTTCCCGTCTGGGTGCTGCTGTGCCCTCGAGACTACCTTTCCAGCTTCCTGAAGATCGGAACGATCGCACTGCTTGTGGTGGGGATCGTCGTGGCCAATCCGAAGATGGAAGCCCCCGCAGTGAACGAATATTTTGCTGGGGGGGGCGGGCCGCTGTTTCAAGGTGCGATTTTTCCCTTCGTTTTCATCTGCGTGATGTGCGGCGCGATCTCCGGATTTCACAGCCTAGTCTCCTCTGGAACGACTCCCAAAATGATCGGACGGGAAAGCGACATCCGACCGATCGGCTACGGAGCGATGTTGCTGGAAGGTCTGGTGGGTGTGGTAGCCCTGCTGGCGGCTGCCGCATTGCCGCAATCGGACTACTGGGCGATCAACATCGATCTGGCGAAGGTGGAGCAGTACGCGGAGACACTGCAGAAGATGGATGCCAATCAGGATCGGCTGGCGGAGATCGAACAGCAAGTCGGAGGCGAATCACTGCGTGGACGAACAGGTGGGGCGGTGACGCTGGCTGTCGGTATGGCGCAGGTGATGACGCAGGCGATCCAGCGCATCGTGCCGCAGCTTGAGAGCGATGGGTGGATCAAATACTGGTATCACTTTGCGATCATGTTCGAAGCACTGTTCATCCTGACGACGATCGATACTGGAACCCGCATCGCTCGCTTTCTACTCCAGGAACTGCTGGCCAAGGTGGATCGAAGATTCGAGCGGATGGACTGGATGCCTGGGGTGATCCTGGCAACGGCCGTGGTGACCATCGGCTGGGGCGGGCTGATCTGGACCGGTTCGATCGATACGATCTGGCCGATGTTCGGCATCGCCAACCAACTGCTTGCTGCCTTGGCGCTGACGACCGTCACCACATGGCTGTTTCAGGAAGGCAGGGGCCGCTACGGGTGGGTGACGTTGATTCCGCTGGCCTGGGTGGCGACAACGACGTTGACCGCATCCACGCAGATGATTTCCGGAAGGTTCTGGTCGCTGATCGTATCCGGATGGAAAGATCGCCAGTGGGCCACCCTCCTGCAGGGAGGGCTCTGCACCGCTGCCACCATCTTCCTGATCAGCTGCTTCCTGCTGGTACTGGGGCATGCCGTCAGCTTATGGATCGAAGCCGTACGGCGACCGGCCCAAGTCGACAAGCAGTCCAGTCCTTAGTCGCATTCATGCGGTCGCCGAGGCAACCGCCGACGCAGTATTTGAAGTTGAGATTGGATCCATCGCGTCAGGGTGGAAAAGATTTGCCACCAACAGCGGGATCGAGCCGGAGACCTGAAACTGTTGCACCAAGAACTGGATGGGTGACCGATCGTCTGTCCCGAGATGTCTTGGTGATGATGGTGTGGAATCGGGGTCGAGGAGAGAATCGCAACCGAGGGTTCCGCCAACCTCCGCTCTGCTATTTCAACAGTCGATTCACCGTATCTCACAGGAGAATGCTTCGTGAACACTGATTTCAAAGAGCGTTTTGGTCCTGAAGCCTGGAATGACCCACCGGTGCCAAAGGTCGATCGGCTCCAGAGGTTTGTTGGCATCATCGTTGGCCTGTTCGCTGTCTTGCTATGGTTGGTTGCGCTGCTGGCATTTTGGGCGGTCTTTACCGACCCAGACCCCAAGAAGCCAGCTTTGGTCGTGGGGGTAATCGGGTCGATCGCAAGCTTTCTGACAGCACTTGCTTGGTCGCTTTGGCAGGGTCGCGGGGTGCCTCGCTGGATCATGCGATTGTGCGCGCTGGCAGGTCTTCTTCTTTTCGTCACGCTGGCGATGCAGGCTAAAGGGATTGGGGATCTGTGGATGCTGATCGGGCCAAGCCTGATGATGCTGCAGGCGTTGCCCATTCTATGGAAAGGGCCTCAGCGAAGCTCACCGTAGTCTTGAAGCTGATTGAGCTGGAATCGTTCTGGCCATCGATGGGATTGGTTTTTGGAAATAGTGGAGTCGCATCTTGAATGGAGAGCCGGAGTGGCGCTTTCAGGAGGAGGTAGAGTCGACACCGGCCTCAATGCCAGGTGATCGACTTCAGTCACTTTCTGTATTATTGGTAGCTGCACTCGCATCCCTGTCTTGGTTGGGCGCACTCATCGCCTTCTGGGGCGTGGTCAACACTCGCGATCGCATTCAAGCTGCCGCTTTACTTGTCCTCGCCGCATTTCTTGCGATCGTGCTGAGCGCCTTGGCGAGATCGCTATGGCAGGGTCGTGGTGTGCCACGATGGATCTTGAAACTCTTTGCAGTCCTCGGCGCCGTTGGACTGATCTTTTTCGCGACGCATGCGAGAGCCCCTGGAGATTTCCTGATGCTTGCCGTTTTCCTGGCAGCGATTCTCGTCGTGCTGAGATACTTATGGCAGAGCACGGATGACGGCGCCAAAAAACAGTAGGGGTCTGGTCGGCAGATTTGCCTTGGAGGAAAGTCATCGAGCCGAGAATGATGCTGCATCGATGACCAACGTGGCATCAGTAGCCTTCCGTGGCGACGACGATATCCAATCGTCGATTGGCGGCTCGGCCCTCGTTGGTTTGCTGGCTTCCTACAGGGCGACTGTCGCCGAAGGCGAGCGACTGGAATTGGCTAGCGGGAAGCTGGCTGCGTCGCACTAGATACTCAAGGACCGCCATGCTTTGAGCGGCGGAAAGCTGGTAGGGGGTGGAGTAGGACCCCGGAGGTAGCGGAGCGGCATCGGTGTGCCCTTCGATGGAGATGCGCTGTCGAGGATAGGACTGGCGAATCGTCTCGGTGAGGCGATCGAGCACGCCTGCGGCGCTTGGGGCCCATTGCGTGGTGCCGGGGAGGAATAGCTGGTCGGCAGGAATCGTCATCCGCTGGCCGACGGCGCCCGAAGAGAGCGGACCGAGCCTTGAAGGCGCTTCCGAGGGCTGAGCGCTGGATCGATTGGCGGTGAAGTCCGAGGGAGTTGGTTCGGAGCTGCGATTTTGCGACTGGTTGGCTGTCAGGATCGCACTGCTACGCTTTTGGATCGATTCCTTCAGCTCCTGCGATTGACGGCTGGCTTCGATTTGTCCGATCTGTGCCTGAGCCAGCTGGCCGCTGAGATCTTGAAGCTGCTTGGTCATCAAGTTGGCTCGATCGCGCTGCAGCTGCATCTGCTGCTGCGATTGCGCCAGTTGATTGGTAAGCTGTCGGTTGTTGTCATCGAGTAGCCGGAGGCGCCGTTCCAGTTCTTGGATCTGGCTGTTGGCTTGAGCGACGATCGTCGCATTGGGATCATTGGATGCGGGAACGGACAGCCCTGGACTGGGCGCGGTGGGAGGCAGGCCGGCGGTGGGATTTTGCGCGAGGGCCGGGGACGACGACGGTGCGCTGGGACCGGTGGGCATTGGACTGGCGCCCATGGGATTTGTGCCCATGGGATTGGGGTTCCACCAGGAAGCGGTTGGCCAAGTCGGCGTAGGCCAAGTCTGCTGCGTCAAGGGACCGGTCATCGGCGTTTGAGATTGGCAACCGCTTAGGCCAATTGCGACCAGCAGTAGGCAAAGCGGTCGGAGTTGGCTGGCCATGGTGCGATGGCGAGCGAGATGGCGCGAACGCGATCGCAGCGACGTCAGCTTCACCTTCTACCTCCAGCCTGGGATCGAGAGACCTTGGGGTGCAGGACCCCTAAGCCGACCGGTGTCATCCGGGACTGGTTGAGCGACGTTTCGCTGGGGTCAACGCAAGCGTGTACCAACTACTTCCCGGTGGCTCAAGATCATTTTTCTTCCTTGGGTCCAAAGTGCAACAGACGCATGGCATGGGGCTGGAACGATTCGCTTGCAATCCGGCCGTTGTGCCATGTTTTTCCGCTTGGAAGAGTCAGCATGGCGTGGGCCGCCCAAGCATCTTGCGGCCCCGGTGGCTTGGCCGTCAATTCGCTCCAGGGGATCGCCAGCTCTACCGACCAGGTCGCTTTGCTCTGGTGCACCGCGCGGAACCACTTGGGGTTCCATCCGATCAGGTTGCAGCAGCGGTCTTCGGTATTTCCCTGAAAGTCGATTTTGAATTGGTAGCAGGTGGCATAATCGCGGTCGATATCCAAAGTCAGCGTGAAGTGATCCATGGAGGGGGCAAGCGAGTCGTATTGGAGAGTTGGTTGCGGGGATGGGAGAAGGTTGGCTGAGGGTGCGGGAGCAGTCATCCAGGCATAGAGGAATTGGTCGTCGTAGGCGAGGCGGACTTGAATCGGAGGATCGGAGAGTTGGCCGTCGGCCGAGATCAGATCCCGCGCGCCTGGAAGATTCCAGCATGGATCGTCGGCTAGGCCATCCAGTTGGGGCGGCAACGATGTGGGGGTGGCAACCATCGCCAGGGGATGCACGATCCCCTTGCTCCACTGCGTCTCCTGCTGAGCGATCTGGTACCATCCGGCGATCGCGGGCGCCTGCAGCCAATCCTGGAAGGGACTGGAGGTGTGGGAAAGGACCGACGCTTCTTGGTTGGACGAAGTATCCAGTTCGCTTTTTCCCTGTTGCCATCGCGCGACACGCCATCGGGCCATGCCGGCGCGGGGGTCGGAAAAGAAGGGGCTATGAGTCCTGGAGATCAGCTCGGTAGACCAGGGGATGACGCGTGGTTCCACCAGCCATGTAGCGCCAGGACTGGCCGTTTCCTGTCGCGATTCCTTCCAGTCCGCAGCACGCACTGGGGTCTTGTTTTCCTTTGGGATGGATGGAGGCATCTGCAACGGCGCGGGTAAGGAGCGACTGCCTTCGCCAGCCTGAAAGGCCGCCTCTTTTACCTCGTCGGTGGGCGCTGTCGCATCGACTGCCATCGAACTACTATTGGTGGCGGATACGGCTTGGTTACGGAATGGGGAGTCGTGGTTGACGGTGCGCACTGGCGCAGGAGCATTGCGATTGGCTAGTTGGTCAACCGACTGGCGATCGATCCAGTACGCAAGCTCTTCGCTGCTGGCATGAGTGGCTAGTTCGATCCAGGCGGCGAATGCCACGCCGCTGTTTGGATCGGTGCGGACCAGTCTTCCCAGGGTCGCTTCCCAGCGATTCCACTGACCTCGCTGACGACATCGCTCTGCTAGTTCCATCAGCCAGCGACCATGGAGGTCCTCAGGAGCCGTCTGGAGAATCGATTCCAGTTGGCTTTCCCATCGAGGCTGGCGTCCCGAGGATTCGTTGGGTAGGTCGCACAGGGCCAACAACTGGGAGCGGGTTTGGATGCCACCGGCAAGGCGGGCGACCGATCGCTGCCCTACCGAAAAGGGAGCTCGCTGGGTTGCCGGATCGATCGCCAATCCCCCCAGCAGATTTCGACGCGAACCTTCCGAGAAGATTGGGCTGACGCGCAGGCTGTAGGTGCTCCAGGGAGCACTGGCGCCCACGGGACGCACCAGCAGATCGACCGGTGCCAGCAATTGGGAGAGGAGAAGTCCCGAGTGGGCGAGCGCTTTTTCCTGAGGGACCGCCAGGCCACCGGGATGATCCGATGGAGCAAAGACTTTCGCGATCTGCCAGGTTTGATTGAGCAGTGAATTGGAGTCTTGATCAGGCAGCCACATCGGGTCTGCTGCCAGTTTCATCGCATCCTGAGTCCAACTGGCGACTTGGCCCTGCAGGCCCGGTGCCGATTCCTGTTCGGCCACCAGCACTTGGGGGCGAAGCGTTCGGATCCAGGCCGCAAGTTGTTCGACCTGCCGGGGGTTACTGGTTTCTGAAGTGGCAGGGAGGGGCGATGGTAGAGCAGATGAAACTTCTAGATGCCCAGCCCATACGAGAGCCAGAGAGCTTGCGATTTGCGATTGGGTCGCCGATTCATCCGCCCAAGCGGCTGCGGCGGAGGCGCGGTCGACGTCAGCGACCCGCAGCCATGCACTTCGCAGCGGGATTTCGATCGAGGTCTCTGCCAGCAGTTCCAGCGGCGCGGTGGCGCCGGTGGCGGTGATGGCCAGCAGCCCAAGACGTCGGTTCTCCCCATGCTCGGACCACCATGCCTGGCCTCCGTTGCGGCTACCGACAATGCCGGCAGCAGCGCCGGCGACCACCAGCCTGTCCCCTTGCCAACCGGCCATCGTTTCCAGTGGAAGATTGATGGGGAGGGTCTGAGACTGCCAGGTAGAACCTTGATCAGCGGAGTGAATCAAGACATTTCCCGGTTGCCCCAGGCACCACACCGAACGACCGTTGGCATGAATGGCTCGCCAATCGATCGCATCGCAAACCTTGGGTAGGCGATCTCGCTCGATCGCCGTCCATTGCAAGCCATCTTGGCTGAAGGCAATCAGTCCTTGCTCCCCGGCGATCCACCATCGCGTTCCACTGTCGGCAAGACAATTCCATCGACGAGGCTCGTGGAGAGGAGGCACGACCACCTGAGTGACTTCGCGCGTCTGATCGGCGTGGAAGAGTCGACCGATGCGGTCCAGCAGCAGTCCCTGGGTGCGATGGCGCCAGTGAGCCTGTTGGAGATGACCTAGCCCGACGCAGGCCACCGACCAGTGATCGCCACCATCCAGCGATTCAAAGATACTGCTTTGGTGGACGGTCGAATAATCGCCCCAGGCGATCAAGTGGCCTGGGCCCAGCGATTGGATGCCGGTGAGTCGAGGCAAGGTGGGGATCGGTACGCTCTGCCACGTCTTTCCGCCGTTGGAAGTGCGCAGGAGAACGCCCCGACTGATCTTCAGAGGGGGTTCGATCGCACCTCCCACAGTCCAGCCAGTTCGATCGTCATGAAAGGTGACAGCCATCAGAGGATGGGAGGTACCGCTGACTTGCGCCGTCCACTGCCGGCCGCCGTCGGTGGTGGCAAGAATGGTGCCCCGATCCCCAACGGCCCAGCCGCGATCAAGCGACTGGATGCAGACGGCGCGAAGCACGCCATCCACCCACGGGGCGTGCTGAAGAGGCTCCCTGGTCTCCTTGCGTGGTGGCAGGTTCCTTTCGTCCGGGATGGACTGCAGCTGTCCTATTTTTCGCTGCAGGCTGGAGTTCTGCGACCAGAGCCGTGGGGCACCAGCCAGCATGCAGGCGATGATTAGCACAGCAAACAAACGAGGCTGGTGCATCATGGTGCAGTGCTGTGCGGGACGGGTGCAGTCAGGTCGGCGTCGGTCCAGGAGACGATGGCGATTCCGTTTTGGTTGGCGAAATCCAGAGAGGCTTCACGTTCCAGGAGGATGGTGCGGTGGGCTTCAATCGCAAGGGCGGTGCCACCGGCGCGGAGGAGGGTCTCCAGGGTCAGCCGTCCGATGGTAGGAAGATCAAATCGATCATCCTGAGATGGCTTGGCCACTTTGACCATGCTGAATCCGCCTCGCGGGCAAAGTTGACCGGTTCGCACGAGGCAGGCATCGGTTCCTTCGATCGCTTCCACTCCCAGGACCGTCTGATCCCGCACCGTGACCGTTTGGCCGACATCGAGGTCCCCCATTCGTTTGGCCATGGTCCAGCCGAACAGCAGATCCTTCAGTTCTCGCCACGAGGGGCTGCGCCGTGTCAGCAGGCCATGGGGAGCCAGCAGTTCAGGGGCCACATGGGTTCCGGGCACAATCTGCATTCCTTTTTTCTCGAAGTGGCGAACGACGGCCCCCAGGAGGGAGTTGTCGCTTGCATCGGACGTCTTTCGAATCAGATGCGGAGTGAAGATCTGAAGGCATTCCAGGTCGGGCAAGTGCCGCATCCAGCCGAAACGCTGAAAGAGGATTTCGTGTTTGAATAGCTTTCCGGCCAGCACCACCTTTTGGACACCTTGGCGTTTCAGCCATCGGCGCTGAGCCCCCACCTTGCAAATGCCAAACCACTGAAAGGCTTTGGCCATGCTGGCCAGCTCTGGACTGGCGCAGTCTCGCAAGGCTGCCACAACGACGGGGACGCCTCGCTGATGGAGGGCTTCAACCACCTGCAGGGGATAATTGCCCCAGCCGGCGATGACGCCAACAGGCGGTTGGCCGAAGTGCGCGACGGAAGTCGCTTGGCTTCTCACTGGATCTGCGAGCCGCAAAGGATGGACACCACTCATGCCGCTCGCCTCGGTGATTTGGTTCCTTCTGAGCCATCGTCTGCTGCCGCAGGGCTTCCGGTTGCCTCCCATGCCGCAAGTCGATGGGTCAGTTGCCGCAATTGGTCTCGCATTTCAGGGAGACGCGAGAGCATCAGGACCGATTGCAGATAATGTTTCTGAGGGATGGCAGGTGAACCGCCAACCATCGAATCGGGAGGGATGTCTCCGGCGACGCCCGCCTGCGCGCAGACCACCGTGCGGTCCCCGATATGAACGTGATCCCTCATCCCAACCTGACCAGCCAGCACGACATAGTCGCCCGTTGATGAACTGCCGGCCACTCCCACTTGCGAGCAGATCAGATTGTGCTTCCCGATCTTGCAGTTGTGCGCGATCATCACCAAGTTGTCGATCTTCGTCCCTTCGCCAATGCGAGTCGCACCGAAGGTACCACGGTCGATCGTGGTGTTGGCACCGATGTCGACGTCGTTTTCGATGATCACGTATCCCAGCTGCGTTGAAAGATGATGCTGGCCGCCGCGAGTGGCATACCCGAAGCCATCGGCACCCAGGACAGCTCCTGCATGCACGCGGACGCGAGCACCGATGCGCGTGTCTGGATAGACAACCACCTGTGGAAACAGTTCGGTGTCCTCACCCACGGTGGAACCGGCCATCAGGTGAACCCCTGGATGAATGCGCACGCGGTCTCCCACGACGCAGTCAGGGCCCACCGTCGCTGTAGCGGCAATCCAGCAGTCCTTGCCAATCGTCGCCGAAGCATCCACCACGGCGCGTCGATCGATCCCAGGTGAGGCAACGAGTTGGGTGGGGCGAAAGAGTGCTACGATTTTGGAGAATGCGGCGTAGGGGTCCGAAACGATCAACTGATCGCAAGGGGCCGATTCCAGAGGCTCCCGAACCACCACCGCCGCAGGAGTCCGGCTCTGAAGAGTTGCAAGATTCTTGGGGGAGTCGAGCAAAGTAATGGTGCCCGGCAACGCGTCGACTAGCGGCTGAGCGTCATGGATCGGCGGATCGCCATTGCCTGGGACCACCCCTCCCACAAGCTCTGCCAATTTTTGAAGCGTCCATTCCATGACGATCTCCACTTCCCTGCTCCGTCGACCGGTCCTGCAATCCCCGACAGGCTCTGACCCATCGACCGATCGCCTCTTGAAGCATCTTCCTGATGCAAGCGATAGGAATTTCATAAGAAAAAAGGGGTTCCAGATCAATCCGAATCGGTATTCGCAAAAGGTAAGAGTTCATAAAAAAGGTCTATCCGGCAATTCTTAGAGGCGTATCCATCGTCCGACCGGAGTAGGCGGGATGGAGTCATGCGGCCAAGGGCTACGGCTCCAAGGCGTGCGTTGGATCTCACCCTCCCCTTGGAAAGCAGGGCGTGCGTTGGATCTCACCCTCCCCTTGGAAAGCAGGGCGTGCGTTGGATCTCACCCTCCCCTTGGGAGGGTCGCGAGGAACGAGCGGGGAGGGCCTTATCTTTCCGCGCAATCGATCGCGGAGCATTCTGCAACAACGGACGCTATTGTTCCGCCCTCCCCGCTTCGTCGTTCCTCCTCAGCGACCCTCTCTGTGGGAGGGTGAAAAGACCGATACCACCTTCCGCTTCGGAGGGTGATTGGGTGCTGTGGCCACCGGCAATTCATGAGTCGCGGTAGTGAAGCGATCGCAACCCACGCAGATCCTAGATGGACCAAAAAAAAGCACCGCGGAAAACCGCGGTGCTTCGATTTAGGTCAAGATGCGTCGGAAAAGTCTGGAAGGTCAGTCCAGAATATCGGCCGGAATGATTTCCGTCCCGTTTCGGGTTCCCAGTGCTCCCCAGACACCATAGGGGCTTCTCCCAACGACGCCATTTTGACTTTCAAAATTCGGCGCCGGTCTGTTCACTGGATTGCCAGCATCGATCGTATTGGAGATGAACTTGACGGCGTTGTCTCCTAGCACCACATGAACTCCACCTGGATGGAAGCTGGAGGCACTGTAGATGCCCCAATCCCAGTCGTTGTCATAGAAAGTGCAGGAAGGGGAGTTCGGAGGCAGCACGGTGGTGATGCCGGAGAACTGACCTCGACCATCCGCCCACCGACCACCACGACGGCGATTGTCCGCCTTCGTGATGATGATCGAAGGGTTGCGATACATCCCCATCACCATTTCTTGCTTGCACAGTTGCGGATTGTTCTTGATCTGATCGCTCAAGTAGATCGTGTTCCCCTGAACGCGAGGTTCGCCTGTGTCGGTCCCCATTTCCGCCATCAAGATGGTATTGCTAAGACCATCGGTGGCATCGCGGAGGGATCGGTTGTAGCGAGCCTGGAACATGCCGCGATTGGCGTTGGTGCTCCAGTCCCAGTGATTTCCTTCTACTGTATCGCCGAAGCTGAAGCCGTAGTTGGTTCGGCGCTGGTTCATCACATCCTGTGTCGCATAACGTCCAGGGTCTGAAGGGCATCGCAGCGTGGGAACTTCGGTGCGCCAAGGAGTGTAGCTACCGCCAAAGGTGGTCCACGGTGCGGGGCCACCGGGAACGATGCGCCCTGGATACCAGCCGCCCACTTGCGGAAATCCATTCATGATCAGATTGAACAGCGGCTGTTGCTCCATGTAGGGAAGCAGCGCAACGGCCGGCGAAATGTTTTCCACGTTGGAAGTATCCCAGCTACCCGAAGTACCTCCAATGCCAGTGGGGATCAGCTTGTAGGTCGATTCGTAGTTGAGAATCGCCAGCCCCAGCTGTCGCATGTTATTGGAGCAGCTCATTCGCCGAGCTGCTTCGCGAGCCTGCTGCACCGCGGGCAGCAACAGCCCTACTAAGACACCGATGATGGCGATCACCACCAGCAGTTCGACAAGCGTGAAAGCTTGCCTTGGACGCATCCACTTCATTCGAAAATCCTCCGCACCAACAATGAAAAGATAGAATGAATTCAATGAGCGAAGGAGCGAAAACGATCCCCCGCCATTTGCCAAGAATAGCCACTTTTTCGTGCCTATGTCAAATTGGTTTGGTTGCTGAGAGTCAGATTTTCTACCCTTAGCTATCGGGTGCAGATTCACTTCGCTCCCTTAAGCCGATCCTCCCGGGATCGAGGGATCTGGCCGAAGGGGGGATATGAAGTTACTGGCACCACCTGAAATGAGTAGGCGTGCAGCCAGTTTCCCTAACGCGATCGGGTCGCTATCGACCGATTCGGCGGTGGTCTGCACAGAGCGGGAGCCATCCAGGTCAAAGACCGCACCGCGGAGGGTGATGCGGCCTGGCCGGCAAGATGCCAGAGCTGCGACTGGAGCGAGGCAACCACCACGCAGCGCCCTCAGCATCGATCGCTCGGCCAGCACTGCCTGGTGGGTGGCCGGATCGTCGAGTGCGGCCACGGCATCTTTCAGGTCGGCTTGATCAGCAGCGATTTCCAACCCCAAAGCCGCTTGTCCGACGGCAGGCAGCATCTGGTCGGTGGGCAAGGGAAGGATCGCATGATGCTCAACCCGCAGCCGCTTCAGTCCGGCGGCCGCCAGCAGGATCGCGTCGAGCGAGTCGTCTTGAAGTTTCCGCAACCGCGTATCGACGTTGCCGCGAATCGGCACCACTTCCAGGTCGGGCCGCAGTTTACGAAGTTGGGCGGCGCGGCGTGGGGAGCCGCTACCGATTCGACCTCCTTCGGGAAGAGAGAAAATCGAATCGACTGGGGTAAGCGTCACGAGGGCGTCGCGAGGGTCCTCGCGGAGTGGGACGGCGGCAAGCATCAGGCCCTCCACCGGCTCGGTGGGAAGGTCTTTCAGCGAGTGAACTGCCAGATCGCAGCGCCCGTCCAAGACGGCTCGCTGAATCTCCTTGGTAAAAAGTCCGCTGCCACCCTGCTGGGTCAGCGCCCCTTGAGTGACATCGCCGGTGGTGGTGATCCAGAGGATTTCGACGGCATGACCAAGTTGCGTCAGTTGTTCTGCAACCCATTGCGCCTGCCATCGCGCCAAAGGGCTTTGACGCGATCCGATTCGAATCTGCATGCTGCACCGAACGATCGCCAAGAGGGGAAGACAGGTAGGTCGCGTGAAAGAAACCAACGAACTGTCGTCGATCGTATCAAATCGCCTCGCGCTGCGAGAGGGGGTGAAGAATCGATGAAAGCGATACGATGGCCGAAGCGAGGGTTCCTACCCCTAGCGTTGCATCCATTACACTGAGCATTCAGAAGGATGAGCATTCAGAAGGACACGGCGCCATCTCTGCTGCACGATGCTTGCTTCAACAAATCCAATCTCCCTCCTCTCTCTCTGGAAAGGTTTTAGCCGATGCCGAAAATCCACTTCCTGGTGGCTCTGTTGACTCTGGCTTTCTCTACGTCCCTCTTGACGCCTCCATCGGCCGGTTACTGGCAAGATGCCGATGACGCCGTCCCTTCCGATCCACCGGCGCGATGGTGGAAAGGGAATCTGCACACGCACTCCTTCTGGAGTGACGGGAATGATTTTCCTGAAATGATTTCCGAATGGTACCGAGTGCGTGGCTACAACTTTCTGGCGATCTCCGATCACAACACGCTGCAGGAGGGAGATCGCTGGATGAAGTACGATACCATCCTCAAGCGGGGTGGTAAGGAGGCGATTCTGAAGTACCAGAAACGTTTTGGAGGTGGCTGGATCGAGACCAAAGGGGAAGAGGGTACCGAGGACCACCAGTTCCGGCTCAAGCCGCTCGATGAGTATCGATATCTACTGGAAGAACGAGGGAAGTTCATTCTCATTCCTGCAGAGGAAATCACCGATCGAGCGGGGGACAAGCCGGTCCATATGAATGCGACCAACCTCGTGGAGAAGATCGAGCCGTTGGGAGGGAAGACGGTTCGCGAGGTGATGGAAAACAACCTGCGTTCGGTGCTGGAACAGGAGAAGGCCAAGGGACGTGAGATTCTGCCTCACCTGAACCACCCCAACTTTGGCTACGGCATCACCTTTGAGGATCTGGCGGCGGTGGTATCCGAGCGGTTCTTTGAGGTCTACAACGGCCACCCCGGGGTCAATCATCTTGGAAACAAGGAGAATCCCGGAGTGGAAAGGATGTGGGACCTCGCCAATCATTTGCGCATCAACAAGCTGGATGCACCTGTTTTGATGGGGGTCGCTACCGACGACAGCCATGAGTATCACGGCAAGGCGGGGAGTCGACCTGGGCGCGGCTGGGTGATGGTGCGCAGTCGCTACCTGACTCCCGAGCATCTGATTCGCGCGATGAAAGCGGGTGACTTCTATTCCTCTAGCGGCGTCGTGCTGCGAGATGTCGAGTGGAATACCGAGACGTTGACGCTGGAAGTCCGGGTCGACCCGCAGGAAGGAGAGGAGTGCACGATCGAGTTCCTGGTGACCAATGCCGATGCGGAAGGGGAGCAGATCGGACGCGTTGCTGCGACCAGCACCGACAAGCGAGCCAAGTACCAGTTGCAGGAGGGGGAGTCGTTCGTCCGTGCCGTGATCACCAGCAATCTAGCCCCTGACGACCCGGTGCTCGACAATCAAAAAAGGCAGGCATGGACCCAGCCGTTCGCCAGGACGAAGCGGTGATCTTGGGGTGAGGTCGCGAATCGCTCCAGCGAGAGGCTAGGTAGGTACGGCGCTCTTCCATGACAAGACAGGGATCGATGATGATGATTCAGCGACTGATTCACGGACTGTTGCTTGGGACGATGGCTCTGCTTATTTGGGCGGGCAGGGTGAGCGGACAGGAGGCGGGATCTGGCGGCGACTTTCAGCTGCCCGACGGAGTGGAGTACTTGGTGGAGGCTAGGCAGGTGCCACGGAAGCTTCGGATCCATCGGCTAGTGATCGACCTGGAAAAGGTCGGAAACCGACTTGCCGTGGGGCTGGATCAAGACCCCGACCAGCAGGGGCCTGCCGAGACGCAATTGACCAAGCCGATCGCTTTGGCTCAGAAGCATCAAATGCGGTGCGCGATCAATACGAATGCCTGGGCGATGCTTCCCGATGCCAAGACGGGCAAGCCACCCGGCTACATCGTCGGAGGGCATGCCAATATCTCCGGTTGGGCGATGCAGGGGGAGGATCAACGCAGCCCCAGGGAGCCCGCCTATTGGTCGTGTTGGCAGGAGTCGGATGGTCGCTGCTGGATCGGATGTTTTGCCCCTGAGAGTCCTTATCGGCGACAGCCGCAGGAGCCTCGTTGGGCGGTTTCTGGATTCCGTGGCATTCTGATGGATGGCAAGTTTCTCGCGGAACCCAGCGACGTGCTGCATCCCCGCACCGCCCTCGGGCTCAGCGACGACGGCAAGCGGATGGTATGGCTGGTGGTGGATGGGCGGCAGCCTGGCTACAGCGAAGGGGTCAGTGAGCGGGAGTTGGCCGAGCTGCTGGTGGAAGCGGGATGCCAGGACGGGATGAATCTGGATGGCGGCGGCAGTTCCGTGATGTTGCTGACTTCCGCCTCCGGCATCCTTCAGCCAGTGAACAAACCTTCCGACAAACTCGGGGCTCGCCCCATCCCCGTGCTGCTGGGGATTGGGCCGTAAGGCGAATCGTCCCGATCGGGATCGACTGGTTTTTGTCGGGTAACTTTTGAGGGCTCGATCCAGCCTGAGACTCGGATCGACTGGGGGCTAAACCAAGCCCATCCCAGCAGCAAACGATCCAAGTTGCGATATTCTAATGTTCATTAGAATAATGTCAGGGGCAAGATCAGTAGCGTGATCCGCGCGTCAGGGTGGCTTCGATGGCGCGGAGCATGGCGCGGGATTTGTTGCAGGTCTCCTGAAACTCGGCTGCAGGATCGCTGTCGGCCACCAGACCGGCTCCCGCCTGAATGTAGATTTTCTTGCCGCAGATCACCATCGTCCGCAGCGCGATGCAGGTGTCCATGTTGCCTCGGTAGTCCAGATAACCGACCGCGCCGGCATACGGACCTCGCCTAGTCGGCTCGATCTCGTCGATGATCTCCATCGCTCGCACTTTCGGGGCCCCGGATACGGTCCCTGCTGGTAGGCAGGTCTTCAGGGCGTCCATCGCCGTCAGTCCCGCGCGCAGGTGGCCATCGACATTCGATGAAATATGCATCACGTGCGAATACCTTTCGATCACCATCACGTCGCTCAGTTGCACCGATCCGAATCTTGCGACCCGTCCGACGTCGTTGCGACCCAGATCGACCAGCATCACATGCTCGGCCCGCTCCTTTGGATCGGCCAGCAATTCATCCGCCAGTCGCTTGTCCTCTTCCGGTGTGATGCCACGAGGTCGCGTGCCTGCCAGAGGACGGACGGTCACCACCCCATCGACCACGCGGCACATCACCTCGGGCGATGCGCCAACCAACGTCGTCTCGGGTGTCTGGAGAAAGAACATGAAGGGACTGGGGTTGATCACACGCAACGATCGGTAGACTTCAAATGGGTCGCCGTCGAAATCGACCTCCCAGCGCTGGCTGATCACCACCTGAAAAATGTCCCCAGACAAGATGTACTCGCTGCATTTCTTGACTGCTTCTTCGAAAGCTGCGGGAGTGAAATTCGACTTCCCTTGCAACTTGGGAATCCCCCCCAGTTCGATCTCCTGTGGCGTCTCGGTCGGAAGTGGCTGAGCCATCGTGTGGATGAGTTGGTCGATCCGATCCAGCCCCGATTGGTAGGCTTCTTCGGTGGAAGTGAATTGCTTGGGGTCGACCACCGACAGCACGACGGTTGTCTTCGACACATGATCGAAAACGACCAGGGAGTCGTAAAAGCTGAAGTCGAGGTCGGGAAGGCCCCGATCATCTTTCGGGGCGTTGGGTAGATGTTCCACATACCGCACCACATCGTATCCCGCGTACCCGATGGCACCTCCGGCAAAGGGCGGAAGTCCATCGACTGGTGCCACCGAACGCTGTCCAATCAGCTGTTCCAGTTCGGCCAGCGGGTCGGCCGCGGTCCACTGCTTGCAATCGCCATCGCGATGGAGTTCTACCTGATCGCGATAGGCGACAAATCGCATCTTTGGCTGAGCGGCCACTAGGCTGTAGCGTCCGACTTTTTCTCCCCCGATCACGCTCTCAAAGAGAGCGCAGGGCTGGGCATCCTGTCGGAGACTCCGCAGCGCGCTCACCGGCGTCGCGCTGTCGCTGAGCAATCTCCGATAGACCGGGACCAAATCGTACTGCTCGGCCAGTCTTTGGAATTCAGGAAGATTCGGATGCGCCATGGCAACAACTGGTCTCTCTCTGGGGAGTCCTGCACTGGGTCCGGGACAGGGAATGGATTGGAGTGCAGAGTCAGGTGGATCGGCTCGAAAACAATCGAACGCACTGGGTTTCCGTAATACTGGGTTTCCGCAATAGCGGGTATTCGTGATACGGGCTATCGCTGTGCTTCAGGGGATCGGATCGCGAGGTACACCAAGGTCCTGTCGCGGTTGAGGATCCGGGCACTAGGCAAAAGCCCGGCGTGCCGCAGGTGAGCAACCGCTAAGCGAAAGCGGGTCGATGAGTCGTCGACAGCTTTCCGATGCCCGCCTCACCTATCCATGCTTGTTGCATTTTAACGCTTGGTGGCGAAAAGTCCTAGCGAAAGCGATCGGTGGGGATGGGGGCCTGTTCGACCGGAAGTTCGTCAAGAAAGCCCCCCACGCATCACTGCGAAAAGGGCTCGCTGCTGGTAGGAGCTGGAAGTGAGGCATCCGGGCGGAGGGGAGGTGCCAGTGGATGCTTTAGATGAAAAAAGAGAATCGTGCGGGCGATCGGAGTTGGGGCGTCGGGTTGCCACGCCAGGTGCCCTGGGCTTTGGTCGATCCAACCCATTGCCACCACAGCGCCGGGGGGCAGTTCCGCTTCTTCCAGGATTGCCTTTAGTGCATCGGTCAGTGGCAGCGGATCTTCTTCACTGGAGGATCTGCTGGTGGCTGGATGCTTGTCCCAGCCTTCCATCCAGCCTTCTTCAAAATTTTCGATTTCCAGTTGGGTTTCGCACGAAGCTCCCGCCGCCAGATCACCAATCCAGGCAGATTCCAATTGGTTGGACTTCGAGCGTCCGAAGATCGCCAGTCCCTGAATCGGTCGGGTCATCCGGTTGGTCAGCTGCCAGGAGGATCCCGAGTCGGCTTGGTTGGCATCGAGCCCACCTTCCAGCGTCAGCACCTCTTCGCTGTGGAAGAGGTCGGAGGAGGAGCTGTTGATGGGAAAGGGGACCAAGCCATTGCCTTGGCTGTCGGCGGTGTTGTAGATCAGTTTCTTTCCGTCGCGCCGCATCTGCGAGAAGACATAAGGGAGCACCACGCCACGGTTGTCGGGATAGGTGATCCGGAAACGGTTGGCCAGCGACGTGAAGGTGGCATGGAATGCGGTGTGATGCGCGATGGGCTGGTTCGCGAATCCTTCCAGCAGACCTAGTTCGTAGCGGCGAGTGGTCATCCCGACATCCAGATGCACCAGTCGAAAGACGACTGCCGCCCCCAGCACGGCCAAGATGGGGGCGGCGACCCAGGCCAATTCCAGACGTCGAATCCACCAGAAGACCAGCCAGTTGAGCGGCACTAGGACTAGCAGGTAACCTGCCAGAAGGGATGCGACCAAGGAAAGCCTGGGAACGGGATTGCCAGAAGATTGCAGCAGCGTGTCGGTGGCTGCCTCCGCCAGCGGCGAGGCGTCATTCCAGGAAGCGGGGCTTCGTCTTGCTGGCCGTTCCTCGTCCAGATCAACTAGGTCTGGATCGATCACCGTGTTGGTGGCGGACGCTTCGCGAGGCTGCATCGTTTTGCGGCGATCGGATTCCGAGGCGTCGCGTTGGGCGGTGATGTTGGCACCTTTGAGCATCCGGATTCCATGGGGATAGGACTCCTTGGGGTGATTGATTCCCATCCCCAGATCGCGCCCTAAAAAACGGAGGGTGCTGGTGAATCGGGGATCGAGCCCATCATTTGCCGGGAGGTCGGCGTAACGCAATTCTCCCAGCCCGTCGGCGATCACCCAGGCGCGTGGCGGATGCCCCAAGAGTGCCCCGTTCACGAAACTGCTGATTCCCGACCATTTCACCAGCCATTCTTCGCTGAGCGGCACTGTGGAAAGGACTACCCTGCCCTTCCCTACCCGCTTCTCAGCAACGATCCCTTCGGCTCCGTGGACCCAGGTGGCACCTTCCACGAGATCTCCCTGCAAGCGGACGATCCGCCTGGAGCCTGGAAGCTGGCGCATTTTTTCCTTGTCGTTGTTGCCAGATACCGACCAAGCTTCCAGGAAAGGCTCCCAGGTTTCCTGGTCCAGCACTCCGCTTTGGACTTCCTGCATTGGCAGGTGGCGAGCCAGAGGGGAACGGAAGATGCCGGCCAGGGCATCGGGTCCGCTGACGATCCATTGACCTCCGAAATAGAGCCACTGTTCCATCGCCTCCAGTTGCGCTTCGGTCAGTTGGGTTGGGTCGGCATCGTAGAAGACGAGATGGCTGGCCGATGTCCAGAAGAGGCATCTTGAGGGGAGCATCTGAGCGGCGGACTGGTTGGTGATCTCGACCACGCGATGGGGCGTCACCTTCAACGCTTCGGTCCGCCCTTCGGCCGGCCAGACGACGCAGGAAAGCCCGGGCCAGAATGCATTGCGATCCGGTTGGCTGCTCCAGACAATCAGCTGAAACTGTTCGGCTGGTGCGATGTTCGCGGGAAAGGCGGCAGCGCCAACGATCCCACCCAGCGAAGCATCGACAAACTCGGTCTGTATCGAGGGCCTCAGGGGCGTTTCATCCAGAGTGAGGGTGTTGGGGAGGTCGGGCAGGTACAGCTGTAGATCGAACTCTTTCAATTGGCCTTGCGCGAAGACAGCCTGCCGCTGAAAATCGACAAAATCCATCGATCCCAGGAGTGCCAGTGGGCGCAACGTCCTCTCGGTGACGCGCGTGTTGAGCAGCAGGTTTTCCTCCTGTAGCAGCGCCTTGGTCTGCAGTCGGGCTTCGATCCAGTGCCCAGGTTTGAGCACCAGCGTGCGGTCGACAATCGAAGGCCGCGGCAGCAGTTCGCGAATCTCCAGCCGCTGGTTGGGATCTTTCTTGTCTTTGTCGTCGGCGGCCTGTTTCCGCAAATCCCAACCATCGCACCCTCGGCATCCCGAGATGCTCATCAGCAGAAGAACCAGTCCGATCAGCCGCATCGGAAGGCTTGGATGCGGTGGGGCCGGTTGCAGTGGGCGAAGGCCCCGGTCTTTCATGGTGCGGCTTCCACCACGGCAGGGCGGTCACCTGTTCCCTCGAACCAAACACCTGCCTGATCGGATTGGCCGGCATCGATCGCCAAGATCAGTTGATGATTGCCCGGTTCGACAACGATCTTGCCGCCACTGGCGACCAGATCGATCGGTTTGCCATCCCACCAGCTCTTCCATTCCTTGACCCCTTCGACATGCAATTGCAGTTCCCCTCCCTGCTTGCAGTTCAGTTGGGAACGGAATGCGACAAACGGCTTCATGTTCCCATGTGGCTGGTACTTGGCCAGTTCGCCTAGAGGTACTTTGCCGCTGACCAGCGTCACGATGGGGGACCACTGGAGGACTTTCTGGTCGGTTGCCATCGAGTCGAGGCTGGTGCGGTTGAGCAATTGGTTTCCTTCGGGGGTATGCTGCAGTGCTTCCCAGCGACGAATCCATGGTTGAGTGGAGATAGTGAATTCCGGGGTTCTCCCTAGTTCGCTGAGGAATCGAATCAGGTCGGCCAATTGAGCTTTCGACAAGGTATCGACCAAGCCGGCGGGCATGAGCGACTTGCCAACCTTTTCCTCTTCGATTGAATCGCGGGAGATGCGGACCACTTTCCCTTCTGCGGTCAGCAACTGGAGGGCTTCGTCGGAACGACTTTGTTCCAGCCCGCTGATCACCTCGCCCGAATCGGTTAGAACGACGATGGTCTGGAATCCTTCCTTCAGTCGCGCATCGGGAGATAGGATCGATTCGAGGATGTAGTCGAGCTGAGAGCTACCGCCGAGGCTGACCAGGTTTGGTCCGATCTGCCCACCTGCGGTCCCGATGGGATGGCAGCGCGAGCATTGCAGCGAACTGCGTCGGTAGAGCGCTTCTCCGCGGTGTGGATCGGCCTGGGAGGCAGCAAGTTGCGAGATCTCCTCCAGCAACTTGGGGCCGTACTCCCAGCGCTGGTCGCTCATCTTTCCAATCCGTCGGATGGCATCCAGCAGCGCGGGATTTTGGATCGAATTCTTCTGCAGCGATTCCAGAGCGATCCGCGCCGAATCGGTAGGCCATTGCTCTACTTTCTCCAAAGCCGTCACCAACGCTTCCGGGCCCCCCTGTCTGGCCGCTACCAGGGGGATGGTTGCGGCATCCAGCGGTTCGGTTTGGCCTGCGATCGTTTCGGCCAAGCGCGTAGCAGCGGCTCCCAAATCCAGTTTGGCCAGCGAACCGATCGCTGCCGAACGGATCGCAGGAGTCTTTCCTTCACGAAATGCCTTTTCCAGCAGATCGGTCCAGGTTTCATTCTTGGAGCCAGGGAAACCATCCAGCACTGCGGCGATCCGTTCGGGAGGAAGGCGGTCGAGGGCCGAACTGAGCCACTGGGAGGTGGAGACCTGCAGACCGGCAACATTCCATTTCCCTGCTGCCATCGCAGCCAGCCAGTCGATCCGATCGGTCAGATTGGGATCGGTCTGCTTCTTGGCGGCTTCCCGGAATTTCTCAAGCAGATCGGCAGCTTGGTCGGGTGCGGCGTTGCGGCGACTGGAGGCATCCCAGAGAGCCGGCATCCAGCGATCGAGTTGGTCGATGGGTACCGGTTGTTTCTGAACCTCCTTGGAGAGCGATGTGAGGGCCGCCGATAGATCCTGGGGATCCCCCTTGGCGGCGATCGCTTCCAGCAGGGCGCGACGACCATCGACCTCGTTGGTGACTTCCGAGAGATGCTGTCCCAGCCATTTGGCCAGCGCACCGCCTCGGGCTGCCTGGCTGGCAAAAACGAGGGCCTGCGGTTTGCTCATCCACGGCAGCTTGCCGTCGGCGATCGCCGCAGTCCACTCCCCTTCGCTTTCGCGGAGGAAACTCCAGAGAGCAAAGTCGATCGCGGGGTGCATGGGGCGGTCGAGCACTTGCATGGCCAGCGAGAGTGCTTCGGGGGAGCCTTGTCGACGCAAGGCGATCACTCCCTCCAGCCGCACCTGCCAATCTGCGTCGACGACCGCCTGTTGCAGCGAAGGCATCGGATCATTCCAGTTGTCGAGGTTCCAGCCCGCCAGACGCAAAGCGGCGGCGCGAACGCGTGGTTCAGGATGCTTCATCAGTTGCTTTGCAAACCCCTGATCCCACTGCCCACAGGCTTCGGAGACGTAGAGTTTCTCTAGTTGCCGAGTCGCTGCCCAGGGAAGTTCGCCGTTGCTGGAGTCGGCGGGGACTTCGCTGGCGATCCATCGATCGAGAGCGGGCGCGACCTGTTGCCAGGGGTGCCGCGCGAGCGCCAGACGAGCCCATTGCCGCGTCAATTCCAGGGGATCATCCAGCGAGGCGACGAGGGTTTCGATCGGTGCGTTGGGATTGAATCGATAGTTGGACAGGGGACGATCCTTGCAACGGACACGCCAAACGCGCCCATGGATCCGGTCGCGTCGATCATCGCGGAAGTCGACTTCCCCGTGTTGGATGATCGGGTTGTACCAGTCGGCGATGTAGAGAGCCCCGTCGGGTCCCATCTTGGTATCGATCGGCCTGAATGCGATGTGCTCGGATCGAATCACTTCAGGCTGCTGCTGGCTGGTATATCCTTCGTCGCCGCGCTGCACTTGGAATCGACAGACGCGATGCGATCGAAAATCGTTGGCGATCATCTGGCCGCTCCACTGCGGCGGGAAATGATTGCCGCTGATTCGCTCCAGACCGCAATGCTTGGGGCTTCCTGGATTCAATCCGCTCAGCCATCGCTCGGCACCTGGGGAGGTGACGAAGACGGAGCCGGGGAAGACGTAGTTGATTCCTTCGCCATAGGCGCCATCGGTGGCGAATTGCTGGAAGGCGCGATCGAAAACGTGACCCCAGGGATTGACGAAGCCCTTGCAGACCACCTCCAGGCGTTGCGTCGGGGGATGGTAGCGCCAGATACCACCGCCATCCAGGTGCTTTGTGCCGTAAGGCGTCTCCACGTGGCTGTGGATGTAGATGGACTGGTTCATGTAAAGCCAACCATCGGGCCCCCAGCGCAGCGTGTGAAGGAGGTGGTGAGTGTCTTCGGTGCCAAAACCCGATAGAACGATCCGGCGTGAATCGGCTTTCCCATCGCCATCGGTGTCCGAAAGGTAAAGCAGTTGGGTGCTGGCAGCAACGTAGGCGCTGCGGCCGTCGATGTCGGGCAGGACACCGGTGGGAATCAGCAGTTGATCGGCGAAGACGGTGTTCTTATCCGCCTTGCCGTCCCCGTCGGTATCCTCCAGCACCTGAATCTGATCGTTGGCTACCTCGCCGGGCGCCAGCTGCGGGTAGGTGGCGCTGCTAGCAACCCATAGCCTTCCCAGGGGATCGAAGTTCATGTGGATTGGTTTGGTGATCGCTGGATCGGAGGCAAACAGTTCCACCTCCAGCGTCGGGTCGACCTGCATCGCAGCACGTTCGGCAACCGGATTGGGCTGTGGGATCTCTTTTAGGTCGCGCTGAGCCCAGGTGGACTGGCAGCAGATGGAATGGATAGCGACAGCAAGGCTGGTCCGCAGCGCGGTGCGTAGCGGACGGCTGATGGGGCGAAGCTTCATAGAAGAAATCCTCCGATCAGGGCAGCATCCAAGGGCTGTGCGTCGAGTCCGCGACGGATCGGCCGCTGGTGCATCGTTTGAGTGGAGTGGCATGGTCTGGGTTGGCTGATGGGGCCAACTGATGGCTGCTGGCACCCTTCGGTTCGGCCAATCGAGTGCCAAAAACATCCCGTCAGTGTAGCACGAATGCGGATTGCCAACAGAGAATTGGCAGTCGTTCCGGCCGATGGCGGCAAGCGGATGGTGGGAAGTTCGAATCGCTGAGTTTGCAGCCTACAGCCGACAGTTGCGTATCGCCGTTTCGAGGATGGCGGAGGCGCCCAGCCGTTCCAGCTTTTCCATCGCATCGATCACTTCGCTGCTTCGCACCATGACCCGCACCGCACACCAGTCGGATTCTTCCAGGGCACTGACCGTTGGAGATCGGAATCCAGGTGTCACCTGTTCCGCTTCGGCCAGTCGATCTCTGGGGATGTTGTATTCCAGCAAGGAGTAGTCCCTGGCGATCACCACTCCCTGCAATCGCCGCTGGATCCGCTGAGCGGTTTCCGGGTCGTGGACGTTGCGACTTTGGATCAGCACCGTTTCGTACTGGCCGACCTCATCGAGGATCCGAAGATGATTGGCGGCCAAAGTGCTACCTGTTTCCACTAGATCGACAATCGCATCGGCGACGCCCAGCGTGATCATCACCTCGACGCTGCCCATCAATTCCACCAAGTGCACCTGGGCACCGTGGGATTCCAAATACGCCTGCGTGATTCCTGGGAAACTGGTAGCGATCCTTTTTCCGTCAAGCTGTGAAGGGAGTTCAATCGTCGAGTCCTCGGGGACGCAGATTGCCAGGCGGCACTTGCCGACCCCCAAAGGCATCCGCACCTGGACATCTGCCTTCGACTCGGCAACCAAATCGCTGCCAGTGATCCCCAGATCGATCGCTCCCTCAGCACAAAGCGTCGGGATGTCGTCGGCTCGAAGAAAGGTGATTTCGATCGGCAGTCCGCGCACGCGAGCGAACAGGGACCGATCCTGGCGCCGGAACTGCAGCCCTGATTGCTGAAGCAGTTCAATCGCCAGTTCGCTCAATCGTCCCTTGCTGGGGACTCCGAGCCGCAGTGCCTGTGCCGACATGGTTCATGGTCCTTTGCAATCTCAATCCAAATACCCCGATGGTCTGCCAAGCCAAAGATGGAAGGCGTGCCTGCTGAGGGGATCTACGAACGACCGAAGTCGGGCTCCCAAAGTCCGAAGTCGACTCTCTATTGTGGTCGCCCGTAAAAAGTTTCAGAAGGGGGCTAAGTTTTCTTCGGCCGACTGGCCTTCTCTTGAAGTCCGGAAATCCCCTCCCGCCGCTCTAGTTCGCTTTGGAGATCCTCCAGGCTGATCTCGCGGGAGGCGACTAGAACGAAGAGATGAAAAAGCAGATCGCACGCTTCGCGAATGGTGTGCTGGCGTCCCTCCTCTCCAGGTTCACCTGCCGCTTCCACCACCTCCGCCGCCTCCTCCATGACCTTGCCTCCCATTCGGGAAACACCACCGCGAAGCAGCTGGGTGGTGTAAGATCCTTCGGGCATATCGGACACCCGCTGTTGGATCTGCTGCATGAGTCGTTCGAGCATTTGGTGGGTCATGATTGAAGTCCAACTCTGGGGTTGCTGGATCGGTCGAGCATCAGTCTAACAGCCGCCCCCGAAGGCTCAAGACAGACCACCACATGGGGAACGAATTCTCTTTGGGTTGGCGGGAAGAATAATAAGGAGTAGGAAGGTTGCGCTGGGGTTCTGTGGTGGTTCCGGTCGATCCTGCAAGACCGACCTGCAGACGATCGGCCAATCCATCAGGATGAAAGACGCTAGCGGATGAACAAAGGACGGAAAGTGGAATCGACCGGCTTAGGGGAAGCACTCGAGCCGTTGCAGGTGGAATCTTGGATTCAGCCTCCGCTCAAAGACGTTTGGTATCTGACCGGCGCGACTGCCAGTGGCAAGTCGAACTTGGCGTTAGAGCTTGCCGAGCGGATGGGGGCGGAAATCCTGTCGGTCGACTCCATGGCCGTCTATTGCGGTATGGATATCGGGACGGCCAAGCCAGATGTCACCATGCAGCGACGCGTCGCGCACCACTTGATCGATCTGGTCGAACCGACGGAGGAATTCAGCGTTTCCCAGTACGTGCTGGCGGCGCATCGGAAGGCGGCAGAGGTCCGATCCCGAGGCAAACAGGTGCTGCTGGTTGGTGGCACGCCGCTCTACCTGAAGACGCTGCTGAGAGGAATGTTCCTGGGGCCACCGGGAGATCCCGACTTTCGAGCCGAGGTGGAGCGGGAGGTCGAGCGGTATGGTATCGAATCGCTTCGGCAAAGGCTCTGGCAAGTCGACCCGCTGGCCGCTCACCGGATCCTTCCAGGTGACTGGCGTCGGATGATCCGCGCGCTGGAGGTGGCCAAAGCGACCGGGCGACCGCTAAGCCATTGGCAGACGCAATTTGAGCGAGTCGACTTGCAGCTACGGCATCGTGCCTTCGTCCTGCAGTGGCCACGGGAACAGATCCATCGCCGCGTCAATCAACGTGTCCATCAAATGATCCTGGACGGACTGGTCGATGAAGTGAAGGGGCTCAAGGAACGATTTGGTTCCTTAGGCCGCACCGCCAGTCAGGCCGTCGGCTATCAAGAGATCGCTCAGGTGCTCGATGGATCCCTGTCGCTGGAGGAGGCGATTCCAAAGATTCAGGCGCGCAGTCGGCAGTTCGTGCGCCGACAAGAAATTTGGTTTCGTTCGATCGATGAACTGACTGGGGTGGATGCAGGATCTGACCACTTGGCCGACTCGCTTTTTCAGTCGATCCTGCAGCGCCAAGAAGAGGGCTGAAAGGAGTTTTTGCTCCCAGCTATCAGAGCGGGGCTGCAGCTTGGCAATCTGCAGATGATCCTGCAGATGATCCTTCGGCGGGGATGCAGACTGTAGGTCGGGCAGTTATCTTGAGTGCCTAGGCAAGTCGACTTTTGTCGCCCTTTGCCACTTTGGACCGGGGTATCTTTCTGCCTTCCTGAGTTGGAACAAGCTGGCCATGAAGCGACTGGATGCGATCGTTCGTCGGATTGCTTTTTCTTTGTTGTTCGCCAGCGCCTGGAGTGCCAGCCTGAGGGATGTCTGGGCTCAGGAAGCGGTGCCTCCCCAGTGGGTTGGTGAGTACCGAAAGCCAGGGACCGGAGTCCAGGCTACGCAAGAGAAGGACCAGACGGCGAAACTGCTGGTCTATGGCGGCGGACTGCCGGGAGAAGTTTGGGACCGTCAGGCCGTACGCCAGGTGGAGATGGAAATCGATGAGGTCGAAGGTTTCTTGAGGGACTTGGCGGTCGAGAAAGTCGTGCGATCCAGTCCCACCCTTGGGGCCCAGCCACCGACCGGGTCCAAGGTCCTTTTCGATGGTAGCGAAGCATCTCTGAAGGAACAGTGGGAAGCCGGTGCGAAGGTCGATGCCGACGGGAGGCTGGTAGCTGGCGCGACCACTCGGGAGCGATTCTTAGACTATCGCATGCATCTGGAGTTCCTGGTCCCCTGGATGCCCGAAGCATCAGGACAGGGACGTGGCAACAGCGGTGTGTACCATCAGGGGCGTTACGAAACACAGGTGCTCGACTCCTTCGGCATGGAGAATCTGCCGGATGGGTGTGGAGCGATCTACGCAGTCAGGCCGGCGCAATTCAACGCCGCACTGCCACCGGGCGTTTGGCAAACCTACGACATCGAATTCCAGGCAGCTCGCTGGGACGCTGAGGGGAAAAAAGTCTCGGATGCCAGGTTGACGGTGGACCTCAACGGACAGCGCGTCCATACCTCCGAACCGGTCCCGGGGGCGACGCGGGCAGCACCGATGGCAGAAGATGCGACTGCCGGACCGATCCATCTGCAGGACCATGGCAATCCGGTTCGGTACCGTAACATCTGGATTGTTCCTTTCGACAGTCGGAAGGAAGAGTTGAGGCCACGGGTTGCCGGTTACGAGAGGTTCTCCAGTGGTTGGAATTCCGAGGAGGATCCTCACGCGGCCGGCAAGTTGCTGGTGGGTGAACTGGGGTGTGTGCGATGCCATCCGGCTGGCGCTTTGGAGTCTTCGCTTTTTCCGAAAGAAGCTCCCCGACTGGATCTGGTAGCGAGCCGGCTGAAGGCACCGTGGGTGGAAACGTATCTGAAGGATCCTGCGTCGGTGCATCCCGGGGCGACCATGCCCGACCTCTTGAATGGAAAGGAAGCAGGGGAACGAGCGACGATCGCCAAGGAACTGACTGCCTATCTTTTTGAGTCGTCTAGGCCGATGCGTGGCGCCTTGGCCGACAGCAACGCATCGGCGCGAGGCAAACAGCTCTACGAGACGACCGGATGCCTGGTCTGTCATGGGGAACCAAAGCAAGAAGGAGGCTCGCGCGGTCTGGTGCCCTTGCCCGTAATCGCCGACAAGTACCGAGTGGAGGGATTGGTCTCTTTTCTGCTCAACCCCCACCAAACACGTCCGTCGGGTCGAATGCCCTCCATGCGGCTCAGTGAACAGGAGGCGCGCGATCTGGCCCTCTTCCTGATCCCGCAGGGGCAGGAAAGCCAGTTGCAGCCCAATGTGCGTTTTGAAGCATTCGAAGGGAATTGGGAGCGGCTTCCAGACTTTTCCAAGCTGACGGCGTATCGTCAGGGGACCACCGCAGGTTTTGATCTCCGTGAGGCTCAACGGACCAACCAGTTCGGGATGCGATTCGAGGGGTATCTGGAGCTGGCCTCCGGAGGGGAGTATCGATTCACTCTCGGCTCGGACGATGGAAGCAGGCTAAGGATCGATGGAGAATCTGTGGTCGACGTCGACGGGGTCCACCCCCACCAGACACGGACCGAATCACGCAAACTGGATGCAGGGGTCCATCGGGTGGAGGTGGAGTATTTTCAAGGGGGTGGCGAGTGGACCCTCCAGGTCGATTGGGAAGGACCAGGAGTGGAAAAGCAGCCGCTTGCTGAATCGCTTCGCGTCGACCAGAAACCGGTAGCCAAGCCTGTGGACGATGTCGAAGCAACCCAACGACTCGCTGCAAAAGGGAAGCAATGGTTCGGATCGCTTGGCTGTATTCAGTGCCATGCGATCGATCGGGCGATTGATCAGCCCGCGCTGGTCCAGGCCAACCAAGCGCCGCTCGATCGCGCCTCACTCGATCGTGGCTGCTTGGCCGCAGCGCCAGCTTCGGGAGTCCCCAATTATCGATTGACCCATCGACAGAGGGAGGCGATCGCCGGGGCGCTGCGCGCGAGCGGCTTGCCGACGAATGCAACGAATCAGTCGCCGGTCGATTCGAAACGCTGGCTGCACCAGCGGATGGTCGCGCTCCAGTGCACGCAGTGCCACCAGAGGGATGGGTTGGGGGGGCCGGAGCTGACTTCGCTGGCAGCCTTTCAGTCGACCACACCCGAGATGGGTGACGAAGGTAGATTGCCTCCCGCTTTGAATGGTGTCGGGGATAAGTTGCGGGATGAGTATCTGGATCGCATCTTGCGTGAAGGGGCCAAGGATCGCCCTGCCATGTTGACGCGGATGCCTGCCTACCACGATACGACTTCCGGGATGCGGGATGCCCTGGTGGCGATCGACCGGAAGCCTGATACCGAAGAATCCAAGGAGACTGCGGCCGATCCCAAGATGCTGGCGGCCGGAAGGCAGTTGGTTGGATCGAAAGGGCTTGCCTGCGTGCAGTGCCACGGCTTTGGGGAACGCAAGTCATTAGGCATTCCCTCGCTGAGTCTCTTGGCGATGCCCGAACGGGTGCGAAAGGATTGGTTCGTCCGCTACATGCTGCATCCGACCGCTTACCGACCAGGGACTCGCATGCCCGCCAGCTTTCCTGAGGGGAAAAGCGTTTTGACTTCGATCTACGATGGCGATGGGCGGCGACAGATCGACGCGATCTGGCAGTTTTTAAGGCAGGGGTCTCAGGCAGCGATCCCCGAAGGATTAATGCGAGATCAGATTGTGCTGGAGCCGATCGAGCGGCCGATTTTGTATCGCAATTTTCTAGAAGGGATGTCACCGCGAGGGATCGCCGTTGGATTCCCGCAAGGGGTGCATGGCGCGTGGGATGCCGAGTGGATGCACTGGCGGTGGCTGTGGCAGAACCAGTTCATCGATGCCAGTCTGCATTGGCGTGATCGTGGAGTCGGCCGACAGAAACCGCTCGGGGACAATCTGCTGGCCTGGGAGGACCGGTCTCCACTGGCCTGGCTGGACAAACCGGAAGATCCTTGGCCTGCCGATTCGGCTCGTCAGCGAGGCGCTCAATTCCTCGGCTATCAACTTGACTCGGCAGGTGTTCCGACATTCCGCTATCGGATGGATGGATTGCTGGTGGAGGACCGCATGCAACCGGTCGATGGTCAGGCAGGCACGATGAGCCGGACGCTGCGCATCACGCGTCCGGGCGACGCCACTCCTGCTGAGCACGGAGAAAAGAAATGTTACTACCGTTGGCTGCAAGGAGACTCGCTTGCTGAAATCCAGCCAAGTGTCTGGAAAGATGGGGAACGATGGCGAGTGGAGTGGCAGGGGGCATTGCCTCCGCTGTTCCGGTCGGATCAGGGTGGGCGTTCCCAGGTGCTTCTGGAGCTGCCCGATCTGAAGGCGGGGCAATCGGTGCTGTGGCAATGGCATGTGCAGTGGTGATGTCGGAATCGCAGCGATGCGATTGGGGTGCGGGCAGGGATTCAGTCCAGCGTGAGATCGGTTCCATCGAGAGGTGATTGAAGATGAGCGGTATTGGAAAGATGAACTCATGGCAGGCTGCGCGTCGTTACCTATGGATCCTTGGAATCGGTGTGGCGCTGACCGCGGTGCCCAGTCCGGCGCAAGAGGCGCGACCGCAGGAATCGGATTACTATCGCATCGTCACCTTCCAGACACCGGAGGGGGTCGAACTGGAAGCGACCAGTTTTCAGCGGTTGCCCGATGGGAAACTGGCGGTCGCATCGCGTCGTGGCGAGATCTGGTTGGTGTCATTGCCGATGGCCGAAAATGTCACCAGCGCGCAGTTCCAGCGTTTCGCCCATGGTCTTCACGAACCGATTGGGTTGGCCTGGAAGGATGGCTGGTTGTACGTCACGCAGCGCACGGATGTGTCTCGATTGAAGGACCAGGATGGGGATGGCCAGGCCGATCAATTCGAAGTGGTCGCCGATGGATGGGGGATCACCGGTGATTACCACGAATATGCCTTCGGATCGAAATTTGACCGCCAGGGAAATCTCTGGGTCGCACTTTGTCTGACAGGATCGTTCGGCAGTGATGCGCCCTTTCGCGGATGGGCCATGCGGATCACTCCGGACGGCAGGACCGTACCAACCACCAGTGGCCTCCGCTCGCCCGGTGGCGTCGGCATGAATCTGGATGGGGATGTCTTTTACACCGACAACCAAGGTCCCTGGAATGGTACCTGTGCCCTGAAGCAGTTGACCCCTGGCAAATTTGTTGGGCATCCAGGTGGATTCCGCTGGTACGAACAAGCTGCCTCCGAGATGGGGCAGCGGCCGATGGAGCCGAAGGATGGAAGTCGCTGGGCGATCGAAGCGGACCGTATCCCAGAATTCCAACCGCCGGTGATTCTGTTTCCTTATGGCAAAATGGGACAGTCGGCAGCAGGAATCGCAGCCGACAACAGTGAGGGTGGGTTCGGTCCTTTTGCAGGCCAGCTTTTCGTTGGAGATCAGACCCACAGTACGGTGATGCGTTGCGCACTGGAGAAGGTGGATGGGCAGTGGCAGGGTGCCTGCTTCCCATTCCGTGAAGGGTTCGATTGTGGTGTGGTGGGATTGGAAATGTCGGAAGAAGGTAGCATGTTCGTCGGAGGGACCAACCGGGGATGGGGGTCTCGTGGAGGGAAGCCATTCTGCGTCCAAAGGCTCGACTGGACAGGGCGGGTGCCCTTTGAACTGCATCGCATGGAAGCGGTTGCCGATGGATTTGTGCTGCATTGCACCGAACCGGTTGATGTCGCATCTGCGACCGACATCGCATCGTATCGGATGTCGACATTCACCTACATTTTCCAAAGTGCTTATGGCAGTCCAGAAGTCGATCCGACCGAACCGAAGGTCGTGGCAGCAACGGTGGGAAAGGATGGCAAATCGATCTCATTGAAGGTCGACGGGCTTCAGCGAGGCCATGTCCATCATCTGAAGGCCGAAGGGTTGCGATCGAAGGATGGTCGTCCGCTGCTGCATTCCGATGCGTACTACACGCTGATGCGGATTCCCCAGCCCGCCAAGTGACAATCGGCATCAAGCGGTCTATCGAAATTCGATCGGTTCGATACCTAGCCTCAAGAGCGCTTTGTGCAATCCCTGGCGGCTCATCTGCGCCTCCTGGGCAGCCCGAGTGATATTCCCTCGATGACGACAGAGCAGATCCATCAGATAGCGACGTTCCTCTTCGGCCAGATATTGTTCGTGGCTGGATCGATCGCCCGCGAGCTTATGGTGGGGAGATCGTGGTTCATTGGACAGTCGCTGAAGGCTTGCGGCGATCGAGTCGGCATCGATCCAGTTGCCAGTGGCTAGGCATGCAGCGCGTTCCATCGTATTTTCCAGCTCTCGGACGTTTCCCGGCCAGTTGTGGGATGCGAGCATTTGCATCGCTTCGGGTGCCTTGTTCGTAGGTCCTACCGTTCTGACCTGCCGATTTCTTCCCGCGAACGCTTTCGGAAGTCGATATACTGCGATTTTCTAGCACTGCGTTTCGATTCTTGCTGGAAGTTCCTCTGGGGAGGTGTTGGGATGCGTGGTTCGAGTCGTCCAAGGGCCAGGGGCTTTTGGATCAGATCGCTTGGTATCGCTGCGGCCTTGGGCTCGATCGCGCTACCAACACGAGGTCAGGACTCCCCTCCCGGATACCAGAAAGTCCTCACCGAAGACTTTTCTTCGGACCAGGGACGCTGGCGCACCATCGACCCTTCGTCGTGGGAGTGGGGCAGCATCGATGGAGAATCGGTGCTGGCGATCCGACGACGAGAAAGCAACTACCAACCGAAGGTTCGCAGCCCCTTGCATCTTGCGCTGCTGCAGGGCCCTCCCGTCGACGATTTTCTTCTTCGATTTCGTGTTCGGAATCTCGAGGACACCGGCGGACATCGCGATTGCTGCATTTTTTTTGGATATCAGGACCCCGAGCACTTCTACTATGTGCATCTAGGTGCCAAGCCAGATCCTGCCAGCGGCCAAATCATGATTGTCGATGGGGCTCCGCGAAGGCCGTTGACCGACAATACGAAGGAGGTCCCGTGGACCGATGGTTGGCACTGGGTGCAGGTCGAACGGAATGTGAAGTCGGGGACGATCCGCGTCTACTTTGATGACATGACCCAGCCACTCTATGAAGTCGTCGATAAGACCTTCGGTAAAGGACTGGTCGGTTTCGGGTCGTTTGATGACAAGAATGCATTTGACGATTTGAGTCTTGAGGTTCCTGAAGCCAAGGCGCCGGCGATCAAGAAGCAGATCGACAGGGACTATCCGGTTCGTCCCCAGCCCACCGTCTCAGATCTTCCCTATGGACCTCACCCGCGTCAGCGAATCGATTTCTGGAAGGCATCGTCCACCCAACCAACTCCGGTGGTCGTACTGATCCACGGTGGCGGATGGGTTGGTGGGGATAAGCGTCGGTATGGAAAGTCGATGATCGATCCATTTTTGAACGCCGGGATCTCGGTCGCCGCTATCAACTACCGATTCATCTCACAGGCGATGGAGGCGGAGATCGAGCCGCCGGTGAAAGGATGTCTTGGGGATGCGGCACGAGCGATCCAGACACTCCGCGCCAAAGCCGTCGAATGGAATCTCGATCCTGAACGGTTCGCAGCGACCGGAAGTTCCGCCGGCGCTTGCACCTCCTTGTGGCTCGCCCTCCACGACGACTTGGCCGACCCCAACAGCGACGATCCGATCGCACGTCAATCGACGAGACTGCTGGGGGTCGCCGTCACCGGAGCTCAAACGTCTCTCGACCCAGTCCAGCTCAGGAACTGGATTCCGAATGCGATCTATGGTGGGCATGCCTTTGGGTTTGCTGCCAAAGGGCGAAGTCGCGCTGAGGAATTCGAGCAGTTGATGAGCCACCGGGCCGAGGTACTTCCATGGATTCAGGAGTATTCTCCGATCGAACTGGTGAGCGAAGGGGATCCCCCGCTTTTCCTGGAGTATCCCAATCAGAAGAAGCCACCAGTGCTGGGGCAAAAAGAAGACGATCCCACTCACTCCGCACTCTACGGAACGGAGTTCCAGAAGCGGTGCCTGGACAAGAATATCTCCTGCGAACTGGTCTATCCAGGCCACCATGGAGTCACGGCGAAAAACAATATCGACTTCCTGCTGAACCTGTTGAAGGATCGATGACTTTGTCGCAGGGCGATCGCATTTCCGATCGTCATCCGTGTGCGAAGGCTGGAATCCAAGGATTTGTTTCCGGCGGGATCGTCGACGGACTAGAGTGCTCCCCTTCCAAGTGAACATGACGTCGGGGTGCAGAGATCATCGGGTGGACCTGGAAAGCAGCCATAGGGCCAGCAGCGCACGCGGGGAATCATCCGGATAAAGAAGGCGCAGTCGGCCTGCGGTGCCACGCCATGGATCACTCGAATCAATGCCGTTCGACAGCAGGACATGGTCGACCTGTTGGTCCCATGCAAGTTTCGATCGCGCGATTCGATCGATCCATCCCTTCACTTCCGGAACTGGCGCATCGAGCAGTTCCAGTTGTCGTTCGATGGAGGCAAAGATCTCCGGCAACTCTTGCTTTCCAAGAGGCGAGAGGGTTGGAGGGGGTAGCGATGTAGCTGGCTGGGCCAGACGCTGGCGACTCTCCAAGTCGGTCGATGACCCTTCCGAAGTGTGATCGAGCCAGCGATCCAGCTGCGCGATCGGGATCGAATCGGATTTCTGATTGCCTGGAGCCCAGGAGGCAAAAAGACGCCTTCGGATCAGTCGGTCGCGATTCTGATCGTCCGGCTCCAGCAATCGTGAGGACACCAGCATGGGCTCTTCGGCGAGTAGCCAGGGGGCGGAGGCAGAGATCCAGCCGACCAAAACGGGCAGCGATTCGCCATGAGCGGTCCACTGAGCGGCTAGGAAATCCAGCAATTCACGTCGAGCGTTCCCTTCGCCGCTCTCTTCGATGAACTCGGAAGGAACCAGCGGCTCTCCGAAGGCTTCTTGCCAAACCCAGTTGACCATCTCCTTCGGACGGTTGGGGTGGCGCAACACCCAGCCCGAGAGATCGCTCCATTCCGAAGGCGAACCTTCTCCCGGCAAGGTTGCGTCCGCTTGAGCGACAGTGCCATCCGGCCGCTCATAGAAGGAACTCTTGGCCGGGATGACCTTCCATGTAGGTTGCTGGGTGCCTGCCCCCGGCTTCTCGAAACTCAGGGTCGACTGGACCGCCACCAGCGACCAGTAATCGGCTTGGGAAAACCCAGGTTGGTCATGACAGCGAGAGCAACCGACCGAGATCCCGAGGAAGTCCTGGCAAGTTTTTTCGAGGATCCCTTTCGAATCTAGGTTGGTTGGAATCCATAGCGAGGCGATCGATTGAGCGCCAGCATCTTCCGGATCGATCGAGAGGATGCGTTGCTGGATGTCCAAGATCGACCGACCGGCAATTAGCTGCCGAGCGATCCATTGTCGGAACGCGTCCGAGGATGACAGGTCATTCTGGGGCGGTGCAATGATCTGCCATTTTCGGCCTAATCGCGTCGACCATCGGTCTGCAAATCGATCGATGTCGACCGGTAGGCTTGCCAGCCATCGCCAGCGTTGAGCGACGGAGTCCAGATTTTTGGGTGGTGCCGGTAAAGTTGTTGCGTCGGGCACTCCAAGCCACTGCTGAACGCGATCGGTCCACTGACGGGTGTCGACGCGAGCTGTGGGTTGGATGGCGGCTACTTCCCACAAGTGCTCCAACTGCTGGTCGATCACCTGCACCACCGCTTCCGAATCGATCGCCGGAATCTGAGAACGGGAGGGGGAGCTGGGGTTGGGGAGTTTGTCTTTCGGATTCGTATTGGCAAAAGCAGGCAGGTCAAGCGAGCGGGCGGGGGAGTGGGGAGCCGGAGAGGATGTCGGTGGCTGCACGAATGCTTTGTCGGGGGAAGGTGCGGTGGCTGCCGCTGGGCCGGGAGTCATCGCAACCGAAGGAACGACCGAAGGAGGTACCTGTCTAGCCTGATCTCGCCATGCCCAGGCCAATCCCAGCAACAGAGTGGCCGCGATGGAAAGTCCGGCAATCCAGTTGACGGTCGGGATGTGCGGAGGTTGTCTATGCCAAGGCGAAGATGGCGTCGAGGCTGCCACTTCCAAAGCCACTTGCCGCAGTCTCTCCAGCCGTTCGGCGGAAAGCTGGCTCGACCTCTCGACCACTTGGTGCGCGAGGTTCGGTGGTGGGGCTTTCTTCTGGAAGTATTCCTGGAGCAAAGCGTCGATGGGATCGCCCTGCGATGGCTCATTCATGATCCAGTTGACTCTCGATGCAAAGTCGAAGTTGTTCTTTAGTGCGTTGCAAAAGATTCTTGACGCCATGCTCTCCCATGGCGAGTTTCGCGGCGATCTCGGACCGCGAAGCTTCATCACGGTATCTCATTTCAATCGCCACCCGTGCCCGCTCGGAAAGTCGCTGCAGGCATCGCTCGAGGACCTCCATCGTCCTCCCCTCCTCGGCCCGACGATCCCACAGCCAGTCGGGCAATTGACCGTCTGGTGGAAGCGGAACTGCTGGGTTTCGAGCGATCCGTTTGCGATCGGCGAGGACGAGGTGGTAGGCGATTTTGCGCAGGTACTCGATCGTCTGTGGTTCGCTCAACTCCCGAAATCCGCTTCGGATCAGCGCGATGAAGGTGTCTTGAGTGATTTCGTCGGCCAACGCCGGATCACAACCAAGGCTTCTCACGTAACGCCATACCATCGCTTGATGACGACCGATCAGGGAAACGACCGTCGATGGAAGCGGCGGCTGGTTTTGTGGGTTGTTTTCCGAGTCCACCCATCCTCCGCTTCCACGGCGCCACATCCATCTGTCGTCCACTGCGACCGGCGGCAGAGCCGCCGGCAAGCACGGCCCCTGAACAGATCAGGCAAACAGTTCCTTGATCGCCGCTCCACCTCCGGCGATCTTCATCGGACGACCACTCCGGCTGGTGTAGGTGGTTTCCAACGAGATTCCAAGCGCCTGGCAGACGGAGGCCATGAGATCTTCGGATGAGTGAGGGGTACTGGCGACATCCATGCCATCGGGGCTGGTTTCGCCGACGGCGATGCCGCCACGGATATTCCCACCACCGACCACACAACTCCAGGCTCTAGCGAAGTGATCGCGTCCAGCATCTCCATTGATACGGGGGGTTCTTCCGAACTCACCCATCCAGATCACCACCGTATCCTTGAGGAGTCCACGCTGGTCGAGATCCTCGACCAGGGCGCTCATGGCCTGATCGAGCACTGGCAGACGGTCCTCGGAGAGAATGCGATGGATATCGCCGTGATTATCCCAACCACCCAGGTCCACTTCGACGAATGGCACGCCCGACTCGACAAGTCGACGAGCCAGCAGGCAACCTTCGCCGAAGTTGTTTTTTCCATAGCGTTCTTTGACGGTGTCCGCTTCTTTATCGACTTGGAACGCTTCCATCTGCTGACTGGTCATCAGATCGAGCGTCTTCTTTAGGATTTTGCGGTGCTCCTCACCTGCGTTACCGCGACGCTGCTGAATGTATCCTTTTTCGATCAGGTCCAAGGCAGCCATTCGCTGCATCAATCGCTGTTCGTTCAGCTGCATGTCGAGATTGCGGATGCGGCCGTTGCTGCTGACCGAGAAAGGGGCCCATGCCATTCCCAGGAAGCCTGGGCCTTCGCTGGCGCCTCCGACCGAAATGAAAGGAGGAATCTCCAGTCCCTGTCGCTGTTCCATCAGTTCGTGGGCGATCACCGATCCATAACTGGGGTGCTCGATGTTCGGGTTGGGAACGTATCCGGTGTGCATGTAGTACCTGCCTCGATCATGATCCGCCTCACGCGTGCTCATCGACCGGACAATCGCCATGTGATGCATCTGTTTGGCCATCATCGGCAGGTGTTCGCAAATCTGCGCATCGCCCGACGTGGAGATCGGTCGGAACGGGCCACCGTTGGCGTTGCCCGGTTTGAGATCCCAGAGGTCAATCGTCGATGGTCCGCCACCCATCCAAAGCAGAATCGCGCTTTTGCGATTCTTCTTGAGATCATCAGCGTGAAGTCGAAGGGAGTGTCCCATCGCCAGGGAGGATCCCACCAGCGCCGAAGCCCCCGCCATGTGGCTCATGAAATGCCGTCGCGACATCCCGTTAGGGGTCAGATGCGTCTTCCAGTTCATCGTGTGTTCCTTGATCTGATTGGTGATTGACTGGTCAGTGATTGATGATGAATTCGTTGCTGTTGAGAATGGCCCACCACATATCTTGAAGCATGGCGGAAACGTCTCCTTCCCGAGCCGCGAGAAGTTCGCCTGAGGCAGCCAGTTCCTCAGGACGAGCCCGACGTCCCAATCCGGCCAGGAAAAGGAAGTTCACTTTCTCTGCTGGTTTGCCATTGCTGCCTGCGATCTCGGCGATCCAACTTCCTGGTTCGTTGCTGGTCGCTTTTTGAATCAGGTCTCCGTTGAACATCATCAGCGATTGCGGAATCGACCCGTTGAAAGTGGTCGTCTCGCCCCCGTCGTCGGTTCCGAAGGCGACGACGAATTGCTGGAGCCACTGATCCCGCTGCTTCTGCTGCTCTTCCAGTGTCCCTCGTCGGTCCGCCTGCGTGGCAGCAACCATCGACTGATACAGTTCCTCAGGTCCCATCTGCCGGCTATAGAAGTGCGAGAATCGAGGGGGCTCACCCGACTGCGGATCATCCGCGCGGTTTCCGTCCGCAATGCGACTGGACAGCTGGTAAGGCTTGGACAAAACGATCCAGCGAATCAGCATCTTCATGTCGTAGCTCGACTCACGAAAACTCTTTCCAAGTCGTTCCAGCAATTCCGGATCGGTCGGAGGATTGTGAGGCCCCAGATCGTCGATCGGCTTGGTGAATCCATATCCGAGGAAATGAGCCCATGTGCGGTTGACGATCATCTGATCTAAGAATTCGCTTTTGAGCACCAGTTTGCCGAGCTCTTCCCGTCGATTGACATCGCTGAGGTAGCCGCTGCGGCCAATCTGCGTCCCATCGACGAAGACCGGGTAGGCGACTTTGGTCTGTCCGTTGCGCAGCAAGAAGAAAATGTCAGCTTCCTGAGTCCTCTTGCTTTCGCCTTCAAAATCCTGATTGACCAGTTTGGCATAATCGACGTCCCTCGTGCCCGAAGTGAACCTCCGCAAGGCTCGAGTCTGCCGAAAGAAGGCGTTGAACTCCCAAAATTTCTGCTGCTTCCACTGGTTGAACGGATGGTTGTGGCACTGGGTGCATTGCACTTGAAGACCGAGGAAGATCTTCGAGACGGCCGCGGTGGCTTGGACGCCACCCTCTTCGTTGACTTTCATCGCCAGAAAGTTCGTCGCTCCGTTGAACTCTTCGGTCCCCGGTTTGGTGGTCCCGGTGGCTGTGATCAACTCGAAAACCATCTGGTCATATGGTTTGTTGCGAGCGAAGTGGTCGCGAAGGTACTTGCGCATCCCTTCTCGATTGGTCAGCGTGTTCTGTTCGGTTCCGCCAGCGCGACCAATCAGGATGTTGGTCCATAGATCGGACCATCGACTGGCGTATTCTTCGGTGTAAGCGGGGTCATCCAGAAGGAGGTCTACCAACTTCTGTCGCTTCTGCGGATGCGTATCTTTGAGAAACCGCTGCAGTTCTTCGAACTTTGGAATGCGGCCTAGAAGGTCGAGATAAATCCGTCGGCACCAGACGCCATCTTCCTCGACTTTGGAAGGCGTCAAATCCGATTCTTTCCAGATCCGCGTGATCGATTCATCGATCCAGCCAACTTGAGGAGGCACTGGCAGATTGCCCTGGGCTTTCACCCCGTCGGCACTCGTCCAGGCCACCAACACCCAGGCCGCGCACCAAGCAATCAGTTGGATTGCTCTGAGAGAGCGTCTTTGGGTTTCACCGGACGATTCGATCGGTGGTTGCATCCACTTGGCCATCTCACACAACTCCCGTTCGATTGGCGTTCCGAACAGACAGAGGGCCACGGTCCATCGGGGGCCGGAGGAAATCAGTATCTGTCTGCCCGGTAACAGAATAAGTGAATCGACATCCTGAGTGTACTCAGAAATACCTCGCGAAAGAGCGAAGTTTCTTCTGATCTTTTGTTCACTATCTGGTAGGTATCGACACCGGGATCCCTTTGGATCCCGGGCGAAGCGATCGGCGATCCTGTCGAATGGGGAGCTAGGGACTGATTTTTTAGAGCTTTCCGTCGAGCGCCATTTGATGGAAGAAGTGAGGAATCTGGTTTTGATTCTTCAGTAGCCAGTCGATTCCAGGTTCGTCGTTGAGCGCTTTTCCGATCGCTTTGCAGGTGGCGGCCCGATTGGTGCGGAAGAGGACTTCCGGATCGTACTGGACATCGACGATCGATGGATCCAGCCAGACCGATACGATGATCCCCAGGTCGTTGGCTAGTTGTTTGGGAATGAAACCTTCCCTTACTGCGTCCAGCACGCCGTGGGCAATGGCTGCCTGAACGGTTCCCATCAGAATGTTCGTGTACTTTTCATTCTGCACCGTCACCTTGCTGACCATCACCGTGGCGGGGCGAATCTGAACGTCGCTGTTGAGGATGGCAAATACCTTGGTGTGCCCTTTCACTTGGTTGCCGATCAGCTGAGCGATGGCGTAGCCGACGGGACCATCGAGGGCTCCAATCACCACTTCGGGTTCCGCTGCCGACCAAGCTGGTTCTTCCTCCACCAGCGCTTCCCCGGTCTTGAGTACGATTCGCTTGGGCACAACCCGTTTGGCCTTGATGGCGGCTTTCGCGGAACCTTTTTTCTTCGCCATGGTGTCCTGTCCTCCTCCGTGCGGAAATGATCATCGAAAAGAAACAACAATCAAGAGATCGATTTTAACCGATCGATCCGATCCCAGTGGGGCCCAGCCCCACCTGCGACAGCAAGCTCGTCCATGACGCACCTTCAAGTGGATCGGCTATGATGGAACGGCGGGATCGGGATCGACGGGCGATGAGAGAAAACCAGGAAGCAGCAGGTAGGGAGATGGAGAAGTATTCGTTCGGTATGGGGGATCGATTCGCGCACGAAGCCGTCGCGCAGCTGGAGTCGATCCAGGAGATGGGACGGCTGGGGGTGACGATCGCGCCGGTGTGGAACAAATCGAATCGCGAGCACGGTTTTGTCGGATCGCATCCCCGTTCGGTCTGGGAAGCGGCGGAGAAGGCAACGCTTGCTTGCGGTTGGTCCCAGCCCTGGTATGTCGATGCCGATCACATCCGCTTTGATACGGTCGATCCGTTCCTCGACTGCTCCAACTTCTTCACGCTGGATGTCGCCGATCAGATCGGCAAGCGATCGGAGAGTTGGTCGGTGGAGCGTTTTTTGGAGAGCCATCCCGAGTTTTCCCAACCGATCGCTCTTTCGGAGGCGGGGCCTGCAATCGAGATCCCGCGGGAGTTGATCGATCGGACCGGCAGCAACTATGCGGCGGCGGCCGAGGAGGCGGGACGCATCGCAAGGAAAATCGAGCAGCAGAAGCGCGTGGGAGGCTACGTCGTGGAAGTCTCGATGGATGAGACCGATGCACCACAGGGACCAGAGGAACTACTGATCATTCTGGCGCTACTGGCCGACCAGCAGATCCCGCTCGATACGATCGCCCCCAAATTCACCGGCCGATTCAACAAAGGGGTCGATTATGTCGGCGATCTGAAGCAGTTTGAAAAGGAGCTGCGGCAGGATGTTGCCGTGCTGCGACTGGCTGCCGCTCGGTACGGCTTACCCCAGTCATTAAAACTGAGTGTGCACAGTGGCAGCGACAAATTCTCGCTCTATCCGATCCTTCGGAGAGTCCTCGCCGAAACCGGCTGTGGGCTCCATGTGAAGACCGCCGGCACGACTTGGCTAGAGGAGCTGATCGGGCTGTGCGAAGCGGGCGGTGACGGATTGGCTCTGACGCAGGAGATCTATCACCAGGCCTTCGATCACCTGGAAGAGTTGTGCGCTCCGTATGCCACGGTGATCGATATCGATCCAAAGAAGCTGCCCAGCCCTTCCCAAACATCGGCCTGGGATGGTCCGACCTGGGCCAGCACGATCCGGCACGTGCCATCGCATCGGGCATTCCATCCCGGCGTTCGGCAACTGTTGCATGTCTCCTTCAAGCTGGCCGCCAAGCAGGGATCACGGTTTCTCGACCTGCTGAAAACGCATCGGCAGGTGATCGCCACGCAGGTGCGAGAGAATCTGCTGGAGCGTCATTTGAAGCCGATCTTCGGGGGATTGGAGAACCAGCATGCGTAGCGCGGTGACGATCTGCCTGGTTCCCGAGGCGGTGCGAGGGCCTTTCGTTTTTCATGAGTCTCTAGAACGAGGCTGTCAGCTTGCTTCGAAACTTGGGTTCGATGCGGTCGAAGTGTTTCCTAACGGACCCGATGATCCGCAATTGGAGCGGCTTCCTGATCTGCTCGCTGAGCATCGACTGCAACTGGCCGCAATTGGTACGGGGGCTGGGTGGCTGAAGCATCAGTGGTCTTTGAGTTCCTCAGACACCGAGATTCGTCGCAAGGCCATTGGATTTGTTGAGGGGATCATCGATCGGGCGGGGCCCCTAGGGGCGCCTGCCATCATCGGTTCGATGCAGGGGCGGTCGCAACCTTCGACAGCACGCGATGGCTGTCTGGAACGCCTGGCCGAGGCTCTGCGCGGATTGTCCCAGCACGCGGCCACTGTTTATCAAACAACACTTCTCTATGAACCGCTCAATCGCTACGAAACGGACCTCTTCTGCCAACTGACTCCTGCGCGGCGTTGGCTGGAGGAAAATGGACTGGACTGCGTACGACTGCTGGCCGACCTTTTCCATATGAATTTGGAAGAGCATCATCCGGCTCATTCGATCCTGTCCAACGGCTCTGCGATCGGTCATGTCCATCTGGCCGATTCCAACCGTCAGGCGATGGGGCGAGGCCACACCGATCAACGAGCGATCTTGGAGGCGCTTCGGCGTATCGGTTACAACGGCTTCCTTTCGGCCGAGGTTTTTCCGGTTCCTAGCGCGATGGTTGCGGCCAAACAGACGCTGGTGGCGATCGATCAATGGAGAGGGTGGCCGGATCGTCCCGCCGCTTTCCCCGACGCTCGCTGATCAGCCGCGCATGACGAAGCCGCCATCGACATTCAAGCACTGGCCGGTGATGCTGGCGCCGTGCTGGCTGGCCAGATAGACGATCATCGATGCCACTTCCCGGGTGGTCTGCCATCGCCCCAAAGGGACGACTCTTTGGATCTTGGCCATCGCCCAACTCTCGTAGGACTCCTGCTGGTCGGCGGGAAGACCTTCCTGGGAGGCAGCCCAGACACTGCGGTTAAGCGACGTTTGGACCATGCCTGGATTGACGATATTCACACGCACCTGATAGGGCGCCAGATCCTTGGCTAAGCACTGCATGAAGTTGATATTGGCTGCCTTGCTGGCGCTGTAGGGTGGGTCTGTCTGCGACCCCATCTGCCCCGCTACGCTCCCCAAGAACGTCATCGATCCCCCTCGTTCCCTCCGCATCGGCTCGGCAAACAAATGAGCCACATGCACCATCCCCATGATGTTGACCTGCAAAATCGCATGCCAATCTTCCGGTGAGAGTCGATCAAAAGGGAAACCAAACCGCCCAGAACCAATGGCAGCCGTCAGCACGACGTGGCGTGGAGTCGGCCCAGACTGTCGGGTGGCTGCTAGCGCCTCCTCCAACGACTCGATCTTTGTCACATCGACGGAATGAAACTCCCACGTCTCGCTGGTTGATGGTGCTGCACGAGGGGTTGGCCGTTGGCGATCCCAGATCACCACCTCGGCGCCTTCCTCCGCAAAAACTTCCGCCGTCGACCACCCGATGCCCTGGGCGCCACCAATCACGACGACGCGTTGGCCTTCCAGTCCCATTTCCATCGTGCCAATTCCGTTTCTAGCTGCGCAGCGCCAACAACGCGTCTGCTGCCTCGATTACCTGACGCTCTTCTTCCCAACCTCTGCAGGAAAATGCAACGACACGCCTGAGCCTGGTTTCCCGAAATGTACCAGAACCAACGGCATGCAGCGGGGGGGAGTCGAGTCGACAGGTGTCGATCGGCATCTAAGACGAATGGAGCTCTGGAAAGACTTCGGCATCCAGTGGCAGTCGCCCCAAGAGACTGCGTGTGCGTTCGATGAAGTCGGACTTGTAGTTGGCCACCTGTTGCTCGGTAATTCCCAACAGCTCAGCCACCTCCTTGTTCGTTTTCCCTGCCACCAGCAGCAGCTCCATGCACTGCAGCTTTCCCCAGTCTCTTTTGCTCTTCCACTTTTGAATCTGGGTGCTGAGGGCTTCACGAAGAGCCGACTCTTCGAGACGCCTCTGTTCGTCGCTTCTCGCGTGAGCACTAGCGCGCTGGTCGCGTCCGGCGATCTGCCATTCGGACCCAAGCGAGCTATTCGATCCAGGCCGACTGGGGCGGACCAGTCTGGGGCGTCTTCCTGCCTTGCGAAGCTGGTCGGTAAGTTTGTAGGAGCAGATCGAAAACAGATAGGCTTCCAGAGGCCGCCGCGCGTCGTAGTTGGGGAGACTGGTCAGCAAGCCGACAAAGGCTTCCTGGACGATATCTTCGGCCAGTGCACGATCGTGGATCCGCTGTAGCACGTAGGCCAAAAGCCGCCCCTCGTACTGCTCGATCAATTCCTGCCAGGCCTGTGCATCCCCTTGCCGAATCTTTCCAATCAATCCGGCGTCAGCGACTTCCTCAGGACTAGGCTGTTCAGGCGTCGTCACGGAAGAACCTCATGACCCGTCGGCGATGAGATCGAACCGGTTCGCCGCTTCCTCAGCCATCCGACGCTTCGTAAAAGACCGCTGGACATGCCGATCGAAACCAGGCATGTCAGAGCCGCCAAGGCGACTTCCTCCGTTCGTTCCCGACGCTTCGACTCTTCGCTCCAGAGCTGCACCAAGCGACGATCGGACGGTGGTATCTCCAGAAGAAGCCACGCTTGATGGTAGGTGGCTCCTGAGGCATGTAGCGTGGCATCAAAAGGTGGTTGATCGAACAGCCAGTGTTTTCGGATCCACTGGGGTGTCAGTTGCTGGATCGCCTGGGCGGACCCGCCGACCAGGACGTGCTGATCCAAGTAGTGTCGTACGACTTCCATCAATCGTTGGTCGCCGCTGGCTAGACTTTCTGCCAACGATTCGGCCGGCAGGCAATCGACCGCTAGGCGGTGCGTCTTTTCGCGAAGGTCAGGACTCTGTGCGATCCATTCGGGGAGATCATCGGAAAGGAGTCGTTGGTGGTCGCTTTGCTGACTGGTGGCACCTAGGCGATCCTCGGTCAAACTTTCTGCGAAACGCGCCGACTCGGATCCGGCTCTCGCGCCGTTCGGCTGTAGTTGTCTTTGGTTGCTGGCCAGGAGTGGCAGGGAGTCGTCTAGAGGCTGGTCCTCGCCAGGACGCCGGGAGACGGGGTTCGATCGCCGGGCGATTCCTTGGTTGGACGAATCGCCCGACTGGAGTGCCTGGAGCCGCTGTTGCAACTGCGGCGTTTGCCATCCTTTTTGGAACAGGTCAAAGGCGAAGGTGATCGTCACACGGCCTGCCTGCATCGGCACCGGTTCCAAGCCCGCCGGAAGCTCCAGGTCCTCATAAGGAATCAGATCCAGATCCAACGCGGAGTTCAAAGAATTGGCAACCCACTGCCGCCAACCACCCGGACTCCACCAACCACCAAGTTCCGGCGGTTGCTGGGCACTGCTGGTGGGACTGATCCACCAGAGGGAGGCGAAGATACCGACCAGCAGTCCGACGAAGAATCGGCGTTCGACCGACTCCATCGAAGATCGCCGGAAAGGCCGGGCTTTGGCGATGAGCTTGTGGGCTTTCAGGACCATCCGTCTAGCTCCAGGACTGGGTTGGCCTGTCGACCGACTCCAGAAGTTGCAACCGCGATTATCAAGGCTCAAACTGTTTCCCTGACGTTCCTATTCTGGTCTCCGCCCACCCTCGCCCAGGAATATCGGTTCGACTGCCTTGCACCCTCACCATGATCGTAGGGAATCCAGGGGGACGCAAGAGAGACTGTGCTGGCAATTCCAGCGGCGATGGCCCATCCCCAGGGCTGAGCGATGGGGATCAGTCCTGTCAAAAGTGTCTCAACCGCTATCGCGCCTGCCAGCCCCAGGAGGCTCAACCGCCGCTTCCTCAGAGGATCGGCCATTCGCCACCATCGCACCATTCCGAAGAGAAGACCGAAGTGAATCAGGTAGACGGGGAGGGTCGGAACGCCATTTTCTTCATAAAAACTTCCCCACCAACGGTATCGCGGCACCGTCTTGGAGACCTGCCCTTCCGAGGTTTCGATCGTGACCGTATCGGCAGTCAGCGAATAGGTTTCGATCATTTTTTGGTTGTCGGAGTACTGCACCACCTTGGTCAATGGAAAAAGACCGCCGTAGCGATTGGTGTCTCCCACCAAATCCCATGGGATCATTAAATACTGCGAGATGAAGAAGGCACCGGCACCCAGCACCATGCCGCTGGCCAACTGCAGGAAGCGGAAGAGGATGCCATCTTCATCCCGAGCGGAAAAGCCACTGGCCAGCGCCAGGAGAAGACTGGAGCCTCCCCAGATCACCAAACCGCTCCAACAGGCCGCCGCCAGCCAACCGGGTTGCTCCCATCTTCCCCATCCACCGCCAAAAAGAGTACCGAGAATGCCCAGCACCGACACGACGCAAAAAGCGAAGAACCAGTTGCTGGTGATCGCCTGCCAGCGTTCGATTTTTGGTTGAGCTGCCAGTCGCTGCCGCTCGGCAACCACCCACTGCTTGCGAGTCATTGGCATGGGGGCGGTCAGCGACTGGACTGGTTGGCCAAAGCTGTTGCCGGGAAAGTAACGCGCGAGGAAGTGAGGGAGCAGTCGTTTGCGTCCGGTCGACTCCCAGACGACCAGGGCCGCTAGCCCCCCCCACAACACGACCTGGAACAATCCCCTGAAGAGGGAGAGCGGTTGGAGCAGTAGGGAAGCGACCAGCAATCCAGCCCAGAGACTCCAGGGATCCCATGGTTTGCCACTTCGGCTCTTGCCTTTGCGACGCCCCGCTTCCTTCGGTTGGGCGCCAGAGAGTTTGTCCAGCCAAGCTTTCTGCTGCTCTTCGAACTTGGCAATCCATCCTTCCACCGCATCGACCGACTGCTGCCCATCCGGCGACCACCACTCGGTCTTCTGCAGTCTTTTGGATCGTTTGGCTTCAGTCGCCTCGGGGGTATCCTCGACTCGTCCGAAACGGACTGCATCGGGATCGAGCGCCGGAAGCGGTTCGAGAATCGGCGGTGCTTTGGTTTGGTGTGGCGTTGCGGTACCAGGGGAGGCTGCAGATGGATGGATCCTGGTAGCAAGCCCGTTGGGTTCGATCTGCAGTCCCAGCGGTAGGAGCATCTGTCGGACCGAGGCATACCGTTCCTTGGGGTCTTTGGCCAGCGCCTTATCGATCACGCTGCGAAATGGTTCGGGTAAGTGGCGAAGATCAGGGCGCTGAGTCAGGTGCTTGAGCAGAATTTCCTGACCGCTCTCCCCATCGAAAGGAACTTCGCCCGTCAACATCTCACACAGGATGATTCCTAAAGCATAGATGTCGATCTCCTTGCCATATTCCCCTTTGCCAATCTCTGGGGCCATGTAGTGGAGGGTCCCGACGCTTTCCGTCTGGCCACCACGCCGCGACTGGGAGATGAACTTCGTGAGCCCGTAGTCGCCGATTTTGATCAGCGATCCGTCGATGAAGATGTTGGCCGGCTTGAGATCGCGGTGGACGATTCCCGAATCGTGGAGGTAGGCAACCGCTGATGCAACCTGCCCGAACCAGGAGAGCACTTCCTCGGTGGATAGACCCTGAGGGTTGCGATCGATTCGATCCCTGAGGCTCTCACCCGCCACATATTCCATGACAATCCAGCCCTGCCCCTGTTCGTCGATCCGAAGATCGTACAAATCGATCAGGTGGGTGTGCCGCAGGTTGATGCACTGACGAACACCACGGGCTTCGACATCGAGATTCTTCTGGATCCTCTTGAGCGCCACTTCCTTACCGGCGTCGTTGGTCGCCAGATAGACTTCCCCAAATCCGCCGACACCGACACCACGGCGGATGGTGAAGCCCGCAAGTGGCTGGTCTCCATTGCCATATCCAAATCTCATCGATTGCTCCAGTGTACGAGTCGCTCCGATGTCCCAGTTTCCCGGGGATCGGAATCGGGGCGGTGCCAACCGCTGGAATAGGAATCGGTCTCCCTTCGAACGTACGGTGGCCTGCAGATAATGTCTCTGCCGATCGGAAGGAAGCGGGAAAACAGGTATCGATCCAAATGCATCAAGCGATTTGAAGGCTTAAGGAAAAGTCCGGGCCAAGCAAACGCTTGCCAGGTTCCAATGGTGCTAATAGGCCAACCTCTTTCCCCTGGCATTCCAGAGGCACTGACGATTTGACATGCCATGCTTCGGCTTCCCGCCAAATCACCACTTGGTCCTTCCACTCCAGACACCGGAGGTGGCACTGGGAGGAAGCGCCCAGCACGATGCACCTGTCGACCATCAGCACCCCGTCGATCGCTTCACGCCAGCGATGTGGCGGAAGTATTTTCAAGAGCGCTGTGGCACTCCACGGGTTCGACAATTGGTATTCTAGGCGAACACTTTCTCCAAGGATAATCCGATCGCCGTGCCTCAGCCGTTTCGGTTCGGCTCCCACCATCTCTGGTAGATCGAACCCCAGGTGCTTTTCTCCAGTCCGCCAAATTTGGTAGGACCTATCCCCCAGATCTCCCAGAATCTGGCAATCGCAGCTTTGGCTTCCTGTCCGGCCCAGAAGGATGCGTGGCAGGGTCCAGAGCAGGTATCCCCCGACTCCATCGACCCACAGGATGGGGGTTTGACCGCCAACCATCGCTGAAAGACTCCTTTTTTCGCACCACTTCCTCGACTTTCCCCGGCCGCGACAACCGATCGCCTGGACGATCGGACACTTTGTCTGCCTTGCGGCTGCGATCGGCGGATCGCCCTCCAAGCTTACGGGGTCACGACCACCGTTTCCACCTGGGGATCGCCGAAGTACCGGGAGATCTGGTCGAGCAGATCTTCGGACTGAGGCTGGTCGACTGGAATGGCTCCGGTCGGTTCGACTTCGGCATCCAGAAGTTTCTCGGCCACATCGATTCGGCTACCGATCGCATCGATCAGGTCCCGCGTTTTGCTGAGCTGGCTGTCGTGGACGGTGACGCGACTGGATGCTTCGGCGACCTCCACCATCGTCAGACGCGCCTGCAGATTCTCCACCTCCACCTCCAGTTGCCGCTTGGCCGACAGCATCGAATCGAGTTTCTGGCGAGCCGCGATGAGATTCTTCTGTCGGGCATGGAAGACCTGATCCAGCTTCTCGACAGTCGCTTCCTGAGTCTGCAATTGGCGGAAGCGTGTCGCTAGGTCTTCCTTCACTTGCTCGGCAGTGTAGCTTTTCTTGGCGTAGACGAATCGTTCCTTGCCACTTTCCAAATCGTCCTTCAGTCGAACCACATCGGATCGCGCTTTGTCGGCCCGCTGCTGCTTGGTCTCCAGTTCCTCCTGCAATCGTTCCAGGTCGACCTCCTCCTTGGCGATGCGCCGCAGGTTTTCAGCGATCTCTGGCTTCAATTCGGCAATCATCTGCCTAGCTCGCTGCAGTTCCACCTGGACTGGAATGCGATCGGCGATCTCCTGCCGAACCGAGGTGATTCCCATCCTCAAGTAGCTGAGTGCGGTTGTCCCAGCCACCAAGCCCAATCCACCTACCGTGACCATCGAACCCAAAAGAAGTTTGCTTAGCATCTCTCTGACTCCTTGTGTTTCGCCGACAGGCCATTGCCAGGCCTACTCTTTGTCCCCTTGCCCTTTTGGGGCTACCTTGGGCGATTCGCAGGGTCGCGAACCATCTTGGAAACTCGCCAGAAAGAATTTCTGAAGCCGATCGTGGTTGGTTGGAGAGGCATTCGGGTCGATGCGAGCTAGCGGTTGGATGCTGGAAAGGTCGATCCCTTCGAGCTTGCCTTGGCCAGGAGATTGCAAGCAGCACGAATCGAATCGATCGCAGGCAAATGTTTTGTGCGTCTCCGTGTAGGATCCAGCTTGCTGTTTGCCCACAGCCCCTGGTTTGACCAGCGCCAACGGGATGACTCATCTATGGGCAACCCCCGGCCATCGCGTACAATCCCAGTTGTCGCCGACTGACGTCTCAGCGGTCTTTGTCAATCGCCAGCGAGGGTTTTTCGTGTCGAATCAACCACCCCCCAAGCCGACCAGGAACATCGCCGAGCTGCTGAAGGAGTTTCGGGAGCATCGGGATGCGATGCAGCAGGAACTGGGCAAGGCGATCATTGGGCAGGAGGAGGTGATCGAGCAATTGATGGCGGCGATCTTTACGCGCGGGCATTGCCTGCTGGAAGGAGTACCCGGTCTGGCCAAGACGCTCATGGTCAGCTCCCTTGCCAAGATCGTCGATGCCCAGTTCAAGCGAATCCAGTTCACTCCCGATTTGATGCCATCGGACATCACAGGAACCAATGTCCTGGAGGAGGAAGAGGGAAAGCGGATATTTCGGTTCGTCGAGGGACCGATCTTCACCAACATCCTGCTGGCCGACGAAATCAACCGAACCCCTCCCAAGACTCAGGCGGCTCTGCTGCAGGCGATGCAGGAGCGCGAGGTGTCGGTGGGGCGTGAGACGTATAGTTTGCCCGAGCCATTCTTTACGATTGCCACGCAGAACCCGATCGAGCAGGAGGGGACCTACCCATTGCCTGAAGCGCAGCTTGACCGTTTCATGTTCAACATCCGCATCGGTTATCCTTCAGCCGATGAAGAAGAGAAGATCTTGATGGCGACGACCCGGAACGAGAAGCCGGAGATCCAAAAGATTCTCTCTGCCAGGGCGATCCTGAACATTCAGAAGCTGGTGTCCAGCGTGGCGGTCAGCCCCTACATTGTCAAATACGTCGCGATGCTGGTGCGAGCGACCAGGCCCGCCGACCCCAAGTCACCTGCTTTTGTGAAGGAACTGGTCGATTGGGGCGCCGGCCCGCGAGCCGGACAGTTTTTGATCCAGGGCGGCAAGGCGATGGCGGCGATGGATGGGAGATTCAGCATCGCCATCGACGACATTCGGCGGATCGCTGTTCCGGTGCTTCGCCATCGGCTAAGCACCAATTTTCAGGCGCAGGCCGACGGCATGACCACCGATCGAATCGTTGAGAAACTGCTGCGGGAACTCCCCGAACCGGAGGTGCCCAAGTTTGCGACCTAGTCGATTGCCTGTCGGGTAGCTCGACTGCCCAGCGTCGAGGGTGCGCGTGGCGAGCCGGAAGAGATTCTTTTCTAGCGATTCTATTGCGGAACGGATGGGATGGTAGCAGTTGAGCAGTATCTGAAACCCGAGCTGGCTTCGCAGATCAAACGCTTGGACCTGCGGGCGCAGATGATCGTGCGCGGTTTTCTGCAGGGGCTGCACGCCAGCCCCTATCAGGGGTTTTCGGTCGAGTTCAGCGAGCATCGGCGCTACGCACCTGGGGACGACCCAAAGGATATCGATTGGCTGGCCTACGCGAAGACCAATCGCTACTACGTGAAGAAGTTCGAGTCGGAGACGAATCTGACTGGCTACCTAGCGATGGACTTGAGCGCTTCGATGGCGTACTCCTATCGCCAGAAACTGACCAAGTTCGAGTATGCCATCTGCCTGGCAGCGGCGCTCGCTTACTTGATGATCATGCAGCAGGATCCTGTTGGACTGGTGACCTTCGATACCCGGCTGCATGCCAGCGTCCCGCCCCGAAGCCGACGCGGCCAGTTGCCAGCGATCCTTAGCCATCTGTCGAAACTGAAGGCTCTCGGGCAGACCGATCTGGCTCAAAGTCTAATGCAGCTCTCTTCCATGATGCGCCATCGCAGCTTGGTGATGTTGATGAGCGATCTTCTGGGGGATCCGGAGCCCACCATGCAGTCACTGCAGCAGTTGCGGCACCGCGGGCACGATGTGATCGTGTTCCATATCTTGGATGAAGCCGAGGTGCATTTTCCATTCGAGGGAAGTGTGCAGTTGGAGGAGCCGGAGACGGGGCAGACGCTGACGGTGCGGGCCGAGGAAGTGGCCAAGGAATATCGGGATCAGGTCGAGGCATTTCGCGCCGAGTTTCGATCTCAGTGCGCTTCGCAGCGGATCGACTATGTACCCTTGGATACCAGCATGCCTTACGACAAGGCGCTGACCGAGTACCTGCTGAGTCGCCGGGGACGTTTTTGAGATGACGTTTCTCCATCTGTCGCTGTTGATGGGAGCTGGATTGGGGCTGGCACCTATCCTCTTCCACCTGATGGCCAAACGGCCACCCAAAAGGATCGTCTTTCCAGCCCTTCGCTTCGTCCGCAAGACGCAGATCGACTCCAATCGAGGCTGGCGCGTCCAGCACTGGCTGCTTTTGGCGCTGCGAGTGTTGCTGATCGGCCTGCTGGCCTTGCTGCTGGCCGGGCCTCGCGTCTCCAGCAACCTTCTGACCGCAACCACGTTGCTGCTTGGTGGAGGTGTGCTGGCGCTGCTGATGACCGCTGCCAGTTGGATCGCTCTGGCCAGACGGCGTCCGATGAGCGTTCTCCTGGGGACATCGATCACCGCGGGAGTGCTCTGGGCGCTAGTCGCTGCCGGGCTGGGCTGGATGTGGCTCAACGGCACCGCCCCACCCATGCCCAATCCCAGCGGGCCGATCGCCACCGCCATCCTCATCGACTCCAGCCCCACCATGGACTACCGCCATTTGAACAAGACCCGATTGCAAGAGGCCACCCAGACGGCTCAGTGGTTGATCGATCGCATGCCGCCGGAAAGCCAAGCCGCGATCCTCGGTGGCGAAGGTCCGGTGCGACTGAGCAGCGATCGGATCACGCTGAAGCGACAGCTGGAGAAGCTATCGGTCGATGGCCTAGCCACCTCCATTCCGAAGCGCATCGCTCAGGCCATCGACCTGGTCCGCCAAAGCGATCTGGACCGGAAGGAAATCTATGTTCTCTCCGATCTATCAGCCAGCAGTTGGTCGATCGACGAGAACCAGGGACTGGCCCAACTGCTGGCCAAGGAGCCGCCTGTTCTGCTGCAATTGGTCGATCTGGGAATGGACCAGCCAACCAACCTGGGCTTTCGATCCGTCACGCTGAGTTCCCAAAGTGTTGCCACCGGAGGCATGGTGGAGATTCAGGCAAATCTTCAGGCAGAAGGGCCTCCTCCTTCCCGACAGGCCACCGCCGAACTCTATCAGGAACCGATCGATGCCACGCTTCCTAGAATCGTCGATGGCAAAATGCAGACACCCGAGCCCAAGCTGGTCGATCGCCAGACGGTGGAAGTTCAAGCAGGCTCCCCAGGGTTGGTGCGATTCGTGATGCGAGATCTGCAAGCTGGGACGCATCACCTGGAACTCAGACTGGCCAATCCCGATCCCCTGGAGATCGACAATCGTTTCCCCGTCTCGATCGTCGCCGGACCCCAGGGTCGTTCGCTGTTTGTCGCTCGCGATCCCCAGCAGGCACTAGCCGCTGCCGCAACGATCGACCCACAGGCAGGCCAGTCGCTTCCCGATTCCTCCTCGATGCTAACCGATTACTTTCAGTTGGATATCGCGGAGCTTTCCAGCTACCGAGCGGTGATGCTGATCGATCCGGCGGATCTCCCTGCATCCTCGGTGAAGCGGTTGTCTGACTATGTGGATCAAGGGGGAAGCCTGCTGATCGGCTTGGGAGCGGCGGCGGGCAGTGCCGAGATTCTCGCCAAATCGCCCCTGGCCAAGCTTCTCCCCGGAGTTCCAGCTCGCATCGTGCGGCGTCCCGATGATGCACCTGCCTTCCTGCAACCGGCGATGCCAGCTCATCCCATCTTTTTCCCATTCGATTCCATGCTGGATCAGACCCCGTGGAATCTATTTGATACCTATCGATACTGGGAATTCGATCGACTCGATCCAGGCGCGGCGGCTCTCGTGCAGTTCGCTCCAACGGGCCAGGCTGCACTGATTGAACAACCCAGGGGATCTGGCCGCATCATCACCATCACCACGCCTCTTCCGGAAGAGGCGTATCCGGAAGGCCGAACTCCTTGGAACCAGTTATGGAGCGGTCCGGATGCGTGGCCTGCTTACGCACTTTTGCTGGGAACAGTCCAGTACCTGTCGGGGCAAGGCAGCGAACGCTTTAACGTCCCAGCTGGGACACCGATCGTTCTGGCCAACGATCCCGCCAACATGCCACAGCGCTACGATCTGTTCAATCCGCAAGCGGAATTGATCCGCGCCGAGAGCCAGGAGGGGAATCTGCCAGTCCCCTCAACCCGACGGCCTGGGCATTATCGACTACGCGGTATCAAGGATGGAAAGACGCTGCTGCGCGGCTTCTCCGCCTACATTCCCGATGACTCGCTCAGGCTGCAGCGAACCACCCCCGAACAACTCGATGAGATCCTCGGGAAAGAAACCTATCTGCTGGCGAAGGATCGCGATGCGCTCACTCATAGCATCGGCGCCGGTCGCTTCGGGCGGGAATTGTACCCCTATTTGATGTTGATCCTGGCCGCGTTTCTGATCGCCGAACAGGCGATCGCCAGTCGCTTCTACCAGCTTGGCACCGCACGGAGCAGCAAGCAGGCATGATCCACTGGACGATCGATCCCATCTTCGGTTCCCCTTGGCTGGCTCTTGGGCTGGCGTTTCTGCTGCTGGCGTTGCCGTGGTGGCTAGGGGAATCAGCGACCGTGACCCCGCGAAGGCTCTGGATGCTTCGGCTGCTCCGCGCCCTGGTGGCTCTGCTGCTGCTGTTGGCCACCTTGCGGCCCGGCATTTCCTGGACTCGCGAGGGCCTTCCCAAGGGAGCAGTTGCGGTTCTGATCGATAGTTCCCGAAGCATGGAACTGCCCGCCGGACAGGCCAGCCAAAGTCGCTGGGAGGTTGAGCGGAAGGTATGGGAAAGCCTGCAAGAGGGGGAGAGTTTGCTTGGGGAAGACACGCGACTGGTTCCCTACCTCTACGATCAGTCGCTCCGAGCTATCGCGAAGGAATCGGGGCCATCGCCTCTACCCAATGCCCCTGCGGGAGAAGCGACCGATGTCGGCGGGGCGCTGGCGAAAGCGATTCAGCAACAGACCGATCCACCGCTGGTGGCTGTCGTCTGGATGGGCGATGGAGCCCAGACGGCGTCCGGATCGCAGGACGATCCTCAGGGTGTGGCCAGACAACTGACCCAGCTGAGTATCCCGATGCTGCTTTTTGGTATTGGGCCACGCGATGCCTCGACAGAGACTCGGGATCTGGCCATTGAATCGGTGCCCGAACAGTTGGATGTGTTTACCAGCAATCAGAGCTTGGTTCGCGGAGTGCTTCATGCACGAGGGTTTGCCAATCGAGAGTTCACCGTGTTGCTTCGCGCCCGAACCCCGGAGGGAACCTACCAGACGATCACGCAGCAAGTCGTCTCCAGCACTTCGACCGATCAGCGCGTCGCCTTCCAGTTGCCATTGATCGCACCGGCGCAGGGAAGCTACGAATTGGAGGTTTCGGTGGCCCCCGAGTCGAATGAGCCGGTGGTGGAGAATAACGCGGTGACTTGCTACCTCAACGTGCGCGACGGCGGCGCCCGAGTGCTGTATCTGGAAGGAGAGCCGCGGCCCGAACAGAAGTTTTTGCGTCGAGCGTTGGCCGACAGCGCGGAGCTGCAGATCGATTTTCTGCCGGTCCTGCGCTACACCGCCCCCAACTGGCCACTCGATTTTGCCAACCAACTTTCCTCGGGAGTCTATGATGCGTACATCCTGGGCGACCTCGATGCATCTGCCATCTCGGAAGCGTCGATGAAATCGCTGGAGCAGCGGGTGCGGGAGGGCGCCGGTCTGATCACCCTGGGTGGTTATCATGCTTATGGCCCAGGAGGCTATGGCAACACACCGATCGCTGCTTTACTTCCAGTCGAATTCGATTCTCGCGTCCGCCAGGCCTTCGGAAGCCCGATCATCGAGGCGCTGCACCACTCGGGCCCACTCCCGATGAAGATGATCGCCAATCATCCAATCGTCACCCTGGGTGACCAAATCGACAGCGCCGAACTCTGGAAGGCCTTGCCACCTCTTCAAGGCGCCAACCGCTGGCGGCGAATCCGCAATGCTCCAGGGGTCCAGGTGCTGGTCGCAGGACCCAAGGAACAGCCTCTGGTGGTGGTGGGCGAGGCAGAGAAAGGACGTGTGCTGTCGCTGGCCTTCGATGGTTCCTATCAGTGGTGGCTAGCCGGCAAAGAGGAACAGCACAAGCGATTCTGGCGCCAAGCCCTGCTCTGGTGCATGCGCCGCGAGTCAGCCGAAGAGGGACTTTCGATCGCGATGGACAAACGACGTCTTTTTCGAGACGAATCGACCAATCTGGAGGTGATTTGGAATCCAGGGGAATCCGGTCAGCCGATCCCGGATGGAACCCGAATGCGACTTTTTCGCGATGGGGCGGACCAGGGAGGCATCATCCTCAATCGCAGCGAGGCCAATCGAATGAGCGGCAAGTTGCAGTCGGGACTCCCCCCCGGTCGCTATCAACTGAAAGCCACCACCACCAACAGTCAAGGGAAACCACTCGAAGCCAACCTGCCATTCTCCATTCTTTCCAGCTCGGCAGAGACCATGGAGTCGAATCCCGACTGGGGATTGATCGAACAGATGGCCAAGTTGAATGAGCCGGCGGGTGGAGCGATCTACGCGCCCGAACAGGTTCCCGATGCACTCGACTGGCTGGCGAAACATCGCAAGGCGTCGGCAGTTCCCTGGTCGGATAATCATCGCCTGGGAGATGGTCTGGCCGACAGCTGGCTCTTGTTTCTCGCAATCGTCACCCTGTGGCTGATCCAGTGGTGGCTGCGCATGCGGTGGAGTCTTCCCTAAGCGACGTCGTGCTGAGACCGCTCGACGCACGCCATCTTGCACGGGACACCACAAAGACGACCGGAAATTCGGTTGGCCTTCAGCCGCCGATCCATCGATGGACCAAGCTGGCCAGCAAACCGCCAACGATCGGGCCAGCGACAGGAACCCATGCATACGACCAGTCGCTGTTTCCCTTCCCCGGAATCGGAAGCAGGTGATGAGCCACTCGGGGCATGAGATCCCGAGCGGGGTTGATGGCGTAGCCCGTCGTGCCACCCAGCGAAAGGCCAATCGCAAAAACCAGCAGTGCGACGGGAATCAGTCCTAGAGCCCCCATTCCCAGAGTCCCTTCACTGTGGGTTGCCTTGACGCTCAGGAAGATCGCCAGCACCAATACGAAGGTACCGACAAGCTCACAGAAGAACGCTTGCCCGTTGCCCGGAAGATTCGCGCTGGTGGAAAAGCACGCCAGTTTGGCACCAGGATCCTCGGTCGCTTGGAAGTGCGGGCGATAAAAAAAGTAGACCAGCACGGCCCCCAGCCAAGCTCCCGCACATTGCGCGAGGATGTAAGTGATGCAGTCAGCCCAGGCAAGTTTGCCTGAAGCCGCGATCGCTAAGGTCAGTGCAGGATTCAGGTGGGCACCACTGGCCGATTCGGAACACATCGCCCCGATGTAAACCGCCATCGCCCAGCCTGCCGTGATCACAATCCAGCCAGCTTGGTTTCCTTTGGTGCCCTTCAGCAGCACGTTGGCCACCACACCATTGCCCAGCAGGATCAAAATCATCGTGCCTAAGAACTCAGCCATCCAGGGTGACATCGTTTGCTCCTTCCGTAGGGATTCGGTTGATCGGCTGCAGTGCCGGCAGAGAGAATAGGGTCAGGCGATCTGGTGGACATCGACAATCTTACGCCAACGCACCATCTGCTGGTCGATCCAGGAGGCATCGTACCCCAAGGCGTCCGCCATTTCCTTTGCAACCTGCCTGGCGATGCGATCGGCGTTTCGCGCATCTTGAAGCAGCAATCGAGATCTTCTGGCAAGAACGTCCTCGACCTGTCTTGCCATCTGATGGCTGACGGCCCAGCGGATATCGCAGATGCGAAGAGGGAGATTCGGGTCGATGCGTCTGGCCCACTCAGGGTGGTCCCGCAGCAGCGTGTCGGCTTGGGACGAGGAGTCAGGAATCGGATGGTTTTTGGTCTGGGAGGCTGGGCCTGATGGAGACCATTCGTTTTGGATCTGTTGGACAGCATCTTCGGCCATCTTTCGCACCGTGGTCCACTTGCCCCCGGTGACAGTCCAGAATCCATCCGCTTCTCGCTTCACCAGGTGATCGCGGGAAAGCGCAGCGGTGCGGGTGGTCCCCGATGATTGGACCAGTGGCCGGATGCCAGTAAAGACACTTCGTACATCCTCTCGCCGAGGTGGTCGCGACAGATAATCACCTGCGGTTTGCAGCAGGAATTCGATCTCCTGATCCTGCGCCTGGGGTTCGACTTCGGCTTTGGGCAAGGGGGTGTCGGTGGTGCCGATGAGGGTGGTGTCCAGCCAAGGGATCATGAAGATGACGCGGCCGTCGGAAGTCTTCGGGACGATGACAGCGGTATCGCCTGGAAGGAAGCTTCGATCGAGCACTAGGTGCACTCCCTGGCTGGCGGCGACGATGGGGGTGGTATCGGCGGATGCCATGCATCGGACTTCATCGCAGAAGGGGCCTGCCGCATTGACCACTGCGCGTGCTTCGATCGACAGTCTCCTGCCGCTCTCGCCGTCCTGCGCCTCCACGCCGTGGATCTTCTGACTGGATCGCATCAGTCCCGTCGCAGCGACATAGTTGAGCAGGCAGGCTCCCAGGCGATCGGCTTCGCATGCCATGTCGATCAGTAGACGGCTGTCATCGAACTGGCCGTCGGAGTAGAGGACGCCATAGCGGATGGTCTTCGGGGACAAGGTGGGAAAGAGGCTTTGCATCGTCTTGCCGGAGACCATGCGGGATTTTTCCCAGCCTTGGCTGCCTGCTAGCAGGTCGTAAACCTTCATTCCCAGGCCATAGAACCACTGCTGCCATCGCGATTGACAAGGGATAGCGAAGGTGCGGGCATGAACGACATGCGGCGCGTTCTGGCGCAGTCGTGTCCTTTCCCTCAAGGCATCCCGAACCAGTCCGATCTGTGCCTGCTGCAGGTAGCGGACTCCTCCGTGGACCAGCTTCGTCGACCGGCTGCTGGTGCCCTTTCCGAAATCGAAGCGTTCGATCAGCGCCACCTCCATGCCGCGGAGCCTAGCATCCAGCGCAATACCAACGCCGGTGGCACCCCCTCCAATCACCACCAAGTCCCAAGGCTCGCGCTGCGACAAAAGCCGATTGAGATTCGCTTGTCGATCCATCCTACAGGACTCCCTGAATGTGCTGGAGCTTGGTGTTCGCGAATTGGCTGATGCTTCACGCGTCTGGTAGCGACCAACCGCTCGATCGCTCCACCGCGCGATTCCACTGCGCGCGAAGTTCCGACGCTCGATCAGCCGACAACAACGGCTCGAACACCCGTTCCGCTTCCCAGCATTCGGCCAACTCCTGCTTGTCCTTCCAGAGGCCAGCCTGCAAGCCAGCCAGATAGGCAGCTCCCAGCGCCGTGGTCTCCAGCACGCGGGGTCGCACGACGGGCGCCTGCAGCAGGTCGGCCTGGAACTGCATCAGCAGGTCGTTCGCCGCTGCCCCGCCATCGACTCGCAGTTGCTCCACTCGGATCCCCGAATCGGCTTCCATGGCACCCAGCACATCGGCGACTTGGTAGGCGATTCCCTCCAAGCAGGCGCGCGCCAGGTGCGCTTTGGTCGTGCCTCGAGTGATTCCCAGGATCGTGCCTCGCGCGTCGGGATCCCAGTGGGGGGCGCCAAGACCGGTTAGTGCAGGAACGACGTACACCCCTCCGCTGTCGGGCACTTCCCTAGCCAATTGCTCGACTTCCCTCGCATGCTGGATCACACCCAGCCCATCCCTCAACCACTGCACGATCGCCCCCGCGATGAAGACGCTGCCTTCCAGAGCGTACTCCAGCTGGCCGTCGGTCTTCCAGGCGATGGTCGTCAGCAGTTGACGCTGGCTGGCGCGTGGCTTGTCTCCGGTGTGCATCAGCATGAAGCAGCCGGTACCGTAGGTGTTCTTTGCCATGCCATCGTGATGGCAGATCTGGCCGAACAGCGCCGCTTGCTGGTCCCCTGCCACGCCACCGATTGCGATCGGCCGCCCGAACCACTCGGCATCCGTCGTCCCGAACAGATGGCTGGAGGGAAGGATCTCCGGCAGTACCGAACGCGGGATCTGGAAGAGATCCAGCAGGCTGTCATCCCACTGACCTGTCTTCAGGTCGACCAGCAACGTCCGCGATGCATTGCTGACGTCGGTGGCATGGACCCTACCCCCGGTCAGCTTCCAAAGCAACCAGGAGTCGACGGTGCCAAACGCCAACTCGCCCTCCTGAGCGCGGCGTCGCGCGTCGGGGAAATGGTCGAGCATCCACTGGAGTTTGGTGGCCGAGAAATAGGAATCCAGCACCAGGCCGGTGCGCTGCTGAATCATCGGCCCGCGTCCGTCCGCAATCAGTTGTCGGCACCGCGGCGCCGTGCGACGATCCTGCCATACGATCGCCGTTCCCAGAGGCTGACCCGTCTTTCGATCCCACAGCACCGTCGTCTCTCGCTGGTTGGTGATACCGATCGATGCGATGTCGCTGGGTGCCATCCCCGCTTTGCGAAGAACCTCTTTTGCCACCTCGATCTGCGACTGCCAGATCTCCATCGCGTCATGCTCGACCCACCCCGGTTTGGGGTAGTGCTGCTTGAATTCCTTTTGCGCCACCTGCAGCACCCTCCCCTGCCGATCGAAAAGCAGGGCGCGGGAACTGGTGGTACCTTGGTCGAGTGCGAGGATCGCTTGCATCATCCACCTGAGTCATCGGAGAGGAGAGGAAAGGAGAGGACAGGAAGTTGCACCCATTCGGCAACAGATAGGATCGGGTGCTTTCCAATAGGAGTCATGGCGCGATGCACAGGATGGCATCGTAGGTTCGCAGGAAGATCCTGCCGTGAGCGAAAACGGGGGTGGCCACCGTGGCGCTGTCGACTGGATTGGTCGCCACCAGATCAAATGAGTCGGCATGGCGGATGACAAAGGTGGTGCCATCTTCACGAGTCAGGTAGACGTGATCGCCGGCGATCACCGGGGAGCTGCTGAAATCGTGCCGACTTTTTGGCAGTGCTTCCTGCCAGAGGATTTTCCCTGTCGATGCTTCTAGGCAGGAGACCAATCCCTTGTCGCCGCAGAGGTAGACGCGATTTCCTGCCACGGCAGGAGTTGGCACATCAGCGCCCAGATCCAATCGCCATGCCTGACGACCTCCATCCTCGCCACCGGTTCGAAGCGCGGTCAACGTCGCTCCACGAGCATAGGGGCAAAGAACCAAATCGCCTGCCAGCACGGGCGATGCGATGGTTCGGAAATACTGTTCCTTCCCAGGATTGAATCCCCCTTGGGACCACAGCAGTTGCCCGTCGGCGGCGCGATGAGCCGTCGCGTGGTCGGCTCCCAGGGTGATGATCGCCGTCGTTCCGTCGATCGTCGCAACCACCGGAGTGGTGTAGGCCTGATGGCTTTCTTCGATCGAGTCCATCATCCGATCGGTCTTCCATCGCACTTGGCCTGTCTTCAGATCGTAAGCGACCAGATAGCTTGGGCCGGTCTGCATGACCGCTACGACCACCAAGCCATCGACAAGGATCGGCGAGGTTCCCAGGTCCCACCAGAGCGAATCCTCTCCGAATCGTTTCTGTAGATTGTCCTGCCAGAGAATCTTTCCCTGAAGATCGCAGCAGGCCAAGTCGCCGCTCTTGAAATAGGCGACAACCCGCTGCCCGTCGGTTACGGGGGATGAGTTGGCCCCACTGGCTTTGGCATGCTTGCCAGCGACCTCCTCGCCCAGCTCCACCGTCCAGAGAATCTTGCCTTCCAGGGAGATCGATTGAAGGAGATTCTTTCCATCGCGCCCTGCGGTCGTCAGGATCCGATCGCCAGCCACGACCGGGGTGGATGCACCGCGATCAGGTAGCTCCAATCTCCAAACGATCTTTTCGGACTCGGTCCATCGGATTGGATAGTGACCATCGAGTGCTCGCCCGTCCCCGAATGGACCCCGCCAATTCGGCCAAGGCTGCTCCGCCGACAAAGGTCTGATCCCTTGAAGCAGGCAGATCGAAGCGATCGCCATCAACCGCACCAAGAAATCGCCAGCTCGCATCGCTTTCACTCCATCTCTCGATCGCTTCGGGGCAACGAAAATCGATTCCCTTCCAGTCGCTCTATCCTATCGATTCCCCCTGCTTTCCGCACGCAGGGTGCGATGGTGATTGGTATGATCAAAGGGTACAGTCGTCCCTGATCTGGACATGCCGGGTTGGGTGCAATGGGAGGAAGTTCATGGCAGCGATGAGGCATCGGAGGAAGTCGTGGCTTGGGATGGGCCGCACCGTTCCTCGATCGATTTCTCTTTGGACTTTGCTGGTACTGCTGGGATACCCCAGCATTGCTTTCTTGGGCTGCGGTCGTTTTGCGGGCCCCCTCTGGGGTCAAACTTCTGGCTCCCCGTTGCTGGCAGAGCCTTTGGCAGGAGCGACCCGGATCGGTCCCGCGCAGATCGATCAATGGATCGAACAACTAGGGTCTCCTGAGTATAAAACAAGGCAAGCTGCCTTTCTGTCGCTTCTGGCAGCAGGGAACGAAGCGACCGAGCGAATCGTCGATGCGACTCGATCGGAAAATCCCGAAATCCGGGATTCCGCCAAATGGCTGGTGTTGTTGGGACGACTTCAAGGCAGCGCCAGCCAGCCCAGTGAAGCGTTCAGCCAATTGACGCTGGTCAAGGCTGGCGATTTCTACACCGTCCTGCAACTGGCCAACGACCGCAAGTGGCCTCAAGTCCTCGGACTGCTGGAACTCCTGACCCCAGCTCAGCGGGCCGCGCTCATCGAGGACCGCGACGATTGGAAACGTCTTCTTGAGACCGCATTGGACCAGCATCAGGAAGAATTGCTTCCGCTGCTGGCCGATCGCCTGTTGCCTCCCCTGGAGGCGGCAGCGTACCGCGTTTACTGGAAGTCGCAGGGGCTGCTGGTGAGCCAGGGGCAGATGAGAGCCGGTGGGGTGGAGAGTGCCGAACCATCGACGGAATCGGATCTGCAGTCGCCCGAGATTCAGTCGGTGCGTCGATTCTGGGAAGGCGATCCGGGACAGGCATTCCAGTCGGCCGTCGAATCGGGACAAAAACCACTTGCCGAGTCGATTGCGATTCGCTCGTTTCGCTGGGAACTCCTAATTCCCGATCTGCAGACCAGCCCACCCGATGGCACCCGCATCTCCGACTCGGAAACCTTTTCCAACGAGATCCGTAAGTGGCTGGCGATGCAATGGTGTGGCCGCAGTGAACAGGCAGCCAAGTGGCAGGAGTCGTTGCGAAGGGTGCCCGCAGACTCCTTCGATCCAGTCGCCTGGGCCAACCATCAGGTGGCGTTGGGCGAGGCGGAGCGAGGGGTGGAGGGACTGCAGCGGGATTTCCCTAGTCTGGCAGCGGCATGCTGGTCGCTGATGGGACGCACAGAAAAAATGTTGGCCCTGGTGGAGATGGAGGGTGTCGTCGACGATGCTTCGATGACCACCTTCGATTTCGAAACTTGGTTCATGAAGCAATCCAAATTGCTCGCCTCTCAGGAACTCAGCCAGGCAGGTATCGGTAGGTTTCTGGCGCTGATCGACGTCAGCAATACCCTCGCAAGGCTGGGACACACCGAATATGCCCGTCGGCTCGATCGCCTGCTGGTAGGCGTGGCGGGAAGCGATTCTCGGGAGTCGCAGTTGATGGCGGAGCTGATGCGGCAATGGTCGAGTGGTTCACGGCGCGATCGGGCGATCGAGCAGGTGTTGTTGCAACTGGAGAAGCTAGATGGCCGCGCGACATTGACCGAGTCGGTGTCGGAGGTGATCTCGTTGGCTTATCCGGATTGGTTGGAACTGGGGCCCGTGATGCTTCAGCAGATCCGAGACGCGCGCCCCAATAGCTCCTGGAAAAGTGCGCTGGTGCGACTGGAGCGTCTCTATCATGGTTCGCTTCCTGAGGGTTGGACGCTAACGAATCTGGAGGAGTTCTGCTGGCAGATGCAGCAGCTTCCCGCTGCCGCTACCCTCCCCGAAGTGGAAACGATTTTGGGGAAGCTGGCGCTGGATGCCGGACACCCCGCTCTTGCCCTTCAGATTCTTTCGGTCGCTCCCCAACTGCCGGACGTCACATCCTTGATGAGCCGAGCGGCGCTGAGGATGGGGGACAGTCAGTTCGCTCTTCGGCGTCTGGAGGCAGAGTCGAAGTCGGGCGGGATATCGCTGGAACATCGATTCCAATGGATCGATCTGCTGCAGCGCAGTGGGCGGGCTAAGGCGGCTCAAGAGCTGCAGCGCCGCGTCCTGGCGATCATGCCCGAGCCATTGGCGGTGCAGACGGAACTGCGCGATCTGGAGAACAAGACGATGGCCGATCCAATCCGACAGTTGGGATGGAACCTTTGGCAACTGCAGATTGCGATACCAGGAGCTACCTCCTCTTCCTACACACTGGCCCTGGCCGATAGCTACAAGGAACTGGATTCGACGCGAGCCAGGGATTTGGTGCGGGCGGCGATCCAGGAGCTGCTGCGCGATGGCACGCAGTTTCGGGTGCTCCCATCGGCCATCCTTTACTATCACAGTCAGGAGGCAGGTTATCGGTGGCGCGCGGCGATCGAAGCAGGGAACCTGACCGAGGCGGAGGCAGCAGTCGCGGATGCCTTCCGAATGCGTCCAGAGGATATCGATCAGCCGATCGCTGCGACTGCCAAGGCAGAGTCAGCCTTCGGGAAAGAGGTGGCCGATCGCTGGCTGGCTCGCTACGTCGATTTCCATCGGGAGCATCTGGCCAAGTGGCCCAAGGATGCGATGTTTCACAACAACCTCGCATGGCTTCTGGCCCGTACCGACCGCCAGTTGCCAGAGGCGTTGGAGCATGCCACGAAGGCATGCCAGTTGCGTCCCGACGAACCGACGTATCTCGACACCTTGGCGGAAGTCCAGTTTCGACTCAAGGATTTCGATGCCGCGATCGCAACGGCAGAGCAGTGTTTGAAGCTGGAGCACAAAGACCCGCACGCACAGCGACAGTGGAATCGATTTGTCGAGGGGAAGCGATCAGCGGAATCCAAGGCGTCTCCGTGATCTGTCGCATCCGTCGGCTCCGGCGTTGCAACCGCACCAATAGGTTAGGAAGACCGTTTGCGTCTCCGCGCAGCAGGCTCAGAGTGTGAACCAACAGTCGGACCAATTGGCTCGGGCGGCGCTTGATCCTGAAGGGCCAGAAGAATCCAGCCTCTTGGGTCGTTCTCCAGTCCATGCGAATCGTCCAGCAGCGATCCCTCTGGAGGCATCCCAAGACGGCTCCAAAGGTAGCCCAACCGAATCTCAGGAAATCGCTGCGGCTGATAATCGCTCAGCGAATCAGCAGGTATCCACAGCCGCACCTCGTCGGCGCTATCGTCCGAGACGATCGCCACTTGGGGTGTCTCGACCTTTTCCTTGTCTGCCTGAAGTCTCAGGATCCGATTTCTTTCCATCCAGTGGACAACCGGCTCTCGCTTCGATTCGATTTTCGATCGAACTTTGCCGTGCCGGTCGATCGACCAGGTCGCTTCGAATAGATGATGGGTCTCCCCCCAGCGACGCTGCCTAGCTGCTCCACGGGTGTCGATTCCAACAGTCACCGAACCTTCGAAAATTGGACCAGCCGAATTTGCTGCCGACTGTCTGGGGGTTCGCCAGATGGCCTGAATCCCTTCCGGTGCCCAGGCCAAACGGCATTCCAGAATGGACGGTGCTGCCCGCAGGCACCGGATCGGCGGTATCGCATACGCTGACGAGAGGGGGCTGCAGGTTCCGGTCCATGGATGACGGTAAACCGCTACCTGGAAATCGAATAGCATCAGCGGTTCGATCCAATGCTTTTCAGAGCTCTCCATCTACCCACTCCCATCGCTGTGTCGACAGCCATTCGGTCAGCGCTTGAAAAGACTTCAACGAAAGATCTTTGGGACGCAGGATCTGGATCTGAATGCCGTTGCGGCCACTGCGTTCGAAGGTCCACTTGGAGGGGTCGGCAATTTTTTTGCGTGTAGGGATCGGGATCCATGCACCCAGTCCAGTGACTTGCAGCAGGTAGCCACCCTTCGGAGAAGGCTCGATCGTCACGTGAATCCTTGCGACGTCTTTTTCTCCTTGCGGCGAAGTTGCCCTTGCGTGCAGCGCCGTCCGAATCTGCTTGTGCAATGCCGATGCAGAAGGGTCCTTACCTGACGGGTCGATGGGAGGTGGCGATACCGTCTGTCGATCGGCAACCAAGGGGACCTCAGGAAGCTGTTTTCCAGGTGCGGTACCAGTCGCAACCTTGCTCTTTCTCCTCGTGCCTTGTGTCCGTTTGGTATCGGCTGATGGGGGGTTGATGCCGGTATGGCGGATCAACTCACGACTGGTTGCCGTCTGCTGCGACTCCGGGAGCGCCTTCAGTTGCTCGGGGGTTCCGCATGCCATCAGCCTGCCTCCATCGCGCCCTGCGCCTGGTCCTAGATCGACCACCCAGTCTGCGTGTTTGATCAGATCCAGATGATGCTCGATCAAAATCATCGTATTGCCCTGGTCGACTAGACGATGGAGCACCAGCAGCAATTTGGCGATGTCGTCCAGGTGGAGTCCGGTGGTTGGTTCGTCGAGCAGGTAGAGGGTCTGGCCCTGGGAGGTCAGCGAGAGTTCGGACGCCAGCTTGACCCGCTGAGCTTCGCCGCCACTGAGCGTCGGCGCGGGCTGTCCCAGCGGCAGGTATTCCAATCCGACATCGCACAGCGTCTGCAGCGACTTGACGATTTTTGGGGAATCCTCAAAAAGGCGAATCGCTTCGGATGCGGACATTTCCAGGACATCATGGATCGATCGGCCCCGGTACCGAAGTTCCAGCACCTCATCGCGATACCGTCTCCCCTGGCATGCCTCGCACTCGATCCAGACATCGGGGAGGAAGTGCATGACGATTCTTAGCTTGCCGTCCCCCTGGCACTGCTGGCAGCGTCCTTCGCCGACGTTGAAGCTGAACCAACCCGGGTCCATGCCGCGCGCCGCAGCCTCCGGAAGTTTGGCGAAGAGCTTTCGGACCTCATCGAAAATTCCCAGGTAGGTGGCTGCATTGGAGGAAGGGGAGTTGCCCAGTGGCGACTGATCGACGAACGCGACTTTGCGGATCCGGTTGGAATGCCGGTACTCCGAGTGCATGCCGATCGAATCGGTGTGGAAATGCAGCTTTCGCAGAACCGCGGGTTGGAGTACATCCAGCACCAAGCTGCTTTTTCCACTACCACTTGGTCCTGTGACGACGGTCATTCGACCAACAGGAAAATCGACATCGATGCTCCGAAGCGTGTTGTGCTTGGCACCTCGGATTCCGATCCAGGCATCGGCGTCGTTGCGATCTGGAAGTGGTCGTCGCGAGGGAGGACTTGGAATTGCCTCCGAGCCGGCGCGAAGATAGCTGGCCGTCAGCCCCTCTCCCGCATCGCGCACCTGAGCTGGCGTGCCGGAAGCAACGATGCGGCCGCCCCGGCGCCCAGCTCCTGGACCGAAATCGATCAGGTGATCGGCAGCCTGGATGATGTCCCGATCATGCTCGACCACCACCAGGGTGTTGCCCAGATCGCGCAGCCGCTTCAACGCCTCCAGCAGCATGTGTGTATCTTGGGGATGAAGCCCGACGGTGGGTTCGTCGAGAACATAGAGAACACCCGTCAGGCCACTGCCCAGCTGCGATGCCAGCCGAATGCGCTGGGCTTCGCCACCTGAGAGGCTATGGGCTTCGCGACCTAGTGAAAGGTAACCCAGGCCTATGTCGACGAGGAAACCGAGCCTTCGCGTCAATTCACCGTGCAGTTCTTGGATCGCCCGCCCTTCCCGCGTATCCTGCTGAAAGCTCAGCCAGTGCCGATGCATCTCGGCCAGCGGCATCTGATTCCAGTCGGCCATCGTCATCCCGGAGTAACTGACAGCAGTCGCTAGAGGTTCCAGGCGCGATCCCAGGCAGGCGGTGCAGGGAATCCGTGTGACGGCCCCCTGCAAAGCAGACCTCGCACCTGGCACCGCCGCTTGGCATCGATCCAGCGCCTGATAGAGCCCCAGGTGCTGGAACTTCACGATTCCCGAGTAGGAAGAAAATCCAGCCGGCCACCGCAGCTCAATCCACCGCTGGGAATCCCCATGTAGCAGCCAGTGCCGTTTGCTCTGCGGCCATCGCTCAATCGGTAGCTCGCCCGGAAGATCCCCTGCTTCGATGAGAGCGTCCATAAGCGATCGCATCGGATGGGGCGGACTGGGTACCGATCCCCAGGCCACAATCGCTCCTTCGAAGAGCGTTTTCGAGGGGTCCAACAGCAGCGATGGATCGATGCCTCGTTGGGTTCCCAGACCTTCGCACTGCCGGCACCATCCAGAAGGGGTGTTGAACGAGAAATTCTGCGGGATCAGATCGGGGTAGCGGACGCGGCAGGATGGGCACGAACGATGGCGACTGAAAAACGTTCGCCCCCACCGTGGCTCCGGCTGGTTCGGATCGACCAGTACGATTTCCAGATCGCCGTCTCCTTCCCGGAATGCGGTTTCCAGACTCTCCAGCAGTCGGGTTCGTGAACTGCGGGGGCTCAAACGGTCCACCAGAATGGCGATGGATTCCACTGGAGCCCGTTTCTTCGCTTGCTGAAGGTCATCCAGTCGGAAGGTCTTGTGGTCGATCTGCACCCGGATGAACCCCTGCTGCCTGAGAGTCTCTGCCCAGTCCGGAGAGATGCCAAGGTGGGGACTTTTGGGAGCCGCGATCAGGAATTCCTGGGTCGCCGGGAGAGTGGAGATCCAATCGGCTACCTGGTCGCTGCCCATGCGTTGAAGCTCCGTGCGGCACCTTGGGCAGTGCATCGTGCCAAGCTTTGCCATCCAGACCCGAAGGTAGTCGTAGATTTCGGTGACGGTGCCGACGGTGGACCTGGGTGAATGGCCATCATTGCGCTGCTCAAGCGCCACCGCCGGCGCCAACCCCTCCATACGCACAAATGGCGGCTTGGGCATCTGGCCGACAAACTGCCGCGCGTAGGCACTCAAACTCTCGACAAAACGTCTCTGACCTTCTGCGTAAATGGTGTCGAAGGCCAGCGACGTCTTTCCACTTCCACTAGGACCGCTGAGAACCGTCAGCGACGGCTTGGGGATCTCGACGTCGACCAGCTGGAGGTGGTGGAGCGATGCTCCCTGGACCACCAGGGACTTCTGAGTGAAAGCCGACGGTGAGGAGGGAGGACTGCGGAGATTGGCCGAAGACTTTTTCCTTCCCTTACGTGGCTTGGGTTGCTTCGACTCGAAGAAGCCAGCCAGCGCAACCCCCGTGGGCCCTTTCGTTCTGGCTACCTGTTCGGGCGTACCCCAGGCCACTACGCGCCCTCCCTCAGAGCCCCCTTCGGGCCCAAGATCGATCAGATGATCGGCTGCCGCAATCACATCGAGTTGATGCTCGATCACCACCACCGTGTTCCCTGAATCGACCAGGCGATGAAGAACGCTCAGTAGCAAATGGACATCGGCAAAGTGGAGTCCTGTGGTTGGTTCGTCGAGCACATAAATTGTTTTGCCTGTCTGCTTGCGACTGAGTTCCTTGGCTAGCTTGATTCGCTGAGCTTCGCCTCCGGAAAGGGTCGGTGAAGGTTGCCCCAGCTGCAGATAGTCGAGTCCCACATCGGAGAGAGTCTGAAGTTTTGGAGCGATCGAAGGGATGTCGCGAAACAGTTCCAAGGCGCTGCGGACATCCATTTGCAGGATCTGTGCGATATTCTTTCCCTGAAATTCCACCGCCAAAGTTTCGCTGTCGAATCTCGCTCCGTTGCAGACTTCGCAGGTCACCCAGACATCCGCCAGCATCTCCATCTCAATCTTCCGCTGCCCATTTCCCTCGCACGCAACGCAACGCCCTGGATCGGTGTTGAAGCTGAAACGACCTGGCAGGAAGCCGCGGCGTTTGGCTTCGGGGAGCAGAGCGAACAGATCGCGGATTTCGTCGAAGACTTTCACGTAGGTGGCCGGATTGCTGCGAGGCGTTCTTCCGATCGGGCTTTGATCGATATCGATGATCTTGTCGAGGTGTTCGACCCCTTCGATCGTATCGTGCAGGCCGGGCTGGCCTTGGGCCTGATGGAGGTCTCGGTGAAGGGCCGGGCAAAGGATATCGGTGATCAAAGAGCTTTTGCCGCTGCCGCTGACACCGGTGATGCAGGTGAAAGTCCCTAGAGGAATGGATGCGTCGATCTCCTTCAGGTTGTTGTGGCGGGCCCCTCGGATGATCAGTGCCTTCCCGCTTCCGGAACGCCGCGCCGACGGCCCAACAATGCTCGATCTACCCCCTAAGTACGCCCCCGTCAGACTCTCCTGGGATTCGACCAAATCCTCGACGGATCCCTGAGCCACCACTTTGCCACCCAGCACCCCTGGTCCCGGCCCGAAGTCGACCAGATGGTCTGCCGCGCGCATCGTCTCCTCATCGTGCTCGACCACAATGAGCGTGTTGCCGCGATCCTGCAGGCGACGGAGGGAATGAAGCAGCCGGTGATTGTCGCGGGCATGAAGTCCGATCGATGGTTCATCGAGCACGTAGGTGACGCCGCTGAGTCCCGATCCGATTTGCCCGGCCAAACGGATTCTCTGGGATTCGCCCCCCGAGAGCGTCGGGGCGGTGCGGTTGAGCGAAAGGTAGGAGAGCCCCACTTCGTTGAGGAAGCCAAGTCGCGTCTTGACCTCTTTGAGCAGTTCGTGGGTGATTTTCTTCTGCGTCTCGGTCAGTACCAGTTGTTCGAGAAACTGCTGGCATCGGTCGATCGGCAATTCACCCAGTTGTGGCAGCGAAAGCCAAGTTCTGGATCCTTTGCGTCCCCCATCGGCAGCCCCAAGGCGAATTCCGCGCGCTTCCTCGTGCAGCCGCTGCCCCTGGCAACTCTCGCAGCGCAGCGTCGACATCTGTTTTTCATACTGCCGACGAAACATCGGATTGTTCGATTCCCGCCATCGCTGGACCAGGGAAGCGATAAGTCCCGGAAAGCCGATCCGAAGAAAGCTTCGTCGCAGGTCAGGATTCCAGGCCGCCAGTTCCTTCTCCGGAACCCGACCGTGGAGCAAGAAGTGTCGCTGTGGTTCTGAGAGCTTCCTCCAGGTACGGGTCAGCAGAGAGCCGGGTGGTTGCTTCGTCGCCGCTTCGTAGATCTTGCAGGCCTGCTGCACTTTGGAGCGCAGCGAGCGGACGATTTGGCCCCAGGTTCCCAGGATTCCAATGCAGCCGCGACGGATCGACTTGCTCGGATCGTCGATCAACGATTCTTCGGTGAAGGTGTAGACGACGCCAAGACCATCGCAGCCAGGACATCGCCCCTGGGGGCTGTTGAAGCTGAGCCGTTGGGGGGTGGGGGGAGCGAAGGACCGCTGGCATGTCGAGCAGGCAAATCGGGACGAGAAAAGCGTCGCAAGGCTCTTGTCGATCCGCACCATGGGATCCGTAGCGCCGCTTTGGGAAGACTGGCCAAAGATCGGCGCAATCGCCATGACTCCCGATCCCATCCGCAGTGCCTCGTCGATCGCTTCGGCCAAGCGAACGCGATCGATCGATGGCAAGGAATGTCGGTCAATCACCAGCTCGATCGTGTGCCGCCGCCTCTTGTCGATCGGCTCCACCGACTCAATCGCCATCCACTTGCCGTCGACCACCACGTGCTGATACCCCTGCCGCCTCAAATCCTGCAGCAGCTCCAGGTGCTCTCCCTTTTGGGCCTGGACCACGGGGGCTAGCACGGCATAAACCCCTGGGGGGTCGACCGCCATGCAGTGCTCGACCATCTGATCCGGAGTCTGGCTGGTGACGGGCTGTTGGCAGCCAGGGCAGAAGACTGTTCCCACTTGTGCGTAGAGGACGCGGAGAAAATCTTGAATCTCGGTGATCGTACCGACGGTGCTTCGGGGATTGTGCCCTGTCGATTTTTGACTGATGGCGATCGAAGGCTGAAGGCCCTCCAGGCGTTCCACCTGCGGCTTGGGCAGCTGCCCAAGAAACTGCCTTGCGAAGGACGAGAGGCTTTCTAGATACCGCCTCTGTCCCTCTGCAAAGATCGTATCGAACGCCAGGGAGCTTTTTCCGCTGCCGCTGACGCCTGTAAAGCAAATCCAGCGGTTTTTGGGAATCATCAGGTCAACCGACCGCAAGTTATGCTCGGCCGCCCCTCGGATCACGATGCCACCCGAGGTATCTTCCATGCCTTGTCCCTGAGTTCGAGAAGCGTCAGTGGGAACCCCAGATCGCACAAACAGCTAGGCTCGCTGCACCGCGCGATTGCGGAAGAGAAACTCGGTTAGATTCCCTTCGTGCGGTTGAAGCCAGTTCAGGCGATTGGTGGGGATCGGACCGATGTTCAGTCGATCGATATGCACTGCAGACAGAAGCGCATCGATCCAGTCGGGATCATTCGTGATGGCGGTGCACACCAGAGTCGATCCAATCGACTTGATCATGTCGGCCTGCGAGCATTTGACGATCGATGCAAACGGGAACATGTACTCCTTGCTGGCCACCCCGCGCTGCGGGCTATCGGCGTGCACGATCATCGGCCTCAGGTAGGCGCAACGAGCCTGCTCGACCAGCCTCGGCCCAAAGGATGCTGTGTAGTCGGTCACACCGCTTTCCTCCAGATCCTTCTGCACCATCGCATACGTTCCCGTTGCCATGGCTGGATTGGTGAATGCCGCCAGTTGGGCACTGTCGTCTTTGGGGCTGCGCACATCGATCGGGCCCAAGCGAGCCGCTAGTGCCTCAGCGATTTTTTCCGTATGACGAGATGCCCACACACCGGAGGCGTTGATGCAACTGCGTCCAGAATTGCTGACGATGCTTTCGATCATCAAGTCGAGGTAGTCCTCCCAGCGATCGACCAAGTCGTCTCCCAGAATCACCTTGGAGAAACCGGGGCCGTGTGCCTGCACTCGCGGATTGCCTGCATGCTGCTGAACCGTTTGCGCACTACCGAAAATCATCGACTTCTGGCACTTGGCCAGAAGGGTCGAACCGACGTCGTGCCCGCCTGGGTAAAGGCAGAATGCCTCTCTTGGTACACCGGCTTCCATGAAGGCAGCCACCATCCGATACGGTGTCCAAGGTTCCTGAGAACCTGGCTTGAGCACCAAACCGACCTGCAAAGGAATGGCGGGCAACCATAACGTATGGACGCCAGGGGAATTGTTGGGGAGCACGGCACCCAAGATCGGGGTCTGGGCCTGGTAGCTGACGATCACGCCTCGCCCCTCCTCGCCGTAGCCTGCGGAGAGAAACGGGAGCGACAGCCCGCGCGTCAGCGCATCGAGAATCTTCTCCATGTTCGCCAGGACGAACGAATTCTTCTTCATGTTCGACCGGCACATGTGCTCGGGCAGTCCCGTGCTGGCAGACTGCTGAAGGATGAAGTCGTCCACCGACTGGTGGCCGTCCCCCATCGGCAACGTCGCATGCTCGAACAACTCCGCTGCCTTGGTGCACATCTTCAAAAGCTGATCGCTGGGTACCTTCCGAAGAGCGGCCCGAGCTTGGTCCGCCTTCCGAAGATCCATCTGGACCATGCCACCATTGACCTGACCGATCTTGGCGATCGGTTCGCCCGTATCGAAATGAATCACTTCTTGGGTTTCGAGAGACTGGTAGGGCTTTCCCCAACGCAAGGGATGCAGGGTCAGCATGGGGCGTCGATCCTTTCAAATGCAGCAAACAGTACCAAGTGGCGATCGAGGGCCGAAGGATCGACCCTACGGAGGAGACCTGTCTTGCGTCAGTAGACGCCGACGGTCGTCGAGGAAGCGAGAACATGGTAGGGACGAACCCCACTGATCGCATCCCACGGATAAAGGTCGCAGGGCGGTTCGCGTTCCCCTTCATCCCGCTCTAGGAATCCTGGAACAAAGAACTCCTTGGTCATCGTGTAGAGCTTCGCACGTCCCGTCTTGCCGTATTCGACCACGCGTTGATGATCGTCGAAGTCGACTACCTCCACCACAGCGCGGGGCTGCGGGGCGTAATAGGAAATCTTGTACCCGTCATGTGGCCCGATCGGCTTGGAGCAGGCCAGGCCCATCAGCGTGTTGCCGTAGGTCGGGGTCATGTAGACGCCACTCTCTTCGGTTGGTCCGCCCAGCAATTCCTCGACCGCAAATCGAGTCCACTGAGGGGTGAATTCGGTGCCCCCAGAAAAAATGCCGGTGATCCCAACTTCCTGGATGCTGGTCCCCTTCTCTGCCAGACCATAAGCCAAAGCTTCCAGAAGCTTGGGGGTGGTGAACATGCAGCGAATGTCATGGCCCGCCGTAAGGATCGTGATCGCCTGATCGATGCAGTGCTTCTTGTACTCCTCCAGATGCTCCATCCAACCCTTCTTGATCAACTTGATCACCCACCGCGGGTCGAGGTCGATGCAGAAGCAGATCCCGCCACGGTACTGGCAAAGATGTTCCACTGCCAACCTCAGTCGCCGGGGACCGGATGGCCCCAGCATCAGCCAGTTGGAGCCTTTCGGGAAATACTGGTCGGGAAGGGTGTCCGAGAAATTCTCATAGTCGATGCGAAAGTCATCGATCACCACGCGGCTCTTGGGGATCCCCGTCGTTCCCCCTGTCTCAAAGACGTAGGTGGGACGCCCCTCGAGGCCCTTAGGAACCCACCGCCTCACGGGGCCTCCACGCAACCAGTCATCTTCGAAAAGAGGAAACTTCTTCAGGTCGTCAAAACCCTTGACCTCTTTGAGCGGATCGAAATTCAGCCCCCTTTTTTTCTCGAGCCAGAAAGGGCTGCCGGTGGCGTCCGAAAAGTGCCAATGCACCATTTCAACCGTGTGCTGATCCAATTCCGCTTTTCGCTGGGCTGCCGAAGCGCTCAGGTCGCTCGAAGATGTCATCGTGTCCTCTCAGAAAGATCGTCGGGCAGGTAACGGGGAGGGGTGGTCGTAGAAGAACGAGCATACCCGAGAGGCTGGCAGTCGCCAACCAGCACCGGTGGCAGGCTGGCCCCCGCCACACCCGGTCGACGCATCCAGCCTGCTTCCACGGTGGTATATTCCAACCAAGTCAATCGGCGGTGGAATCGTAGCGGCCGGCACCGGCCATCCAGCGGTCGATGCATTGCAGTAGTTCAGGCAAAACTTCAGCGTAATTGTGGTCCCCTCGATCGATGACCTCCAAAGAGTGGATCGGTGGCAGACCAAGATTTCGCCAATGCTGATCCGCATCGCGGAACGATCCCTTGCCGCTTCTGACCTCCTGGGAACCAAAGCACCAGAGGGTAGGAATGAGAATCGAGGATGCCAGCGGAAGGTAGTCGTACTTCGCAGGTTCCCCGTACTTTTCCCGATAGGCCCTCGCCGAAATAAGCATCGGGAATGGATAGGAGACGCGCATCAGTTTGTCCGGTTCCCCCCCTTCCATCGCCTCGATGGCTTGAGCCATTGCCGAAGCGTAGCGGGTGCCCCGCGGGTCGGCGCGGAACAGGGAGGGGCTGAAACGGGGTGGGGAGAGTAGCACCAGCTGTTGCACCTGAGAGAACAGCTCCATCGACTGAGACAGACTGAACACCGTCTTGACGGCACCCAGGCTGTGGCCCAGGATGCCGATCCTTCGATACCCAAGCTCCTTCCCCCACACCACCCAGGCATGCAGATCCTTGACCGCGTCACCAATCGACTCGTAAGCAGCTCCCGCCTGAATGACCGAAAGACCGTTGCTGAAAAAAGCCATCGCATCGTGGCCCCGAGTGTTGACTCGGACTGCGTCACAGCCCACACCGACGAAGTGTTCCGCGCAACACTGCAGCAAGCGAGAGCCATAGAAGTTACTGGCGACCCCGTGGACTAGGATCCAGAGCGTTTCACTGGCAGTTTGGATGCTGCCATCTTCTGCAGTCTGTCTCTTGGCTTGCTCCGCGACTCGCTGCAGGAACCCATCCAGCTTCAGGCCATCCTGCGTCCGGCAATGAACCATTCGTCCAAGGAGAGCGTCTGCCTTTTCAAATCGTTCCGTCAAGCGGACCTCCTGGAGCGAAGGGCAAGCTACCTAAGGCATCGATCTGGCAATCTGCATGCTCGCCGAGAGACGGAATGAAAAGAGCCATCTGTCATTGCGACCGATGGCTCTTAAAAATCGAAGTCCTTCACGCCGTCATCCCGGCTACTCCGGCTTACTGACTTACTGGAGGATCTGTCTCATCGGTTGCGATAATTGCGATGATTCCACCGGCGATCGCAATGGCTCCCAAACCGCCACCGCCAAAGCCTCCGCCCCCGCCACCACCACCACCACCGCCGCCAGCATAACCGCCTCCAAAGCCACCCATGGGCATGGGGCAACCGCAGGGATCCTGGCAGGCAAGCGAGGTGCAGTCTTCGATCAAGGTTTCGACCACCGTGTAATCGTTGTGACATCCCAGTTCGCAGTTGAGAGCAGGGCATCCCGAACTGATCTTCGCTACAAAGCGCTCTCCCTCCAACGTCTGGGAGATCGATTGCTGGTCGTCGCTCACCACGAAGGAACTCGAGTAAATGCCATGCGATCCAGCAGCAACGATGCCATACACCCCAGGCTGCATCCCTTCCAAACGGAAGGATCCCGATGCCGAAGCGCGGGTCTGGAAAACCTCCTGACCATCTCGAGTGATCAGAACTTGCGTGTCGGAGTAGTCGCGGGAGGAAGGATTCGTCGCCGATCGCACATTCCCTTCCACTCGTCCCTCAGCATCTCGAATCACGGAAAACGACGATGCGAAGTCGCGTTGCGGAGCGATCGGGTCTTGCGACGCATACGAGAATCCGGTCGACATGTTCGGACGGAACTGGCCTGCGAGCAGGCGGCGTGCCGATCCAGGAACCTCCTGGCTCACGGGAAGATCCACCTGCGACCCAAGGTGAGCGCCAGCTTCCCCTTCCAGCACATTCAAGGCGATCACTCCAACCGATTTGCCGGAGACCGCCGCCAATGTGTAGAGTCCGGACGGGACTCCAGTGAAATGATAATTCCCTTGCTCGTCGCTAAGCGTTTCGGCAAAAAGCTGGCCTTCGCGAATCAAGGTGACTCGATGTCCAGCCACGCCGCGGCTACCGGATTCCAAGGAAGAAAGTTCGATGATCCGACCCGAGAAGCGGCTAGCTTCCGTGCGAATCCACTGCTTGAGGTAAAGACCGTTGAGATACGACTGAGAGTCGGCAGTTGCTTCGACAACACCTGGAATCGTCACGGAGACGTCGGTCTCCTGAGCGAACGTCTGAGGTGACCATGCGGCACCGGCCATCGCCAGCATCCATGTCATGACACGCTTGTTCATCGGAACCCACCCTTTGCAATGTGGAGCGTTCTGGATCCATCCAGCCCCGCTTCCTTCGTCTATCCTTCGAGTGCGTCCAATGGTCGAAGGAAAAATCAATTTTTCGTAGTTTGAAAAGAAGCAGAGGAGCGATTCGCTGAACCATGCCAACGACATCGCGGCGAAAAGCCTGCAACTTCTTTCTCCCATGAACATTCGACATGTTTCCTCTGCGGGCCTTGATTTGCCCAACGGATCAACTGAATTTCCGGTTCCCTAGCGCGTAGTTTGCGGGTCGATCCGGTTGTGACGACCAGCAGCGACCCATAGGGCAGGTCGGGGAAGCGAAGGCCCAGTCCTTATCCAGCGATCGTTACCTATCGTGGCGTCCCGGGCGTGGGAAGATCTTCGCCTCAAAAGGAGGCAAGCAGGAAGATCGCCAGAGGTGGGGTGCAAGCGGCACCCGCAGATACAAAAACGGGGGAGCCAAGAGGGCTCCCCCGACGGTAGAGATTTTTGTGGCAGCGGTTAGAAACTGTCAGGGGTTTCATTATTGTCCGAAGAGACGGCGGCGGCCACTCCGCCAGCGACTGCGATGCCTGCCAGTCCACCCAGACCACCACCGGCAAGCCCTGCGCCGCCGCCAGCACCCATTCCGCCACCCAGTCCTGACCCCAGTGCCCCCCCAGCACCTCCTGCGTATCCGCCGCCAAATCCGCCCATCGGCACCGCTCCAGAGAGACTGTCTGCAGGTGCCAACAACGATTGATCTTCAATCAACCGTTCCAGTGCGAGGTAGTCTCCCTGGTTGGCCAGTTCGCAATTGAAAACGGGGCAGGCATCGGCCAGCGCGGAGATGAATCGTCGCCCTTCAGCAATCATCGCAACCCCTGCCTTGAGGTCACCCACCAAAAAGGCACTGCAAAAGAGCCCATGCTTGCCGGTCGCAGTGATCCCGTAAACACCAGGCTGCATCCCTTCCAGGGTGAATGCGCCTTTCGGGGATGCAACCGTCCGATAGACCTCTCGGCCCCCTCGTGTCACAACGATTTGCGTATCGGAATAATCTCGACTCCCCGGATTGGTGATCGATCGCACATTCCCCTCAACGCGCCCCTTCTCGTCTCGAACCACGTAAAACGAGGGACCGAAGGTACGCGTCGCTGCGATCGGATCGGCAGCGACTGGACCTGCCACCAGCTCTTCGCTTGCACGACCTTGACTGACCAGCAGTCGGCGAACGGAACCAGGTACCTGAGTGGCAATCGGCAGCTCCACTTCGTTGCTCAAATGCTTGGCCGAATCGTTATCCAGAACATGAATCGCAATGGTGGCGATGGTTCCGTTGCCCAGGGAAGCCAGCGTGTAGATTCCTGAAGGAACTCCTGCAAAAGCAAACCTGCCGTCCTCATCGCTGACTCCCTCGGCGAACACCTTCCCGTCTTGAAGCAAATGGACGCGGTATCCCGCCAGCCCTCGCAAATCGCCGGAATCGGACAGCTCCACCACCTTCACCACAAACCGACTTGCTTCGGTTCGAACCCACTGCTTCAAGTAGAGACCATTCAGCCAGCCTTGAGCCTGACCAACGACCGCTCCCGGCGCAATCGGTTCCACTTCCCCCCCCGAAGCGTTGCCAGGGGCCGCTGGAGCCTCAATCGCGGAAGCAGGTTCCTGCGGTGCGATCGGATCCTGAGCGGTTGCCCAGGAATAAGAGGCTAGCGAGCAGATGGAAAGCAATCCGAACCAGCGTATGGTCATGGTAGCTAATTCCTTTTTGTCTTCAGATCCCGAGCCAACGTGCAAGCTCTGGTTCCACTCTCCAGCGACCGATCCATCGTTTCAGATGGACCTCGATTCAAAACCACCGATGCTGCCCCTCGACGAAACGGCACCGCAAGTCGAGTCATCCCTAGGCATAGGGGACATTTCCCTCCCTAGATTCGCCGAATTCCGACCCTTAGCATAATTTCTAGGCAAAGGAAGAAGAATAGGCGCAATCGGGAATTTTTGGAGAAGTGTTATTCATCGATCCTTCTTCACAATCGTCGAAGTCCCGCCAACCACCCGAATTCTCTTCATTCATCGCTTGAACAAAGAACGGATGCGAGAAAAATTCCACCTGAAGGGGGTGGGACGGTGGGAGGTGCTGGCGTGCAACCCCAGAGGCAACAGTTCCTAGATGTCCTGGAGGTGACAGCCGCGCGACTAGTCGACCGACCCACTCGCGGTATCGACGAGCACTTCGGTCCGCACCGAATTGGCGATGAAGCATTCGTGGTGTGCCTGTTGATGCATCTCTTCCACTTCCGCTTCGGAAGGAGCGTCACCTTCCCACTGGATCACTGGGCGCAAAACCACCCGCTCCATGAAACGCCTGCCACGCTGGTCGGTCCCCATGCTGCCGATTGCTTTGTCTCGGTACTGGTTGACCAGGAAACCGCGGGTAGCGGCGATGGAAAGAAACCAAAGCATGTGGCAACTGGAGAGCGAAGCGATCAACGCCTCTTCGGGATCGACCGCATGCTCAGCCGACATCGGAATCGGAACGATCTGGGGCGATGAGGATGCCGGTACTACGATCCCTCCGTCGAACATCCACTGGTGAGATCGGGAATACTTCAGATCGAGAAACGGTGCGCCTTGACGAGTCCAGATCACTGTTGCCGTCGCGGAGATCCCCATCCCCCACCTATGCTCAATGATCGAAGGGCCGTGGAGCGATTGGGCAGGACCCTAACGATATGCTTGGCGATCGACTGCAGAGCAGTCGATCGCACGGAAGTGGATCCGCCGTACTAACGGTCCGGGTTGTAGCTACCACCGGCTCGGGAGCCGAACTGCCTGGTCAACTCCTCGTTCGAACTTCTTTCAGGACCGCTTCGATCCCGGAAGTCTTCGCTGCGGATGGCATCGCCCAACGGAATGGTGCGGTCTTCGTCGTACTTGCGTAGATAGCCCATGAGCCGATCGAGTGTCATTTCGGAGACGTTCAGCTGCCTTGCGCGAGTTCGAAGATCGTTGTACTTGCGGCCCAGATCCTGAGCTCTCGGATCGTTCACGTCGCCGCTGACTTTCGGCATTTCGCCGACCACCAGATACCGTGTGTAGATATCGATCTGTCCCTTCGATTTTCCGTCGGGACCGACTTCTTCCACCACCTCACCGCCGTTCTGCTCGATCATCTGTCGGACTAGCTCCCGGTCATCCGAACCATTGCCGTCGACATCCATCTTTCCAAGCAGTGCAAACTTCATTTTGCCACCGACTTTCCAAGTCGGCGAATAGACCAGATCGTCCGAAATCACAGGGACGTTCAGGCGATCGCTAAGCACTCGACCTTGAGACATATTGTCGTCGACCTTGGTGATTTCGATCTGCGCTTTGGGGGTGGCTTCGGTGACTCGAATCGTATCCGCATTAAGAACGCTGAAGCGGATCCCTGGACGCAGCCCCTGCTTGCGCCCCATGTTGACCCAAACCAGAACACCACGAGGATCGACCGAGACGATCTTCCCCTGAGCCGATTCGAAATCCTCCCGCTCGGTCTCCTTGACCAGCTGCTCCATGATGTCCTTTTTGAACTGGGTCAGCTGGAGGTTTTCCGACCGGATATCTTTCAAGTCGCCTTCGAGTTTCGTCTTTTCTTGACGCAGTCCGGCGATGTTCTTTTGAGCCACCGCGACTTCCGTCTCGTGATTCTTCTTCAGCGCTGCCTCTTTATCGAGGTATTCCTGAATCGTCTGCTCCAGCTTCGCCTGGAGTTCCTTCTTCTCCGAAACCTCTTTCTCGCGTGCCTTGGTTTCCTGATCGCGAATCAAGTTGACTTCCTGCGTCAAG